>Ga0070741_10012381_pt1 | contig 15429 bp, 13 predicted proteins | sample Coa_R1_4_FD_66440 | JGI IMG/M metagenome (GOLD analysis project Ga0070741, IMG submission 66440) | Surface soil microbial communities from Centralia Pennsylvania, which are recovering from an underground coalmine fire - Coalmine... | ecosystem: Environmental > Terrestrial > Soil > Unclassified ... | reverse complement strand
CGGGGCCGGCGCCGCCGCGCCTCGCCGCACGCGAGGTGCGGACGGCGTCGGCGTGTCGTCGGCGGCGACGCTTCTTGTCGCCGCCGGCGCCAACGCCCCCGCGCGCGGGCCGCCGGGTGCACGGGCGCACCGCGGCCGCAGAGGATCAGCCGGAGCCGGCGACGGGTTCCGCGACCAGCGTCGCGACCAGCTCGCGCGCGACCCGCGTCTCGGCGATTGCCGCCGCGTACACGCGGAGGTAGTCGCGCACCATCCGCTCGGCGCCGAAGCGCTCGACCGCCCGCGCGCGACACCTCGCCCGGTCGATCGTGTCGGCGCGCGCGATCGCGGCGGCCATCGCGTCGACGTCCTCGACGAGGAGCCCGGTCGTCCCCTCCTCGACCACCTCGCGCGCCGCCCCGCGCGGAAAGGCGATGACCGGCGTCCCGCAGACCATCGACTCGATCATCACGAGGCCGAACGGCTCCTCCCACGCGATCGGGAAGAGGGTCGCGCGGGCGCGCCCGAGGAGCCGCTGCTGCGCCTCGCCGCGCACCTCGCCGAGCCATTCGACGCCCGGCTGCGCGAGGCGCGGCACGATCTCCCGCGCATGGAACTCCTCGCCCTCGCCCGGATGCGGGCACCCGCCGAGGCGGATCGGCACGCCGGCCCGCCGAGCCGCGTCGACCGCGAGATGGGGTCCCTTCATCGGCGCGAAACGTCCGAGAAAGCAGACGTAGCCGTCCGGCGCGGCGACGAACGGCCATGCCGCGGGGTCGAGCCCGTGTCGGACGAGGTGCAGGTGCGGCTGCGCGGGCGAGGCGTGCATCGCCCGCTGCCGCTCGCTGATGGCGACGTAGTGCACGTCGGGAAACTGGGCGTAGAAGCGCGCGAGCGCCTCCTGCCGGTCGTGGTGCATCGTGTAGACGCACGGCACGCGAAGGAAGCGCAGCAGCGGGAGCGCGTGCGGCTGGTTCGCGTGCACGACGTCGAAGCCGCCCGTGCGCCCGATCTCCGCCACCGCCCAGGCGGCGTGGTTCAGCTCCGAGAGCTGGTCGATCGGCCACACCGGCCCGGGATAGAGCGCGCGGAGCTTCGCGCGCGTCGTCGAGTCTCCCGTCGCGAAGAGCGTCACGTCGTGCCCGGCGGCGACGAGCCCGTCGGCGAGCACGGCGAGGACGCGCTCGGTCCCGCCGTAGCCGGACGGCGGAACCGACACGGCCGCGGTCGAGAGCAGCGCGATCCTCATCGCGTCTCCACGATCTCGACGTCTCCGTCCTTGCGGAGGATCTCGATCGAGCCGCCGTACTTTCCGCGCAGCACGTTCAAATCCACGCGGGCGGAGGCGAGCTGCAAATTCCGGACCTCGAACCACGCGAGCCACGGGGGCAGCTGCGGCTGATGGAAGACGATGCGCCGCCGCGCACCGTCGAGCTCGAGGCCGAGCGCCGCTTCGAGGAGGAGGAAGACGCTGCCCGCGGCCCACGCCTGCGGCCGGCACGCGACGGGATAGGGGACGGGCGAGGAGTCGCGCCGGCGTGCAAAGCCGCAGAAGAGCTCGGGCAGCCGCCGGTCCTCGAACTCGAGGGCCGCCTCGACGAGCGACGTGAGCAGCTGGAGCACGCCCTCGACGCGCGCGTACCGTCTGAGCCCGGCCGCGATGATCGCGTTGTCGTGCGGCCAGACCGAGCCGTTGTGGTAGCTCATCGGGTTGTAGCGCGCCTGCCCCGCCGCGACGGTCCGGATTCCCCAGCCCGAGAAGAGGTCGGGACGAAGAAGCCGGGCCGCGAGCCGCCGCGCGCGCTCCGCGTCCGGGACGCCGCAGAAGAGGAGATGCCCCGGGTTGGACGTGACGACCGCGCACGGACGCTTGTCGCGGTCGAGCGCGAGCGCGTACGTGTCGTCGCTCTCGAGCCAGAAGTCGCGGTTGATGCGCTCGCGCAGCGCGGCGGCGGTCGCCCGCCAGCCCGCGGCGCCGTCCTGTCCCGTCGCCTCGGCGAGGTCCGCCATCGCCTCGAGCGCCGCGCAGCGGTAGCCCTGCACCTCGACCAGCGCGATCGGCGCCTCGGCGAGCCGGCCGTCGCGGTGGAAGATCGCGTCGCCCGAGTCCTTCCACCCCTGGTTCACGAGACCGTGCGGCGTCGAGCGTGCATACTCGACGTACCCGTCGCCGTCGGCGTCGCCGTACCGCTCCATCCACGCGAGCGCGGCGCACGCCTGCGGCCAGAGCGCGTGCACGAGGTCGAGGTCGCCGGTCGCCTTCGCGTACGCGCCGAGCAGCATGCAGAAGAGCGGCGTGGCGTCGACGCTGCCGTAGTACCGCCCGAACGGGACCTCGCCCGTCGCCGCCATCTCGCCGTACCGCGCCTCGTGGATGATCTTGCCCGGCGCCTCGTCGCGCTCCGGGTTGACGGCGGTGCCCTGGAGCGCCGCGAGCACGCGCAGCACGCTGCGCGCGAGCCCGGGCGCCACCATGAGCAGCTCGCGCGCCGTGACGAGCGCGTCGCGCCCGAACGTCGTCGCGTACCAGGGAATCCCCGCATAGACGAAGCGGTCGACCGCGTGCGGCGTTCCGGCCTCCGGCGGCGCCGTCAGCATGAAGACGTCGGCCAGCGCCTGGCCGAGGAGCCCGTTCAGCTCCTCGTCTGCCGACTGGAACGCGGCCCGCTCGACCACCCAGCGCCGGTGCTCGCTCTCCCGCTCCGTCTCCGCGCCCGCGAACCCGCGACAGCGTCGCACCCGCGCCGCCTCGTTCTCGCACGTGATCGTCACGTCGATCACGCGCTCCTCCTGCGGCGCGAAGCGCATGTCGCAGTACGCGCGGCCACCCTCCCACCGCACCGACGCGCCCGCGATCTCGCAGCGCGTCGCGCGCCTCACCCCGTCGAGGCCATCGTACCGCAGGCGGAGCGCCGGCCCGTCGTACTCCGGCGAATGGACCACGCCGCGGCGCTGCCGCCGCAGGCCGCGCACCTCGAAGACGTCGCGGAAGTCGGCCGCGACGCGGAGCTCGATCCGCATCGCGAGCGGCTCGAGGAAGAAGCTGTGCATCACGAAGCGGACGAGCATCTGCGCCCCGCAGAGGAGCGTCGAGCGACGGATGGCGAGCGTCCCGCGCGGCGCCACGGGCCCCTCGTCCTGGACGTCGTTGTTCGTGAGATGCGCGATCGCCTGCACGTTGTCGCGCGTGACGGCACCGGAGAGGAAGAACGGCGGCGCACCGCCCACGAGCAGCTCGAGCTGCGAGAGATGGCGCGTGCCGCGAAAGAAGAGGCCCATGTCCTCCTCGGGCGCGAGCGGCAGATCGCCCGTCTGGTCGAGCACGGCGAACGCGTCCCCGTGCGAGAGCACGTGCCGGCGCCGGCGGCTCGCGAGCGAGGAGGCGAGGAGGTAGTACTCGTCGCTGGCCGGGGCCGACGTGCCAGGACGGGAAGGGAGCGGGGATGCACCTCGTTCGGAGGCGGACACGGGGTGTGTCGCGGATGCCACACCCCCGTGCGCCGCGCAACGACCCGCGCGTCGTTCGCCTTGCTCCCGCCGCCGCCGATGCGCTAGAGCGGCGCCGGTGCAGCACCCTTCCCCGCCCGCCGACTTCTTCACCGTCGTCGACACGCAGCGGGCGCTCCGCCGCTTCCGCCCCGACCCGGTGCCCGACGCGCTCCTCGCGCGCGTCCTCTCGGCCGCCACGCGCGCGCCGTCGGCCCGCGGCGCGGAGCCCTGGTGCTTCGTCGTCGTGCGCGATGCGGCGCTCCGCGCGACGATCGGGGCGCACTACCGGCGTGCGTTCGAAGCTGGGGCGGCGTTCGCCGCCGCCACCGACGCGGATCGGGACGTGCGGACGCGGCCGCACTACGCGCGCATGATGCGGGCGGCCGAGGACCTGGCGCTCCACTTCGCCGACGTCCCCGTGCTCGTCGTGTGCGGCCTCGATCACGCGCAGCTCGGCCCGCTCGCCGCGCCGGACGGGACGCTCCGCGCCCCCGCCGCCGCGTACGCGTCCGTCTTCCCCGCGGTGCAGAACCTCCTGCTCGCGGCGCACGCGCTCGGCCTCGGCGGCACGCTCACGACGCTGCACCGGCACTTCGAGGCGGAGCTGAAGCGGCTCCTCGCCGTCCCGGCCGCCGTCGAGGTCGTCGCGATCGTGCCGCTCGGGTGGCCCGTCGACCGGCCCGGGCCCACGCGGCGGAAGCCGCTCGCCGCCGTCGCCTTCCGGGACGTGTTCGGGCGTTCGTTCGAGGGCTAGCATGGCGACGCGGCCCATCGCGGACGGGCTCTTCGTCGACGACGGCGACGCCCCGCGGCTCGTCGCCGGCCGCTGCGCGGCGTGCGGCGGGCTCCACTTCCCGCGCGGCACCACGTGCCCATACTGCGCCGCCGACGGCTGCACCGAGGCCCGCGTCGGTCCGGCGGCGCGGCTCTGGCTGTACACGGCGGTGACGACCCGGCCGCCGGGCTACCGGGGTCCCGTGCCGTACGGCTTCGGCGTCGTCGAGCTGGACGGCGGCCTCCGCGTCGTCACGCGGCTCACGGAGGCGGACCCCGCCCGGCTCCGTCCCGGGCTCGCGATGCGCCTCGTCGTGGAGCCGCTCTTCACCGACGACGACGGCGCCGCCGTCCTCTCCTACGCGTTCCGCCCGGAGGACACGTGAGACCGGTGTACGTCGCCGGCGTCGGGCTCCATCCCTTCGGCCGCTTCCCCGACCGCACGCTCACCGCGCTCGGCGCGCACGCCGTCCGCGCCGCCCTCGCCGAGGCCGGCGTCGGGCGGCACGGGTTCGGGGCGGCGTTCTGCGGCACGGTGTACGGGGGCGTCGCGGCGGGCCACAAGGTGTTGACGGCGCTCGGGCTCGCCGGCGTCCCGATCGTGAACGTCGAGGCCGGGTGCGCGAGCGGCGGCGCCGCGCTCGCCCTCGGCGCCGCCGCGGTGGCGAGCGGGGCGCACGACGTCGTCCTCGTCTTCGGGATGGAGAAGATGCCGCGCGGGATCATCCGCTCGAGCTTCTTCGAGCCGTGGCGCGAGGAGGCGGGGCTCGCCGCGACGCCGGCGTACTTCGCCCTCCGGGCGCAGCGGCTCATGCGCGAGAGCGACGTCACCCTGGACGACCTCGCCGCCGTCTCCGAGGAGAACCATCGCCACGGCGTCGACAACCCGTACGCGATGTACCGGCGCGCGCTGTCGCGCGCCGAGATCCTCGCCTCCCCCGTCGTCTGCGAGCCGCTCCGGCTCCTCATGCTGTGCGCGCCGAACGAGGGCGCGGCCGCCGTCGTGCTGTCGGCGCGCCCCGCGGGCGGGCGGGCGGTCCGCGTCGCGGCCGCCGCGCTCCGCTCCCACCAGGCCGGCTCCGTCCTGGGAGAGCACACGCCGATGAGCGGCCGCGCCGACGACGGCGTCCCGGCGCCGACGGAGACGGCCGCGCGCGACGCCTGGGCGCACGCGGGCCTCGGGCCCGAGGACGTGGACGTCGTCGAGCTCCAGGACACGGACTCCGCCCGCGAGATCCTGTCGGCGGAGGAGCTCGGCCTCTGCCCGAAGCACGGCGGCGGCCGCTGGGTCCGCGACGGCGGCGGCGCGACCGGGGCGCGGCCCGCGGTCAACCCGAGCGGCGGCCTCCTCTCCAAGGGCGAGCCGCTCGGCGCCTCGGCGCTCGCGCAGGTCGTCGAGTGCACCTGGCAGCTCCGCGGCGAGGCGGGCGCGCGCCAGGTCCCGCACGCCCGCGTCGCGCTCGCGCACACCGTCGGCCGCGGCGCGAACGCCTGCGTCGTCGTCCTCACGACGTAGCCGACCCGAGCCACGGCTCGGGTCGGCCCTCAGCGGCGCGTCTTCGGCGGCCCGACGCAGCCGAGCTTGAGCGTGTCGCCGTCGCTCTGGCCGTCGACGACCGGGGTGGCGCGCGTCTTCAGGAGCACGCGCCGCTGCCCGAGCGGCACGTCGACGTCGAGGCGACGGGTGCAGCGCTCGCCCGGCGCGCCGGGGAGCCCGAGCGCCGCCACCGCGTCGAGGAGCGCCGTGCGGAGCGTCGCGGCCGGGCCGCTCTGCGACGGGGTCGGACGCAGCACGTCGACGCGCGCGACCGGCGTGGCGGGACACGCGAGCCGCGCGTCCGCTCCGCCGAGACACGCCCAGACGTGGAAGCGGCACGTGCCCGGCGTCGGGTCGAAGTCGCACGTGGGATCGCCGTCGACGCACGTCTGCTTGGTCGCCGGGAGGCCGTGGCGGGCGAGCGCGGGGCTTCCGACCGCGACGGACCACTCGGCGAGGCAGTCGGTGCTCGCCGCGCCGCCGCCCGGGATGCGGAGCGCCGGCGGGAGCTCCGTGCACGTCGTCGAGCACGGGTCCCCCGGCGTGCCGTTCGCGGCGCCGTCGTCGCACTGCTCGCCGCAGTTGACGACGCCGTCCCCGCAGCCCTCCGTCCGGCACGTCGCCGAGCAGCCGTCGCAGCCCTGGGTGTTCCCGTCGTCGCACTGCTCCCCGATCTCGACCACGCCGTTGCCGCACACGGCGGGGTTCGGCTCGCATCGGAGCGTCACCAGGTTCTGGCGCAGGCGGTGCCGCTTCGTATCGCGCGCGCCCGCGCTGAGCTTGCGCACGCCCGCGACGCCCGGCGCGTGCGGGACGCGCTGGACGACCTCCTCCGTGCACGCGTCGCGCGTCGCGTTCGGAACGCCGAGCTGGAGGGCGTCGCCGCTCGAGAAGAGGTTCGTGCCGAGCGTCTTCAACGCCGCGACGAGCGCCGTCGCGTCGTCCGACTCGACGGCGTCCTCCGGGTGCACCGGGTTCGGGTGGAACAGCGTCACGCGCGCGACCGGCGCCGGCTGGCACGCGGGCAGCCGCGGGTCGTTCGAGGCGAGGCACGCGGCGACGCGGAAGCTGCACCCCCCGTCGGTCGCGCCGTCCGCGTCGCAGGTCGGGTCGCCGTCGATGCACGTCTGCGTCGTCGACGGGAAGCCGCCCGTCTGCGGGTCGTTCGGGTTCTCGACGGCCCATTCGAGCAGGCACCCGACCTTGCCCGCGCGCGCGCCGGGAATGAGAAGGCGCCCGGGGAGCTGGCGGAGGTGGCAGGTGGCGTCGCAGACGTTTCCGGGCGAGCCGTTCGCGGATCCGTTGTCGCACTCCTCGCCGCACTCGACGCGCCCGTTGCCGCAGCCCTCGGCCCGGCACGTCGCGGAGCAGCCGTCGCACGGCGTCGTGTTCCCGTCGTCGCACGTCTCCGTCCCCTCGACCGCGCCGTTGCCGCACGCGGCGCCGCCGCCGACCGCGCAGGGCGGCAGCGCCGGGTTCTGCGTCACGGTCGCGGGCGGGGTCACGCTTCCGGTCACGACCGGGAGCTTCGTCGGGTCGAGGTACTGGAACTCGTTCGTGCCGGCCGCGGACGCCTGCACGGTCCCCGCGACCGTGAGCTGCCCGCTCGCCTGGAGGAGGGTGCCGCCGGCGAGCCCGAGCGCCTGCACCTGGCCCCCGGACGCGACCGTGAGCGTGCAGGCCGAGAGCCCGATGAGCCCGCCCGGGCTCGTCGCGTCGAGCCCGTTCGCGTGGACCTTCGCGGTGACGGTGAGCGTCGGCCCGGTCGCATCGATCGTGCCGCCGCCCTCGTCGAGCGTCCCGTCCGCGTCCACCTCGCCGTTCAGGGCGACGGCGCCGCCGCCCGTGATGGACACCGAGCCGCCGCCGCACGAGCCCCCCGGCACTTGCATGATGCCCGCCGTCACGTTGCCGCCTGCGCTGACGGACACCGATCCGCCGCATCCGTCGATGCCCGTGTCACCGGCGAGGACGGCGCCGGTCAGGACGACGTCGGTCCCGGCGGTGACGTCGATCTCGCCACCGGTGCCGTCGGGCGGCGCGCCGGAGAGGTCGAACGTGCCCGCGAGCGTCACGGCGCCCGTGTCGGCCGTGATGTCGACGAGGGCGCCGTCACCGCCGCCGTCGAGCGCGCTGCCGGCGCCGGGCCCGTGTAGGCCGCCCTTCACGCTGACCGTCCCGTGCGCGGCGAGCGTCACGGTTCCGCCGCTGCCGAAATCGCCGGCGCCGTTCACGACCGGGCCCGCCTCGAGTGTCACGTCGCCGCCGTTCGAGGTGATGTCGATGTCGCCGCCGTCCCCGCCGCTCACGTCGATCGGCGCCGTGACGGTGACGTCGCCGCCCGCCTCCACGGCGAGCGCGCCGCCGATGCTCTGCACGCCGCCGCCGAGCGCGACCGTGCCGCCCAACATGACGGCGCCGGCGGCGGTGAGGTTCACGAGCGCGCCCGCCGCGAAGTCGGTGAGCGCGCGGCCGAGCAGGGATCCGGCGAGCACGATGTCGCCGCCCGCCGTGAAGTCGACCTCGCCGGTCGTCTGGTCGCCGTCGATGTCGATCCGCCCGGGCGTCCGCCCCCCGTCGACCCGGATGTCGCCGGTCGTGGTGACGGCGATCGTGCCCCCGAGCGCGCCCTCGACCCCGATGAGCGCGCCGCCAGCTTCCACGTGCAGCGCGCCGGCGAGGATCGTCATCGTGCCGGACGTGACCGAGAGCTTCCCGCCCGACTTGACGTCGACGGTGCGGGCGCCGAAGTCGAGCGTCGAGCCGGGCGCGACGTTCACCGTCGTCGAGACGACGCACGGGTCGGCCGCCGCGGGGCAGACGTCCGTCGCGACGGTGGCCCGGGCGGCGGCCGCGAAGAGCGTCACCGCGAGAGCGAGAAGAATACGGAACGTCATCACCACCTCCGGAGCGCTCGACGGCGCGGCGCCGCGCTCGCCGGCGTGCAGCCGAGCTGAAGCGTGTCTCTGTCGGCGACCCGATCCGTCGTCGTCACGGTCGTTTTCAGGCTGAGCTTCGATCTCCCGGCCGGCACGTCGACGGCGACGCGGCCGGTGCACGTCTCGCCCGGTCCCGCGGGGAGCGCAAGCGCGGCGAGCGCCGCGAGGAGGCCGTGGCGGGCGGCGGCTGCGGGTCCCGTCTGCGCGGACGTCGGGCGGGTGACCTCGACGCGGGCGGCCGCGCGCGCGGGACACTGGAGGCGCTCGTCGGCGGCGCCAAGGCAGAGCCAGACGTGGAAGCGGCAGGTGCCGGGCGTCGGGTCGAAGTCGCACGACGGGTCGCCGTCGCGGCACGTCTGGACGGTCGCGGGCAGGTTCTTCTTCCCGACCGCGACCGCCCCGGTCGCGATCGACCACTCGGCGACGCAGTCGCTCTTCGCCGGGCCGCCGCCGGGAATCCGCACGGGCGGCGCGAGCTTGGTGCAGCTCGCGCTGCACGCGGCGCCCGGCGTCCCGTTCGCGGCCCCGTCGTCGCAATCCTCCCCGCACTCGACGACGCCGTTGCCGCACGCCTCGAGCCGACACCCGGACGAGCAGCCGTCGCACGCCGCCCCGTTGCCGTCGTCGCACTGCTCGCCCAGCTCGACGACGCCGTTCCCGCACACGGCGGGGTTCGGCTGGCACGTGAGCCGGAGGCGGTTCGAGTGCAGCGAGCGCGCCGGGTCCTTCGCGCCCGCGACGAGCACGCGCGTGCCCTCGCCGCTCCCCTTCCGCGGGACGCGGACGTCGAGCGTCGGCGTGCAGACGTCGTGGTCGGTCCGCGGGACGCCCGTCTGCAGGACGTGGGAGCCCGAGGTGAGCGTCGTGCCGAACGCCGCGAGCGCGTTCTTCAGGAGGGCGGCGTTCGCGACGTCGACGGGATCGGTCGAGGAGAGGGGGTTCGGCCGCGCGAGGTTGAGCGACGTGATGCCGTTCGGGTGGCAGCTCGGGAGGCGCGGATCCGTCCGCGCGAGGCACGCGGCCAGGCGGAACGTGCAGCCGCCGTCGATCGCGCCGTCGAGGTCGCACGAGGGGTCGCCGTCGATGCAGGTCTGGGTCGCCTTCGGAAAGCCGTTCGTCTGCGGGCCGTTCGGATTCTGGAGCGCCCACTCGAGGAGGCAGGCGACACGCCCCGTGTTCCCGCCGGGGCGGTAGAGGAACGTCGCCGCCACCGTCGGACGGCAGGCCGCGTCGCAGCCGTCGCCCGGCGTGCCGTTCGCGCCGCCGTCGTCGCACGCCTCGTCGCACTCGACCCGACCGTTGCCGCAGCGTTCGGCGAGGCAGCTCGGGGAGCAGCCGTCGCACGCCGTGCGGTTGCCGTCGTCGCACTCCTCGCCGGTCTCGACGAGGCCGTTGCCGCAGGCCGCGTTCTCGACGCCGCTGCACGTGTCGAGGTCCGGGACCTGCACGACGAGCGGCAGGGGCGACACGGTCCCCGTCTGCGTCGGCGGCGCGGCGCGGTAGTCGAGCTCGTTCGTCCCGTCGGGCGCCGCCGTGATCGTGCCGGCGACGGTCATCGCCTGTCCCGCCTGGACGAGGTTGGAGCCGTCGACGCCGTTCGCCTGCACCTGCGCGGCGGACCCGACGTTTACGGTGCAGGCGGTGAGCACGTTCGCGCCGCCGGTCGTCGACGCGTCGCCGCCGTTCGCGTGGACGCGCGCGCCGACGGTGAGCGTCGCCCGCGATCCGAGCGCGATCGTCCCGCCGCCGCCCGATCCGTCCGCGTCGAGCTCGGCCGGAACGAGGAGCGGCCCCTGCGCGTCGGCGCTGATCGAGCCGCCGCCGCACGAGCCGCCCGGGACGTGCTGGGCGGCGAGCGTCAGGCGGCCGCCCGCGGACGTCGCGATCGACCCGCCGCAACCGTCCACGCCGTTGCCGACGGCGTCGATCTCGGCCGATTGGACGAGGTCGCCGCCCGCGTCCGCCTCGACCGTCCCGCCCTGTCCATCCGGCGCCGCCCCGTTCGCCGCGACGACGTCGAGGAGCGACACGCTGCCCCGGTACGCCGACAGGAGCACGTCCCCGCCCGTCCCCCCGCCGAGCGCGGCGGTTCCCGTCGCGCGCGCCGTGATGGCGCCCCGCACGACGAGCGAGCCGCCGGCCGCCAGCGTGACGCTCCCGCCGTCGCCCGAGGCCGCGGTCGCGTCCGCGTCGACGCCGGCCGCCGTCACGTCCCCGTCGCACTCGACGTCGGCGAAGCCGCCGGTCCCCCCCGCGACGTCGACCGTCTTCTCGATCGTGCAGCTCCCCGTGCTCCGCACGAGGAGGAGGCCGCCCGTGCCGAGCCCGCCCCCGTGCAGGTCCGGGGCGGAGCCGACCGTGACGCTCGAGCCGCTCAGCTCGATCGTGCCGCCCAGCCCGTCCGCGGACGTCGCGTGCGCGGCGAGGAGGCCGTCGACCTGGACGGGGCCGCCGGCCAGGAGGCGGATCTCGCCCGGGAGGAGGTTCGCCGACACGTCGAGGCGCGAGTTCGACGTGCCGGCCGCCTGGAGGAGGATCGGTCCGCTCGTCGTCACCTCGACGTTCGCGCCGTAGTCGCCGTCCACCCGCCCGAGGACGTCGCCGCCCGGCTTCACGACGAAGCTCCCCGCGGTGATCGTGAGCGTGCCGGCCGTGATGGCGAGCCGGCCGCTCGGGGCGACGACGAGCGTGCGGGCGCCGAGGTCGAGCGTCGAGTCGGGCGTCACCGTGATGGTCCGGTCGACGACGCACGGGTCGGCCGTCGGGGAGCAGAGATCGGCCGCGGTGGTGCCGAGGGCAGGGCGCGCGGCGGCGTTCGTGATCGCCAGGCCGAGCAGAAGTCGCCGCGAGACCATGACCGTGCTTCCCACGCAGGGCCCCGCTCGTAGCACACCTCGCTCCGGACCCGCCAGGGAATTCCCGGCATCGGCGTCGGCGCCGCGCGCGGAGCGTCATGAGACGTCGAGCGCTCATGCCGCCCGAGATGATTTTTTGACTTCGTCCTCCCGACCGTCGACACTCCGCCGGGTGCGCCGTTCGCTCGCCGTCGCCGCGGTCGCGGCCGTCGCCGCGGCCTGCCTCTTCGCCGGGCGCGTCCTGGTCGTCGCGGATCCCCTGCCGCCGTCGGCCGACGCGATCGTGATCCTCGCGGGCTCCATCGCCGACCGCACGCTCGAGGCGGCCGACCTCTACCGGGCCGGCGTGGCACCGCGCGTCCTCGTGACGCGCGAACGGCTGCCGCGCGGGGAGGCCGCGCTGCGCGCCCGCGGCATCGCGCTCCCGCCAGCCGATCGCCAGACGATCGACGTGCTCGAGCAGCTCGGCGTCCCCCCGAGCGCGATCCGCCTCCTCCGGCGCCGGAACACGAGCACCGAGAGCGAGGCGCGCACGATCGCCCGCGACGCGTGCACCCACCGCTATCGCCGGCTGGTGGTCGTGACCTCGCGTCCGCACACGCGCCGCGCGCGCCTCATCCTCCGCCGCGCCCTCGGCCCGCGCGTCGCCGTCGCCGTGCGGCCCTCGCGCTACGATCCGTTCTCGGCGCGGCGCTGGTGGCGCGTGCGGCGCGACGCGAAGCTCGTGCTCTCGGAGTACCAGAAGCTCGCGAACTTCTGGCTCTTCGAGGGGTGGAGGATCCCGCCCTGCGGGGGCCTGCGGGCTAGCGCTTCGTCGCGGCGGTGATCAAGGGGGCGAGCTCGCCACGGTCGTGCATCTGGCGCACGATGTCGCAGCCGCCGATGAACTTCCCGCCGACGAAGACCTGCGGGATGGTCGGCCAGTTCGAGAAGCTCTTGACGGCGTCGCGCTTCTCGGGCTCGGCGAGCACGTCGATCGCCTTGAACGGCGCGCCGATCTCGCGCAGGACCTCGACGGTGGCCGCGGAGAACCCGCACATCGGGAAGGTCGGCGTGCCCTTCATGTAGATCACGATCGCGTTCTCGCGCACCTCGCGCGCGATCTCGTCGAGGACGTCGCTCATCGTCGTCTCCTAAGAAGGCTCCGTGCGGATCGAGAGCGCGTGGATCCGCGGCATGAGGTCGCCGAGCGCCCGGTAGACGAGCTGATGCTGCTCGACGAGTCCCTTGCCCGCGAATGCCGCCGCACGGACGACGACCTCGAAGTGATCGCCGCCGCCGGTCGTGTCGGCGACCGCCGCTCGAGCGCCGGGAAGCGCCGACTCGATGCGCGTGCGGATCTCGTCCGGATTCACCATGGATGACGATCCGAGAGCTACAGTCTCGGTTCGCCTCGCGCAAGCGGTCAACGTCCGGGCGAGGCGTGCACGTCGGCGCCCAGGTCCTTCAGGTTCACGAACGGCAGCGCGCCGCCGCCCGTGAACTGCGGCAGCGTCCCGTTCCAGCGATCGATCGCCTTGTTCTGGATGATGAGCGGGGAGAGCGTTTCCTGGAGGACGCGGTTCGCCTCCGCCTGCGCCTTCGCCTTCACGAGCGTCGCCTGCGCCTCGCCCTCGGCCTCGGCGACCTTCGCCTTCGCGAGCGTCTGCTGGCGCTGGAGCTCGTACTCGGCCTGCTGGGCCTGCTGCTGCGCCGCCATCTTCTGCTGCATCTGCTTCTCGATCGCGTCCGGCAGATGGCTCGCGCCGAGGTTCACCTTGTCGACGACGAACCCCATCTTGTTCATCTCGAGCTGGAGATTGTCCTGGATCTGCTGCTGGAGCAGGCCGCGCTGGTTCGAGATGAGATCGGTGAGCGACATCTGCCCGGCCGCGTTCTGCGCCACGGTGATGATCGTTCGGCGGACGAACGACCCCTCGATCTCGGCGATGTCCGCACCGCGGAACGACTTGAACACGTCGGCCGCCTTCTCCTGGCTCGTGTTGTAGGTGACCGAGATGTCCTGCCGGATGTGCTGGCCCTCCTTCGTCGGCAGGTCGACCGAGTCGTCGCCGCGCTGGGAGCCCTCGACCGAGCGGGCGACCATCGTGTACGTCCGGAGCGCGACCGGGTAGGACTGCACCTGCGTCACCCAGGGAATCCGCCACGCGACCCCCTGCCCCTTCGTCGAGAGCGCGCCCGTCCAGCGGTTGAAGACGACGCCCACGTTCCCCGGCTGGATGATGGTGAACGAGGCCCACGCCGCGGCGAGCAGGAGCAGGATCGCGCCCAGGACGACGCCGCTCGCCATGAACGCCGGGACGCTCGCGTTCACGTTGGTCCGGAAGTCATTCGCCATGCTCTCCCCCTCGCCCGAACGCACCGTCGCGGCGGCGTTCGAGGACGACGACGGTGGACTGCCGCGGCGCAGACCGGCCGAGCCGGCGGGCGAACCAGCGCTCGAGCCGGCGGCGGATCGGCGTCGCGATCCGGAAGAGGAGGATCACGAGCCCCGCGAGCAGGAGCGCCTCGGCCGCCCCGAACGCCATCGCGGTCCCACCTATATACGGGCGCGCGCGGCGGGCAACCGGCGGGCGGGCGGGGCGCTCAGGAGCAGCTCAGGTTCGGGCTCGCGTCCGACGTCCAGACGCAGCGCAGCGTCGCCCGGGGGTGCGTCGTCTCGATCGAGAACGCGTTCCCGGACGCCGTCGCCGTGCAGCTCACCTCGGGCGAGAGGTTCACGCCCGGGAGGTTCGAGCAGTCCCCGGAGTAGTACGCGGCGTTGTCGCTGAAGTACGCCTCCTCGGCGGTGGCGGCGTTGCGGGCGTCCTGCTTGATGCGCGCGTCGAACGCCTTGCCCTGCCGCGAGGTGAACTGCGGGATCGCGATCGCGGCGAGCGTGCCGATGATCGCGATCACGACGAGGAGCTCGATCAGCGTGAACCCCGCGCTCGTGGCGGACGCGGTGCGCATGCCCAGAAGCAGCAAGCCCGGTGCCAGGGAGCGGGCCGCCCGAACGCCCCGTCCCGCGCCCGCGCGCCGCAGTCGGCACTGCGGACGCGCGTCGCAGCCGTGACGGCGCGGCACCGAGCCCGCGCACCTTTGAACGCGACCGACCGGCCCGGCCCGCCTGAGGGCCAGCCGTCTCGAGGGGCCCCCGCGACGAATGCGAACGCCGGCCCGGTTCAGAAGTGATCGGTCACGCCCCTTCGCTTGTCTTCGCGCGCCGCGTGGTGCATCGGAGACGGCTCCCCATGGCGCGCGGGGCCAAAACATCGCAGGGGCGCCCGATCCCTGCATCCGTGCGGGGTGAGGCATCCCGCACGGCGCCTCGTTCTCCGCTCGTACGGGGCCTTGGCCCGCTCGCGGCGAGTCGCCGCGGGCATGTCGGTTGCTGACCCTCGGCCGCCGACATGCATCACCTGGCGACCGTCATCGCAGCCTCCGTCCTCCTCGCCACGGCCGCGGGCGCCGCGCCGAAGGCGTGCGGGGACGACGTCGACGGGCGGGGAACCGCCGTCCCCTGCGACTGCGGCGACGTCCTCGTCGGCTCCCGGACCCTCACCGACGCCGACCCGCTCGTGCAGCATCCGTGTGACACGACGGCGCTCGTCGTGGACGTCCCGGCCGACCGCACCGGCCCGACCCTCCGCCTCGCCGGGCATCTCGTCCGCGGCCGCGGCCGCGGCTTCGGCCTCCAGGTGCTGCGCGCCGGCAGCACGGGCCTCCACCTGATCGGTCCCGGGGAGGTGCGCGGCTTCGACGTCGGCGTGGTCGCCTGGGGCGGCACGCTCGCGTCGGCCGACGGCGTCGTCGCGGCGGAGAACCACAGCGACGGCTTCGAGGTGAACGGCACGGGCTATGCGATCACGGCATG
>Ga0070741_10012380_pt1 | contig 15430 bp, 15 predicted proteins | sample Coa_R1_4_FD_66440 | JGI IMG/M metagenome (GOLD analysis project Ga0070741, IMG submission 66440) | Surface soil microbial communities from Centralia Pennsylvania, which are recovering from an underground coalmine fire - Coalmine... | ecosystem: Environmental > Terrestrial > Soil > Unclassified ... | reverse complement strand
CGCGCACGGGTATCTCGAGAAACGCGACGGCCGGTACGCGCTCGACCCCGGGTGCGCGCCGACCCTCGACCGCCGGTCGCCGGCGTACATGGGTTCGGTCGTCAAGTTCATCGCCTCCCCGCCGCTCATGCAGGCCTTCGCCGACGCGGCGTCGGCGGTGCGCCGCGGCGGGACGGCGATGGAGGGCGAGGGCTCCATCGCCCCCGAGCATCCGATGTGGGTGGAGTTCGCGCGGGCGATGGCGCCGATCGCGGCGATGTCGGCGGAGATGATGGCGGGCCTGCTCGACGCCGACGCCGGGCGGCCGTGGAAGGTGCTCGACGTCGCCGCGGGGCACGGGCTCTTCGGCGTCACGATCGCGCGTCACGATCCGAACGCGGAGGTGGTCGCCCTCGACTGGCCGAACGTGCTGGCGGTCGCGGCCGAGAACGCCCGCGCCGCGGGCGTCGCGTCGCGCGTCCGGATGCTTCCCGGCAGCGCCTTCACCGTCGACTGGGGCACGAGCTACGACCTCGTGCTGCTGACGAACTTCCTCCACCACTTCGACGTGCCGACGTGCGAGTCGCTGCTGCGGAAGGCGCACGCGGCGCTCGCGCCGGGCGGCCGCGCGGTCATCCTCGAGTTCGTCCCGGACGAAGGGCGGACGACGCCCCGCCAGGCCGCGGCCTTCGCCCTCACGATGCTCGTCACGACGCCGAGCGGCGACGCCTACACGGCCCGCGACCTCGATCGGATGTCGCGGAACGCGGGGTTCACCGGGACGGAGCTGCACCTGCTGCCGCCCGGGTTTCAGGCGGTGGTCGTCGCGTTCCGCGACTGAGGCGCGCCTACTTCCGGACGCGGCGCTTCAGCGAGCCGGTCGCCTTCGCGGCGGCCGCATCGGCGCGCTGCGCGGCCGCTTCGGCGCGGCGCGCCGCGTCCTCGGCCCGCTTCGCCGACTCCTCGGCGCGCGTCGCGGCGTCCACCCGCTCGAGCTCCGACTGCTTCGCACAGCCCACCGACAGCACCGTCACCGCCATCACGCCCGCGAGCGTCGTGCGGATCGACCGTCCCCCCATGGTCCCTCCTCCGGCCGCTTCTTGTCACAGCGACCGGCGCCTCGGCAAACGCGTCACTCCCCGGTGCGCGCGACGCGATCGTCCGGCGACACGCGGACGGGCAGTCCGGCCGCCTCCTTCAGCGCGGCATCGACGCGGCGGGCATCGACGTCCGAGGCGACGCCCTGATGCGCGATCGCGCGTCGCGCCGCCTTCGCGAGCGAGCCGGTGTACTTGTAGATGTCGCGGTGGACCTCGACGTAGACTGCGCCGCGCCGCCGCCCGACCTTGACCGGCTGGTAGACGAACTCGACGGGCGTTCCGATCGGGACGTCGGGGTAGAGCCGCTCGATGTCCTCGGGATAGAGGCGGACGCAGCCGTGCGTCACCTGCATCCCGACGCCCCACGGGATGTCGGTGCCGTGGATACCGTAGAGGCTCCGCGTCAGCTGGAGGCGGTACTTCCCGAGCGGGTTCTCCGGATCGCCGCCCGGGATGAAGGTCCGATCGTCACCGCGCTCGCGGATGTGCTCGCGCCGGATCGACTCGGGGATGTTCCACCGCGGGTTCACGGTCTTCGCGCGGACCCGGAATTTCCCGCGCGGCGTGCGCCAGTCGTCGCGACCGAGGCCGACCGGGTACGCCGTCACGCGAATCGTGCGGGCGTCGTCCGGATCTGGGCGAAAATAGTAGAGCCGCATCTCGGGGATGTTGACGACGATCCCCTCGTACGAGCAGCACGGAAGCACCGACGCGGTCGGCAGCACGACCTCGGTGCCGACCGGCGGCACGAAGGCGTCGACGCCCGGGTTCGCGTCGACGATCTCGTTGTAGCCGAGGTCGTAGTAGCGGGCGACGTCGAGGAGCGTGTCGCCCTGCCGGATCTTGTAATGACGGACGCTGCCGATCACGGTTTCCGTCGGCGCGCCGCCGGGCTCGCGCCTCAGGCGATACGTCGGGATGTCCTTCGCCGCGAACCCCGCCTCGTCGAACGTCGGCCCGCCGAGGAGGCCCGGAACCCTCGGGAAGTGGCCGCAGCCCGCGACGAGGGCCGCGGCCAGCACGATCGCTCGGCGCATCAATACCGGTCGATGACGTTCACGCCGACGGTCGCGAAGCGATCCATCGACTCGAGGACGGGGCTCGCCTCGTCGAGGCCGATCCGCCGTTGCACGAGCCGTCCGGGCGAGAGTCGTCCGGCCTCGACCATGCGCAGCATGGCATCGAAGCGCGGGGCCTGCATGCCGAGCGATCCGACGACCGTGATCTCCTTCAGCACGATCGCGTCGATCGGGAGCGCGACCTCGCCCTGCTCCGCCGCGCTCGTGAGCCCGATCTGGACGTGCCGGCCGCGCTTGCGGAGCGATCCGACGGAGTTCCGGCACGTCGCCGCGATGCCGAGCGCGTCGACCGACACGTGCGCGCCGCCGCCGGTGACCTCGGCGATCGCCGCCGTCGGCTCGGTCGTGGCCGCGTTCACGGTCGCGACCGCCCCGAGCTGCCGTGCGAACGCGAGCTTCTCGTCCGAGACGTCGACGGCGACGACGTTCGCCCCGAGCGCGGTCGCGATCTGGATCGCCGAGAGCCCGACGCCGCCGCAGCCGTGGACCGCCACCCACTCACCCGCGCGCACGCCGGCCTGATCCACGATCGCGTGGAACGCCGTCATGTACCGACATCCCATGCTCGCCCCCTCGACGAAGTCGACCGACTCCGGCAGCCGCACGAGGTTCACGTCGGCGAACGGGACGGCGGCACGGCGGGCGTAGCCGCCCCACGACACCACGCCGGGGGTCAGCAGCGTGTCGCAGAGGTTTTGGTAGCCGCTCCGGCACCACTCGCACGTCCCCTCGCCCGCGCTGAACGGCACGAGCACGCGCTCGCCGGCGCGCCAGCGGACGACGTCGCGACCGACCTCTTCCACCACGCCGCAGAACTCGTGGCCGAGGACGTGCGGCAACGGGACGCGGAGACCGAACCAGCTCCAGTCGCCCATCCAGAGATGCCAGTCGGAGCGACAGATGCCGTTCGCTTCGACCCGGAGGACCACGCCGTGGGACGGCGGCTCGGGATCGGGGACGTCGCGGACCACGAGCGGCTCTCGGACGCCTTCCATGACGGCGGCTTTCATGGGCACCTCCTCGGGTTGGCTGCGAGTCGCATACACCCCGGGCGTGAGGCGGTAAACCCGCAAAACGCGGGGCGTCGATCGACGGCGCGCCGGTCCACGATTTGAGACTCGCGTCCGCCGAATTCGACACCCGACCATCGCGACGGCGCGGGTTTCGCGTCCGACGGGTCTGGCATCACGGTTGCTGTCGGCGGTCATGATCGAGCGGCGCCGTCGACCGGTGTTCCACCTCTCCACCCTTCGCGCGATGCCCGTCCGCGACGCCGTGCGCCCGTGCAGCGCGTGCGGAGTCCTGTTCGTCGGCCCGCCCGAACGTCGCGCGCACGTCGAGCACATCCTGCGCGTCCACGAGCGCATCTGTCCGGGCGGCAGCCGGTCCGGCGACGTCGCGACGCCGTTCGAGTAGGCGCTCAGCGCCAGGGCTCGACGAGGATCTTCGCCTGCGCGTCGGGTCGAGCGAGCTCCTCGAACGCCGCGGGCACACCATCGACGCCGACCCGTCCGGTGATGAGCGGCTCGACCGCGAGCCGACCCTCGGCGATGTGATCGAGCGTCTCGGCGAACTCGAGCGGCGAGTAGCCGAGGACGAACTGCAGCGACAGCTCCTTGTTGATGCCGACGATCGGCCGGATGCGGTCGTCCTCCATGCAGACACCGGCGACGACGACGCGCGACTCGCGCGGCGCTTCGCGCATGAGATCGCGGAGGATCCCCTGGACGCCGACGCACTCGAAGATGACCGCGGGGCGCGCGCCCGCAGCGGCGGTCCACGCGTCCATCGGGCGCTCCGCGGCCGGATCGACGACGACGTGCGCGCCGAGGCCGGAGGCGAACGCGCGGCGGACGGGGGAGAAGTCGGCGGCGACGATCGGCTCGACGCCGCGGAGCCGCAGCGCGGCGACGACCGCCAGCCCGACGGGGCCGCAGCCGACGACGAGCGCCGCGTCCCCCGGCTCGAGCCGCGCCTTGGCGACGGCGTGGACGCCGACGGCCATCGGCTCGGTGAGCGCCGCGGGCCCGGTCGCGAGACCGTTCGGCACCGACAGCAGCATCAGTTCGGAAAGGACCATGAGCTCGCCGTACCCGCCGGGGTACGTGTTGGAGTAGCCGACGGTGTCGACGCCGTTCGGGCCCATCGTCAGCGGCATCGAGACGACCCGCGAGCCGGCGGGAACCCGCCGTTCGGTCTCCGGCCCGAAGTCCACGACCTCCGCGCAGAACTCGTGTCCCATCACGACATCACGCGTGATGTCCAACGTGAACGGCAGCCCCGACTCCTGGGCCGCTTCCGCGAGCTTTGGCGCGTACTTGAGCGCGTGGAGGTCCGAGCCGCAGATGCCGCAGGCGAGCGTCCGGACGAGCACCTGGCCGGGCCCTGGCGCCGGATCGGCCACGGTATCGACGACGAGACGGCCGTCGCGCATGACCGCTGCACGCATCGCGTCGTCGGCCATAGCACGCGGGCCGCCGCCGGGAATACCGCGGCGAAATGACCGGCGGCCGCCATGGCGGCGCGGTTGGGGATCTGTGGGACGCCCTGATAGGCTCGGGGGTCGGAGGTCGGGATGGGAAGGATCACGGGATTGACAGCCGCGGCGCTGCTCATCGGCATCACCGCCGCACACGCATCGACGGTGAGCGTGACCGACGTGAGCCACCCGCGGCCGGGGACGCTCCGCATCACCGTCGGATACGAGAGCGGCGGCACGCCGCGCTTCCGGCTCGCACCGCGGTGCGCCGCGCCGTCGACGGCGGAATGGGTGTTCGGAGCGAGCGTGAAGGTCGATCCGGGCCGCCACAGCGCCTCCCTCGAGCTCGGCGACGATCTCGCGTGGGTCGCCGCTCAGCCCGGCTGCGAGGTGACCGGGATCGCCGTCGAGATGCTCGAGCAGCGCGCGGTCGTCGCGCGCGCCGACGTCCCGGTCACGATTCCGGCGCCGCGCGTCGCCGCCGCGGTCCCGCCGCCCCCGGCAACGACGCCGGCGCGCTTCGGGATCAGCGGCAAGAAGTACCTGGCGCCCCAGACGCGGATGACGGAGGCGCGCGTGATGTGGCTCCTCAGCGACCGGGTGACGCCGTACCTCGCGTACGAGCGCACCGGCTACGCACCGATGATGCCGCGTGACCACGACGACGGCATCATGACGGGGCTTCAGATCCACTTCTGAGCCGTCGCCTCCGACGAACGTGGAGCCGGCGCGGTTGAGCCCGCCCCGACGCGCCGGCTATGCAAACGGGTTCGGCGATGGCCCGCGGCGCGCGCGTCTATTATCTGCTGTCGGGGTGCTACAACCTCGCGCAGTACTTCCTCGCCCCGCTCTACCCGCTCTTCCTGCTGAGCCGCGGGCTCGACGTCTTCCAGATGGACGTCGTGCTGGCGACGTTCCTCATCACGGTGTTCCTCTTCGACGTCCCGACCGGCGCGATCGCGGACATGGCCGGTCGCAAGCGTGCGTTCGTCGCCGGCTGCGTGGTGCGGATGGGAGCGTTCGCACTGTACACGCGCACGCGCGGCTTCCACGACTGCCTGGTCGCCGAGTTCATCGACGCGATCGGCACGAGCTTCTGCAGCGGCGCGCTCGACGCGTGGGCCGTGGACACGCTCGCCGCGGAGGGCGACGCGCGACCGATGGATCGCCTGTTCGCGCGCGCCTCGGTGGTCGCGCGGGCGCTCATGATCGTCGGCGGGATCGTGTCGGGGTATCTCGCCGAGCGTGACTTCATCATCCCATGGCTCGTGGCCTCGGGTCTTTTCGGGCTCACCGGCGTGCTCGGAGCCGCGCTCATGACGGACACCGCCGCGCCGGCGAGCGCTCAACGTCGGTCGTTCGTGCACACCGCGACCGCGGGGGTGCTCGCGGTCGGCGCGTCGCCGGTGCTGCTCCTCCTCTGCGCGCTGACACTCTGCGGTGCGTTCGGCGCCCTGCCGATCCACATGCTGTGGCAGCCCCACCTCCAGGCGCTCGGCGCCGATCGGCTGCGTCTCATGGGCTGGGTGGTCGCGCTCCTGAATCTCGCGTCCCTGATCGGCAGCGCCCTCCTCCCCCGTCTGCTCGCGCGGTTCGCGCGCGAGGCCGTCCTCGCCGGCGCGGCGCTGTGGCGCGCGATGATGGTCGCGGTCATGGCGGCGGCGTCCTCGCTCTGGCCGGCGGCGACCGGCTTCCTCCTCCAGGAGATCGCGTTCGGTCTCTCGGACCCCGTGACCGCGGCGTGGACGAACGAGCACGTCGCGTCGCGCGAGCGGGCGACCGTCCTCTCCGTCCGCTCGACCTTCTTCACGCTCGGCGGCGCGTCGGGGCTGGTCGTCCTCGGGCTCGTCGCCCGACACGTCGGGATTCCCGCGGCGCTCACGGCGTCGGCGACCGTGTTCGCGCTCACCGCGCCGGGATTTCTGGTCCTCGGCCGCGTCGCCCGCCGGGTGGTTGCGGACGGCGAGGCGGTCGGGGAGGTCGCCCCCGTGCCGACGAAGGTGACGCCGCCGGTGATCGGCTAGGAGACTGACCCGAGACTGACGCCGAAGCGAGGCGAAGGGCGGCGAGGCAGCGTGGCAAGCGCAGCGACGACCGACGAGGCCTAGCAGCGCTACGCCGCAGGAGGGAGGAACGAGCACGCCGCGCTGGCTCGCCGCGGCTTCCCCGGAGCCGACGGCAGTCTCGGGTCAGTCTCCTCTAGCTCGTGTGCTCGACGGACCGCTCGTGGCCCGCGCAGACGCGCACCGGCAGCGCGGGATAGCGGACGAAACGGGGATCCTTCTCCGCCCGGAGGCAACGCCAGAAGACGCTCCCACGCGCCGTCTCCTGGACGCGCGCGTGGCGGCAGTCCCCGCAGAGGCCGACGTCGGGCGCGGGCGGACGCCGGGAGGCGCTCAGGACGCGTCGTCCCGATGGACGGTCGCCGGCGAGAACGCCGGGACGCACACCGCGACGTACTCGGCCCCGCCGGGCTCCGGCGAGCTGTACTGGACCCATTCGCCGCGCGGCGCGTACACGGCCTGACCGGCGCGGACGTCGAACTCGCCGCCCGCGTGCTTCACGCGGAGCATGCCCTGGAGGACGACGGTGTATTCGTCGAACTCCGGCGTCTGTCCCGGCTCGACCCAGCCCGCCGGGCTCCGCATGTGCGCGACGCTCACCCCGTCGGTCTTCGAGTTCACGCGTCCGACGTACTCGTCGATCGTCTTCGGCTTGTTGCCGGCGGCCTGGACGCGCGTCGGAGTGAGGATGTGGATGGCCATCGTCAGGCGTGGAGCCGCGGAAGAGCCGGGACCGCAGCGAGGACGCGCGCCTCGTGCGCGGCGATCTCGGCGAGGCGTGCGAACACCTCGTCGCGCGGCGCGATCCGGGTCGCGAGCTCGACGTAGGTCGCGTGGTGGCGCGCCTCGCCGGCCACGAGGCCGCGGTAGAACTCCGCGAGCGACGCATCGGGGAGCGCCGCGCCGAGGAGCCCGAGGCGCTCGCAGCTTCGCGCCTCGATCAGCGCGAGGCAGAGGAGCGTGTCCAAGAGCCGCTCCGGCTCCCGCGGCCGAACGATGCCGAGGAGCTCGCCGGCGTACGGACTCGGCATCTGATGCCGGAACGGGACGCCGCGCGTCGCCAGGTGCCCGAGCACGCCCTCGAAGTGCCGGAGCTCCTCGCGGGCCAGCGCCGCGAGCGTCGGGAGGAGGCCCGACCGCTCCGGATACTTGAAGAGAAGGCTCACGGCCGTCGACGCCGCCTTCTTCTCGCAGTGCGCGTGGTCGACGAGCACGTCGCCCAGGTCGGCGAGGACGCGATCGACCCACGCCGGCGACGTCGCGGAGGCGAGGCTCAGCACGTCGCTACCACGCGTACGCCTCGGGCGCCTCGCCGCCGGGCCCGGGCCAGATGCGGTCGAGACGGTTCAGCACGTCGGTCGACAGCGTGAGGTCGAGGGCGCGGAGCGCCACGTCGAGCTGCTCTTTCGTCCGGGGGCCGACGATCGGCGCCGTCACGACCGGATTGTGGAGGAGCCAGGCGAGCGCGACCCGGCCGGGCTCCTCGCCGAGCTCACGACAGAGCGCCTCGTACGACTCGAGTGCGCCGCGGTGCTTCTCGGTGTTCGCCGTCACGCGCTCGCTCGCCCGCCGGCCTTCGCGCGCACCGCCGAGCACGCCCCCGAGCAGCCCGCCGGCGAGCGGGCTCCACGGGATGAGCCCGATGCCGAGCGCGCGGCACGCCGGTGCGACCTCGAGCTCGATCGTCCGGGCGGAGAGGTTGTAGAGGCTCTGCTCCGACACGAGCCCGAAGAGCCCGCGCACCGACGCGGCGGCGTTCGCCTGCGCGAGGTGCCAGCCGGCGAAGTTGCTGCTGCCGACGTAGACGACCTTCCCCTCGGCGACGAGCCGGCCCATCGCCTCCCAGAGCTCCTCCCACGGCGTCTCCCGGTCCACGTGGTGCATCTGGTAGATATCGATGCGGTCGGTCCGCAGCCGGCGGAGGCTGTCCTCGCACGCCTGACGGATGTGGTACGCCGACAGCCGGCCGTCGTTCGGTCCGTCGCCCATCCGCCCGTAGACCTTGGTCGCGAGGACGATGCGCTCGCGGCGCCCGCCGCCCTGCGCGAGCCACCGCCCGACGATCTGCTCGGTGACGCCCTCCCCCGTCCGCCAGCCGTAGACGTTCGCCGTGTCGAAGAAGTTGATGCCGGCATCGAGCGCGCGGTCCATGATCGCCGCGCTGTCGGCCTCGCTCGTTTGCGGGCCGAAGTTCATGGTCCCGAGGCAGAGGCGGCTCACCTTGAGCCCGCTGCGTCCGAGATGGACGTAACGCATGCCGGGCCGTCCTATCACGCGTCGCGAAACGTGTCCCCCCCGGCGGCGAGGTACCTCCGCCGGGGGAAACGGACGACCGTCGTCAGGGCACGATCACCTTGGTCGACGGGACGCAGAAGGCGCCGGCGCGCCCGAGTGCCACGGTCTGCTGACCGAACTGGTTCGTCACGAAGACCGGGGTCGTCGGGTTGCCCTGACGCTTGATCGCGTAGCAGACGAGGTGCCGCGTCGGGTCCTGCACCGGCGAGGGACCTCCGCCCGCCGGCGTCTTCACGACGGGCGTGCACATGCTCACGACCTTCCGGAGCTGCAACGTGAGCGTTCCGAACTGATCCTGCACCGTGGCGACGACCGGCGTGAAGTTCTGCACCCTCGTCACCTTGTAGCACTTGTAGTGCTGGTTTCCGGGGAGACCCGGCGAGAGCGGCGGCGGGAACGGCAGGGAGAGGCTCTTTGCGCTCGGCACGAACAGGCGATCCGCTTTCTTGGTCGTCATGCGGATCGTGCCGAACTGGTTCGTCATGTCCACCGTCACCGACGGCTCGGGACTGCTCGCGACGCGCCGGAGCCTGTAGCCCTTCAGGTGCGTCGTCGGATCACTGACCGGCCCCATGTTCTTCGAGGCGGGGGCGCAGAACGATTTCGGATGGCACCGCTTCGGGTGAAAGACCTTCCCGGTCTCGAACTGATCGTCGAGGTTGACGTCCGGCGGGTTCGCCTCGCTGGTGGTCGAGTTGTAGCAGATGTAGTGGTCTCCCGTCGGGCACGTGCAGTTCGCGCTGCATGCGAGGAACGCGTTCGCCGGCGACCCGGCGGGGCACGAGATGCTGCCGGGCGGATCGCACTGCTCGCCAGGATCGACGACACCGTTGCCGCACCGCGGGAGCGTCGTCGTGGTCGTCGACGTCGACGTCGTGCTCGACGTCGACGTCGAGGTCGACGTGGACGTCGAAGTGCTCGTCGTCGTGGTCGTCGTGAAGCAGTTGATGGAGACGGTCTTCGCGATGTTGACGGAGTCGTCCGCCGTCGGGTTGTCGTGCAGCGTACCGTCGACCTCGACCCGCGCGCGATAGACGGCGGCGCACGTGCAGTCGTTTCCCGATACGACGCCGATCGTGCAGTTCTGCGGTGGGTAGGTCGTCGAGCTCGGCGGCACCGCGGTGAACGTCGCGTTCGTATCGAGCGTCGTCATCGGTCCGGTCGGCGTCCCGGTCGCCGGGTCGGGACAGTTGAACGTCACGTCGGCGTTCGTGACGTCGCATGCGCCCGCGGAGGTGCCGTTCGTCACGGTCGCGGTGAACGGCACCATGGTGCCGCACTCGACGTTCGAGTCCGCCGGTGGGAAGGCGAGATCGGCCTGCAGGTTGTTCACACTGCAGCCCGACGGCGACTGGCTGGCTCCCGCGAGTCTCGCGACCATCAGCATCGCGAGGCCGAGCGCGACCGGCGCCGCGGCACGGGTCCAGGCGGGCCGGTCCGTTGCCTTGTGAATCAGTTGAACCGACGTCATGTCGCCCTCCTAGGTTGGATGGTACGCGGCTAGCACGAACGTTTCGCGACCGTCAAGCAAAAACTTGCGGTGTGCCGCGTGACCCGCGACGCGCCGGCACGTCGTGGCGCGCGAGAACCGGGTGCTCGCCTGCCCGGAATCACGGCGCATGGCGACCGGAAACGGTGCAGGGCCATCCCCTCTTGACACACCACCCGACCGATCGGAATACTACTCCCGACCGATCGGTCGGGTTGCCGTGAAGGCCGTCTCCCCCAGCTCGGAGCAGAGCTCCCGCGACAAGATCCTCGACGCCGCCGAGCGTCTGTTCGCCAAGCGCGGCTACGCGGGGGTCGGGCTCAGCGAGGTCGCCGACGTCGTCGGGCTCGGGAAGTCGTCGCTCTTCCACCACTTCCGGACGAAAGCCGAGCTCTACGCCGCAGTCACCGCCCGCATTCTCGGACGGATCGAGGAGCGCCTCGTCCGCTCGCTCGCCAGAGGCGGCGATCCGGTCGCGCGCCTCGAGCGCTGGCTCGACGAGCTGGTCGACCTGCTCGCCGAGAACCCGACCTTCGCACGCGTCCTCCTGCGGTCGCTGTTCGAGGACGACGAGCTGCCGGGCGATCTGCCCGAGGAGGTCGAGGCCCGGCGCGCGGTCGACGACATGATGGCGAGCGTCGGCGCGCTCCTCCGCGAGGGTATGAGCGCCGGGCTCTTCCGCGCCGCGAGCGTGCAGCACACGCTGCTCACGCTCGTGGGTCTCACGGTCTTTCCCTTCGCGTCCGGCGAGTTCGGTGCGGAGGTGGTCGGACGCGATCTCTTCGACGCGGCGGAGGTCCGCCGGCGCAAGCGCGAGGTCCGCGACCTGCTGCGCTTCGGCCTCGTCGCCAACGAATCCTGACGGAGGAAACGATGGACAAGCTCCTCACCGAGTACCGTCGCACGCTGAGCGACTTCGAGGTCGTCGAGATCGACGAGACCCAGATCGGCGCGCTCCGGGACCAGCTCGACGTCGACGTCCCGCTCGATCTCCACTGGACCTGGAACTACGCGAGCGAGGTCGAGGAGCTTCGCGCGCTCTACGAGCGCGGCAAGAGGGGACAGTGGAACGCCGAAAGCGACGTCGACTGGTCGATCCCGTTCCCGCGCGACCAGTGGTTCCTCCCGAAGGAGGGCCTCCAGCTCCTGCCCTCCGTCCTCGCCGCGATCGGCGCCGACGACGAGACGTGCAAGCGGGCGGCATTCGACGAGTTCGCGTGGACGTTCTCGCAGCTCCTCCACGGCGAGCAGGCGGCGCTCCAGCTCTGCGGCCAGCTGACGAACGCCTGCCTCACGATGGACGCCAAGTTCTACGCCGCGTCGCAGGTCGTCGACGAGGCGCGCCACATCGAGGTCATCTCGAAGTTCCTGCAGCGGAAGATCGGCACGATCTACCCGATCGGCGGCACGCTGAAGGTGCTGCTCGACAAGCTCCTCGAAGCACCGACATGGAAGACGAAGACGCTCGGCATGCAATGCCTGTTCGAGGGCATGGCCGTCGGGATCTTCGATCTCGTCCAGAAGGGCTCGACGAACCCGCTCCTCTCCGACGTCATCCGCCGCGTGAAGCAGGACGAGGCGCGTCACGCCGCCTTCGGCATCTTGACGATGCGCCGCGTGGTCAAGGAAGCGACGCCCGACGAGCTCGCCGAGATGGAGGACTTCAGCTTCAACGTCCTCGAAACGCTCAACGCGAACCAGCAGCTCGACATGCTCCGCGATCTCGCGCCGAAGTACGGCCTCGATCCGGACAACGTCGTCCTGATGCTCCTCGGTCAGGAGAACTGGGCGCAGATCAACAGCGACGTGTTCATGCACACGGTCATCCCGAACCTCGCCCGCCTTGGCCTCATCACGCAGCGCACCGAGGAGAAGTACCGCAAGCGCGGCATCATGTGGGGCGACCGGTTCGGGCGCGCCGTCGACGCCGACGTGCAGGCGAGCTTGCCGGGGAACTGACCCCGCGTCCTACCGGCTCATCAGCTCGTAGGGCCCGCCCTTCTCGATCCCGCGCTGGTAGGCCGGCCGCGCGTGCATCCGATCGCGATAGGCGACCAGGTGTGGGTACGGCGCGAGCCGGCTGCCCGCGGCCTCCAGCACGAAGAGCAGCTGGACGTCGGCGCCGGTGAGGTCCTTGCCGACGAAGAAGTCCCGGTCGCCGAGCCCGTGCTCCATGTAGGCCAGGTGGCTCGCGATCTGGGCGTCGATGTGCGGCTGCAGCGGGGCGCCGCCGTCGCCGAGGAAGCCCATGAACAGCGCCATCAGGAGCGGCGTCATCGCGGAGCCCTCGGCGTAGTGCATCCACTCGACGTACTTCCAGTAGTCGTCGGTTCCGTGCGCCGGCTTGAAGCGGCCGTTGCCGTACCGGTCGATCAGGTACTCGACGATCGCGCCCGACTCGGCGATCGTCTTCTGCCCGTCCGTGATGACCGGCGACTTGCCGAGCGGATGGACCTCCTTCAGCTCCGGCGGCGCGAGCGGGATCGGCGCCATGCGCTGGTACTTCACGATCTCGTACGGCGTACCGATCTCTTCGAGCAGCCAGACGATCCGCTGGGATCGCGAGTTGTTCAGGTGGTGGACTCTCAGCATCGAACGCCTCCTTCCGGTCGCCGGTAGCCGACCCCCGCGCCGCGCGCAAGGCGCGTAGATCCGTTCGCGCGGCTCGTCCGTAGACGAAGCAGCGAACCCGCATGCCCGATCGCTGCGGCGACGCGGGCGACCTCGAGGAGCGACTCCATGATCTCCACGATCTTGCGCGCGACGATACCCGTGTTCCTGGCCGTCGTACCGGCGGCCGCCCGCCCGGCGGAGACGCCGGAAGCGCTCAGCCACCGTCTCTGCGATGCGGTTCAGACCCTGCCCGAGACGCGCAAGGCACAGTGCTGCCGGACCTCGGCCTCCCCGGCGCTCGCCGCGGAGTGCGCGCGCGAGCTCGGGCGTGCGCTCCGGGACCATGCCGTCGCGCTCGGCGCTGCGGAGGTCGACCGCTGTGCGGCCGACTCCAGACGGCAGGTCACCGGGTGCGATTGGGTGACGCCGTATCTGCCCGCAATCCCGGCGAGCTGCCGCGACGTCGTGCGCGGCCGACTCGACGCCGGTGCGCACTGCCGGTCGTCGCTCGAATGCCGCGACGGGCTCTTCTGCCGCGGCGGCGGGCCGAGCGCCGCGGGCGTGTGCGCGTCGCCGGGCGGTCCAGGTGCCGCCTGCGGCGGCGCCCTCGACACGCTCGCGACCTACACGCGCCAGACCGACGTCGATGCGCGCCATCCGGAATGCGACGGGTTCTGCCTGAAGGGCCGGTGCATCGGCTCCGTCGCCCTCGGCGGCGAGTGCTCGTCGGATCGGCAATGTGCGCCGGGCGCGCATTGCACGTCGCGCCGGTGCGTCGACGGGCCGCGGCCGAAGCTCGGCGAGGCGTGCGACGGCACGAGCTGCGACGGCGCGCTCGTCTGCGTCGACGGCCGGTGCGCGCAGCCGAAGAAGGCGGGCGAGCCGTGCACGCGCTCGGCCCAGTGTGAGGCCGCGTGCGTCGCGGCGACCGCCGACGCGCCCGGGAGGTGCGGCATGCAGTGCAGCGCCTGGCCACCGGCCGGCTACACGCCCCCCGTGCCTGGACCGTCGCCGGTCGGATCGACGGCGCGCGCACAGGACGTCGACCGCCGGCCGCACGACTGACGAATCCGGTCGCACCCGTCTCTCCGTAAGCAGGACAGCCGTTTCACCGAGCCGCCCCTCGTCCACGGGGCGCGAACGAACGAGGAGCGTCGAATGACGAGACGAAACCGAACGATCGCCGCGCTGGGAATCTGTGCCGCCCTCGCGCTTCCGGTCAGCGTCCGCGCGTCGAGCCATCGCGAGACCTACGCGACGCGGATCGACCCGTGCATCGACAACACCGACACGTACGCGTGGGTCGAGCCCGGAACGCACGACAAGCTCTACGTCGTCTTCAACTTCCTGCCGCTCCACGAGCCGGGCCAGGGAAACCAGCAGCTCGGCCCATGCGAGGACGTGCTGTATGAACTGCACATCGCGCGCGGGGTCGGCCCGCTGAAGGACGTCCTCACCTACCAGATCAAGTTCGACACGAACCCCGCGCCGCGCGTCGATCCCGGCGACCCGACGAAGCCCCTCACGCTGATGGACGGTCGGGAGCTCCTCGACCAGATCTCGGGTCGCTCGCAGGTCTACACGGTCACGAAGCTCGACCACACGGTCCGGAAACACCGGCCGGTGAAGACGGTCCTCGCCCAGAACCTGTCCGTCTCGCCGCCGAACGTCGGGCCGCAGACCGATCGCCTCGCGTACGGCATCCCGTCGATCGATCCGAGCTGCTCGGCGTTCAAGGGCTACGACTCCGGCGACCCGACGAGCCGCGAGGTCGGGTGCTACAACGAGGCGTTCACCGCGCGCTTCATCCATTCCCTCGGAGATAACGGCGCGGAGGGACGCGTGTGGGCGGGTCAGGCCGCCGACTTCTACTACCTCGACGAAAAGGGGATCTTCGACGTCGTCAACCTCGCCGGCGACGCGGCGTCGAGCTTCGTCAAGGTGAACGGCGTCCGCATGCAGGTGCCCGGCGCCCGCCAGACGCCGCAGGCGGAGAACGTCTTCACGGGGTTCAACCTCTTCTCGATCGCGCTCGAGCTGCCGACGAGCAAGCTCACCGGTACCGGAAATCCGCCGGCGCACGACGGCACGCCCGGCGACGACACGCTCCTCGCCATCCACGTGACCGAGTCGCGCCCGTTGATCCGCGTGCTGAGCAAGGAGCGGTACGAGAAGGACAAGGGCAAGGGGAAGCTCGTGCAGGTCGGGCGGAACGCGCTGCCGCTCTTCAACGCGGGGCTCGTCGGCGTCCAGGACCAGGAGAAGTACCTCCGCAGCGACCCCCTGAACGACTTCGACAACTTCGGCACGTACGTCCTGAACCCGATCCTCGT
>Ga0070741_10012379_pt1 | contig 15430 bp, 14 predicted proteins | sample Coa_R1_4_FD_66440 | JGI IMG/M metagenome (GOLD analysis project Ga0070741, IMG submission 66440) | Surface soil microbial communities from Centralia Pennsylvania, which are recovering from an underground coalmine fire - Coalmine... | ecosystem: Environmental > Terrestrial > Soil > Unclassified ... | reverse complement strand
AACGCGGTCAGCTCGCGCAGCGCGTCCAGCACCGGGCCTTGATCCTTTTCATACGACGGCGGCGCGAGGAACCAGTCGCTCGGGATCTGCTTGTAGTAGCACTCGCCGATCTTGAACGCCGCGTAGCCGTCGAGCACGTGCTCGTGGTTCGGGTGCGCCTTGATGAACTGCTTGTAGCCGTCGATCGCCTCGGTGTACTTGTCGCGGCCGAGGTTGGCGTCGGCGAGGCCGAGCTCGGCGAGCGTGGCCCACTTGGAGAAGCCGAACGCGTTCTTCACGTGATTGAAGTACTGGATCGCGGTGAGCCAGTTCTGCGCCTTCAGCTCCTTGAGGCCGTACTCGTAGTTCTGCTGCGCGGTCGGGTAGTAGCTCGGCACCGACTTGAGGAAGGTGTTGCCGGCCTCGCAGCCGACGGCGATCAGGCCGACGAAGGCGAGTAGGAGCAGCCGGGACGCGCGCATGGGTGACCATCCTCGTCGGCGCGAAGGCGCCTGTCAAAGGGGATCGACAAAGATCTGCCGACGCTGGATGCCTCGCGGTACCATGCGCGCATGCGTCTCTGCGTCGCGATCGGGTTGTGCGGGGTGTTCTCGGCGTGCGCGTCCTCGACGACCAGCGCGAAGCTCGACGATCGCGCCGCCATCGTCACCGCCGGCCCGCGCTGTGCGGGCGCCGCGTGCAAGTGCCGCGTCGTCGACGACTACGGGCACAGCGCGCCGGCGGACGAGGGCGCGGTGGCCGCCGGGCTCAAGCGCTTCGAGTTCCGCACCGGGCGCGGGCTCGATCCGGTGCGCATCTCCGTCGAGGGGCGCGGCACCTTCGAGAAGAACACCGCCGACGCCGAGCCGACCTGCGCGTACGTCGAGCTGCCGCCGGGCAAGCACCGCGTGCATCTGCACGCCGAGGCGGTCAGCCCCGAGGCGGGCATGACGCCGGCGCTGTTCATCCGCGAGTTCGGCGAGAAGCAGCAGAGCTGGTACGACACGTTCGAGTTCCGCTGCGGCGGCGAGGACGTCTGCGGGCTGGGCAACATGCAGGAGTGGATCGCCAAGGTGCAGTCGGTGGCGCGCGGGCTGCACGACAAATGCGGCTCGGTGCGCGTCGAGGGCGTGAAGTGGGACGCGCTCCGGCAGAGCGGCGTGAAGCTGGCGGAGCTGGAGGTCGATCTCGTGCTCGAGGTCTACAAGTTCCGGCCGCGGTTTCCGCACGGGTCGCACGACTGCCGTGGCATCGATCCGACGATGAAGGCCGAGCAGGAAGCCGCCGACAAATAGATGCGCCGTTCGCCGCTCGCCCGATGGTCGCTCGCGCTCGCGATGGTGCTCGCGTTCTCCGTCGAGCCGGCGCGCGCCGAGCCGCGGCCGTCGCACTGGCTCAGGCAGCACTCGTCGCTCGAGTGGGTGATCGGCGTGGCCGCGTTTCGCTCGGCGCTCGGGCAGGACGCGCACGCGCCCGGCTTCGACACGTTCGCCGGCGGCGGCGAATTGTCGGCGGGGCTCGACGTGTACAGCGGGCTCGGCATCGTCGCCAACGGGCGCGTGCTCGCGGGATCGCAGGCGGGGAATCACTATCTCGAGGGGCTGGCGGATGTCGGGTTGCAGTTGAGAGTCACGGAGTCGGTGCGCCTGCGCGGCGGGCCGACCGCCGGCCGCTGCACGCTCGGCGAAGACAGCGCGGTGATGGTCGGCGGCTTCTTCGCCGGCTCGATCGATCTGTTCGCGCTCGGCCCCGGCCGCCTGTCGACCACGCTCGGCGTGCGCCTCGACGTCGACAGCATGCTCGGCGGTCGCTCGCTCCTGCCCGATCGCTCGCTGTCGTTCGCGCTCGGCCTCGGCGTCCGTTATTGACGGCGGCCGCGCTCACCGACGAGGAACGAGCGCGCGCGGCGGCGGTCGAGACGTTCATCGTCTGGTACGAGGATCGCTTCGCCTTCGGCGCCGATCGCGACCCGGCGTTCGCCGTCGGCTACTTCCTGACGCGCGCCGAGGCCGACGCCGAGGCCGCGCGGCGCGGCGGCTCGACCGATTTCCCGGCGGGGAAGTTCGACGGCTACGAGGTCACCGGCCGCGGCACGCTGCTCGAGGCGCACGAGGCCGGCCATTTCACCGTCGAGGACGTGCGCCGCGCGCTCGCCGCCCGCTGAGCGCGCGCCCCGCCGCCGGCGGCGCGCCGAGTCCAACTTGTTTGAAGCGCGCGCATGCGTCCGCGCTTGACAGCGCTCACTGCACCGACGACGCTCTTCGTTCACCATGGGCGCCGTTTACAGTCATCCGACCACGTATGACGTCGTCGTCGTCGGGGCGGGACACGCCGGCTGCGAAGCGGCGCTGGCGGCGGCGCGGCTCGGACGGCGCACGCTGCTCGTCACCGGCAACCTCGACACCATCGGGCAGATGTCGTGCAACCCCGCGGTCGGCGGCGTCGGCAAGGGCCACCTGGTCAAGGAGATCGAAGCGCTCGGCGGCGCGATGGCGCGCGTCACCGACGCGTGCGGCATCCAGTTCCGCCGGCTCAACACGTCGAAGGGCCCGGCGGTGCGCGCCACGCGCGCGCAGTGCGACAAGGCGCGCTACCGCATCGCGATGCGCGCGACGCTCGAGGCCGAGCCGAACCTGCGCGTGCAGCAGTACGAAGCGGCGCGCATCCTCGTCGAGGACGGGCGCGTCGCCGGCGTCGAGACCACCATCGGCCTCGCCTTCCGCGCGCGCGCGGTGATCCTCACGACCGGGACGTTTTTGCGCGGGCGCATCCACGTGGGCGAAGCGCAGCACGACGGCGGGCGCGCGGGCGAGGCGCCGTCGCGCGGGCTGTCCGCATCATTAATGGAGCTGGGCTTTCCGCTGGCGCGGCTCAAGACGGGCACGCCCTGCCGCCTCGACGGGCGCACCGTCGACTGGCGCGGCCTCGAGGCGCAGCCGGGCGATTCGCCGCTGCCGCGCTTCGCCGACGACGGGCCCGCGCCGCCGCTCGCGCAGGTGCCGTGCTTCATCACGTACACCACCGCGGCGACGCACGACCTCATCCGCGCCAACCTGCACCGCTCGCCGCTGTACGGCGCCGACCGCTCGCTCACCGGCGTCGGGCCGCGCTACTGCCCGTCGATCGAAGACAAGGTGGTGCGCTTCGCCGACAAGCCGCGCCACCAGATCTTCCTCGAGCCCGAGGGGCTCGACACCGTCGAGGTCTACCCGAACGGCATCTCCACCAGCCTGCCGGTCGACGTGCAGCTCGCGATGGTGCGCACCATCCCCGGGCTCGAGCGCGCCGAGATGATGCGGCCGGGCTACGCGGTCGAGTACGACTTCTGCGATCCGCGCGAGCTGTGGCCGACGCTGGAGACGCGCCGCGTGCCGGGCCTCTATCACGCCGGGCAGATCAACGGCACGTCCGGCTACGAGGAGGCGGCCATCCAGGGCCTGCTCGCCGGCGCCAATGCTGCGTTGCAACAAAATGGCGCCGAGCCGCTGGTGCTGCGCCGCGACCAGGCGTACGCCGGCGTGCTGGTCGACGATCTCACCACCCGCGGCACCGACGAGCCGTACCGCATGATGACCTCGCGCGCCGAGCACCGCCTGCTCCTGCGCGAGGACAACGCCGACGAGCGGCTCACTCCGCTCGGCCGCCGCCTCGGCCTGGTCGACGACGCGCGCTTCACGGCGTTCACCGCGCGCTCGACGGCGCTCGGGCGCGAGCTCGCGCGGCTGGCGCAGACCTCGCTCGGCCCGACGGCGGCGGTGAACGATCGACTGGCGGCGCTCGGCACCTCGCCGCTGCGCAAGCCGGTCACGCTGCTCGAGCTGTTGCGCCGCCCCGAGGTGAATTATGCTGCGCTGCAAAAAACCTTCGGCGGCGTTGAGGACGCAGTGGTCGCCGAGCGCGTCGAGATCCGCGTGAAGTACGAGGGCTACATCGATCGCCAGTCGGGCGAGGCCGAGCGGCTGCGCGCGCTCGAGGAGCTGGCGGTGCCGCTCGAGCTCGACTACGCCTCGCTCGCCGGCCTGTCGCGCGAGGTCAAGGAGAAGCTCGGCCGCGTGCGCCCGCGCTCCATCGGCCAGGCCAGCCGCATCCCGGGCGTGACGCCGGCGGCGGTGTCGATCCTGATCGTTCATCTGAAAGCCGCGGGCGGCCGTGCCCGCGCGCAGGAGGGGTGATGAAGCGAGTTAGCCTGCCATTAATCGCGATAATTATCGGGGCCTGTTTGCCGTCGGTGGCGTTTGCCGGCGGTTTTGAGACTCCGGATAACGGCGCCGAGGCGCTCGCCCGCGGCGGCGCCTGGACCGCCAAGGCCGACAGCCCGCTGGCGCAGGAGTACAACGTCGCCGGCCTGGCGCGCCTGCGCGGCACGCGCGTCGAGCTGGGCGCCAACATCCTGTTCAACGTCTACGACTTCACGCGCTCGGGCGCGTACCCCGGCACCGCCGGCGATCCCAACACGCCCTACGCCGGCATGGCGTATCCCAAGGTCGGCAACCAGGGGCCGCCGTTCTTCGCGCCGCTGTTCGCCGCGTCGTCGGACTTCGGCTACTTCGATCGCTGGACGTTCGGGCTCGCCATCTTCGGCCCGTCGTCCGTCGGTAACCGCAGCTTCCCCGCCGCGCTCACCGGCACGCCGCAGGGCGGCCTCTTGCCGAGCCCGCAGCGCTACGACATCACCGACTCGAACCTGCTCATCTTCTACCCGACGCTGTCGGCGGCGGTGCGCGTGACCCGCTGGCTCGACATCGGGCTGGCGCTGCACCTGGTGTACGGCTCGTTCGATCTCGCCAACGTCGCCATCGCCGATCTCGGCGGCTGCGGCCACGGCAACGAGTTCCCGCCGTGCGACGCGCGCAACCACCTCTCGCTCACCGGCTTCACCGCCACCGGCGCGCTCGGCGTCATGGCGCGGCCGATCGAGCAGCTCCAGCTCGGCTTGAACGTGCGCGGCCCGGTGTACCTCGACGCCTCGGGCACCGTCGACTCGCCCGGCTCGAAGATGCTCAACCCGACGGGCAACTCGCCGCCGCTCACCGGACCGGCGTCGAGCTTCAAGACCACGCTGCCGTGGGTGGTGCGCTTCGGCGCGCGCTGGCGCTTCCTCGGGCGCGACAAGTTCGAGCACGGCGACATCGAGCTCGACGCGATCTACGAAGGCTGGGGCTCGGTGCAGGGCGACGGCATCCACCTGACCGTCGACAGCATCGGCCCGCTCTCCGGTTTCTCGACGGTGCTGCTGCACCATTACCAGGACACGTTCGGCATCCGGCTCGGCGGCGCGTTCAACTTACGGCTGCCGCAGGGCGTGCTCTCGTTCCGCGCCGGCGGCTACTACGACTCGAACGCGACCCGCTACAAGGACACGCGGCTCGACTTCGACACCATGGCCAAGTGGGCCGGCACCGTCGGGCTCGGCTACACGATCCGCGGCGTGACCATCAACCTCGCCTACGCGTTCGTGTGGGAGCCGGATCGCAACGTCTCGAACGGCGACCTGCAGCCGCTCAACGGCATCAACGGCACGTCGACCAGCAGCACCGACGGGCACCCGTACCCGGCGGTCAACAACGGCCTGTACCACGCGCAGACGCAGATCATGTCGTTCGCGCTGCTCATCCACTTCGACGAGCTGCTCAAGAAGAAGCGCGTCATCCGCTACTACTAGCTGCCGCGAAAACGATCGAGCAGCGTGGCGACGGTGAGGTCGCTGGCGACGTTGGTGGTGGCGCGGAGGCGGCCGAGGAACCAGTCGACCGGCAGCAGGATCGGCACGGTGGCGAGCGGCAGGCCGGCGGCGCCGAGCACCAGCGAGAGCGTGATGAGGCCGGCCTCGGGTACGCCGGCGATGCCGACGGCGGCGAGCGCCGAGGTGGCGCACATCGCGAGCTGCGCGCCGGCGCCGAGGTGCAGCCCGTGGACGCGCGCGATGAACAGCGCGGCCACCGCTTCGTAGAGCAGGATGCCGTCGTGGTTGAGGTTGGTGCCGACGCACGCGGCCAGGCGCGCCGACTCGGTCGAGACGCCGCGCCGCTCGAGCGTGCGCAGCGTGACCGGCAGCGTGGCCAGGCTCGAGCCCGTCGACAGCGCGGTGGCGAGCGCCTCGCCGGCGTCGGCGAAGAAGCGCGCCACCGGCACGCGCGCCAGGCGCAAGAGCAGCGAGTACCAGCCGAGCACGTGCAGCGCCAGGCCGAGCGCCACCAGCATCACGAACACGCCGAGCGCCGCGAACACCTGGAAGCCCGACGTGCCGACCACCTTGGCCAGGATGCCGAACGCCGCCAGCGGCACCAGGTGCACCGCCGCGCCGATCAGCCGCTGCGTGACGGCGAGCCCGCGCGCGACCGCTCTCTCGACGGCGGCGAGCGAGGAGGGCGCGCGCCGCGAGCGCTTCCACACGCGCAGCGCGACGCCGAGCGCGAGCGCCAGCGCGACCACGTACAGCACGCGCGCGACGATCACGTAGTCGAGCGCGGCGCCCGCGAGCTCGAGCGGCCGCCAGTGCGTCTCGCCGGCGGCGCCGGCCGACTCGACCGCGCGCGCGATCGCCGACAGATCGACGCTGCGCTCGAGCGGCCACAGGTTGGCGACCGCCAGCGCGATCCCCGCCGCGACGCACGCGTTGAGCAGGCTGAGCGCGATCAACTGCGCGCCGCGCGCCGCCGCGATGCGCGTGACGCAGAACGCGTCGACGATGGCGAACAGCACCAGCGGCGCGGCCAGCGCCTTCAGGATCTTGACGACGACCAGCGCGAGATCAGCGAGCACCGCCGCGCGCGGGCCGAGCACGAGACCGGCGGCGCAGCCGAGCACCAGCGCGGCCGCGAGCTGCGCCGCCAGCGAAGACCGGCGCGCGGGCAACTCAGACCGACGGCAGCCAGACGGTGAACGTGGTGCCGCGGCCGGCGGTGCTCTCGACGCGGATGGCACCGCCGTGCGCCTCGACGATGCGCCGCGCGATCGGCAGCCCCAGCCCGCCGCCGCGCCGCGTGGAGAAGCTCTCGTCGAAGATGCGCGGCAGATCGGCCTCGTGAATTCCGCAGCCGGTGTCGGAGACGCGCAGCGCCACGCCGCCCGCGTCGGGCTTCGCCAGGAGCTGGATCACGCCGCCCTCGTCGGTGGCCTTGACCGCGTTGAGCACCAGGTTGAGCACCACCTGCTTGAGCCGCGCTCCGTCGGCGCGCACGCGCGGCAGGCCGGCCTCGCACTCGATCGAGATGCGCTGCCGCGCCGGCGACGCCAAGAGGTTGACCTCGACGACTTCGGCGAGCAGCGCGGGCACGTCGACGTCGCCCGCCTGCGGCGGCACCTCGCGCCGCTCGACGTACTCCTGCACCAGCCCGGTGATGCGCGCCGCCTCGCTCTCGATGGCGCGCGCCATGCGCAGCCGCTGCGCCCGCTCGCAGTCCTCGCGCGCGATCACCTGCGAGGCCGCGCCGATCGCCGCCAGCGGATTCCGCACCTCGTGCGCGAAGCTGCGCGCCGACTGCGCCAGCTCCTCGCGCCGCCCGCGCTCCTCGCGCTCGCGCCGCGCCAGCTCGACGTCGGAGAGCTCGCGAAACACCGCCACCGCGCCGTGCGCGCCCGCGACCTCGACCGGCGCGTTGGTGAAGCCGAGCACGCGCTCGCCGTGCGCGGTCTTGATGGTGACGCGCCGCTGCGTCGAATCGCCCGACACCAGGAACATCGCCTCGCCGCCCGGCAGCGCGTCGCTCACCGCGCGCCCGAGCAGCTCTTCGGCTTTGCGGCTCACCGCCAGCGCGCCGGCGTGGTTGACCTGCACGATCACGCCCGCGCCGTCGACGACCATGAGTCCGCTCGACACCTGCTCGACGACTTCTTCGAGCAGCGTCTGGCGCCGCTTGAGATCGTCGGCCAGCTTGCGCATGCGCAAAAACACGCGCAGCTTGGCGTCGAGCAGATCGACGTTGAACGGCTTGGCGACGAAATCGACCACGCCGTAGCCGTAGGCCTTCTTGACCACCGCCGGCTCGGAGACCGCCGAGATGACCATGATCGGCATGTCGTCGAGATCGGCGCGCTGGCGGATGCGCTCGAGCACGCCGAAGCCGTCGATGGTCGGCAGCACCAGGTCGAGCGTCATCAGCGCCGGCCGCCGCGCCGCCAGGTGCGCGATCGCGGTCGCGCCGTCGGGCGCCGCGATGAGATCGACGCCGAGCGGCTCGGTGAGCGTGCGCAAGAGCTCGACGATCCGCTCTTCGTCCTCGCAGGCGAGCACCAGCGGGCGCGGATCCATCACGCCTCGTCGATGTCGACGGTCGCGGTGAGCGAAGCGAAGTATTCGTTGAGCGCCAGCAGCTGGTCGACGTCGAGCCCCGCGAACTTCACGCCCATGCCGTGCTCGCGCTGCGGCTCGTCGTGCTTGCCGTCGACGATCCAGCGCACGTCGGCGGTGACCTCGATGGCGCGCTGCGACTCCGGCACCGCGACGACGATCTGCAGCTCGCTCCCCGGCGGCGCGGGATCGGCGGTGATGATGAACGCCCCGCCCACGCCGATGTTCTTGGTGAACGCCCGCTGCTCGGCCCCCGCCTCGCCATTCTCGACCACGCGGTACCGGACCTCGACGCGACGCCCCGGCCGTGGTTTGCCGCGGAAGTGTCCGCGCCGCTCGCGCTTGGACTCGGCCATCGTTTCATCGTCGCCGGACAGGGGGCCGCGCGTCAAGGCCCGCGCGCGCGCCGCCACCCCTCGGCCAGCATCCACGACCGCGCCGCCACGACGACGTCGCGCGCCACCCACGAGGAGTAAGGATCGAGCCCGCCGCGAATCAGCCCGTGCTTGCGCGCGTTCGCCCGCACGTACTCGAGCGCCCGCGCCGTCTGCGTGGGCGTGCGGCAGACGCGCAGGTGGTAGCGATCGGCGTAGACCGCGCCCCTGCGTCCCATCACGCGATTGAGCGCCTTGGCCATGCGCACGCCGAGCCCCTTCATGCCGCGCGCGAGCGCCGCCGAATCCTCCGCCTCGACGAGAAAATGGATGTGATTGCCCATCACCGCGAAGTGGCACAGCCGCATCCCGAACTTCGCCCGCGCCGCCGCGAACGCGCGCTTGAGCACGCGAAAGCACCGCCCGCTGCGAAGACCATAGACCTCCCCGCGCATCCGCACGGTCACGTGCAAGGGAAACCGCCTGACGACCGCAGGACGCCGAAGGTGCGAAACGCCCGCCCCGTTAACCAGATCTTTCGGCTTCCTTCCCGCGCCTTTCTTCCGTTTCCGCCTCTTCGCGAACCCGAACAAAAGCTGCGTTTCTCGCCGTCTCACACTATTTAGCATACATTACCATCCGCCAATGTCAACCAATAATTCCTCAAAAAAACCCCAAACCACCCTTCAAAAGCCGCCGCAGCCAGCGGCGGCAGGCACCACCGCCCGACCCAAGCAATCCCGTCCCCAGCCAGACCCATCCAGCGCGGCGACGTTCCTCTCCTGCACGCCCCTCGTCTGGTGCCGCACGAGACCTCAACCATCCACGCCCTCACTTTCACCCCTCACCAGCCCATGAACCCCTCATGCCCAAGCACCACCGCCCCAGTCGCGCGAGCAGCGCGCCACCACCCCCACGCAAGACCCCGCTCCGCCTCCGCCCGCCGCCGTCGTCGTTGACACCCGCCCCCCTCGCTGCTAAGAGCGCTACGCCAAAATGAAGATTCACCTCATCGGAATCTGCGGCACCGGCATGGGCTCCCTCGCCGGCCTGCTCAAGGCCGCCGGCCACGACGTGCGCGGCTCCGACTCCGACGTCTACCCGCCGATGTCGACGCAGCTCGCCGAGCAGCAGATCCCGGTGATGGACGGCTTCCGCCCGACGAACCTCGACTGGCAGCCCGACGTGGTGGTCGTCGGCAACGTGTGCACCAAAGATCACGTCGAGGTGCTCGGCGCGCAGGAGCGCAACCTCAAGCTCACGTCGTTCCCCGCGCTGCTCGAAGACCTGTTCCTCGCGCGCGGCCACTCGATCGTCGTCGCCGGCACGCACGGCAAGACGACCACGTCTTCGCTCGCCGCGTTCGTGCTTTCCTCCGCGGGCCGCGATCCCTCGTTTCTCGTCGGCGGCGTGCCGCAGAACTTCGGCCGCTCGTGGCGCCTCGGCCGCGCGAACGGCATGTTCGTCGTCGAGGGCGACGAGTACGACACCGCGTTCTTCGACAAGGGCTCCAAGTTCTTCCACTACCAACCGAAGACCGCGATCCTCACCAGCGTCGAGCTGGATCACGTCGACATCTTCGACTCGCTCGACTCGGTCAAGGCGGCGTTCCGCAAATTCGTCGAGCTGATCCCCGCCGACGGGCTGCTCGTCGTCGCGGCCGATTCGCCGGGCGCGCTCGACGTCGCCAAGGCGGCGCGCTGCCGCGTCGAGACCTACGAGATCCGCAGCGACCACGAAAACTCGGCCGACTGGGTCGGCCGCCAGATGGCGCAGCGCCCCGGCGGCCGCACGCTGTTCGAAGTGCACCACCGCGGGAAATTGTTCGGCACGTTCGATACCGGCTTGCCCGGCGGCTACAACCTGGCCAACGCGCTCTCGGTGATCGCCGCCGCGCACGGCGTCGGGCTCTCGGCCGAGGAGATCGGCAAAGGCATCCGCCGCTTCGCCGGCGTGCGCCGCCGCCAGGAGACGCGCGGCGTGGCGCAGGGCGTGACCATCGTCGACGATTTCGCGCACCACCCGACGGCGGTGCGCGAGACCCTGCGCGCGCTGCGCGGGCGCTACGGGCGCGGGCGGCTGATCGCGATCTTCGAGCCGCGCTCGGCGACCAGCCGGCGCGCGGTGTTCCAGAACGAGTACGCCGACGCGTTCAGCGCCGCCGACGAGATCATCATCGGCGCGGTGAACCATCCGGAGAAGGCGCCCGAGGGCGATCGCTTCGACCCCGAGCGGCTGGCGGCCGATCTGCGCGGCCGCGGCGTGGCGGCGCGCCACCTCACCGACGTGGCGAAGATCGTCGAGCAGGTGGCGTCGAACGCCGCCGCGGGCGACACCGTGGTGGTGATGTCGTCGGGCGGGTTCGGCAACATCCACGACAAGCTGCTCTCGCGGCTCGGCGACGCGGTGGTGCCGGCGTCGAACGAGGACCTCGACGGCGCGCGCGAGCTGTTCCAGTCGACCGGCATCAGCTACCCCGACGTGCACGAGCACCTGGCGGAGCTGCTGGTGCTGCGCGATCCGTCGCGCAAGGTGGTCGGCACGGTGGCGATGGAGATGTACGACGACGCGGGGCTCCTGCGCGCGCTCGCCACGGCGCCCGATCGGCGCGGCGAGGGGCTCGGCTGGATGCTCGCCGACGCGGCGCTCGGGCGCGCGCGTCGCCGCGGCGCGCGGCGCGTGTACCTGATGACCGAGAGCGCGAGCGACTTCTTCGCGGAGAAGTTCGGCTTCCAGGCGGTCGAGCGCGAGCTGGTCGACGCCACCGTGCTCGAGTCGACGCAGTTCTATTCGTCGTCGCCGAAGGCCACGACGATGGTGCTCGACCTCAACCAGTGAGCGCGAGCGTGAGCGCCGCCGAGCCGCTCGACGAGACGCTGGCGTTCGTGCGGCGCGTGGCGCGCGACGCCGGCGCCATCCTCGCCGAGGGCGCGTTCCGCGGCCACGCCGCCGATCACAAGCGCGCGGTCACCGATCTGGTCACCGAGTACGACCGCCGCTCCGAGGCGCTGATCGTCGCCGCCATCGCCGCCCGCTACCCCGACGACGCCATCCTCGCCGAGGAGAGCGGCGCGCACGCCGGCGCGCACGCCGCGAACGGCCGACGGTGGCTGATCGATCCGCTCGACGGCACCACCAACTTCGCGCACGGCCTCCCGTTCTTCTGCGTCTCGATCGCGCTCGAGATCGCGCGCGAGCCGGCGGTGGGCGTGGTCGAGGCGCCGGCGCTCGGCTGGTCGTTCGCCGCCGCCCGCGGCTTCGGGGCGCGCCTCAACGAAAAGCCGATTCACGTCAGTTTGACCGAGCGGATCGGCGAATCGCTCCTGGCGACCGGCTTCCCCTACGACAACGCGTCGAGCCCGCGCAACAACTTCGCCGAGTGGGAGGCGCTCTACAAGCTGTCGCAGGGCGGCCGCCGCGTGGGCGCCGCCGCGCTCGACCTGGCGATGGTCGCCGCCGGCTGGCTCGACGGCTACTGGGAGATGAAGCTCAAGCCGTGGGATCTCGCCGCCGGCGCGCTGCTGGTGCGCGAGGCGGGCGGCGCGGTCACGTCGTGGTCGGGCGCGCCGCTCGACGTCGACTCGGGCGAGGCGCTGGCCTCGAACGGCCGCATTCACGAGCAAATGACTACCGCCCTCGACGCGGTCCGTCGACGATAGACTTGTTGACGGGCCGCGCGGGTCACGTATATCGTGCGCCGCATGCGACAGGTCCTCGCGCTCCTATTAGTGACCGCGCTGGCGCGCCCGCTCTGGGCGGCGGCCGGTCCCGACGATCCGCGGCCCTCGGATGATCCCGGCGTCACCACGCCCGCGCCGACGAATCCGGCCGCGAACCCGAGCGCGCCGCCGCCCGCCGTCGTCGAGCCCGCGCAGCCCGCGCCCTCGATGAACGCGCCGGTCGTCGTCGCGCCGCCGTCTGGAAAACGCGAGGTCGAAGAGGTCGAGCCCAATCCGCCGAAGAAGCTGGCGTTCATCTTCCTCGGCGCCACCGGCGGCTGCTTCCTGCTCGGCGCGATCATGGGCGGCGTCGCCACGGCGCGCGCCAGCGAGCAGTCGGGCGATCCCACGAACCCGCCGCTCTACACCTCGGACCTGCAGGCGCACGCCGGCGAAGGCAAGGCGCTGGCGATCGCGGCGTACACGTTCTTCGCGCTCGGCGGCGCGCTGGCGATCGTCGACGCGGTGCTGTGGTTCGAAGTCTTGCGCAAGCCGAAGGTGATCAAGCGGACCGTCGCCACGTCGCGCTTCTTCCCGCTGGGCGTGCGGTTTTGAGGCGCCTCGCGTGGTTGATGGTCGCGGCGCTCGCCGGCTGCTACGAGCCGACGCCCGCGGACAAGGGCTTCAAGTGCACCGGCGACAACGACTACCTGTGCCCCGACGGGCTGTCGTGCGATCGCGTGGCCGGGCTGTGCGTGTCGCGGCTGCCGGACATGCAGCTCATCCCGTCGGATCTCGGCTTCATGGTCGACGCGTCGGGGCCGGTGGCGCCGCGCAGCTGCGACGAGCGCGTCACGCACGGCGCGTTCTCGGGGCTGGCGCCGCTCACGTCGCTCAACACCGCCGCCGACGAGCTGTCGATCAGCATCAGCGCCGACGGGTCGCGCATTTTCTACCAGTCGTCGGGCGCGATCATGACCGCGACCTTGAGCGGCAAGAGCGCGGGCGCGCCGACGGTGGTGAACATCGCGGGCGCGCCGGCGGCGTTCCGCGGCGGCAGCGTCAACGCCGACGGCAGCTACTGGTTCGCCGGCGACGACGGCGCGGGCGGCCCGACGAGCCTGTTCCAGGCCAAGGGCACGCTGCCCAACCTCACCGCCACCGCGCAGGCGCTGCCGACGACCGCCACGCAGCAGAGCATGTGCGCGTTCCACGATCCGGTGTTCCGCGACGGCTCGTCGGCGAACGATCTCTACATCGCGTACGCGCTCGGCGGCTGCGGCACGCCGCCGTACATCGCGCAGGGGGCGAGCGGCAAACAGCTCGGCGCCTTCTTCGCCGCGTTCCCGACGGCGGGCTTCCGCTTCCCGTCGCTGCTGTCGGGCGGACTGACGATGATCGTGGGCGGGAACGCGCCGACGCGCCGCCTGTTCTACGCCACGCGCCCGGGCACCGATCAGACGATGACCGACACCACCTGGGTCGGGCCGACGGCGCTGCCGCTGGGCGGAATCGCCGATTCGGCGTCGCAGGATTGGCAGGCGGTGGTGTCGCCCGACTGCTCCAAGCTGTACCTCGTCTCGGTGCGCGCCGGCGGCGTCGGCGGCGCCGACCTCTACGTCGCCGACATCGCCGCGCAGTAGCTCTCTAGATTTCCCCTCGATAGCCGCGTCGCGGTTTCCCTGGTAGCCTTCACGGTCATGCGTGGTCTGCGGTTCGCGGCTCGCTTGCTGGCCTTGCTCGCGTTCGGCCAATTCGCCGGCGCGCGCGCCGACGCGCCGCCCGCAGCGACGGGAAAAACCTTCGTCATCGAGATCTCGGGCGAGATCGATCTCGGCCTGGCGCCGTACGTCGAGCGCGTGCTCAAGGACGCGGGCGCGGACGATCTGGTGATCCTGCGCGTCAACACGTTCGGCGGGCGCATCGACGCGGCGGTGCAGATCCGCGACGCGCTGCTGCAGTCGAAGGCCAAGACGCTGGCGTTCATCGACTCGCGCGCGATCTCGGCGGGCGCGCTGATCTCGCTCGCCACCGACACCATCGTGATGACCAAGGGCGCGACCATCGGCGCGGCGACGCCGGTGCAGCTCGAGGGCGGCAAGATGGCGCCCGTCGAGGCGAAGGTCGTTTCCTACTTTCGCAAGGAGATGAAGGCGACCGCGGAGGCGAAGGGGCGGCGCGGCGACATCGCCGAGGCGATGGTCGACTCCACCGTCGAGATCCCCGGGCTCGACGGCAAGGAGACCACGCTCACGCTCACCACCGCCGAGGCGCTCAAGTTCAAGGTCGCCGCCTACGAGGTCGCGTCGCTCGACGAACTGCTGGCCAGGCTCGGCCGTCCCGCGCCGTCGGTGATCCGCCCCGGCATCAACTGGGCGGAGCGCCTGGCGCGCTTCCTCTCCGACGGCGCCATCTCGTCGCTGCTGATGACGCTCGGCATGCTCGGCATCCTGATCGAGCTGTGGGCGCCGGGCCACGCGCTCGCCGGCGGCCTCGGCGTGACGTGCCTCTTGCTGTTCTTCTTCGGCCACTACGTCGTGCACCTCGCCGGCTGGGAGGAGATCCTGCTGTTCGGCGCCGGCATCGTGCTCGTCGTCGTCGAGCTGGCGTTCTTCCCCGGGCACGGCGCGGTGGCGGTGCTCGGCATATTAATGGTGATCGCGTCTTTGGTGATGGCGCTGATCAACGTCAAGTCGGTGCCGTTCGACGTGACGTGGCAGCTCGGCTGGGTGACGCGCGCGCTGGCGATGGTGTTCGGCTCGCTGCTCGGCACCGCGGTGGCGATGTACTTCGTGTCGCGCGCGCTGCCGTCGACGCGCTTCGGCAAGCCGCTGATCCTGACGCACGCCAACACCGCGCGCGCGGGCGACGGCGACTCGCTGATCGGCAAGCACGGCGTCACCGAGACCGCGCTGCGCCCGTCGGGCAAGGCGAACATCGGCGGCAAGCGCGTCGACGTGATCACCGACGGCGGGTTCGTCGACGCCAACGAGCGCGTCGTCGTGGTCGAGGCGCAAGGGCCGCGCGTGGTGGTGAGGCGCGCCTAAATGACAACGGCGGTGACGTCGATCCTGATCGTTATAGCGCTGCTCACCGTCGGCATGGTGCTGCTGGTCGCCGAGGTGGCG
>Ga0070741_10012378_pt1 | contig 15430 bp, 19 predicted proteins | sample Coa_R1_4_FD_66440 | JGI IMG/M metagenome (GOLD analysis project Ga0070741, IMG submission 66440) | Surface soil microbial communities from Centralia Pennsylvania, which are recovering from an underground coalmine fire - Coalmine... | ecosystem: Environmental > Terrestrial > Soil > Unclassified ... | reverse complement strand
TCGCCGACGAAAACCGTTTACTGATCAACCGGATCAAGCAAGAGATCACTCGTGCCCGCAAAGATCGAAACAACGGCGCAGCTCCGGAAATTCCTCGCGGAGATCATGGTCGGCGTTCAGGACAAGAGCGTCGCGCCTGAGGATGCTTCGGCGGTCGTGAAGCTCGCCCACGCCATCAACGAGTCCTTCAACGTCGAGCTGAAGATGCGCATGCTCGGCACGCAGCTCGGCGATCACGTCCCGAGGCTCGGGTGCCTCGGGATCGGTGATACACCCAGCCGACCAGGCGACGGCACGCTGATCGAAGGATCGGCCAAGGCCAACTGAACGGCCCACCACGACCCGTACCCATAACGACGCGCTAGGTTTTTCCCCATGTTCCGCATCCAGGTGCAGGTCGGGCCCAGGTTCGGCGGATGGGCCACCGGAGGCCAGCGCTTCAGCACAGCCGAGGACGCCAAGACCGCGATCGACGACATCCAGCGCGGTGAGCGCAAGGTCCAGGCGACGGTCATGACGCGGCGGGTGGTGAGCGCGTGAGCGACGAAGCCGAGCGCGCCCGGCGTGGACGTCCGAGCGCCTACACTCCCGAGATCGGCCAGATCATCTGCGAGCGCCTCGCCGCCGGCGAAAGCCTGCTGTCGATTTGTAGAGGCGACGACATGCCGCCTGAGAGCACGGTGCGGAGATGGGTGCTCGAGGACCGAGACGGTTTTTCGGCGAGTTACGCCCGCGCGCGCGATATGCAAGCTGACCATTACGCGGACGAGACGATCGACATCGCCGACAACGAGGAAGATGCGGCGAAGGCGCGGGTGCGCATCGACGCGCGCAAGTGGCACGCCTCGAAGGTCGCGCCCAAGAAGTACGGCGACAAGGTCGCTCTTGTCGGGGGTGGCAAGGGCGACGAGCCGATCCGCATGGACCTGACGGGATTGACCGACGAGGAGCTCGCCGCTCTTGAGGCTATCCGCAGCAAGCTTGCCATCGCTGGAGCAGATCAGGGCGGAGAAGGCGAGGCGGGCGGCTGAGGCAGAGCGGGCGGCGCTTGCGCGCAACAGCGAGGCGATCCGCAGCCGGTGCGCGACGCTGGCCGGTTTCGTTCGAGAGGCGTGGCACGTCATCGAGCCGGGGAGGGCTTACGTCCACGGCTGGCACATCGACGCGATCTGTCAGCATCTGGAGGCGATCACTTTCGGGCGCCTTCTGGATTTGGGGCGCGACAACCGGCTGCTGATCAACGTCCCGCCTGGGACCATGAAATCCCTGCTGGTGTCGGTATTTTGGCCTGCTTGGGAGTGGACCAAGCCCGAGCTTCGCTCCCTGCAATATCTGACCACCTCCTATTCGGAGAGCTACGCCAAGCGCGACGCGCGGCGGATGCGCGATCTGGTCAGCTCGGAATGGTATCGCACGCTCTGGCCGGTGGAACTGAGCCGGTCGGGCGAGATGAGCTTCGCCAACTCCGCCCGCGGCTCCCGAGAGGCGATGCCCTTCGCGAGCCTGACCGGCGGACGGGGCGATCGGGTGATCATCGACGACCCGCACTCGACCGAGACCGCCGAGAGCGAGGCGGAGCGGGAGCGGACCATCCGGATCTTCCGGGAATCGGTCACCAGCCGCCTGAACGACGCCCGATCCTCCGCGATCGTGGTGATCATGCAGCGGCTGCACGAACAGGACGTCTCCGGACAGGCCCTGGCGCTGCAGCTGGGATACACCCACCTGATGCTGCCGATGGAATTCGAGCCGGAACGCCGGTGCGAGACCATCCTCGGGTTCTGCGATCCTCGAAGCTATGACGGGGAATTGCTGTTCCCCGAGCGCTTCCCACGCGAGACCGTCGAGCGCGACAAGGTTCCGCTCGGCTCCTACGCCTACGCCGGCCAGTATCAGCAGCGGCCCGCCCCGCGAGAAGGCGGCCTGTTCAAGCGCCGCTGGTTCAACACCGTGGGCGCCGTGCCCGCAGGGAGCGCGCGGGTCCGCAAATGGGACCTGGCCGCCACCGAGGAAGGCCAGGGCGCGAACCCGGACTGGACCGTCGGGCTGTTGATGGCCCGCGACGACCTCGGGTTCTTCTATGTCGAGGATGTGATCCGCTTTCGTGGCTCGCCTCACGAGGTCGAGCAGGCGATCCTCAACACCGCCGCCCAGGACCGCGCCCGCTACGGCGAGGTGATGATCCACCTCAGCCAGGACCCCGGCCAGGCGGGCAAGTCGCAGGTGGCCTACCTCACCCGGGCGTTGGCCGGCCACGACGTCCATTCCGAGCGGGAAACCGGCAAGAAATCGGTCCGCGCGGCGCCGTTCGCAGCCCAGGCCGAGGCCGGGAACGTGCGTCTGGTCGCCGCGATCTGGAACGAAGCCTTCCTGGCCGAACTGGAAGTGTTCCCCAGCGGATCGCACGACGACCAAGTAGACGCGGCAAGCGGAGCCTTCGACATGCTGGTGACGCCGCCGTCCCATAGCTTCGGCTTCGCCTGACCATGGCGCTAACCGATTGGCTGAAGGGCCTGCGCATCGGCCGACGCCGCGCCGAACCCCAGCGGGACACCATCCCGTTTCCGAACGTCATCCAGATCGGCCAGCAGCGCGTGGGCTCGCGCATCCTGTGGAAGCCGACGCCGAAGAACCTGCGCTATTTCTCGCGCACCCCCTACGCCAGACGGGCGATCAACGCGATCAAGAACCCGATCGCCATGCTGGAGTGGGAAATCGTTCCCATTCCCGGCGTGGACCTGAACCCGGAACTCGAGCGCCAGATCGAGATCGCGCGGGCCTGCCTGGAGACCCCGAACCGCGACGACGACTTCCGCTCGTTCCGCGAGCAGGTGATCGAAGACATCCTGGTCGGCGCCGGGGCGATCGAAAAGCAGCTGAGCGGGGATGCGCTGCGTCCGCTGTGGATGTGGCCCGTGGACGGGCTGTCGATCCAGATGTTCCCCGGCTGGGGTGGAGGCAGGGACGAGGCCCGCTACTGCCAGAGCGTGGGCTACGGCTCCTACACCGGCGGCGGACCCACGGTCATGCTGCGGGATGACGAGCTGATCTATATCCGCCCCAACCCCTCGACAGCCACACCGTTCGGCTTCGGGCCTCTGGAAGTGGCGTTCAACACCATCAGCCGCCAGCTGGGGGTCGGTGACTTCGCCGGCAACGTGGCCTCCAACGCGCGTCCCTCGATCCTGCTGGACATGGGCGAGGGGGCCTCGGACCAGACGCTGGCGGCGTTCCGTTCCTACTGGCAGACCGACATCGAAGGCCAGGGCAAGGTCCCGATCATCGCCTCGAAAGGTGGCGACGTTCACAAGCTCTACCCGGATGGCGACAACGCCCTGTTCCTGAAATACCAGGAGTTCCTCAAGGTCGAGCTGGCCACGGCCTTCGACCTCTCGCCGATGAACTTGGGCGTCGAGCGGGACGTGAATCGAAACTGCTACTCGGAGGATACCGAGACGCTGACACCTGACGGCTGGAGGCGGCTCGATGAGTTGTCCGAGGACAGTATCATCGCGGCGTTCAACCCGCAGACGCGCGCCGTTGAGTTCACCAAGCCCGACTTGATGCACGTCGCCGACTACGAAGGCGACATGATCCACATCAGCGGCCGGATGACCGACGCGCTCGTCACACCGGATCACAGGATGTGGGTGCGCCGACTTGGACCGGGCGACGGATCGAAGATAGCTGGCGACGGCTACGAAATCCTGCCGGCCTCGGCGCTCGAAAGCGGTCGATACGCGACGATCGCCAGCTTCGCCATGCCGGATCATCCTCGTGTCGAGACGTTTACGCTTCCCGGCTGTGATTGCGGCGGCGGTGTTCGTCGGTCCTATCCAGACCGCGAAATCGCGATGGACGATTGGCTGGCATTCCTGGGTTTCCACATTTCGGAGGGCCATGCTGGCCGCCACGGCGCCGGCACATGGAAGGTCAATCTCTGCCAAAACAAGGGGACTGAGACCGCTGCGGAAATAGACGCGCTGATTTCGCGTCTGCCATTCGCCTTCGCAATCAATGATAGCGGCGATGGCGTCCGGCGATGGCAAGTGGCCGACAAAGCCCTGTGCGCGTGGCTCTTGGAGCACTGCGGGCGCGGCGCGCACAGCAAGCGCCTTCCGGCGTTTGTGGCCAATCTAGGCGCCGAACAGCGGGCCATCGTCTTCGACGCTCTGATGAAGGGTGATGGTACGCGATCCGTCGTGCCTGGCCGCAAGTCCGGCGCCTACTATACCGCCTCGGCCCAGCTTCGCGACGACGTGCAGATGCTGGCGACATCGCTGGGCCATCGGGCGGTTGCGACGTCGAACCCAATTATGGGCGTCTATCGCGTCAAGATCACCGACCGGACCGCTGAGAACGAGATCAAAGGCATTCGGAACGTCCGGCGCGTGTCCTATTTGGGCCGCGTCTACTGCTTTTCGGTCGCGCCTCACCACCTGTTCGTCACGCGCCGCAACGGCAAGATCGCGGTGCATGGCAACACCGCCGAAGTCTCGGCTGAACGCGACCGCGACCACGCCATCAAGCCGTGGGCGACGCTGCTGGCGGCCAACATCACCCGCGGCGCCCTGCATCGCGGCCTGGGCTTCTGGCAGCTGATGCTGCGTTTCCCCGGGCTCGACCCGGACGACGAGGACCTCAACAGCCAGGTGTTCGAGCGCGAGTGGCGCTCCAACGCCGTGACCCCGGACGAATACCGCGAGCGTCGCGGGATGCCCCCGATGGACAGCGAGTGGGGGCAGATGACCTACGCCGACGTCCAGATCGCCATCAACGCCGCGCGCGGGGCCGGGGAAGTCGACGACCCCGACCTGGAAAAGAAACAGCAGGCCCGACTGTCGGGCCAGACCAAGCCCAAACGCAAGAAGACCTGACCTTGATCAGACGGCCGCCGCGCCGATGAAAGGATAATTCGATGGCTTTCGACCTGCATACCATCCGCGTGGGCAAGGGCTCGTCCCTCAAGCGCCTGGATTCGCTGCTGCTGTGGACGCTGCCGCAGCAGTCCTATCCCGCTGGCAATGGCGACCCCTCGGCCATCGCCGCCGGCTCGTCAGGCAATGGCTACACCTCCATCCCGACCGTCGCCTTCGCCAACGCTGGGTCCGGCGCCTCGGCCACCGCCGTCGCCAACATGGGCGTGGTGCAAACCCCGACCGTCGCCGCTGGCGGCTCAGGCGGCACCAACGGCACCCAGACGGTCACCGGCACCACCGGCACCGGGACCAAGTTCCAGGCCTCGGTCACCGTCGCCGGCGGCGCGATCACCGCTGTGCTCTCGGTCACGGTCCAGGGCGTCTACACCGCGCTGCCATCCACCCTCGCGGCGGAGCCTGTCACCGGCGCCTCGCTCTCCGGCGCCCAACTGAACCTGACCGGCTGCATGGGCGTGGTCAGCTACACCGTCTCCAACGGCTCCTCGAACCACCTCTATCCGCAAGGCACGACCGCGACGCTCTCGGGCGGCTCGCCGACCGTGGCGGCGGTTCCCGGCGCGGTGACCGTCACCAGCGTGGCCGGCCAGGGCTCCAGCTTCGCGGTGTCCGGCCTGAACCTGCCCGCGACTTACGGCGTCTACCTCGGCGATCTCGGGGTGGCCGGCGACGCCTATGTCACCAGCCGCACCCAGACCGGCTTCACCGTCAACATCGCCCCCGGCTCGTCTTCGCAGACCCTGGCCGCGGGCAAGATCGACATCCGTATCGAAGCCTAGGAGGCGTCATGCCCAAGGAACCCGAAGTCGAGGCCGTCGAGCCGGAAGGCGAGGTCGCCGTCGAAGCGGCCGCGCCGAGCGAGGACCAGGCGCAGCCGGACAACGCCGACCCCACGGAAGCGCCCGAGCAAGACGCGGAGGCGCAGCCGGAACCGGAGGCCGACCTCGGCCTATCGGAGCCGGACAACGTCGACCACAACGACGCCTGCGTCTCGGCGGCTCCGCCCCGGCCCAGCGACGCGCTGATCTCCCAGCTGGAGATCCGCTGGATCGAGCTGCTCGACTTCGTCCGACCGCTCCAGGGCGATCTGCCCGGCGAATTGGGCGAGGTCCTGAGCTTCGTCCGCTCCAAACTCTAGGCCGCCTAGAGGATCGCCGATGTCCCTGTCCAAGGCCGACCGTGACGCGCTCCCAGAGAGCGATTTCGCGGTCCCAGGCAAGCGCGCGCTTCCCATCCACGACGCCAAGCACGTCCGGATGGCCCACGACATGCTGAGCCGCACCAAAGGCCTGTCCAGCGAGGAGATCGCCGAGGCTCGCCGGCGCATCAACCAACGGGCCCACGCGCTGGGCATCGACACCTCGGGCTGGACCACCATCAAGGCCATGCGCTTTGACCTGGCCAGCCTCTCGGCGATGTCGCTCGACCTGCCCGAGGTCGACGACCACCCCAACCGGATGCCGTTCTCCGGCGTCCTGACCCGCTTGGATCAGCCCTCCGACGCTGCGCCGCATGGCTCAAACGGCAAGCGTGTGCTGATGACCAAGGCCGCCGCCGAGAAGGGGCTCGCGTCCCTGCTCGGCATGGCGGTCGACTTCACCCCCGAGTTCGATGGCCACGACGTCGCCCGCAAGATCGGCGTCATCACGGCCGCGACCGTCGAGGGTGACGCCCTCCACATCGAGGGTTTCATCTACGCAGCGGATTTTCCTGAGGAAGCCGCCCGCATCAAGACCGACAAGAGCGCCCTGGGCTTCAGTTTCGAGGCCCAACAAATTCATGTCGAGAGCTTGGATACGGACCCCTTGGTCATCGTCGACTGCGTGTTCACCGGCGCCGCCATCCTGAAGAAGGACAAGGCCGCCTACCAGACCACCTCACTCGCGGCTTCGGCCGCCGGAGACCTTGAAATGACCAAGGAAGAACTGCAGGCCCTCCTCGCCGAGGCGTTGAAGCCTGTGAACGACGAAATCGCCGCCCTCAAGGCCGGGCAAGCCACGGTCGTGGAGAGCATCCAGGCCGGCAAGGAGCTCCACGCTAAGGTCGCGCCGTTCGCCGAGAAGCTGCGCTCCTGCGCCGCTTCGATGCAGGCGGCCGGCATCGGCGTGCACGCCACCCGCGGCCATGTCGCGGTGCTGAACCGGATGGCCGACAACATGGAAGCCGAAGCCATGGGCGGCTCCCTGCCGCACATCTACCGCGACCATGACTACGCCGGCGGGACCTACTACGCCACCGCGGACGAGGGCAAAAAGCCGGCCGAAACCGATGCGGAAAAGGCCCTGAAGGCTCAGGTCTCCACCCTGGAAACCCAGCTGAAGGACCTCAAGGCTGCGGCCGTCGACACGGTCAAGGGCCCGGAGCGCAAGACCATCGCGCCGCACATCACCGCCCTGCTGGCCAAGGCCGGCGAGGCGATCGGTGAAGACGGCAAGGTCAGCGCCGCCGCGCTCGACAAGGCCTTCAACGCCGCCCAGCTCGACACCCGTCAGCGCCTGGCCATCAAGATCGGCCTGGACCGCGCGGGCCAGCTGGCCGCGTAACCCTCTCCACCCTGAAATCGGGAACCGAACACCATGACCACCCAAACCGACCGCGTGGAGACCTTGGGCTTCACCGGCGCTGACCAAATGGTCGGGGGCGTGCCCCTGGCCAAACTGATGGCGGCCGTGCAAGCGCCGCGCATCGAAGCCGCCGCCGACTACCTCGGCAACGGCGCCATCGAAGTGAACATGTACGAAACCGAGATCGCGGACATCGTGCGCCGCGAGAGCGTGTTCCTGCAGCGTGTGGACAACGTCCCGGCCACCGGCCACCCGCACCGCTTCTTCGACCAGACCGCGATCGCCACGGGCGCCTTCACCGACCCGCGCACGATCTCGCCCTCGGCCACCGGCCCGACCCGCACCGAGCGTTCGGTCTACATCAAGGCCATCACCGGCCAGACCAACTTCGGCCTGTTCGATGTCGACGTGACCCGGATGCAGGGCCAGTTCGCCTATCTGGAAGCCAAGGACATCGAGGACATCACCTCCGGCATCGTGGTCTGCGAAGCCGCTGCGGTGTGGAACGGGACCGCCTCGGCGATCACCGACTCCTCGACCCAGTCCTACTGCGGCCTGCTGACCCAGATCACCAACCAATACACGATCGGCCTGGGCGCCTCGATCATCGACGGCATCAAAACGAAGATCGCCGCCATGGTCGCCAACCAGGGCCAGAAGGTGAAGCCGACGGCCATCTACCTGAACCCGATCCTGTCCGACATGATCGATCAGGAAGCCAAGGCGGCCCACATCTCGCTGAAGGACGTCACGGTCGCCGGCGTGGTGGTCTCCGCCCTGCAAACCCAAGCCGGGCTGATCCCGCTGATCCCCGAGCCGTACATGCCGGCCACCACCGACACCTCCTACGGCTTCGCCTCGCCCGGCTCGGGCAATTCGAACTACTTCGCGGTGATCACCACCGAGAAGATGATCGAGATGCCCCATGTCACCGGCGGCGACGGCAACATGAAGCCCCGCATCTTCCAGCTGGGCCTCCTGGCCGGGCTGCAAGGCCAGTACGTAGGTGTACATTTCAACAGCATCGTCGCCAAGCGGCCCGATGCGGCCCATGCCGTGGTCGCGGTCGTGCGTGCGACGGTCTCGGCCGGCTAACCCTAGCTGACCATCACTGAACTTGCGCAAGGGCGGTCTCCACGGCCGCCCTTCGCATTTGAGGGCCACCCGATGCGCGTCTACTACGCCGGCAATCCTCACGCGGACCACACCGCCCTGGTCGCGCCTGGCGCCGATCCCCGCGCCGTCGCCGCTGGCGTCGTCAGCGAGTGGCTCACCGAGAGCGGAGAGCCGCGCCAGATCACCGTCACCTTCCGCAAGGGCGCCGCCGAGGTGTCCGATCCGCTGGGCAAGTACCTGTGCGCCATCGGCATCGCTAAGCGCACCCGCCTGATCGTGCCCCGTAAGGCGGCCTGATGTCCCTCTACCTGATCGGCGCCGACCCGACCGTCTACGGCGTTCCCAACGCCACGCCGGCGCAGATCCAGCAAGCCAGCGCCCTGGTCGACGCCTATCTCGAGCGTCCCGAAGGCGTGGCCTACGCCAACGATTACGCCGGCGCGCCCTGCTACATGCTGGGCTTGAGCCCGCAACTGACCTTCACCCTGTCCGGCTCCATTTCACCCGGCTCGGCTGTCGTCGCGACCCTCACAGGTCCGGTTTCGCCCAGCCTCCTGGGGGAAGTGCTGATCGCCGAACGGGCCACCCGCGCCAACACCGAGGCCCTGGTGGTCCAGGCCGTCAACGGCTCGCAGGTCACCTTCCAGAGCGTGGGCCATGCTCACGCCTCTGGCGTTACGCTGGAAAGCGGCCTGGTGCTCTTGGAAGAGCGGCCGATGCCGTCCAAGCGCAACGTGACCCGGGTCTCGAAATTCCCGCTGGTCAAGCTCCTGGCCGGCCAGGGCCGCTACGCCTACGGGCGCCGCTCCGATCAGGTGGCCGGGCTCTACAACGACACCAACCTGCTGGCGGCCCTGCAAACCTTCGGTGGGCCCCCGGCTTGGAACCCGTTCGACGCCACCTTGGCCGACATCAGCGTCGTCACCGGCGAGGTGTGGGTTCCGGCGGGGCTGATGCTGGCCTACTACTCCGACGTCCGCCTGCGCTATGTGGCCGGCTATCCGGCGGCCAGCATCCCGACCCCGATCAAGCAGGCGACCGCCAACCTGTGCATGGCCCTGGCCGACTATTCGGACATCGGCGGCAACATCAAGAAGATCCAGGCCGGCGGCACGTCCATCGAGCGCTTCGCCAACACCATCATCGACGCCGACACCCAGGCCATGCTCGACCAGTTCAAGGCCAAGCTGCTGTTCTGATGTCGTTCCTGTATCCCCGCACGATCGCGATCTGGCGGCCCAAGGTGGCGGCCCCGAGCGCCGTCGGGGACGTGGGCTACAACGCCATCCGCGCCGCGCCGTGGAACTCGCAGGACGCGACCGAAATCCTCACGGGCTTGCGGGCCAGCATCCAAATGGACCGCCAGGGCCAGCACAACTTGGTCGGCCTGCCCACGGACGCGAAATACCAGGCCATCTGGCGGGTGTTCATCCCGAAAGCCGACGCGGGTCCGGGCTCGATCGTCTCGACCGACATCGTCGTCGACGACACCGGCGTCGCCTACCAGTGCTTCGCCCCATGGTGGGACAGTCTCGGCTACCAGCTGCGCTGCATCGTCCTGGAGGTCTGAATGGCCGACCTCGCGGACGTCGAGACAGCGCTGAAATCGGCCGTGTTGGGCCTGGTCTATCCGAACGGAACCTCGAGCCCCTCGGCCATCGTGGTCGACTCGACCCCGGTCCCAACCAAGATCGGCCGCGGCTGGCCGCTTAAGACCACCCTGCAGAGCGACCTCGCCGCGGGCGTAGCCAACATCTCGATCTTCAACCAGCCCGGCATGGACCGGAACACCACCCGCTTCGAGCAGGATTGGGAGACCCTGATCCCCGCGACCACCACCCTGACCACCTCGATCGCCGGTCAGATGGTCACCTTCGGCGGCACGGTTGCGGTCCCGCAGAACATCGGCGTGGTGGTGGGAAAGGCCGGCTATGCCTACGCCGTCCAGGCCAACGACACACTGACGACCATCGCCGCCAATATCGCCGCCCTGATCCCGGGCGCGAGCTCCACTGGGCCGGCCCTGACCGTGCCGGGAACCCAGGGGGTGATCGTCAACGTCGGGGGCGTGGCGACCCTCTACCAGGTCGTCGCCACCATCCAGAAGCCGATCCAGATCACGCTGTGGTGCCCCACCCCGGAGGGCCGGGACGCGGCCGCTAAGCTGATCGCTCCCCCGCTCTCGGCGCTGAAATTCCTCACCCTGGCGGACGGCACCGCGGCCCGGGTGATCTACCAGCGGACCATGACCAGCGACGGGTCGGAGCTGTCCGGCCTGTTCCGCCGGGACCTGTTCTACCTCTGCGAGTGGAACGAAATCATCACCCTGTCCGCGCCCCAGGCGGTGCTGTTCGAGACGGTCCTGGAGCCGAACAAGGACGGCGTCACGCCGCTCGACACCATCACCCTGTTCATCTGAGGCAACCATGAAACTGGTCGTTACCCACCCGTTCGGCGACCACGCCGTCGGGGACGAGATCACCGGCGCCGACGCCATGGCGCAGGCCCAGGCCGAGCACCCTGAGAAGGTCGTGCGCGTGGCCAGCGACCCCGCCGCTGCGGCCCCCAACCCCGCGCCCCAGGAGTAACCGGCGATGACCATCTACAACCAGGGCCTGGGCAATCCCGCGGCGCTGACCGTTCCCGGCCTGTCGATCAACGTCCAGGCCCCTCCGCCGGCCAACATCAACGGCGTCCCGACCAACATCGGCGGCATCGTCGGCACCGCGACCTGGGGTCCGGTCAACTCGCCGGTGATCGCTGGCGGCCCCAACGACGCCTCGCTGTGGTTCGGCCAGCCGCAGAACCGCAAATACGACCTGATGACCCACGTGGTCATCGCCAGCCAGCTGGGCCTGAACAACTTCCGGCTGGTGCGGGTCACCGACGGCACCGACGTAGCCGCCACCATCGCGGTGCTGACCAACTGCATCACCCTCACCGCCAAGTACACCGGCACGCTCGGCAACAGCCTGCAGGCCTCGATCGGCCCCGGCACCGCGGCGTCTTCGACCAAGGTGGTGCTGAGCCTGCCCGGACACCTGCCGGAGACCTTCGACAACCTCACCGGCTCCGGCAACGCCCTGTGGCTGGCGATGGCCAACGCCATCAACAATGGCCAAAGCTCCTCGCGGGGCCCCTCCGCCCTGGTGGTCGCCACCGCGGGCGTTGGGGTCACGGCGCCGGCCACGGCCATCTACACCCTCACCGGCGGGACCGACGGCGCCACGACCATCACCGGCTCGGTCCTGGTCGGCTCCGACACCGCGCCGCGCTCGGGCATGTACTGCCTGCGCGGGTCGGGCTGCGCGGCCGTCGACCTGGCCGACTGCGACACCTCCTCGACCTGGGGCACGCAGCTGACCTTCGCCCTGTCCGAGAGCCTGGAGGCGGTCGCCGTCAGCCCCGCCAGCGACACCCTGACCAACATCGCCTCGACCCAGACCAACGACAGCCCCTGGCTGAAGGTGATCTTCGGCGACTGGGTCTATTGGCTGGACAGCGCCAACAACATCGTCCGGCTGGTCTCGCCGCAGGCCTTCTACCTGGGCCTGAAGCTGACCTTGGGCCCGCACATCAGCGTGCTCAACAAGCCGCTGCCGAACGTGGTCGCCACCCAGAAGTCGACGCTCAATCAGGTCTACACCAACGCCGACCTGACCGCCTTGGCTGCCGCGCGGGTGGATGTGATCGCCTCGCCATCGCCAGGCGGCAACTACTTTAGCTTCAACTTCGGCCGCAACACCTCGTCGGACCCGGGTCGCCACCAGGACTCCTACACGACCTTAACCGACTTCATCGCGACCACCATCAACGCCGGAGCCGGCCAGTTCGTCGGGCAGAACATCAGCCCCACCGAGCTGCGGCAGGCCTCGGCCTCGATCGGCGGCTATCTGGACACCCTGCAAGCCAATTCGATGATCGGCAACGCGCTGGGGACGGTGCCCTACCAAGTGACCACCACCTCGGGAGCTCCAGGCTCCGGCACCCAGACCGCCACGGTCCTGGTCCAGTACTTCGACGTGGTCGAATACTTCATCGTCAATCTGACCGGCGGCGCGTCGGTGCAGATCGTCTCCGCCCAGCAACCGACGCAATAAGGGGCTGATCGATGCCTACGCAAGACTTCAACGTCGGTTCCGACGCGACCTTGGACATCATCGACCCGGTCCAGGGCCTGCAGCGGTTCCGCATCGTCACCAGCTTCGAGCACGACCCGATCTACAAGAACCTGGAGTCGATCGGCATCGACGGCGTCAATCGCTTCGCGGAGATCCCCGCGGGTCACAAGCTGACCTTCGAGCTGGATCGGGCGGACGGGTCGGTTGACGCCTACTTCTGCAATGTCGAGCAGAACTATTACAACGGCTCGACCCTGGCCAACGTCTCCATCACCAAGACCGTCAGGGAGCGCAACGGCTCGGTCAGCCAGTACCGCTTCAAGGGCGTGGCCATGAAGCTGGCCAAGGGCGGCAAGTGGTCCGGTGACGCCAAGGTGGCTCAGACCATCGAGGCCACCGCCAGCCGCTGGGTCAAGATCGCATGAGCGCCAAGCTGACCCTAGGCGAGCCTGAGGCCATGATGACGGCCGCGACCATGGCCGAAGTCGAGGTCACCGACAAACTCGGGCGCATGATCAAGATGCGCGACCCGGGCCCCTTGGCTCAGTACCACATCGTCGAGGTGGTAGGCTCCGAGCGGGCCAAGAACGAGGTGTGGATGGGCATGGTGATGCCCATCCTGTTCGTCACCGAAATCGGCGGAGAACCAGCCTTTTTCCCGCAGAGCTATGGCGAACTGGAGGCCACCATCACGCGTCTGGGCCACGATGGGCTCACCGCGGTGATGACCGAGTTCCAGAAGACCTGGGGCGGCAAGGAAGCGGTCGAAAAGGACCGGGACGCGATAAAAAAATAGCCACCACGCCGCGGTTCGCCGAAGCGGCGTGGCTGGTGTTTAACGGCGTTCCATTCGATACGGCGTTCAAGCTCGACACCCGCTTCTCCGCCGCCTTCGCCATCCTGTTCTCGGAATTCTCCGGGGGAGGGCGGTTCAATTACGATCGCTGGGCGTTCGAGAAGCCATCATGACCAAGATGCTCGACAGCCTCGGGGCGATGGCGCTGGAGCTGGTCGCCTCCGAGGTCCGCATCGTGGCCTCGCTTGAGGGCGGGCTGGATCGCATCCTCGACCGCATCGACCGTACCGCCAAGAGCGAGTTCGGCGTCTATCAGGGGCCGGCCGGCCCGTTCCCGGCGTGGGCTGAACTGGCCCAGTCGACCAAGGATGACCGGGTCGCCCAGGGCTATAGCGAGAACGATCCTCTGCTGCGCGAAGGCGAGCTGCAGGAAAGCATCGCCCACGAACGTGAGGGCCTGGAGGGGGTCGTGGGCTCGATCTCCGACATCATGCCTTACGATGAGTTCGGCACCGAGAAGATGCCGCCCAGGCCGGTCCTGGGGCCCGCAGCGGTGCGCAACAAGTCCGCCATCGAAACGCTGGTCGGCGCGGCCCTGGTCACGGGCCTGATCGGCCAGGACGTGTTTGGAGAGGGCGAGCAAATCGCCATCCACGAAAGCCTGGGCTACGACTTCAAGGTCTAGGCGTGCGTGGCCGCGATGAAGGCCAGGGCGCCGATGCCGATCAAGCCCAGCGCGACCAGGGCGACCACGGCGCAGACGCACAGGATCGCCACCGCCACTGCAAAGCGCCACGCCAAGCTCTTGCCGGGCATGGGATCAGACCAGACCGCGGCGCGCGGCGCGCGGGGCGTGACGTCGATCAGCACCTCAGGGCCATGCAGGTCTTCGAAGTCGCGCTCGAAGGCGGTTTGGCGTCGCATGGCTCGAGCATAATCCAAGCCAGACCCGGATAATAGGAGGCGGCCATCTTCGAAGCCTACTCCGTCGGGATTCGGGTCTCGCTCATCAACGGCGTCGCCGGCGGCCTGATGAGCATGGCCCGGCAGTTCCGCACGGCCGAGACCTCGGCGGCGGCCCTGCAGACCCGCCTGCGCGGCATCCAGCGCATGCTGCTGGTGGGCGGCATCACCGCCGGAGCAGGCCTGGGCATCTTCGCGGCCCTGGAAAAGACCATGAAGCCGGGGTCGGAGTACCTCGAGGCCCTCAACCGCCTGCACATGGCCGGCCTATCCCAGGTCGAAGTCGCCCAAGCCGTCAACGCCGCGTGGAAGAACACGGGCGATGTGATCACCACCACGGCCACGGCCAACCTGTCGGCGATGCAGGACCTGCGCAATATCCTGGGGTCCATGAAAGACGCCACCTGGGCGCTTCCGATCGTCACCAAGATCGGCACGGCGATGGCCTCGTCGTCGGAGAGCAGCCTCAACCAGAACTCCTCGGACATCGCGTTTTCGATGGCCAAGGCCCTCGACATTATCGGCGCGGCCAAGGATCCGGCCACCTTCGAGCGCGAAGCCGGGCTGATGTCGAAGGTGGTCACGGCGTTTCAGAACCGGGTCACGCCCAAGCAGTTCCAGAGCGTGTTCCAGTACGCCCGCCAGGCCAAGTTCGACCTGTCCGACCAGTTCAAATACGAATTCCTGCCCACCCTGATGCTGGAGATGAGCGGCTCTCAGGGGGGCGCGGGAGGCGGATCGCGCGGCGTCGGGCCGATGCTGGCGGCGATCTATCGCGTCACCAACCAGGGCTACATCAACAAGAAGGCCATCCCGATCCTGGAAAAGCTCGGGCTGCTGACCGACCACAACTTCACCCGGACCACGACTGCGGACACCGTAGGCTCGCACCTGAAGGGCGCGGACCTGGCGGCGCAGAACCCCTTCCTGTGG
>Ga0070741_10012377_pt1 | contig 15431 bp, 12 predicted proteins | sample Coa_R1_4_FD_66440 | JGI IMG/M metagenome (GOLD analysis project Ga0070741, IMG submission 66440) | Surface soil microbial communities from Centralia Pennsylvania, which are recovering from an underground coalmine fire - Coalmine... | ecosystem: Environmental > Terrestrial > Soil > Unclassified ... | reverse complement strand
TTCTTCGCGACGTTGCAGTTCTCGCAGAAGCGCTTCAAGTTCGAGAACGCGGGTGGCACGAACACGGCGATCACGGCATCACCGTTCCGCACGCGCGGATTGGTGTCCGGCGAGCCGGTCGGCGCACTCTACAACGCGCCATTCTTCAGCGCGCTCGATCCCGAAACGCGCGATAACCGGCAATTCACCGGCAGCCTCTCCTACACGCTGTCGACGAAGAAGACCGGCACGCACGACATCAAGGGCGGCGGCGAGTGGTACCGTTCGGAGCGCACCGGCGGCAACTCGCAGAGCGCGACCAACTACGTCTTCCAGACGGACTACCTCCAGGCGAACGGCGCGCCCGTCCGCGATGCGCAGGGCATTCCGATTCCGGTGTGGACGCCGGGCGTGAGCCGCGTGCAGAACTGGCTGCCGGACATCGGCGCGGTGATCGACATCAAGACGACCTCGCTCTACGCGCAGGATCACTGGATCGTGTCGCCGAAGATCAGCGCCGACCTGGGCGTGCGCTTCGAAGCGGTCCGTGGCAGCGCAACCGGCGACATCGTGCCCGTTGACACGACGACGACGGTTCCGCGTCTCGGCATTTCCTACGACCTCGCCGGCGATGGCAAGACCGTCGTTCAAGCGAGCTACGGCTGGTACTCCGGCAAGTACAGCGAGGCGCAGTTCGCCGCCAACACCGACGTCGGCAACCCGAGCCGCGTGACGTATGCGTACACCGGCCCTGCGGGACAGGGACGCGACTTCGCGCCGGCCTTCGACATCGCGAACAACTGGAAGACGATCGTCAGCGCGTCGTTCCCGACCGCGAACATCTTCGTGGCTCCTGGTCTGTCGGCACCGATCGTCAAGGAGACGACGCTGAGCGTCGGTCGCGAGCTCGGTCAGCGCGGCTTCGGCAAGATCACGTACCAGCACCGCGACTGGAGCAACTTCGTCGAGGACTTCATCCAGCTCTCGAACGGCATCGTCAACGTCAACCGAAATGGCGCGAACATCGGCAACCTGACGAAGGTCGTCTTCGGCAACACCGACGACGTGGTCCGTCACTACGACGCGTTGATCTTCCAGAACAACTATCGCTTCAGCGATGTCCTCACCTACGGCGCGCACTACACACTGCAGATGCGCAACAAGGGCAACGCGAGCGGCGAGGCGGCCAACCAGCCGGGCCTGTCGTCGACGTTCGGCGATTTCCCGGAGATTCTCGGTCCGGCCATCGATCGCTATCAGCCGTACGGCAACCTGGCCGACTTCCAGCGTCACAAGCTGCGCGTGTACGGCACCTACACGCAGAAGATGGGACGCTTCGGCGCGATCGACATGTCGCCGATCTGGCGCGTCGACTCGGGTCGGACGTTCAGCTACACGGCCGCGTCGGTTCCGTTGAGCAGCATCGAGCTGGCGCGTAACCCCGGCTATCCGGTGAACGACATCAACTCGAACACCGCATTGAACCTGAACTTCGGCGACCGCGGCATCGGTCAGTTCGCCGGCTACGGCGTACTCGATTTCGCCGCGACATACACGATCCCGGTGTGGCGCTCGCTGCGTCCGTGGATCAAAGCGGAGATGTACAACGTCCTCAACAACCAGAAACTGATTGCGTGGGACACGACGGTCACCGCCGACCCGAACAGCCCGAAGGATGCGAACGGTCTCCCGACCGGGTACATCCTCGGCCCGAATTTCGGTAAGGCGACCGCCGACACGATCGGCTCGGTACCGGCGTACGTGCAGCCGATTCCGGGCACGAACGGCGGACGGTTGTTCCAGATGGCGTTCGGAATTCGGTTCTGACGCTGACAGGCAGGTAAGGCGGGTAGGGCAGGTCGGGCGGGTAGGGAAAGCGTTCTTACCTGCCTTACCCGCCTTACCTGCCCTACCAGCCCCACCTGCCCTATCCGCCCTACAGCTTCTTTTCCAACCGTATCTCATCCCGCACTGGAATCCCCGCGAACCCAGCCACCTCTTGATGTGTGTGGTCGGCGACGCTGTTCGGTTCGAGCGCAGTCAGGCGATAGCCGCGGCGCTGATAAAAATAGAGCGCCGGCAAGTTGTCGTTGGTCGTCGCGACGAGTAGGCGTGAGAGCTTGAGCCGTCGCGCGAGGAGCTCGGCTTCGGCAATCAGCGTGGCGCCGACGCCCGAACGCTGCCACATCGGATCGGTCGCGAGCGCGACGATGTGCAGCGTGTCGCCCATCAGCCGATACGCGAGCGCACCGGCTGGTGCGCTGTGGCGGATCGCGACGAGGGCCGGCATCTGATCGATGTCCATCACCTCGCCGAACGCCACGACCTTGGTTCGGCCGAAATCCTGTTCGAACAACTCTCGTGCCGCACGGCGGTCATCGTCTGTCGCTTCGCGTACGAGGACGGGGGGCAGTTCGATGCGTGGACGGCAGTTGCAGACGATCTGCACGTGCGCCTCTTCCCAGTCCACGAACTTGCCGCACCGGCCGCAGCGCAGGACCGCGGGCTTCGCACCGAATGGATCAGACGGTTTCGGCATGTCGTGCTCCCCGGCGTAACACCCACCAGATCACCGCGACGAACCCGATGACGACGACGACGAAGGTTGCGGCGAAGAGCCAGAGGGTTCGATACAGAATCGACTGCGTCTGCATCCGCACGTCGATGTCGAGCGGCAGTCCCTTCAGTCGATCGGTGAGCGGCTGCTCCCACGCGAGGATATTGCCGCGGCGGATGTCGATCTCTTTCGGGTGATACGTGATCTTGCTCGGCAGATGGAGACGAAACGCGGTCAGCTCGCGGCCGGTCCAGCCGACGTTGCCGACGTCCCGGTTCGCCGCCGCCGCGATGTGATCGCGGAACACGAACTCGTCACCGTCGCGCCGGAAGATCGGCGTGGACCACGCGAATGCGGGAACGCTCGACAATTTCGTGATGTCGTCGGCTTCCAACCGGACGTGCGCGAATCGACGGCCGTTGCGGCGCGATTCGCGCACCCAGACGACATGGGTCGTCGGCGACGAGTAGAGCGCTCGAATGGCGTCGCGATCGACGCGGGCGTTCGGGCTCGTATTGAACGAGGTGCCGCGCAGCGCATTGAGCGCCGGAATGGAGGTGTTGACGTAGACCGTCGCCGTCCCGTCGAGCGACAAGTAGATTTCTTCTTCGTACTCGTATTGCCGGAAAAGGCTCGTGCCGCTGCACGCGACGGTCGCAAGCGCGATCGCCAGCGCGACGACCGCGCGGATCCGCATCACCGCCAATGATATAGTAAAAGTTTCCCGCACTCGTGGCCGCCAAACCGATCGTCTATCTCATCGACGGCAGTTCGCAGATGTACCGCGCGTTCCACGCGCCGGTGCGCACCGCGGAAGGCGGATTCCTCCGCAACGCGCAAGGCCGGCCGACCAACGCGGTCTACATCTTCGTCACGATGCTGCGGAAACTGATCAACGAGCACAAGCCCGAGTACATTGCCGCCTCGTTCGATCTGCCCGGCCGCACGTTTCGCGACGACGTGGTCTCGGACTACAAAGCGAATCGTGCGCCGATGCCTGACGAGCTCGCCGAACAAATCCCGATGGTGCACGCCGCGTGCGAAGCGCTCGGTGTCCCCATCCTGACGTCTGAACGCTACGAAGCGGACGATGTGATCGGCACGCTGGCGACGAAAGCATCCGCGGCGGGATTCGACGTCGCGATCGTCACACTCGACAAGGACTTCTTTCAGCTCGTCCACGACGGCATCCGCGTCTTCAACCCGCGCGACGAAGGCACGTGGTACGACACCGCGGGCGTGAAGGAAAAGGTCGGCGTGTCACCCGAGCAGGTCGTCGACATGATGGCGCTCATGGGCGACACCATCGACAACATCAAAGGCGTGCCCGGCATCGGCGATAAAGGCGCCCGCGAACTGATCGCGACGTACGGCACGCTCGAAAACCTGCTCGCGCACGCCGGCGAGATCAAGAACAAACGGTATCGCGAAGGACTGCAACAGCACGCCGACGATGCGCGCCAGAGCCAGGTGCTGGCGCGGATCCACACCGACGTGCCGGTGCCGTTCGAGGCCGAGTCGCTTCGCTATCGTGGCGCCGATCGCGAACGCTGCTTCCAGATCTTCAACGAGCTCGGCTTCCGCGCCATCGTCGCCGAATACGCGCCGAGCGCCGACTCCGTCGCAAAAACATATCGCGTCGTCAATACAGACGACGATCTGCGGGCGATGGCGGATCGATTGCGAGCCGCGGGCCGGTTCGCGTTCCGCGTGCTGCCGGATCAACCGTCGGCCATGCGCGCGGGCATCGTCGGCCTCGCGTTCTCGACGGCACCGCGCGAGGCGGACTATGTGCCGACGGGCCACCGCGCGCTTGGTGCGATCCCGTCGATCCCGATCGCGCAGGCGCTGGCGGTGTTGAAGCCGCTGCTCGAAGACGCGGCGATCCCGAAGCTGGGGCACGATCTGAAGTTCGACTCGATCATGCTGCGGCGTCACGGCGTCGGGTTGCGCGGCCTCGAGACCGACACGATGCTCGCGAGCTACCTGATCGACGCGACGCGGTCGGAACACCTGCTCGAAGATCTGGCGCTCGAGTACACGAACTACAAAGCGCTGAAGGAAGAGGATGTCTGCGGCCGCGGCGCGAAAGCGATGCCGCTTGCGGACCTGCCCGTCGAAGCCGCGCTGAACTATGCCGCGGAGCGCGCCGACCTCGTCATCCAGCTCGCGCCGATCTTCCGCGACACGATGGCGAAAGAAGAGCTCGTCAGCGTGTACGAGCAGGTCGAGCTGCCGCTCGTGCCGGTGCTGGTCGATGTCGAACGCGCGGGCATCAAGATCGACGGCCCGGCCCTCGCGTCGCAGTCCCAACGGCTCGAGGCCGACCTCGCGCGACGGACGAAGGAGATTTACGAAATCGCCGGCGGCGAGTTCAACATCGGATCGCCGAAACAACTGGCCGAAGTGTTGTTCGACAAACTGCAGCTGCCGGTGTTGAAGCGGACCGGTACCTCGCGCGCGCCATCGACCGCCGTCGAAGTGCTCGAAGAGCTCGCGCTCGCGCACGATTTGCCGCGCATGATTCTCGAGTGGCGCGGGTTGATGAAGCTGAAAGGCACGTACATCGACGCGTTGCCGCAGCTGGTGAATCCCGAGACGGGACGCGTGCACACGTGCTTCAACCAGGCGGTCGCGGCGACGGGCCGCCTGAGCAGCAGCGATCCGAACCTGCAGAACATCCCGATCAAAACGGAATTGGGCCGAGAGATCCGGCGCGCGTTCATCGCCGAAAAAGATCACGTCTTGATCTCCGCTGATTATTCGCAGATCGAGTTCCGCGTGCTCGCGCACCTGTCACAGGATCCGGTGCTGGTGCAGGCATTTCAGGAAGGCGCCGACTTCCACGAGCGAACCGCGCTGAAGATCTTCGGCAAGGACAGCGGCCGCGACCCGCATCAACTGCGCGCGATTGCGAAGATGGTCAACTACGCGCTCCTCTACGGCAAGAGCGCGTTTACGCTGTCGAAGGACATCGGCGTCACCACCGAAGCGGCGCAGGAATTCATCGACGCCTATTTCGCCGGCTTCCCGAACGTGCGCGCGTTCATCGACCGCACGCTCGACGAAGGCCGTGCCTCGGGCGTCGTCAAGACGATGTACGGTCGTCGTCGCCTTGTGCCGGAACTCAACAGCCGGAACTTCCAGGTCCGGTCGGCCGCGGAACGCATGGCGGTCAACATGCCGATCCAGGGGTCAGCCGCCGACATCATGAAGCGCGCGATGATCGACGTGCACGAGGCGCTGCGGTCGCACCCCGAGTCGCGCATGATCCTCACGGTCCACGACGAATTGCTGTTCGAGGTACCGAAGTCCGCCGCTGAGGAAATGTCCGCGCTCGTGCGCGAGAAGATGCAAGGCGCCGCGACACTCAACGTCCCGCTCACCGTCGACGTTGGCGTCGGAGAAAACTGGAAAGAAGCGAAGCCGTAAGATCAGAATGCTGAATGCAGAATGCTGATTGGTGAATTACGGGTTGCTCGGTAACGAATCGATGCGCTTCTGGATTCGCGCCGCGCCGTAGCGATTTACCGCGGCGACGGCGACCATCATCAAGCACACACCAATACCGAGCGCGACGAGCCGTTGGGTCCGCTCCGGATGGGCCATCGCGATCCCCACCTGCGTGACAGCGAGACCTGGAACGAACGGCATCAGATACCACGACCAGACATTGCGTAGCAGATCGCGTTGACGTTCGAGCTGCGCGCGGTGAAAGTCGACTGCCGACGTAAGCCCGAGGTCTTCGGGAAGAGGATTCGCCGACCCCCATTTGCGCAGCAGATACAGGACGAAGACGCCGCCGGCAATCGTCAACGCTGCACCAACGCGGATCGTCGTCGTCGGACCGATCCACATCAGGCGCAGGAATCCGACGATCCCGATCGCGCCGGCGATGTACTCGCGCAGGTTGCGGCGAGAGACGATATGTTCAAGACGGCTCGCACGCGTGCGAATCTCTTCGATTGACATCGGTGGCTCCTGTTGCGACTGCGACTGCCACAGAGACTGCAGGTCGCTCATACGTGACCTTCCTGAAACCGCTCCGCAAGGACTTTCTTGATTCTGTGGACCTTCGTCGCGACGTTGCTCGCGGAGAATCCGGTGATATCGCCGATCGACGCGGCGTCGAGACCTTCGAGATACAACAGGATGACTTGTCGATCGAACGGCTTGAGCGCGTGGATGAGCGTCATCAACCGATCGAGGGCGCGGCGATCGTCTATTCCCTGCTCGCGATCGATCGCGTGCGACATCGACTCGAGTTCCTCGAGACCGACGAGCGTCGGCGCGCGGCTTCGTCGACGCGCCACCTGCGAAATCGCGACGTTGTGCGCGACGCGGTACACCCACGTCCGCATCGAGCAGCGGCCGTCGAACGAGGCGAAGCTTCGCCAGAGTCCGATGTGGATCTCCTGCAGGAGATCGGATCGCCGATCCGCGTCGGCTTCGTACGCGCGTGCGAGTCGTTCCAGCGCCGCGCCGTACGTCGCGATAGCATCCGCGTACAGGGAGTCCTGCCGCGCGTCGTTCATCTAAACAAAGGTAGTCGCAACGAGAGGGATCGTCTTACACGGCACGGACTGGCTATTTCTTCCACCGTTCCTTGAACTGCTCCCACTCCGCGGCGAGCCGTTGTGCGGGTTGGCCGGTGAGCCTCGAGCGCTCCGGAATCAACGCTTTCGTGACCAGCCGATCGAGATCGGCGCGGAGTTTCTCGCCGCCGTCAACCGCGAGCGGGGCGCGGACCCAGGCGGCTTCAGCGGCGTCCCACGCGGACTGCAGGTCGCCTTGCGCGCGCGCGGCGGCGGCCCGCCAGTACGCCGCGACGCCGTTGCCGGGACGCGTCGAGAGCTCGTCGTCCATGCGCGCACGGATGCGCCGATACACGGCCTGCCGATCGATGTCCGGCCTCGGCCGCGTATCTTTGTCGAGCGCGTCGGCCCACCAGTCCAGCACGCGTTCGCGCTGCGCCGTTGCGATCGAATCCGGACCGCGGAGCACCGAATCAAAGGTGTCCGCCGCCGCGCCGTATGCGCCGTCGAAGTACAGCGCCTCGCCGAGACCGACGACGTATTCGACGCGTTCACGGGGGTCGATATGCTGCGGATCGAGGCGCCGTAGCCGCAGGCGAGCGTTGGTGAGATCGTCCGACGCGGCGCTCTGGCGGAACCGTTCGAGGTACGCACGCGCGGCAACCAGATCAGCCGCGTCCGCGTGCGCCGGCGTCAGCCGTGCCTTTTCCGCGGCGTCAACGGCGGCCTGAAATTGCTGTTGATTGTAGAGCTGGCGCGCTTTCGCGAGCGGATCGTCGGCAGCCGACGCAGCCGAAACCGGCCGCGCAGCCGCGAGCGCGACGACAACGACGAGGCGGAGACGACGCCCCATATCGCGATGCTAGCGTACAATGCCGCTCGATGGTCGAACCGCGGGTGATACCGCGTGATCAACATCCGATCTCGCGGCGTGACATCGATTCGGACGCGCTGAAAGTCCTCTATCGGCTCCGGCAAGGCAATCACGTCGCCTACCTCGTCGGCGGCAGCGTCCGCGACCTCTTCCTCGGCCGTCATCCCAAAGATTTCGACATCGGTACGTCGGCGCATCCGTATCAGGTCAAGAAGCTCTTCCGCAACTGCTGGATCATCGGCCGCCGCTTCCGCCTGGCGCACGTCAAGTTCGGTTCCAAGGTGATCGAAGTCGCCACGTTCCGGCGTCAGGTCGCGCCCGGCGAAGAAGTGGTGCAGGACGGTGTGCCGGCGCCGGATCCGTCAACGCCCGAAGGCGCGCACCTGATTCATCACGACAACACGTTCGGGACGCCGGAAGAAGACGCGTTTCGCCGCGACTTCACGGTCAACGCGTTGTTCTACGACATCGCGACGTTTTCGATCGTCGATTACGTCGGCGGCCTCGACGACCTGCGCGACCGTGTCATCCGATCGATTGGCGATCCCGACGTCAGGCTGAAGGAGGATCCGGTCCGGATGCTGCGCGCGATCGCGCTGGCGGCGCGGCTCGATTTCACGATCGATCCGCCGCTCGAGGACTCGATCCGGACGCATCGCCAGGAAATCGCCAAGAGTTCACCCGCGCGCATGCTCGAGGAGTACTACAAAATCCTGCGCGCCGGATCGTCGGAGAAAGCGTTCCGCGCGCTCGACGATGTCGGACTGCTCGAGCCGACGGCGCCCGAACTGCACAAGGCGGCCGGCGCCACGCTGTGGCAGTCGCTTGCCGCCCTCGATGCATATCGCCGCCGGTTCGAAGCGACGCCGGACACGTTGACCAACCCGATTCTCCTCGGCACGCTGCTCGTCTGCACCGGCTTTGCGTCGCAGCGGCACGACGCGATCCCGAAGCTCGGCGCGCTGCCGCTCGCGCGGCGTGATGTCGAACGGCTGCGACAGATCCTCGGCCTGCAGCGGCGCCTGCGCGACGTGACGGCCAGCCCGCGCGCGCAACGCGCGCTCGCGCATCGAAGCATTTTCAAGGACGCGTTGACATGGCTCGAGATCCACGGCGGGGATCCGGATCTCGTCGCCCACTGGACCGCGATGAAGGAAACGGCCGGCAACCCGGAACACGCCGGCGAACATCATCAACCGGCCGAGGGCGAGGAACCGCCGCGTCGCAAACGACGACGTCGACGCCGCCGTCGCCGCTCGTTCGGACCGCCCAGCACCCCAGGCACCTAAGGCATCCGAGGCACCTTAGGCACCTTAGGCACCTTAGGCACCCCAGGCACCCCAGGCACCCTTAGGCACCCTAAGCCGCGACTTCTTCGATTGTTTTGTACGGTTTTGCGAGGCCGAGCGCGATCATCGCTTTGATGACCGGCCACGCGGGGTCGATTTCACTCGCCCGGAAGCTGAACTTCGGGCTGCGCGGGTACCCGTGATGGTTGTTGTGCAGCCCCTCGCCGCCGGTCAAGAGCGCCAGGAAACGCAGGTTCGTCGCCGTGTTGTCGAAATTTTTGTAGCCGACGTGATGACACAGGCCGTTGATCGACGAGGAGAGCACGAACACGTACAGCACGGCGTGAATGCCGGCCGCGAGCAGCCCCCACCACAGCCCGATGATCGAACACAAGAGGGCGGTGCCGAGGCCAAGACCGAGAAACCCGTGGCAGAACATGTGTGTGTCCCACCAGCCGTCTTTCAGGTCGCGCGCGTACCGTTCGACCACATCGGTCTTCTTGGCTTCGCGCATGTAGTAGTAAACGTTTCCGAGCTGCACGTTCCAGAAGCCTTCGAGCACGGGGCTGTGCGGGTCGCCTTCTTCGTCGGTAAAGGCGTGATGCTTGCGATGGACCGCCACCCACTCCTTCGTCTCAATCCCCGTCGTCAGCCACAGCGCGAACTTGAAGACGAATTCGAGCGTCGGGCCGATGATCAGCGCCTTGTGCGTGGCGGTGCGGTGCAGATAGATCGTCGTGCAGAACACCGCGATCTGGATGAGGATCGCCGCACTCACGAGGCTGATGGCGAGCGAAGCAAGCATAGTGGAGTAGTTTACCCGCGCGTGCGCTCAAATTCGCGCATGAATTGCACGAGCGCCTCGATGCCCTCTTCCGGGAATGCGTTGTAGATGGACGCCCGCATGCCGCCCACCGAGCGGTGCCCTTTGAGGCCATCCAGACCGGCCGACTCTGCTTCTTTGACGAACTGCTTTTCCAGATCTTCGCTGGCGAGGCGGAACGTGACGTTCATCAGCGAGCGATCGGCGTTGTTCGCGGTGCCGCGATAGAAGCCGGTCCGATCGATTTCCGCGTACAGCTTTCCCGCTTTGCGCTGATTGACCTGTTCGATCGCGGGCAGTCCGCCCTGCGCGACGAGCCACTTCATCACGAGCCCGAGCGTGTAGACCGCAAACGCCGGAGGCGTGTTGTAGAGCGACTTGTTCTCGGCGTGCACCGCGTAATTCAGCATTGTGGGCAGCGACTTCTGCGAGCGCTGCAGCATGTCGTCGCGGATGATCACGACCGTGACGCCGGCCGGCCCCATGTTCTTCTGCGCGCCCGAATAAATCAGCGCGTGCTTGCTGACGTCGATCGGCTTGCTGAACATGTCCGACGACGTATCGCTGACGAGCGGCACGTCGCCGACGTTCGGGAGCGCTTTGTATTCGGTCCCCTCGATCGTGTTGTTCGACGTCATGTGGACGTAGGCGGCGTTCGGCGTCAGCTTCAACTCGTCCTGACGCGGAATCCGCGAGTAGTTCTCGGCCTTGGTGCTCGCCGCGACGTTGACGATGCCAACCTTCTTCGCTTCCTTGACCGCCTTCTCCGCCCACGAACCGCCGTCGATGTAGTCGGCCGTCGTGCCTGCCGTCAGCAGGTTCATCGGCACCATCGAAAACTGCAGGCTCGCGCCGCCCTGCAGGAACAACACTTTGTAATTCGCCGGAATGTTCGCGAGCGTACGAATATCGGCTTCGGCCTGCTCGAGGATCGATTCGAACGTCTTCGATCGATGGCTGATCTCGAGGATGGACATCCCCGCGCCGGGAAACGCGAGCAGATCGCGCTGGATTTCTTCGAGCACCGACAGCGGCAGCACCGCCGGACCAGCAGAAAAATTGAAGACGCGATGAACGGTGGTCATAGCCCCTCGTGTAGCGCAGCCCTTCAGGGCTGCTTTAGATCGTCACCAGTTGGAGGTCGAGGATATCGGCGTTGCCGTCCTGGATCGTTTTCAGCAACGCGTTGGACGGCGCGCCGTCGAGATTGATACGGGCGACCGCGGCCTGCGCTCCCTCGAAAATGATGTTTTCGGTTTCCTGGACGTTCAGGTTACCCGTACGCAGATGCTCGAACACATGCGCGAGCACACCGGGTCGATCGCGGTGACGCACGACGAGCATGTGCGTCGCCGGCGTCTTCTTGGCGAGGTTCACGACGTTCGGCACCTTGCCGGTGTCCTTGTAGCTCTTGATGATGCGAACGGTTTCGGCCGCAATCGCTTCCTGCGCCTGATCGGTCGACGCGCCGATGTGATGCGTGCCGTACACGCCGGGCAGCGCGCCGATCGTCGTTTTGAACTCGCCCGTCGCCGTCGACGGTTCGCCGGCGTACACGTCGAGACCGACGCGCAGGTTCTTCTCTTTGATCGCCGCTTCCAGAGCGGCGTAATCCACGACCTCGGCGCGCGCGGTATTGATCACGAACGAACCGGGCTTCAGCTTGTCGAGCACGGCTGCGCTGACGAGGCCGCGCGTGTCATTCGACAGCGCGAGGTGAATACTCAGAATGTCGCTGCACGCCGCGAGTTCCTCTGGCGTCGCGGCGAGCTGCATCGGAATCGGCTCGTCGGTGACATTCGCCGTGCCGGTGTTGAACCGGCGGCTCCACACGACGATCGGCATCCCGAACGCGTGCGCACGCCGCGCCACTTCCTGTCCGATGTTGCCGTAGCCAAGGAGCCCCAGCGTGCGGCCGTACAGGCCCTTCGCTTTCGAGTACTCCTTCTTGTTCCACGTGCCCGCACGCAGCTCCGTCACGTTGTCGGGCACGCGGCGATCGAGCGCCAGGATCAACGCGATGGCGAGTTCGGCCACGGCGATCGCGTTCTTGCCTGGACAGTTCGAGACGTAAATCCCGCGCGTCGACGCGGTTGCGAGATCGATCGTGTTGTACCCCGCGCCGGCGCGGACGACGAGCGACAAGGCGCCCGCTTCGAGCATCGGCGCCGTCACCTGCGTGCCGCGCACGACGAGGACGTCTGCGTTGGTCTCCTTGACGGCGGCGGTCAGCGCGTCGCCGGTCAGGTCGGGCTGGTAGACGACATCGCATCCTGCGGCTTTCAATCCGTCGATGCCGCTCTTCTCGAACTTGTCGGCGACGAGTACTTTCATATCGTGTGCGTGAGGAGGCCGTCGCGCAGCTTCGGCTCGAACCACGTCGACTTCGGCGGCATGATTGCGCCGGCGTCGGACACGGCCATCAAATCGCTGACGCTGACCGGATACAGCGAGAACGCGACGGCGGCGTTGCCGCTGTTGACCAGGCGTTCCAGCTCCGCGGCGCCGCGCACGCCGCCGACGAAATCGATCCGCTTGTCGGTGCGCACGTCCGTGATGTTCAGCACGGGCGCGAGCAGCTGATCCTGTAGCACGCTGACGTCGAGCGAGGCGATCGGATCGATCGCGTTTGCCGTGACGCGCGAGCGGAGCGTGTGCCAGCCGCCGTGAAAGTACATCGCGATATCGCCGCGCCTGTCCGGCGTCGCCGATCCCGCTTCGATTTCAAATCGGTCCCGCACGGCGTCGATGAACTGCTCGGGCGTCAGCCCGCCGAGATCTTTCACGATGCGGTTGTACGAGAGGATTTGCACCTGATCGTGCGGAAACGCCACGGCGAGCATCGTCTTCGAATCGCCGCGGCCGCCGAGTTCGGTTCTCGCGCGAGCGGCGCTCGCCGCGCGATGATGTCCGTCGGCAATGTAGAGCGCGGGAATCCGTGCGAACGCCGCCATGAGCGCATCGCCATCCGCGCCCGTCACGCGCCAGATCGTGTGTCGCACGCCGTCGGGCGCGTCGAAGTCAAACAGCGGTGCGCCGGCCGTCACCGTCTGCGCCACACGGGTGACGTCGGCCGACGCTTTGTACGTCAGGAAGACCGGACCCGTCTGCGCGCCGAGCGCGATCATGTGGCGCGTGCGGTCGTCTTCCTTGTCGCGGCGCGTGCGCTCGTGTTTCTTGATGATGTCGCGGTCGTACTCGTCGATCGAAAAGCACGCAGCCAGGCCGGTCTGCGTGTGCGATCCCATTTTCAGCGTGTAGAAGTAGACGCTCGGTTCGTCCTCGACGACCAACGCCGTGTCTTTGAGCGCGGTGAAATTCGCGACGGCGCGGTCGTACACCGCCGGCGAGTAGGGATCGGTGCCGTCAGGGAGCTCGAGTTCGGCGCGCGAGACGCGCAAGAAGCTCAGCGGATTGCCGGTCGCGAGCGCTCGCGCTTCCTCGGTGCTCACGACGTCGTAGGGAACAGCGGCGATTTTCGCTGCGTCAGCCGGTTTCGGCCGCAGCGCACGGAACGGATAAAGCGAGGCCATCGAATCTCAAATTGTATACCTCGCCCTATTTCGCAGCTAAATCGTCGACGACCGTGATGGCGTGCAACCAGCGCAACCGGGACCGCCGGGCCTTCGGCGCAACCGGATGTTTCGGGTGCGGGTGCGTGTCGGAGATGCGCCGCGCCGTGATGACTGGCGCAACCGGGTCGGCGACCGCGACCGTCTGATCCGAGGCGATCGATGGCGCAGAGACGTGCGGCATCGCGGGCGTGTCGTGCGATCGCATCACGCCGCCGGCGCCGACCAGCGCGATCGCCGCCGCAAACACGGCGCCGATCACCCAGAGACGCCGGCCGCGCGGCTCGGCACCGCGCGCGATCGGCACGATGCGACTCTCGTAAAAACGACGATCGGCGTCGCGCAGTTCGCGCCGCAATTCGTCCGCCGATCGGATCGAGCGTCGCCGATCGAACGCGGAGATGTCGACGCCCGCGCTCGCCTGCGCCCGCTCGACAAGACGCCGAATGATCGTCTCGCGATCGGCGGCGTCGTAGCGCGACAGCGTGTGGGAAAATTCCTCGACGGAATCGAACGGCGGCGCATCCACTTCGTGCAGCGCACGAGCGATCGCGTACCGCAGGCCGCCAGGCACGTGCGGCGTCGACGCGAGCATCGCCTGCAGGAGGATGGCGACTTCGGTGACGGCCGGCGTCGCTTCGCACGCGCGACATTCGACGCCGCCGGCGTCGGTCAGCCGGACGTTCGCCAGTGACGGCGGTCCGAACGGCGGTTCCGGCGTTCCGTTGTCGTGTTCGAGGATCAACCGTTGGACGATCGCCACCGCCTCATCGGCAGTAAACGCGACTCCAGCGCGTTGGATATCGGCAAGTGAGAGCGCGGCACTCATCGCCTCGGAACATTGCTAAAGCTGCGCCACGAGGGGGCGCGACGGATGAGCGAGATTTCCTACGGAAAAATCGCTGTTTCGTGCGGCCGAGCTGTCACCGTGTCATCGCCGCCTTGGACACCTGCGGCGTTTTTTCACGGTCACGTTTGGATTCCAAACGGCCGAACTCCAACTCGCGCGCCGCGGCAAACGCCGTCATCTGCATCTGGGGAATTGGCTCGGCTGGCGGCATCGCGCGATGCGCGGTCGACGGGTTGATGAAGACGCCGTTCTTCTTGACGCGATAATCGAGGTGCGGGCCGGTCGCCAGCCCGGTCATGCCGACGCGTCCGATCAGATCGCCTTGATGCACGTGCGCGCCGGCGCGAACGGCGATCGACGACAGGTGCAAGTACTCGGTCTCGAACCCATTTTGATGGCGCAAGTGCACCAGGTTGCCCGACCCGCCGCTCATGCCCGCCGACACCACGACACCATCCGAGACCGCGACCACAGGCGCGCCGATCGGCGCGCGGTAGTCGACGCCGAGATGTGCGCGTGTCTCGTGCAGAATCGGATGGAACCGTCCACGCGAGAAGCCTGAAGTCACGACCGGCTGAAATTTCAGCGGCGACGCGAGGAAGAACCGCTTCATCGAGACACCGCGATCGTCGTAGTAGCCGGCGACGCCGCCTTCGGGCGTAAAGCGCGTCGCGTGCACGCGGCGCCCCGCGTTGACGACCTCCGCCGCCAGAATCGGGCCGTATCCGCCGAACGTGCCGTCTTCGCGGAATTGCTTCTCGACCGCGAGCACGAAGCTGTCGCCGGGCTGGACTTCGGTCGTGAAATCGATCTCGCCGCCGAAGATGTCCGCGAGCGCCAGCGTCAGATCGATCGATTCACCAGCCGCGTCCATCGCGGCGACGAGCGACGACGCGTGCCGGTCGATCGCACCGCGCACGATCTCGACCCGGCGCGTCTTGGGAATCGGCAG
>Ga0070741_10012376_pt1 | contig 15436 bp, 12 predicted proteins | sample Coa_R1_4_FD_66440 | JGI IMG/M metagenome (GOLD analysis project Ga0070741, IMG submission 66440) | Surface soil microbial communities from Centralia Pennsylvania, which are recovering from an underground coalmine fire - Coalmine... | ecosystem: Environmental > Terrestrial > Soil > Unclassified ... | reverse complement strand
CGGTTGGCGCAACGAGGGAATCGGCATCATTACAATCCCGTGATAACACCTCGCGCCTGGGCTCGCGGCTTCGGTCACAAGGGTGCGGCCGGAGATGCTATCCGAGAAAGCCCACCCTTCAAGTCCCGCGCCAGCAGGCGATGAAACAAATGCTCGCCGGCTTCGCGTCGTACCGAGAGGCGTCCCGCGCCGTAGGCGCGCGAATGCAGGCCGCGCTGCACGGCTTCGCAGATGGCCACATCCTCATCGTTCACCCGTTCACCGACGGCGATGCTCTGGCGATTGCGCTCGGCAGCCGCGGCGCTCACATCGTCGAAGTAAAAATTGAAGACGACCGTGCAGCCATCGACGCCGTCCGGCAGCACCAGGTTCGTGTCCATGTATCCGCGGTACAGGTTGATCATGAAGTTGGGATAGAGCCAGAAGTAGCGGGCACGGTCGCCGCTGCGCGTTGCCGCGGTCGCAGCGTCTGCCTGCGATGCGGTCATCGGACTGGACTGCAGGCAGTATCGGTCTTCGGTTTCGATGGTGTACTGCTTGTACTCCAGCACGCTGTTCAGCGCTTTGTGCAGGTGCGGGACGTGATAGCCGCCGTCGAGATAATTGTCCACGAACACCTTCCAGTTGCACTTGAGGCGGTAGGAGCGCCGCTCGAAAAAATGCAGTGCAGCGAGGCCCAGGGGAGCGATCTGACCCGCCAATCCTCCCAGAAACGCCGGTAACGGAGTTGCATTGGGATCGAGGTTGACGAATACGAACGGCTCCCAGCTGTCGACACGCACGGGAACTAACCCGTTGCGGGCGCGGTCAAAGTCGCAGACTGCATCGAACTCGGGTGCACCCTTCAGCGCTCCATCCAGGCCGTAGCTCCAGCCGTGATAAGGACAGCGGAAAACGTTGGCGTGTCCCTTCGGCTCGGTTACTACCGCGGCAGCATGGTGACGGCAGACGTTGTAGAACGCGCGCAGCTGCCGATCGGCGCCGCGCACGATGATTAGTGGCTCGCCCGCCAGCTCGGCAGCGACAAAAGCTCCGGCATCCTGGAGCTGATCGGCCCGCGCGACAACCTGCCACGTCCGCCCGAACACATTCTCGCGTTCCAGCTCCGCAATCCTTTCGTCCACATACCACGAGGCCGGAATAGTGGAGGCGTGCTCCAGCGGCGAGTGTTCGTCGTATGCGGCCAGAAGATCGGCGAGAGGAGAAAGCATCGGGGACGAGCTCCGCGCGAAAAATCATAGCAGGAGACGCGAAGGGTGAGCCTGAAGCAGGATCACGTCGCTTCGGGCTTGGACGCCATCACCCGGAGCTGCCAGGACCATCACCGCGCGGTCCGGCAGATCATCGCCCTCCCAGGAAATATCCGCCATAGCGACACCCCATGCGATAGGTGAGCCGGGCGTGACAGCGATAAGGAGTCTCGCCCTTGAGCTGGAACTCCACAATGACGACTTCGCCGATGTTCAGCTGCGCTGGCGTCTCGAAGGCCATTCCACCCTCGCATAAGTCCGTGCAGATGGCGTCTTCCGACTTCTCGCGGGTTGGGCTGTAGGTGAACACACGCACCGGAATCCGGAGAGCAATCCGGTCGCCGCGTCGCCGATCAGAGGTAGGCGGCACATCCGGAGCAGTATCGACGGAGCTACGCAACGGCTTCATGGGCTGGCTCTGCCGCGCCATTCGACAAAAGCGTGACAACAAAGTCATCGGCCGGCAAGCCGAAATTCGTGACTGGGAAAGCAGCGTTGGCCCGAGCGTCTCAATTTGAGATAGCTTCCGATATGGGAGCACCGCGCGCCCGCTTACTGCGCGTTACAATTGCCGGCATGAAGTCGAATCCGGAAGAGCTGCTGCGTCCGCGCGACGCCGCCGTCGCCATGGGGATCAGCTATGCCAGCCTGAAGCAGTGGATCTACAAAGGCAAGCTGCGCACGGTGCAGACCGCCGGCGGGCATCATCGTATTCCGCTCAGCGAGATCGACCGCTTCCTCTTCAAGTCGCTCGGCAAGCAGCCGGCCGAGAGCCGCGCCAACTTCCGTACCATCAGCGGACGCAATCAGCTGGTGGGCCGCATTGTCGAGATACGCATTGAAGGGCTGCTGGCTCAGGTGCGGCTGTCGATTGGCGGGCAGCACATCACCTCCATCATCACCGCCGACGCGGCGCGCGAGATGCGCCTGAAGCGCGGCGACAAGGCCGCGGCGCTGGTCAAGAGCACGGAAGTCATGATCGTGCGGGTGTAGCGGAGCGATTAGCCCACCCATTCGAAAATCGCGAATGAGTGGGGCACCCGGCGGAGCGTCTGAACCTCGCCGACAATTACAAATTCAAAGACAGGAAAAATCGGGTGACCGATGCGGGCCCAGGCGAGGCCAAAACAAGGCCAAACCTGGGGCGCCGGTCACCCGACCTGCTTATGGCAGGTAATAGCGGAAGGAGGTGAAGAACATGTTGTCGATGGCGGTCGGGTTCTGGATGGTCGGCGCAGGCGACTTGCCGCCGGTGCCAGCCCAGGCCGTCTTGGTCAGGTAGGAGTACTGCAGGCCCATCTGCAGGCGTCCCTTGGGGCCGTTGTAGAACTTGTACCAGAAGCCGCCGGTGCCTTCGAGGATGTCCTTGGTGTCGGCGGTGCAATTGGCCAGGCCGCCGGGATTGAAGCCCGCGGTCAAGCCGGAGCTGGGCAGCGTCTCGACGTTGCAGCCGGAGTTGTTCAGGAACAGCGCGCCGTAACCGATGGCGGGCTGGCCCTTCGAGTTCAGGAACTCGGTGCGGTCGGCATACTCGATGCCGCCGTTACCGTACCAATCCCACTTCGGCGAGTGATACTCCAGCGTCAACAGTCCCTGATAGGCAAGGATGGGCGTCACCACGCCATTGGAGGCAATGGTCGCGTCCGAGAGTCCGGCGGTTCCGTAGCGGCCTAACCCCTTGCCGGCCAAGGCGTGAATGCCCACGTCGAAGTGCTTTTCGAACAGCGACCAGCGGGCGTTGCCGCCGCCGCCGCCCGTCCAGGTATTGGCGTTATAAGCGCCCAGGGGACTTGGCGTGGTCAGCCCGGCATTGGGGAAGACGCGATCGCGTAACTGGGTCCCAATCCCGAAGATCTCATAGTGGCCGCCAAAACCCGGCTGAAAGGCGAGCTTGCCGATGAAGTCGGGCGCCGCGTTGAAAGAGTAGTTAGCGATGTTGGTACAAGTTGTGACCGGCGTTCCGGCGGCATTCAATGTGGTTGAGCAGCCGTTAATGGCGGCGTTATACAGGCCGCCATTGTTACCCTGCGAGCCCAGCAGGAACGAGTTGGCCACATTGCCGTGCGCGGTAAGCGTTTCCTGCGAGTTCTCCACCGAGAAGCCGAGCCACGCCTTGTTGCTGAAATTTTTGGTGACGCGGAAGCCATACTGGCGAGCCCAGCTGAAGCCGACCGTATACTGCGGGTCGATGGTGAGCGGCGTGGCCTCGGTGCGATTGTCCAGACCCTGCTTGGTTTCGGTGACCAGGCTCCACATCTGGCCGCCGGTGAAGCTCCAACCGCTCTTCAGCGTGGCCTGTCCCCAGACCTGGCGCTGGCGCAGCACATAGGAGTTGCTCTGGTTGTTGTTGGAGGTCACGCCGGCGCCGAGGAAGTCAGCCTCGACGTAGCCGGTCATGGTCATGTTCTCCAGCTTGCCTTGCGCCAGCATCGAGACGCGGGACTGACGGCCGGAGCCGTAGAACTCGGAGAGGTGCGCCTGCGAGGCGCCAGGGTACGGGATACCGTTAAAGTTGGTATTGATGTCGGCGCCTTCAGCCCGCTGCCGCCACACGGTTTCTGCCGCCAGGAAGCCGCCCGGTGTGATGGAGATGCCCTTGTAGCGAATGGCCAGCGGACTCTCCAGCGCGCCCAGGCGCTTTTGCGTTTCCTGCAGCTCGTTGGCGGTGTTGCCGGAAACCGTCTTCAGGTCGGCAACGTCATGCTGCAGGGTACCGACCTCATCGCAACAACTGGGCGCCGCAGCTTGCGCCGGCTGAGGGGCAGGCAGGTTGGAGACCTGCTGCTGCAACTGCTGGATGGCCTGATCGCGGGCGGCAATCTGCTGCTGCAGCTGCTGGATTTGCTGTTGTTGCGCTGAGATGGCGTCCTTCATGTCCTCCAGCTGCTTCGATACCGGAGCGGCGCTGCTGCGGTGCCGCGTAGCGGTCTTCGAAGCCTGAGGGTCGGATTGGGCGAAGACGCTGGTCGTTAGCACCACCGACAGCGCTAGAGCAAAGTGACGTTTCATTTTCTCTTTCTCTCCTGAACAAGGAAACTGCTGGCGGAAGAAGCTGCGGCGCAGCCAGCGCCCACGTTTGGTACTGCAAGTACTACCGATGAAGAGTTCGAGTGACTGTCAGCGAAATCGTATGGTCGCCAAGTTAAAGCTTTGTGAATGGATAATGAAAGTTCCGCGAATAACCCTGCCGCTCAATAGTTTGGCGAGCTGCGCGGGGATGAGAATTCATCATGGAGGCACGGAGATCACCGAATTTTGTGGGATTCACTCTTTCCGGAGAAATTCTGCCAGAATCGTGGGTATTGACGCGAGTAGCATTTCAATCGACGCCCGCCAGATCAAGATCCAACAAAACTGGATGCCCTCCGCCCCCCGATGGTGAAATGCCCTTCGACGACGCTAAGGGCAGGTTGCGCCGCGCCCGCAATGCCCATGCAGTTATACTGGCGCGCTCGGACTTTTCTTCCTGCGAGGCCACGTGAATTCACGCCCGCTGTTGCTTCTCTGTCTAATTTGTCTGGTGACATCTTCCGGTAGAACCCAAATGAAATCCACAAGAACTGCCGATCAAGGGAGTGCGAAGTTCGCCCAACTGTGCGACCAGTTCGTGAAGGAGTCGCTGGCGCTGTCGCCGGTGAACGCGTCGCAGGCCGGCTATCACAAACATAAAGACACGAAGACCGGGAAGGTCGTCGAGTTGGACGCGCAGTTGGACGATGTTGGCGCGCAGGGAATCGCCGCTCAGCAGAAGTTCTACAGCGAGTGGCGGGCGCGCTTCCAGAACGAGACCCCGGTCGCATCGCTGAACGCGGAAGATGCCGCCGACTTCCGCCTGATCGACGACCAGATCGCGCTCAACTTGCTGGAGTTTGACAAGATCCAGAGCTATAAGCACAACCCGACGGGCTACGTTGAGCTGATCGGCAACGGGCTCTTCCTGCCGCTCTCGCAGGAGTACGCGTCGAAGGAGGTGCGGCTGGGCGACGTGATCTCGCGCATCGGCCAGATTCCGCGCTTCCTCACCCAGGTGAAGTCGCAGTTGGTGGATGCCGACCCGATCTTCATCTCGACGGCGGTGGAAGAGAACGACGGAAACGTCAATCTGCTGGACACTGTTGCCGGCGAGATTCCATCCGGCTCGCCGCTCAAGGCGCAGTTCGACAAAGTTGCTCCCGCAGCGCGAAAGGCGCTCACCGACTTCGATAGCTGGATGCAGAACGAGCTTGCCAAGCGGCCGACGAACGGCCGCACCTGGCGGCTGGGCGCGGAGTGGTACGCGCCCAAGTTCCATTACGTTATGGAAACGTCGATTGACCCGGCCAAGCTGCTGGCCGATGCCGAAGCCGAGCTGAAGCGACTGCGCGCCGAGATGCTGCAGATCGCCCTGACGCTCTATGCGCAGATGTATCCCGGGCAGGACGACTACGCCAACCTGCCGCAGGCGGAGCGCGAGAACCGCATCATCAGCGCGGTGCTGAACAAGATCAGCGATGAGCATCCGAAGCCCGATCAGCTGCTGCCTGCCGTAGAAGGCGATCTCGACGGAATCAGGCAGTTCATCCGCGAGCACAAGATCGTGACGCTCTCCAGCCGCGACAACCTGAAAGTCATTCCCACGCCGGAGTTCATGCGCGGCATCTACTCGGTCGCGGGCTTCCACGGCGCGCCGCCGCTCGAGCCGACAGCCGAAGCGCAGTACTGGGTGACGCCGATCAGTCCCAAGGCTCCGGCGGCGCAAGTCGAGAGCAAGCTGCGCGAGTACAACGATTACGCCCTGAAGTGGCTGACGCTGCACGAGGCGCTGCCCGGCCACTACGTGCAGGCCGAACATGCCGACGACGTCCAGCCGCCCACGCGACGCGTGCTGCGCAACCTGTTCGGCAACGGGCCCTACGTCGAAGGCTGGGCCGAGTACGGCGCCGACGTGATGACCGAAACCGGGTATGACGACTTCAATCCGAAGTTCCTGCTGGTACGGAAAAAGGTCTGGCTCCGCGCCGTGGTGAACACGATTCTTGACGTCCGCATGCAGACCATGAACATGACCGACCAGGAGGCGCTCGACCTGATGATGAAGGAGGCCTTCCAGACGCAGGCCGAAGCTGAGGGCAAGCTAAAGCGCGCCAAGCTAAGCTCAACGCAGCTGCCAACCTACTTTCTCGGGACGCAGCAGTGGTGGGCGTTGCGCAGGAAGTATCAGGCCGCGAAGGGCGACGGGTTCACGATCCAGGAATTTCATGACCGCGCGCTCGATCAGGGGCCGCTGCCGCTCGAATACCTGGAGAAGATCCTGTTGCCGGAAGGAAAATAGTCGCGCCGATTGCCCGGATGCTAAGAAGGCAAGACAGGAAAGGGTAGAGCGGGCCTTACAAGAATTGGTAGAGCGGGCGTTCCGATTTGCTTGGGTTAGAGAGAGTCTTCAGGAACGGGTAGTGCGGGCCATCGGGAACGGTAGAGCGGGCCTTCAGGCCCGCGTCCTGCCATTTATTTTTATAGATTTCCGACCGGCTTCAGCCGGTTATAGAAGGCGGTCTTTTCCCATTGCGCTTGAGTGCCACCCGCTGAAGCGGGCTCTCTCACCCCAAGATGCTGTCGCGACGCGGCGCTGAAAGCGCCGCTCTACCGGTCTACCCCCCTCCTACGAAAGCGCGGTATTCTGCGTTGGCGCTCACTCTCCCGCCCGGCGCTGAACGCGCCGCTCACCATCCAGTGCCCCTCTACGGAAGCGCTGTGTTCCGCCCTGCACGCGTCCTGCCGCCCGGCGCTGAAGCGCCTCCGTACCTAGTCGCTGACCACAACTTCCTCGTCAACCAGCGCCTTGTCTTCCTCCCTAGTGCCTTGCAGCGCGAAGGAGTTTGTCACCGCGGCCCTTCCCTGCTCCACGCTGGTGATGACATAAGAGCAGCCGATCCAATGGGCCTCTTCGAAGTCGGTGGGCGACCAGCGGGCGGGGTGGTCGGGATGGGAGTGGTAGAAGCCGACGATATCGAGGCCGCGTTCGTGGGCCTCGCGCTGAGCGCGCACCAGCTCGCGCGGATCAATATGATAGCGGTTCTGCGGCGAGTCGAAGCGCGTGTTGCCGCAGCGCGTCGTCTGACGGACGGTACGGACATCGCCATCCGAGACGCCCAGCAGGATGCCGCAACATTCATGGGGATAAGTTTCTTCCCCGTGGCGGCGGATTTCGTCGTAATCGGCCCGCGCGAATCGCAGCACGTTTTCAGATTACACGGCTCGCTTCGGGGTGCGGGCGCCTTCTCGCTTGATGGGTTGCCGAACGGCAAAGCCCGGCAATAAAAAGCCTCCGCCGTGGCGGAGGCTTTGGGAACGGAAACGTATGAACTACTTCTTGGCGGTCTCAGCCTTCGCCGCTTCGGCCTTCGCAGTTTCGGCCTTGGCGGTTTCGGACTTGGCGTACTTGCGGCGGAAGCGCTCGACGCGGCCAGCGGTGTCTACCAGCTTCTGTTTGCCGGTAAAGAAGGGATGGCAGGCGGAGCAGATTTCCACGTTGATGTCGCCCTTATGGGTCGAGCGGGTAAGAAACGTATTGCCGCAGGCGCAGTGCACGCGCACCGTGTCGTAGGCGGGATGGATGGCAGCCTTCATAACAACTCCTGACTCGCTGGTCGCAGAACCTCGATTGTACCGGAGGGCCGGCAATCGCAGCAACTTAGCGCAGTACTTGGATTCGGCAGGAGGGATTTGGATTCGGGAGGCGGAAAAGCGAGGCCGGCTTGCGGTTGCTGTGGGTCGGCTTTCAGCCGACGGCAGAGTGTCGCCCGCTAAAGCGGGCCTTCAGAAACAAGGGACCAGCGGAACGCGGCGCTGAAGCGCCGCACCACCCACTGAAGGGCCTCACCTCTGCCCCGGTGCTACGTCGAACCATGTAGCTGCCGAGCTCCCCGCATTACCAAAGTTTGTCGAGGCGCGAAAATCCGATACATCCATTGTATTCGTAATCAGTTATGCTGCAATTTTTGGGGGAACACGGGTTACAATCAGGAGTAGGCCGGTTTGTAAATCCGGCGCGTATTGGCGGCATCTAAGTAATCAGGCGCGGAGGACTGCGCCGGCCCCTTGCAAGAGGAGTTCTCAGTGAATTCGACGGTTAAAACGGTCGTGTTCTGGCTCGTGATCGTACTCTCCGGCGTCCTGCTCTGGCAGGTCGTGAAGGGGGCGAACTCGGGCGCGAAAGAGCGCGACATCACCTTTTCGGAGTTTCTCTCCCAGGTCGACCAGGGCAACGTCAGTGAAGTGACGATTGTCGGTCCCGAAATCCGCGGCAAGTTCAAGAACGACAAAGCCACCTTCCACACCACCGCTGTCGAAGGCTACTCCGACATGATCAAGGAGATGCGCGACAAGGGTGTGAACATTACGGTCAAGAACTCGCAGGGCGGGGGCTGGCCGACGTGGCTGCTGAACCTGGCGCCGTTCATACTGCTGGGCGCGCTGTGGTTCATCATGATCCGCCAGATGCAGACCGGCGGTAATAAGGCGCTGTCATTCGGCAAGAGTCGCGCGCGCCTGCTCTCCATGCAGCAGAAGAAGGTCACGTTCAAAGACGTTGCCGGTGTGGATGAGGCCAAGGAAGAGCTGAAGGAGATTATCGAGTTTCTGCGCGAGGCGCAGAAGTTCCAGAAGCTGGGCGGCCGCATTCCCAAGGGCGTGCTGCTGGTTGGCCCTCCGGGAACCGGCAAGACCCTGCTGGCGCGGGCTGTGGCCGGCGAGGCCAACGTCCCGTTCTTCAGCATCTCCGGTTCGGATTTCGTGGAGATGTTCGTCGGCGTAGGTGCCAGCCGCGTCCGCGATCTGTTCGAGCAGGGCAAGAAGAACGCCCCCTGCATCATCTTCATCGACGAAATAGACGCCGTGGGCCGCCATCGTGGCGCCGGCCTGGGCGGCGGACACGACGAGCGCGAGCAGACGCTGAACCAACTGCTGGTCGAAATGGACGGCTTCGAGTCAAACGAAGGCGTGATCCTGATTGCCGCGACCAACCGTCCCGACGTGCTCGATCCCGCGCTGCTGCGACCGGGCCGCTTCGACCGCCGCGTGGTGGTTTCGCGTCCCGACGTTCGCGGCCGCGAAGAGATCCTGCGCGTCCATACTCGCAAGATTCCCATCAGCGACGACGTCGATTTGGGCGTGCTGGCCCGCGGCACTCCAGGCTTCTCGGGCGCCGACCTGGCCAATATGGTCAACGAAGCCGCTTTGAGCGCCGCCCGTCAGAACCGCAAGACGGTCTTGATGTGGGACTTCGAGCAGGCCAAGGACAAAGTCCTGATGGGCGCCGAGCGCAAGTCGATGCTGCTCTCCGACGAGGAGAAAAAGGTCACTGCCTATCACGAGGCCGGGCATGCGCTGGTTGCGGTCCTGCGCGAGCACTCCGACCCGCTGCACAAGGTGACGATCATTCCGCGCGGCATGGCGCTGGGCGTGACCATGCAGTTGCCCATCGACGACAAGCACACCTACACGCGCAACTACCTGGAAACGCGGCTGGCCATCATGATGGGCGGACGCGTGGCCGAGGAGCTGTTCCTGAACACCATGACCACGGGCGCGGGCAACGACATTGAGCAGGCGTCAGACCTGGCGCGCAAGATGGTCTGCGAGTTCGGCATGTCGTCGCTGGGGCCGATCACCTTCGGCAAGAAAGAAGAGCAAATTTTCCTGGGCCGCGAAATCAGCCAGCATCGCGACTTCAGCGAAGAAACTGCGATGAAGATTGACGGCGAAGTCCGCCGCTTCGTCGACGATGGCTACAACTCGGCACGGCACATCCTGGAGACGAACCGCCCAATCCTGGAGCGTATTGCCATGGCTCTGCTGGAGCGCGAAGTCATCGACGCCAACGAGATCCAGATGATCATCGAAGGCAAGGAGCTGCCGGCGCGCGTCAACCCGAACGCTCCACCACCTGCGAAGGACGATGTGCAGCAGGTGCTGAAGCCGGCTCCGGGCGGAGCCAACGTGCAGCCCGGCGAACGGCCGGCACAGGCCTAAGGTAGGCGGGGCTAGCCCCGCGTCACAAGTATCGGCGATTTTCGGGCGTTGAGGGCCAGACCCTCAGCGCCCGAAATGTTTTGCTACATTGCCTACGCAGTCCTGAAGACCTGCTCTACCCTTGATGCCAAAGCTCGGCGTTTCAAACTCTGCTCAATCTAAGCCGAGGTGACACGCACAACGAGCGCGCATTACTCTCAATCCATGGCCAAGCCTGTTCCCATCGGCACGCGCGCCGCGGTCGAGCGACACGTGGAATTTCAACACACACTGACGGCATGGAGGCCGGAGCTGCCTTCGGTGCTTTCAACGCCGCACATGATCGGATGGATGGAGGCTGCGGGCTTCGAGGCGCTGCTGCCGTTTTGTGAAGGCGACGAGGTGAGCGTCGGCACGGCGATCAATGTCAGCCATCGCGCACCCGCGGGCATCGGTGCGGCGGTGCGCTGCGAGGCCGTATTGGAGTCGATCGACGGCCGCTTTCTTACATTTCGGGTGACCGCGCAGAGTGCGGATCGGGTGCTTGGCGAAGGCACGATCGGCCGGACATTTGTCAGCAAGAGCAAGTTCGAAGGGAGGTTTTGAGCAGGCACGCTGGCAGTGATTGCCTGCTGTCTCGCAGCATCTTAGGCAACGCAGATACGCACCAAGAGATTGTCATCACGAGCGGAGCGAGAGATCTGCTGTCCTTCCGAATCACCGGAAAACAGATCCCTCGCTTCGCTCGTGATGACAAACTTATTATTCGAGCCGCGTCTGCTTCGAACCCCGTCTAGTTCGCTCGCAGCCTGTAGTTTGCCTGCAGCGTCGCGGTATCATCTTGTTCGCTTTGTTCGCTCCAGCATCTCGTTCGCCCGGAGCGCCTACTTCGCTACCGCAACTCCCCGATTCCCGCGCATACAGCTTCCGCCCTCGACTGAGGTCAGCACGCCGCCAGCGGCCGCAACCGTCTGGTTCCAGCAGGCGCCGTTGGAGTTCGAGTACTGGTACGTCTCCGTGTTGGCTTGGCCCTGCGTGCTGGCGTTGCCATTGGCATCCACCATCAGGTAATCCCTGGGCGAGACCGCGTCGGAGAAGGTGCTGGAAAATGTGGGATTGCCGTTCAGCTCCACCAGCACGCTCTTGTTGAATCCCTGATTGGCAGTCGTGTACTGCTGGTACGAACCATCCGCATTGGCCGAGAAGCTGTACGACAGCGTCAGCGGCCAGGAAAACTGAACTGCCCGCATGGTGGTGTTGTCGCCGCTTTGCGTGGTGGTCGCGGAAGAGATGCTCGTGGTTTGTCCGATCGCCTGATCGTAGACGGAACCATCCAGCACGACGTAATACTTCTGTGAATTGCTGAAGTCGATGCTCTGCACGACCTTGGTGTCGACCATACCGTGCGAGGTATTGACGAAGCCCTCCACGGTGAAGCCGCGGTTGACGATTACCGAAAGCGGACCTCCCGCAACGGTTCCGGTGTTGTAGATGTTCTCCGTAATCATGGGATCGGGCTGGCCGATGGTGTTCGTGGTCACCGCGCCAGTAACCTGTGTCGAGTTGAGGTCCTGGTACAGCAGCAGATTGGCGCAGGCGGAGAAATAAATGTTGGCGTTGTAGACGCTGACTGCAACGGTGTGCGGCTGGCCGTCATCGAGCGTCCCGGCAAAAGGCGTTAGGTCTACCCGATAGGGCTCGAAGTTGAGCGTGTGCACGCCGGGGATCGGTCGCCAGAGGAACGGGTCAATACCGCCGGTGAAGATCCAGGGATAGATTGGGGCGACGCCCGCGGCGGTTCCGTCAATTGTGACCTCGGCTTCGCGGAAGGAGGAGGAGCCGCAGTTTTCCAGCTCGCTTGCGACATCGTTTGGGGCGCAGGTGTACCAGAACTCGTCGCCGCTCTGGCCCTGTGCGAAGACCTCTAGATAGGCGCGCTCAACGTTCGTGGGCAGGGTGAAGGTTGCGGCGAGCTGATCGCTGGGCGTGTTCAGCGTGACCGTGCCGCCGGTCGAACTGGCCGACATCGGCAACACCACGTTAGCTGTCGGCGGGGGATTCTGACCTTGCGCCAGCGGGTAGAACTGCAGGTAAGCGCTGCCGTGAATGTGGCTGGTGTAAGTCTGATTCACCAGATTGCCGAGGTCGACCCTTCCCTGCTGCGCCACAGTAAAGAGCGGGCTCAATTCCGTCAGATTGCTCTCCGTGTGCCAGGTGCGCATCACCGCCGCGGAAGGCTCAGGGGTGGTACCGAAGAAGATGTTGGCGCCGCCGATCCAGATCTCGCCGGTGCGGTCGAACTGGCGTCCCGCATCCACCGACCAGTCAGCCTCGAACACAACGGCCGCCCAAGGACCCGGACAGCCAGTCGGCGGGGCATAGTCGAAGAACTTGGGATTGAAGTCGGAAAAATCCTGATTCTGGAAAAGCGTGACCGTGCACGGCGTCGTCGCCGGCCGCGGCACCGGAGGATTGGCGGTCACGGTATTGCCCGAGCCGATCACCGGCATGCTGTGCGCTACATAGTTCTGGGCAAACGCTACGCCGGTCAGGAGCAACAGAAACACGAAGACACAAAGCAGGGCGATTTTCAGGGACGACATGTGAGTGACTCCTAGATGGCAGCGCGGCTGGCGCGCTAAGCAGGGTGAAAACAGGATAGTGCCTCGCCGCACCCACGACAAGCAGTGATGAGACGATTCGGGAACGAGGCTGTCATCAGGAACTAAGACCAGCATGTTTTTCGCGGGATTTCGATAGGATGCAGCCTCGCGCCGAGCGGGTAGCCGAGAGGCATTGATCCCCTATGCAGCGACCGCCCCGCCCAAATCCAGCAACTCAGCCTGCAAGATCCGCAGTAACGCGAAATTAATGCGCAATTGTGAATCGGGCGTTATAAAATCGGGCGCATGCAAGACAAGCCATTGGAAATAGAGAAGATTGAAAAAGCTCCGGGCACAACTGTGCTGCGGCTTCATGGCCCATTGCTGTTGGGTAACTTCTTTCCATTACAGACCATGGTGCGGGCCGATAACTCCGATCTATTAATCATAGACGTCACAGACATGCCGTATATCGACTCTGCCGGCATCGGGTGCCTGGTTGGGGCGCACGTTTCGCGTGAAAACTCCGGCCGCAAGATGGTGCTGGTGGGCGCCAACGACCGCCTCGTCAACTCGCTGAAGGTCACCAAGGTCGAACAGCTCTTCGTCATTGTTCCTACTGTCGAACAGGCACTGTCACAGTCCGGCGGCGCGTAATCTTACGGCGCGTATCGCGCGATTCAATCACCGCAAGGCAAGGTGCTCCGGATTCGTCCGTCTCTGATACACTCGCTGGCTGTGTACGGGAGCGCGATGCCGTACTTCCTGCTCCCATTTCTTCTTCCCGTCTCGCCAGGAGGTCTTTATGTCTGCTACGGCTACGCAGTCCCAGGTACACCCTCGCGTGCAGAAGTTCATCGCCACGGCGCGCAAGATGTTCATCAACGGCCGATGGGTGAACGCTGCCTCGGAAAAGACATTCCCCGTTTATAACCCGGCCAGCGGGGAGGTGATGGCCAACATCGCCGCGGGCGAGAAGGAAGACGTCAACCGCGCGGTAGCGGCAGCGCGCAAGGCATTCGAGTCCGGCGCGTGGGGCGCGATGAGCGGCTCCGAACGCGGGCGCCTGATGTGGAAGCTGGCTGATCTTATCGAGCAACGCAATGAAGAGTTCGCGCAGCTGGAGAGCCTCGATAACGGCAAGCCGCTGGCAGTGGCGCGCGTCGCCGACGTGCCGCTGGCTGTCGATCTCTTCCGCTACATGGCGGGATGGGCAACTAAGATCGAGGGCAACACCATTCCGTTTTCGCCGAAGTATCTCGCCTACACACGGCGCGAACCGGTCGGAGTCGTCGCCCAGATTATTCCGTGGAATTTCCCGCTGCTGATGGCGGCCTGGAAGTTGGGTCCGGCGCTGGCGACCGGCTGCACCGTGGTGCTGAAGCCGGCGGAGCAGACGCCGCTGAGCGCGCTTTTGCTGGCCGAACTCATAGCCGAGGTTGGCTTCCCGGAAGGCGTCGTCAACGTCGTGACCGGATATGGCGAGACCGCCGGGGCCGCGCTGGCCGCGCATCCCGATGTGGACAAGGTCGCCTTCACCGGCTCAACCGAGGTCGGCAAGCTGATCGTGCAGGCTGCGGCGGGGAATCTGAAGAAAGTCTCGCTCGAGTTAGGCGGCAAGTCGCCCAACGTGGTCTTTGACGATGCCGAGATGAGCTCGACGATTCCGGGCGCCGCCAGCGCCATCTTCTTCAACCACGGCCAATGCTGCTGCGCCGGCTCGCGGCTCTATGTCGAGCAGTCGATCTTCGACGAAGTCGTCGAGGGTGTAGCCGAGCGTGCCAAGAAGATTAAGGTGGGACCGGGCTTCGATCCCAACACCGACATGGGGCCGCTGGTTTCGACCGAACAGCTCAACCGTGTCTGCAGCTATCTCGATGCCGGATTCAGTGAGGGAGCTGAAGCGGTAGTCGGAGGCAAGAAGCGCGAGGGCGCAGGATACTTCGTTGAGCCGACGGTAATGGTGAAGACCAAGCCGGACATGAAAGTCGTTCGCGAGGAAATCTTTGGCCCGGTGGTATGCGCGATGCCCTTCAACGACATCGACAAGATCGTCGCCGAAGCCAACCAGAGCGAGTACGGCCTGGCGGCCGCGGTCTGGACGCGCGACATCAGCAAGGCGCACCAGGTAGCCAACAAGCTGCGCGCCGGTACGGTCTGGATCAATTGCTATAACGTCTTCGACGCCGCGCTGCCCTTCGGTGGATACAAGCAGTCGGGCTGGGGCCGCGAGATGGGCCACGAGGTGCTGGAGATGTACACGGAAGTGAAAACGGTGTGCGTCGCGTTGTAGGGTTTTCGGCTGCGCCGCTGCAGTCGAGCCTTGTCGGTTGTTATCCCGAGCGGAGCGACCGGGCACCGACCCTGACAAGCGCTGCAGTTGGCGCCTGGCGGGGTAGTTGCGCGGTCGTGGAGTCGAGGACCTCTATATTGGGAACATCCGGCTCGCGACATGACCGCACTATAGCGGTCCTTCGACTGCGCGCCCGCCTCGACTCGCTACGGCGCGATCCGGGAAAAAAACGGCGGGCGCTTCGCTCAGGATGACAGAACTAGAAACGTTAACGAGGTGGACGAATGCCTCCTACCTTTGCC
>Ga0070741_10012375_pt1 | contig 15436 bp, 13 predicted proteins | sample Coa_R1_4_FD_66440 | JGI IMG/M metagenome (GOLD analysis project Ga0070741, IMG submission 66440) | Surface soil microbial communities from Centralia Pennsylvania, which are recovering from an underground coalmine fire - Coalmine... | ecosystem: Environmental > Terrestrial > Soil > Unclassified ... | reverse complement strand
AGCCGACCAGTACGTCATCGTGAACCAGTTCGGGCAGATCGTCGAGTCGCAGGGCGGCGAGGGGATGAATGCGTTCACCAGCTATGACGAAACCGCTTACCACTATTCATTTCCCAGCAATCGACTGGAGCTTTGGGCCTATCTGGAATCGGAGCGGTTCCTGCACCCGGTGATGCGGCAGTTTTATGACGAACGCAATGTGGTTATCGAAGAGCGCCGCATGCGTACCGACAGTAACCCGACGGGCCGCCTGCTCGAGCAGTTCGGCACCGCCGCTTTCCAGGCCAGCCAGTATCACCGGCCCACGGTTGGATGGATGTCAGACTTGAATACGTTTTCCGCAACCGATGCCGAAAACTTTTTCCATCGTTACTACATTCCGTCCAACATGGTGGTGGCGGTCGTCGGCGACGTTAAAGCAGCCGAGGCAATGCCCATTATCGAAAAATATTTCGGCCGCATTCCCTCGGCTCCCAAACCGGACGAGCGCGCTACCGACGAGCCGCCACAGAATTCCGAGCGCCGGGTTGTGCTGCACGAGCAGGCGCAGCCGCTTTACCTCGAGGGATACCACCGCCCTTCCTACCTCAGCAAAGATGACGCGGTATACGACGCGATTGCCGATCTGATGTCAAATGGGCGCACTTCGCGCCTGTATCGCGCCCTGGTGCGCGACAAGAAAATCGCGGCCGATTCGGCCGGATTTTCCGGTCTGCCGGGAAACAAGTATCCGCACCTGTTTGCGTTTTACGCTTTCCCGTTGCCAGGACACACGCCGCAGGAAATGGAAAAAGCTATTCACGAAGAGATCGAGCGTCTGAAAACGCAGGACATCAGCGACGATGAGTTGAAGATGATTAAGACTCGGGCGAAGGCGGGGTTGCTGCGAGGCTTGGCTGATAACCAGGGTCTTGCCACACAGTTGGCCATCTATCAGACTCGTTACGACGACTGGCGCGAACTGTTTCGCTCCGTGGATCGCATCAATGCGGTGACCAAGGCAGATATTCGCCGCGTGGCGAACCAAACCTTCACCCCGACAAACCGGACAATTGGGATCATCGAGACCTCACCTCCAACTGCGGCCGCCAGCAAAGGAGGTGCGCAATGAAACGGTCCTCGATAGCACTGCTGGTTTCATGGATTTCGGTATTTGCCCTGTTCGCCCAAACCCAGGCGCCACCACCACCTGCGTCCACCGCACAATCTCAAGCGTCATCCACACAGAGTCAAGACTGGCAACAGATCGCGAGCCACATCCCGCCGCTGCCGGCTTTCAAGCCACCCATTCCAAAGCGCATCGCGCTGCCCAACGGCATGGTCGTGTTTCTTCAGGAGGACCATGAACTGCCATTGGTGGACGGAATAGCGCGCATTCGCGGCGGCGCTCGCGACGAACCTGCGGGAAAAACAGGCCTGGTGGATCTTTACGCGGAAGTGTGGCGAACCGGCGGGACCAAGACCCAGACCGGCGATCAGATGGACGACTTTCTCGAAATCCGCGCCGCAAAGGTTGAGACCGGCGGGGGAGCCGATTCAACCACCATTGGATGGTCGTGTCTGAAGCCTGATTTTGACGACGTCTTTAAAGCCTTCGTAGATCTGCTCCGCAATCCCGAGTTCCGCCCCGATAAACTCGAAATCGCGCAGCAGGGGGCTTTCGACGCTATCTCGCGCCGTAATGACGACATCGGCAGCATCGCTCGCCGCGAGGCGGCAAAGCTCGCCTACGGACCCAATAATCCGTACGCGCGCGTGCCGGAGTACGCGACGATTGCTGCCGTCACGCGGCAGGATCTCGTTGACTGGCACAACAAATACGTTCAGCCCAACAACATCATTCTCGGAGTGGTCGGCGATTTCGATTCTGCCGCGATGGAAGCAAAGCTGCGCCAGGCATTCGAATCCTGGCCAAAAGGTACACCGTACCAGGCGCCGGCAATCCAGTTCCAACCGGCAAAGCCCGCGTACTACCTCGTGACCAAAACCGACGTGAATCAAAGCTCGATCCAGATGGTTGGCCTGGGAACGACGAAGAAGAATCCTGACTATTACGCCATCGAAGTCTTCAATGAGGCGTTCGGCGGTGGATTCTCATCCCGCTTGTTTGGCGACATTCGCACCCGAAAGGGGCTGGCGTATGCGGTGGGTGGCGGTATCGGCACTGCTTACGACCATCCTGGCGTCCTGCGTCTCGCCATGGGAACGAAGAGTCAGACTACCGTCGAGTCCATTCAGGCGCTTGCTGAAGAAATCGACGATTTGAACAAACGTCCTATCTCGGACGAGGAGATAAAGCGCGCCAAGGATTCGATCCTCAACTCGTTCATCTTCAATTTCGATACCCCTGAAAAAGTATTACGCGAACGCATGGGTTACGAGTTCTACGGCTATCCATTGGATTTTCTGGAGCGCTATCGCACTGGTGTCGAGAAGGTCACGGCAGCGGATGCCAACCGAGTAGCTGCGAAGTACCTGCATAAGGAAACCATGCCAGTGTTGGTCGTCGGGAATGCAACCGAGTTCGACAAGCCGTTATCGTCACTCGGCCCGGTGATTCCGATCGACATTACTATTCCGCCACCTCCGCCCGGAGTAGGCGGCGCACCTAAACCAGGGCAGTAACAGTTCGGCGGTAGCCTTGGGCGTGCCGCCGGCTCTCGCGACGGCATCTTGCCATCGCGCTGCGGTGCTTGCAGTGGCGAACCTCACTCTGCTGAGAGCGCCTGCGTGTTCCACGTTTCACCCACATCCGGCATCCAAGCCCTACACACCCTAGTGGCAAAGACAGATCAAGACTGGAACACGTATGACATCACGTAACATTCGCAACATCATTGCAGGTTTAGCGTGTGCCGCGCTGATTACGCTCGGCGTGACGGCACAAACCAACACTCAATCCGGGAACCAGAACAGTTCGGGCGCGTACTCACAAAATTCATCCTCTCAGACCAGTTCGTCGTCGTTGAGTTCAACCGACAAGCGATTCGTCGAAGACGCAGCCCAGGGCAACGAAGCCGAAGTTCAACTCGGCGAACTTGCGCAACAAAAGGGCACGAGCGACGATGTAAAAGACTTCGGACTAAGAATGGTGAACGATCATGGCCGGGCACAGGACCAATTACAAGCGCTGGCCCAGAGCAAGGGCATGTCACTGCCCAGCAAGCCGACTCGCGAGCAGCAGCAGCAATACGACCGACTGTCCAAGCTGTCCGGCGAACACTTTAATGCCGAGTACATCAACACCATGGTCCAGGATCATTCCAAAGATGTTTCCGAGTACCAGCAGGAGATGAACTCTGCCCAGGATCCCGCAGTGAAAAACTACGCGTCGGTGAACCTGCCGATTCTTCACAATCACCTGGTAAGAGCGCAGAACATTCCGGGAAAGAACATAGTGAACCAGGGGAGTAGCAGTCAGAGCGACAACACGAAACCGCCGAAGCAGTAGTCCAGGAATTCCGACCCTCGCGCAGGCGAGACTGCGTTATATGCTCCCGCGCAACCGGGGGCGAACTTGACTGAATAGGCCCGACCAGCTATCTTTTTAGGCGAATAGAAAGCGAAACTAAGTAGCTGGCCGTGGCTTCCCTTCCCCTGCTTCCCGAAACCGACAACAAGCCCAAGCTCATAGGAATTGCCCGTCTCGCGGCGCAAGGCGAATCTATCCGCGAGGGACACAACGTTGAATATTTCACTCTGCCAGTCCGTTCGCTGCTAAACCGCTGCACCGTCGCGCGAATGCCGTTCACCTGGACCATCAACCCTTATCGCGGCTGTGAATTCGCCTGCAAGTACTGCTATGCGCGGTACACCCACGAATTCATGGAGATGCGCGATGGAGTTGACTTCGAGCAGAAGATTTACGTCAAGCAGCATGCCGCTGATCTGCTGCGGCAGGAGTTGCGCCAGGTCAAGGCGGGCGAGGAGATCGCCATCGGCACTGCCACCGATCCTTATCAACCCGCGGAGCGCCGGTTCGAGATCACGCGTGCGATTCTGGAAGAACTCGCGCGTCACCGAGGATTCGAGATCGGCATCATCAGCAAATCCAATCTCGTGTTGCGCGATCTTGAGCTCCTTCAGTCAATCGCTGAACACAACGAGTTGTTCGTGAGCCTGACGATCACTACTCTCGATGTCGAACTGGCGCGCATTCTGGAACCGCGAGCGCCTCGGCCGGATCTCCGGCTGGAAGCCGTCCGCGCACTGAATGCTGCGGGCATAAACGCCGGCATCAGTTGTGCGCCGGTAATCCCCGGGATCACTGACTCAACCAAAAATCTGGACGCGCTGGTATCCGCGGCGGCCAAAGCAGGAGCGAAGTACATCTTCGCTAATCCGCTGTTTTTGAAACCGTGCTCGGCAGCAGTGTTCATGCCCTTTCTTGAAAAACAGTTTCCGCAGTTGGTCGAGAAGTACAAGGAACGCTATGGCACTCGGGCATACCTGCCAAAAACCTATCATCGGCGCATCTCGCAGTTGATGGCCGGCCTGCGCGAGAAATACGGAATCCCCAAAGACTACGGAAGACAAAGCCGCCGCGCTCATCCGATTGACGAAGCCGGCGAGCAACTGTCGTTGTTCTGAAACCGCCCTATCACCCTTGTGAAAACCCCGCAGCCTTCTGAGAATCGCGGCAGCGCCGGCGTCTCGCCGCCAATCTCATCCTCAACTACCACGGTGAAGACGCGCCGTATAATCAGGATTCCGAGTCATGACCGCGTCCCCCCAGACCGCTCCAGGGTCTATCCCTCCAAAACGGCCAGGCATCTTTGTCGAGCTGGACAAGTTTTGGAATCGGGTTACCGAAGGCCTGCAGCTGAATCAGCTGTGGTCGCAATTCAAGTCCGACGCCCGCGCCAGCTACCGTCTTTACTCGCGCGACTTTCAGACCCGCGCCCCGGAACGCAACTGGCGTCACAATTTCCTGCACACCTTTCAGGAGTTCTGCTGGGCGATTCTGGAGAAGCTCAGCCCGGCACGCCGCGTCCTGTTGCTGGCCGGTGTGCTGCTGGTGATCTTTCCGGGAGGCGGTTTCAGTTATCACGGCAAGGACGGCCAAGTTGACGTCGTCGAGTTGGACCTTCACTTCTACGGTGGCGTGTTGCTGTTCATCCTGCTGATGCTCGAGGTCGCCGATCGCGTTGTCATGAAGCGCGATCTGGAGATCGCTCGCGACATCCAGAGCTGGCTATTGCCTGCTGTTCCGCCGCAAGTTCCAGGCCTTGCGGTCGCCTTTGCGACCCGTCCCGCGAATACGGTTGCAGGCGACTACTACGACGTTTTTCGGCGTCCTGCCATCAGCGGCGAGGAACGATTTTTACTGGCCGTGGCCGATGTAGCGGGAAAGAGTATACCGGCAGCTTTGCTGATGGCCACTTTTCAGGCGAGCTTGCGAACGTTGTCCATAACCCCGTGCTCACTCACCGACCTGGTCTCCGGCATGAACCACTACGCCTGCACGAACAGTCAAAGTGGTCTGCGCTTCACTACGGCTTTCATTGCTGAATTCGATCCGGTGAGCCGTTCACTGACTTACATCAACGCCGGTCACAATGCGCCCGTGCTTCGCCGCCGGAATGGAGCAATGGAACGGCTCACTCTCGGCGGTCTGCCATTGGGGATCCAGTCTCCACATATTTACGAGACCGGCACGACCACACTCGAAAGCGGTGATGTGCTGGTCATCTTTACCGACGGGCTGCCCGAAGCCGAAAGCGAACGTGGCGAGGAATATGGCGAGACTCGATTGCAGATCGTGTTGAATTCCGCCGCCGCGTCCGGGCCCGACGAGATTCTGCGCCAAGTGATGCGCGACGTCGATTCTTTCGTCGCAACCACGCCGCAGCACGACGACATCACCTGCATGGTGGTGAGGGCTACCTAGACTATCTGCGCCGGCGCAGGACCAGCATTCCCAGCAAGAGCTCCTCAGGGCGTCGACTCTACCGGCGAAAACCATTAGATCCGGGGCTGAAATTTGCTGTTTCGTTGCAAGAACGGGCCTTGGCTTCGTTCCGGGTGTGAGACGCTTACCAAAGCCCGTGTCCCAAAATGACATTTCTTGTCAGTTCTTGCGACAAATCGTGCTCCGAAGCTACATACGTTTGCCTGAATCCAGCAGAAAATAGCTTGCGACTTATTGAAAACAGGAATGTTGTCAAAATTCGCCTGCTCACCTTGGTAACCTGCGCTTCTGGTCTGTAAAATGCGAAGATACTCGGCAGTTGGGTCACTGAGACCTTAAGACTGTATGGGAGAAGAGGGGAAAAGAATGCGGAAACAAAAGGGTTTCTCACTGATTGAGCTGCTGATCGTGGTGGCAATCATCCTGATCATTGCAGCTATTGCAATTCCGAACTTGCTGCGGGCGCGTATTGCTGCGAACGAGTCCTCGTCTGCTAGCACCGTCCGCACGGTGAACACAGCGCAGGTAACGTATCAGACGGCATATCCGACCGTTGGTTATGCAGGCACGCTTGCTGCGCTTGGTCCGCCGGCCGGTGGTGCTTGCGGTACGCCATCCCAGGGTAATGCTTGCTTGATCGACAGCGTTGTCGCGGCTGCAACCGCGGCTGCTACGCCGAAGAGCGGCTACTACTACGCGATGGCTGCTGCAGCTGGCGGCGGCGGCGGCATCAACCTGACCTACACCGTAGGCAGCGCAGCTGCTTCGTTTAACCAGACAGGCGTGCGGAACTTCTGCTCGAACGAGGACGGTGTCGTACGCTTCCTGATTCCAGCTGCTGCAACCCCGCCGACCTCGGTAGCTGCGACCTGCACGGCTTATACGCCGCTGCAATAAGCGGTTTGTGGGTCTGTCATTCAACATGTACGTGGAGCGCCGGACCTCGGTCCGGCGCTTTTTCTATCTGGGAAGAGCATGACCGAGCTGCCTCAATCAGGTTCAACTCATGATCCGCGGTTTCGAATAGGCATTCGGGCGGGCCTGCTGGCGCTGCTTGCAGTCGTATACCTCGTCTACAGCGGCAGCCTGCGATTTGGATTTGTTTACGACGACATCTTTCAGATCGTAGGTAACGAACGGCTCGATTCGCCGCGGTACATCCCTGGATTCTTCACCCAGCACGTGTGGGCGCATGTATCCGGAACAGGCGCGAACCTGTATCGCCCGCTTTTCCTGCTGTGGTTGTTCGCCAACAATCAGGTTTTCGCGCACGAGGCGTTCGGCTGGCACTTCACTAGCGTGCTCCTGCACGTAGTTGTAACGCTGCTGGTTTTCATTCTGATGTCCAAGCTGCTGCGCAACGAATTGGCAGGTCTGCTTGCTGCCGCTTTGTTCGCTCTTCACCCGGTGCAGGTTGAATCGGTAGCGTGGGTTTCTGGAGTTACCGAGCCCCTGTGCGCGGTCTTTTTTTTGGCTGCATGTTTGACCTATATACGTTTTCGCGAAGGGGCTGGCTGGCATTGGCTGGCACTGTCGATCACGTGCTATGCGGGTGCTCTACTATCAAAAGAGACCGCTGCTGTATTGCCGCTTGTGCTGGTGTGCTTCGAGATCCTGGGTGCGACGCCCCAGTCAACATCAGACCGCCGTCACCCCGCACGGCTTCGTGCGAATGCCGCTTATGCCGCGATCCTGGCCGCCTATGTAGGTGCACGAGCGTTCGCGCTGCACGGTCTGGCGCATCGCTATGGCAATGACAGCGTCGCAGCCTCACTCGCCGCCTTCCCGTCGTTAATCTGGTCGTATGTGCGAATCATGGTAGTTCCTACCGGGCTGAGCCCTCTGTATGACCCGGTGCACGTGAGCGGATTTACTGCGGCGCAGTTTGTAGTGCCCATGTTGGTGTTCGCCGCCGCCGCCGTCACACTCGCGTGGCATTTTCGCCGGAACGCCGCGTTGCGGCTTCCGCTGTTCCTGACCGCCTGGTTTGCGCTGACGCTGGCTCCGGCGCTCGCGGTTTTCATCTTCGCTCCGCAGTCGGACGGATTTCATACGCGTTACCTCTATCTGCCATCAGTTGCTTTCTGTGGATTGGTCGCGTACTTATTTCAGCTACTAGCTTCGAAGACGTCGCGATTCGGGGGGCGGATCTGGGTTCCGCTTTTCGCAGCCGTAACCATCATCGCCGGCGCACTGGCGTCCCACCATGACATCGAATATTGGGCCTCAAATTACACCCTATTCGCGCGGGCCGAAGCAGTGGCTCCGCACAATCTTGCCGTCAAGTTGAACCTCGCCAATGAACTGTTCCGACAGCGACAATACCGGGCTGCCTTGCAGTTGGGCGAAGAGGCTCAGCAGTTAGATCCCAACTCGGTTGCCGCTTTCTCGACAGCGGCGTGGGCAGCTTACCTTCTCCAGGATTACGAGGCTGCCGAGCGCTACTACGCGCGCGCAACTGACATGGATCCGTCCCAAGGTGATCTGTTCTATTTCCTTGGCCTGTCGCGGCTGCAGATGTCAAAGTTTCCTTCCGCCATCGAGGCGTTGAGGCGCGCAATTATTTTGGCGCCCACAGCCCGCGGATACCACTTCGCCCTTGGCCAAGCGCTATCCCTATCGGGTGAATGGGAATCCGCCACCGAACAGTTCGAGATAGAACGTAGGATTGTCCAGGCCAACAGTCCAGCGGGGCAACAGCGGCCGAGTGAAGCAGCCGGGGGTTTGTTACAGCATGTGAACCGGCCAGCGCCCAGCCCGTCTCAAAATGAAAATGCGCTGCCCTGATTTGTCGCAGGTCACGACAAATCCTGTCCATAGGAGCAGGCAAGTGAGCGGCAACGGGCTTACCTCGAACTAACTTGTTGATTTGAATGGCTTTTCCGTTGACAGCATAGCGGCCTGACTGGCCAATAAAGTGCATCGACAATCGTTAGGAACGGACGAGATGACTAAAGACAGAGGATTCTCTCTTATCGAGCTCCTGCTGGTGGTCGCGATCATCCTGATCATTGCGGCGATTGCCATACCAAATCTTCTCCGCGCCAGGATTGCGGCAAACGAATCTTCGTCGGCAGCTTCTATTCGTAGTATCAGCACCGCTGAGATGTCATACGCCGCCGCGTATCCCACTGTAGGTTTTGCACCATCATTGCTCGAGTTGGGAGGTCCGGCGAGTGGGTGCTCTCCTAGTCAGACAACCGCCTGCATGATCGACTCGGTCCTGACACTGGGCGATAAGAGTGGCTACAGTTTCGTCGCGGTGGGTTCGGCTGGGGGCGGAGGCACAGTCAATACAGCTTTTGTTACTGGATCAGCACCAGACTCTTTCAATATCACTGGGATCCGAAACTTCTGCGCAGTTAGCGACGGCGTGTTGCGGATCTTGACTCCGGCAGCGGCCACGCCTCCAGCTAGCGTGGTTGCCACCTGCGTGGCGTATCCGGTCGCGCAATAAGAAATTTAAGCCTCTGGGGAGGGGTATTTGTGGGCCGGGTCGCGAGTCCCGGCCCTTTTTACTTTCGTAATTCCTCCGGCTGCGCAGACCGGCCCCGCCTGCTTTGCTTTTGCATATAATCCACTCAAGCACCCCATTAACTTGCATCGCATTATGCCCGCTATAGAAATCCTGGGATTGGAAAAGACCTATTCGGTAGGATTCTGGCGCAAGAAGCCAAAGCGTGCCCTGCGCCCGCTCCACCTTGCTGTCGAACCAGGCGAGATCTTCGGCTTTCTCGGACCAAACGGCGCCGGCAAGACCACCACTCTTAAGCTGCTGATGGGCTTAGTCCACCCCACCGCAGGAACCGCGCGCATCCTGGGCATGGAACTTGACGATCCCCGCATGAAGGCGCAAATCGGCTTCCTGCCTGAGCAGCCGTACTTTTACGATTACTTAACCGCGCGCGAGTTGCTTGACTATTACGGTCAATTGTCCGGCGTTTCGGCCCGGGAGCGTTCGCGGCGAATTCAGGACGTGCTTGGCCGCGTCGGGCTGCCCGACGTCGGCGGCGTTCAACTGCGCAAATTCTCCAAGGGCATGCTGCAAAGGGTCGGAATTGCACAAGCTATCCTTCACGATCCGAAAGTCGTCTTCCTTGACGAGCCCATGTCCGGACTCGATCCGATGGGCCGGCGCGAAGTTCGCGACCTGATGCTGCAGTTGAAAGCTGAGGGCAAGACGGTTTTCTTCTCCACCCACATTCTTTCTGACGCAGAGGCGCTGTGCGATCGCGTTGCCATTATTCACCTTGGCGAATTGCGCAGCGTCGGTGCGGTCGCCGATCTGACCGCGACTGTGCACAGCAAAGTGGAGATCGTTTGGGACGGCACACGCGTTCCCAGCGCCATTGAAAATATGGGCGGGGAGTGCCACGTTGTCGGACAGACGGTCCGGGCCGTGCTGCCCGACGACAAGCAGGATGTTGCGATAGACGCTCTCCGCCGCGAGCATCTGCGCCTGGTTTCGGTGGTTCCTGTACGAGCGTCGCTGGAAGATTACTTCGTTCAGAAACTGCGGCCGGCAGAGACTCCTGCTGAGGTGCGCGCATGAACCGCCGCATCGCTTCAATTGCCTCGAACACCTTTCGCGAAGCGGTTCGCGACCGCGTGCTTTATAACCTCATCGCGTTCGCGCTGCTGATGTCGGGCGCGGCCATTCTGGTCGGACAGATTTCCATCGACATCGAGCGGCTTGTGGTCATCAACCTTGGTCTCACGGCGGTGTCGCTGTTCGGCATCGTCATCGCCATCTTCATCGGCATTGGCCTGGTCTCGAAAGAAATCGAGAAACGCACGTTGTATACCGTGCTGTCGCGTCCGGTGAGGCGTTGGGAGTTCATCGTCGGCAAATTCTTTGGATTGGCCGGGACCCTGGTCGTGAACACGTTTTTTATGGCAATCGGCGTGTTTGCAGCCTTGCTCTATGTATCGCACCGATTCCAACGCTCAGACGGATGGCTGCTGGTCGCGTTGTATTTCATTGTTCTCGAATTCCTGATCATTACAGCGCTGGCGTTACTGTTTTCTTCGTTCTCTTCGCCGCTGCTGTCTGCGGTATTCGCGTTCTCGCTGTTTGTCATCGGGAGTTTCGCCGAGGACCTGCGCGGATTCGCGGGTTTGACCCACGGAATCACTCGTTGGCTGGCGACGGGCGCCGCGTACCTGGTCCCAAATTTCTCGGCGCTCAACGTCATCAGTTCAGTCGCACATGACCAACCCGTATCAGGCCAACTAATCGCATATAACTCTGCCTACGCTCTGGTTTATGCAGCGATGGCCCTGAGTGGTGCCGTGCTGATTTTTGAGCGGCGAGACCTGAAATGAGCGGGTTGCGGCGCATTACGGTTATCGCCTCAGCAGTTCTGCTGATCAGCCTCGTGGCTTCAGTCGTACTTTTACGCCGCGTGGATGAAGTGCGCAGCGGAGCGACCCTCGAAGAGGTGCTCTACATCTCCTCGCCCAAGCTTCTTAAGCGCCTGAGCCTCGGCTACAGCGGGTTACTGGCTGATATCTACTGGACGCGCGCTGTGCAGTATTTCGGCAGTAAACATCACGTCGGAGCTGAGCGTTACGACCTGCTGGCGCCGCTGCTCGAAATCACTACCGGGCTCGATCCGCACCTTACGGTCGCTTACGAGTATGGTTCCAGTTTCCTTGCTGCCCGGCCGCCAAATGGCGCAGGCATGCCCCAGCGCGCCGTACAGCTTGAGGAGTTTGGCATCCGCAATAACCGGGACGACTGGAAACTCTATTACGAGCTAGGCTTCATCTACTACATGGAATTGAAAGACTACAAGGCTGCCGCAGAGGCATTCGCGCGCGGATCTCGCATTCCGAACGCGCATCCCTGGCTGAAGTTGCTGGCCGCGCGAATGGCCGAGCGTGCGGGCGACGTTCGAACTGCGCAGATGATGTGGGCAACCACCTTCAACAGCACCACCGACAAATCGATCCGGGCGAATGCCGCCGCGCATCTGCGTGCGCTGCAGGTGGATGACGATGTGACCAATCTCGAAACTCTCGTGGAGCGTTACCGGCAGCAGACCGGACACCTGCCGGGGAGTTTTTCTGATCTGATTTCCGCCGGGTTTTTGCGGGGTGTGCCGGTTGATCCGCTCGGGCGTCCCTATAAATTGGGCGGCGACGGCCATGTCGAAGTGCGCGATCCCGATGACCTGCCGTTCATTCAGAAAGGCATGCCGCCAGGATACGTTCCGCCGAAAGCGCCGAAGTTCCTGCCGTCAGATTAGCCCGCAGCGCCGCCGTTATCGGCATGATGCTGGCGTCACCAGTTAAGATTTCTGAGTGCAACCAAGCCTGTGGCCAACCATTCGCGACTGGTGGACCGAACGCCGCCGGCGCGAAGGTTTTCGACGCAGTTGCGCTCAATTTCTGGCGAACCTCTGGCAGTATCTTCGCGACTCGGCTCCCGCTCGACGCCGTCAGCTCTACGGTGACGTTGACTATGACTGGGAGCACCGCGTCAACACCACCAGCGCCACTGTCGGCTGGCGTGACCGTCTCATGGGACTCTTCCTCTCTCCCTACCAGGCCACAGAACCGGCCCTGTTTCACGAAATGCTTGGCACGGTTAACCTCGATCTGGCCGGTTTCACCTTCATCGACCTTGGATCAGGAAAAGGGCGCACTCTGCTGATGGCGAGCGATTATCCTTTCCGCCGAATTATCGGCGTCGAAGTCCTCCCTGCTCTGCACCGTATTGCTGAGCAGAACATTCGTGATTACAAAAGCGAATCGCAAAAGTGCTTCGACGTTGTATCCATCTGCGCTGACGCTCGCAGCTTCACGTTCCCACGCGAGCCAATTTTGCTGTACCTCTTTAACCCTCTTCCGGAGGCAGGACTGGCGCAAACCATCCACAACCTTGAAGACTCGCTGCGCAGGCATCCCAGACCTGTATACGTGATCTACCACAACCCGCTACTCGAACACCTCCTGATCGGATCTTCCCTGCTAACCAAAACAGCAAGCACCCACCAATACTCCATTTTTGCGGCTCGGATTCCCGCAGGAGACGGGTTCCCAAATACCAGCTAAAATAGGCAGTGCGGCTGTACCCGAAGGACCATCGTTTTCGCATTCTGGAACTCCCTCCGGTGGTGTCTAAAGCATCGAATTCAGTAAAGCCGTGTAGCTGCCGTCCCAGTTACCCGACAAGCAACTAACAACCTCGTGAGACTCGTCACCTTTGTCCTGATCTCCGTTCTTGGCGTTGCGGCGGCCGACCCCCCGCCCGGCGTTCATCAGATTGCCCAGCAAGTTGACTCCAGGTACAACCACTTGCACACCCTGCGGGCCGAGTTCGTGGAAACCTTCCGCGGGGCAGGCATGGACCGTACCGAAACCGGCACACTGTGGCTAAAAAAACCCGGCAAGATGCGCTGGGAGTACCGTTCTCCGAGAGAGAAGTTGTTTCTCAGCGACGGGAGAGATGCGTGGTTTTATGTCCCTGGCGATCAGCAGGTTCGTCGCACACCGGTGAAAAAGCTTGACGATCTGCGCTCCCCGCTAGGCTTTCTGCTTGGCAAAACCAAGCTGGAGAAGGAATTGCAGGGATTGTCGCTGGCGCCTGATGTCGCGCCCACAACCCCGGGCGACGTTGTGATTCGGGGTGTTCCCAAGGCGCTGGCAGACAGAGTCAACCAGATTTTGTTGGAAATCACCCCGGATCATCAGATCGCCCGAATCGTTCTCGAGCAATCCGACGGGTCGGTCACGGAGTACCGTTTCGCCGATCTCAAGGAGGATCTGGCCATCGCCGATCAGCAATTCAGGTTCAATCCCCCACCCGGGGTTGAGATCATCGAGGGCAATTTCGGACAGTGAACGATGCAGCCGGCGTGTTCAACCAGGTCCGCTGCAGGCTGGCTTAGCTTTTTGAATGTTAGACTTGGGCGCAGGCAGCCCAATTCCGAATGGCAGAATACGTAATCAAAGTCGCTGATGAACGCGGCCGGCTGGTGCAGCAGGTCGAGAACGGCTATTCCGAGGCCGAGGTCCGCGAGCGCTTCGTCCAGCAGGGATACCTAGTCTATTGGGTCAAGCCGCGGGGCGTCTTCTCCTCCGGCGAATTCAAGCTGAGGCGCGGGAAGGTCAAGCAGAGCAGCTTCGTCATCTTCAACCAGCAGTTTCTCACCCTCATCAAGGCTGGCCTGCCGATCCTCAACTCGCTTGATCTGCTCATCAAGCGGCAGAGAGACTCCCGGCTCCGTTCGCTGCTCGAGAACGTTCGCGACCGGGTGAAGAGCGGTGAACTGCTATCGGATGCCTTCGCGGCGCAAGGCGCATTCCCCAAGATCTACACCACGACTCTGCTTGCGGGCGAAAAGAGCGGCAACATGGAAGAGGTGCTCAGCCGCTATATCTCGTTTCAGCGCCTGGCCCTTACGTTCAAAAAGAAACTGGCAGTATCTCTGGTTTATCCCGCACTGCTGATCACGGTCGTGTTCTGCATGCTGATTTTCCTGGTCACCTACGTGGTGCCGCAGTTCGCCAAGCTTTTTGAGAACCTGAATGCCCAGCTGCCCACCATCACGGTTTTCATGCTGGCCATCGGAACGCATGCGCAGGACTACGCGCCCTTTCTCTTAATCGGACTCGTCATCGCCATCATCGGTTTGTGGCGGTGGCAAAGCACCGACAAAGGCGCTGAGACGATTGATCGCTTTATTCTCAAGCTTCCCGTTATCGGGCCGATCTGGTTGAAATACCAGGTCGCCAATTTTTCCCGCATGCTCTCGACGTTGCTGACCGGCGGACTTCCGTTGGTCCCGTCGCTTGAAACCGCCGGAGCTTCGATGAGCAGCCGCCGCATTCTGAACGGGATCAGCGATGCCGCGGTGAAAGTCCGGGAGGGCCGTTCACTGGCCAAAAGCCTGGAAGACCAGAAGATGTTTCCTGACCTCTCGGTCGAAATGATCGAGGTCGGAGAGTCGACCGGCGCATTGCCGGCAATGCTGAATTCCGTCGCAGAGTTCTACGAAGAAGATGTGCAGACCGCGCTCGGCGCAGCCATGGCGCTGATTGAGCCGGTGATTTTGATTGTCATGGCACTTGTAGTTGGCGGGGTGCTGATCTCGCTGTATTTGCCGATCTTCACCTTAGGGTCGAACATTCGGTAGCTCTTGGCATCCGGGGACGGTTAGGTATCATGGGAACGGCGAAAATGGCGGACAAGAAATCAGTCTATACAGACGGCGAAAACGGCGGCCGGGTCGCTTCCGCGGCTCAGGCCGGTGACTTGGAAAAGGCGCAGGACATTGCGCGCCGCTATCGCTGCGAATTTGTCGACCTTAACAGCTTCCAGTTACACCATGATCTGTTCGACAAAATCCCTGTCGAGCTGATGTTCCGCTATAACTTCGTCCCGCTTGAAGAGACCCGCGACGGACGCCTCGCCATTGCCATTGCCGATCCTAGTCAGCTGATGATGATTGACGAAATCAGCTTGCTGCTCGGCAAACGCATCGTCACCAAGGTTTCCACGCTGGGGCAAATCAGCGA
>Ga0070741_10012374_pt1 | contig 15437 bp, 7 predicted proteins | sample Coa_R1_4_FD_66440 | JGI IMG/M metagenome (GOLD analysis project Ga0070741, IMG submission 66440) | Surface soil microbial communities from Centralia Pennsylvania, which are recovering from an underground coalmine fire - Coalmine... | ecosystem: Environmental > Terrestrial > Soil > Unclassified ... | reverse complement strand
ACGACGCGGCGGACGCAGTGGCAGGGTGACGTGGAAGGTGGCGCCGAGACCCGGGCCGGGCGACTCGGCCCAGAGCTGCCCGCCGTGGCGCTCCACCAGATCGTAGGCGATGTAGAGCCCGAGCCCCAGCCCGCCGAAGCGCTCCACTGGCGCATTGGCCAGCCGCGCAAAGGGATAGTAGAGGTCGCCGAGCTGGTCGGCCGGGATGCCGATGCCGGGATCCTTGACCGCCAGGTGCGCCTGCGGCCCGTGCTCGCCCGGCTCGCGCGAGAGCGTCACCACGATCTCGCCCCCCTCCGGCGAATACTTGATGGCATTGGAGAGCAGATTGGTCAGCACCTGTTCGATACGGGCCGGATCCCATCGCCCTCGCAGATGCGGTACCTGCGGCGCGAAGATGATCCGGTGCTCCACCTCCCGCGCCGGATAGGGAGCCGGCGCAGTGCGCACCGCGGCCGCCTCAGGTGGCTGGTCGGCCGCCGGAGCGGGAGTAGCATGCTCTCTAGGTGGAAATGGGCTGGTCTGGCTAGGAAGGGGCGGCCGCTGGCCGCGCGGCCAGCGCACCTCGATCGTCGCCAGAGCCTCGAATCGCTGGAGCACCGCGCCGACCAGGGCCACCAGGTCGATAGAGACGGGACGAATCCGCAGCCGGCCGGTCTGGATGCGCGAGACGTCCAGCAGATCGTTGACCAGCCCGGCCAGGCGATCGACCTGGCCTTCGATGGTGTGCAGGTAGCGCCTGGCGCGATCGAACTCGAACTGCGCCTGCTGCTCCTCGGCCTGCTCGACCATGCGCAGGAGCATCTCGGTGAGCCCTTTGAGCGGCGTGAGCGGTGTGCGTAGCTCGTGGCTGGTGACGGAGAGAAAGTTCTCCTTGGCGCGCTCCAGCCGTCGGAGCTCAGTCACGTCGCGAACGACCATCACCGCTCCCAGCAGTCGGCCCTGCTCATCATGGAGCGGCGCGGCGCTGGCGGAGACCTCCACCGCCTCGCCGCTAGGCCGTACCACGACCAGATCGACGTTCGCCACCGGCTGGCCACTGGCCAGGGCCAGTGTGCTGGGATACTGCCTTTCTGGCAGCGGAGTGCCGTCGGGCCGGCGAAGGTTGAGCTGCGCCACGTGCCCAACCCCCGGCACGCTGGTCCCAAACGGCACGCCAAAGAGCTGCGCTGCTGCCTCGTTGGCTTCGATGAGATGCCCCCGCGCGTCGAAGACCAGCACCCCATCGATCATCTGGTTGAAGACCGTGTGCAGCCAGAGCCGTGCCTCCTCGGCGTGGGCGTACAGCCGAGCGTTCTCGAGCGCGCTGGCCGCTCGGTCGCAGACCTCCATCGCCAGTGCCAGCTCCATCTCGGTCAGGACGCCGCCGGGGGACGCACCAAAAAACCGTGCCTGAGCGCCGGTATCGGGCTCCGGAGTGGTGAAGGCCACCAGAATGCCCAGTACGCCGCGCTGCGTGCGCAGCGGGGCGACAATGGCGCTGCGCGCACCCATCCGCTCGGCACGCTCGCGGCTGCTAGGCGGGAGCTTGAGACTCGGCGACCGCAGATCGGGCAGCAGCACCGGATGGCCGGTAGTGGCAACCTGGCCGGCCACGCCCTCGTGCAGGCGGTAGGGCACCGTCTCCAGCACCTCTCGAAAGCGGGCGATCATCTCCGGCCGGCGGTGGTGGAGGGCGCCGATGGTCAGCCGGTCATCACGCGTCGGGTCGGCCGGATTGAGCAAGATAGCGCAGGCGTCACCCAGGACGCCCACGCAGAGCTCGACCACCGATTGCAGCACCCGCTGCGGATTGAGCGTCGAGCCAAATAGCTCGCTCACGCGGGCGAGGAAGCGCGCGCGCGCCTCGCGGGCGCGTAGCTCGGCGAACAGGCGGGCGCTCTCGAAGCCGGTGGCTAGTGTATCGGCCACGGCGGCGAGGAAGTCGGCCTCGCTCTGGTCCACCTGGCGCGGCGCGGTATCGGCGAGTGTGAGCGTGCCGAGCACATTCCCGCGGGCGATCAGGGGAAAGACGGCCAGCGAGGGCAGGCTCAGGCCGCCGGCGCTGGCTGCGAGCTCGGGTGGCAGGCGCGTGCGGTCGAGGATGACCGGCTGCCGGCGCCGGATGGCCACTGCGCTGAGCGAGAGTCCATCGAGTCGCAGCACAGCGAACTCTTCTGCCTCCTCGGCCGAAGCCCCGTGCGCGGCCACGAGCTCCAGGCGTTGCGTCTCCGGCAGGAGCCGGAAGAGGAAGACGCGCTCCCATCCCGTTGCTTTGGCCACCGCTGCCAGCGCGCGGTGGCCCCACTCGGCCGGCTCGGCGACGCCGGAGACGCCGCGGGCGACGGCGGCCAGCGCGCGCAGGTGGTCGGAACGCGGGTCGGTGGGGAGGGCGGCGGCGCCGGGTGGTGGCGGCCCCTCGGGCTGGCCGCCGTCGGCTGAGCCGGCCTTCGGCACGTGGCGGCGCGGCGAAGCAGGCACGGGGTCCTCCGCGTCGTGAGAATGCCTACCGGCGACGACCACCACTGCCACCTGAGCTCACTCAGTCCGACCGGCCAAGCCCATCACACCTGAGCCGAGCTCCCGGGCCAGCATCGATCACATGGCCGATTATAGGTGTGTTTTGCCTGCCGGCCCCGATACAGCCGTTCGTATCGCCCAAATGGGCTATGCCGCCATGTAAACAGCAGGTCTGTTGGGGAAGGTTGTGATGGTCGGATGGCCGCTAAAGAGCCGGTAGAGGCGCCGGCCCGGCCGCGCGAAGCAGACGGCAGTGGTGCGCCGTTTGTGGTGAGGCCGGACCGGTGGCGTGCACCCGTGGACCCGTGGGGAGCGGTGCCGTGTCGGGATTATGGGCTCTCCCGTTCCAATAGGTGACGGCCAACCCGAGCACTACTCTTATGAGGAGCAGCGCCATGTGCGGGATCATGGGCTACGTTGGATCCAAGCAGGCTCTCCCCATCGTCCTAGATGGCCTGCGGCGGCTGGAATATCGCGGCTACGACTCGGCGGGGGTGGCCGTCGTCGTGGCCGATGGCGCTGCTGGCGACGGCCGGGGAAGCGTCGTTGTGCGGCGCGCCCCAGGCAAGCTCGACCGGCTGGCGGAGCGTATCGAGGCAGAGCTGGCCACCGGCCGGCTCTGCGGGCAGGTGGCGATCGGCCACACGCGCTGGGCCACCCACGGGCCGCCGACCGAGGCCAACGCGCATCCGCACGCCGACTGCTCCGGCGCCACGGTGGTGGCGCACAACGGCATCGTCGAGAACTACGAGTCGCTATGCGCCGAGCTGGAGGCCGAAGGCCACCGCTTCGCCTCGGAGACCGATAGCGAGGTCATTGCCCACCTTATCGAGCGTCACCTCGAGGGTGGAGCCGCCCTGCCGGAGGCGGTGCGGCGCGCGCTGGGCGTGCTGCGCGGCGCGAACGCCGTGACCGTCGTCGACGCGCGCTGGCCGGCGATGATCGTCGCCGGCCGCACGGGGCATGCTGGCGGGCTGGTGGTTGGCCGCGGCGAGGGGGAGATGCTCGTTGCCTCCGATCTTCCCGCCCTGCTCGAGCGCACGCGGCAGGTGCTCTTTCTGGAGAGCGGCGAGCTGGCCGTCATCACGCCGGACCGGGCCGCGCTCTTTCGCCTGGACGGCGAGCGCGTCGACCGGCCCTATCAGACGGTGCCCTATGACCCGCTGGCAGCGGCCAGGGGCGCCTACCGCCACTTCATGCTCAAGGAGATTCACGAGCAGCCACGCGCCGTGCTGGATACGCTCCAGGGCCGGCTGCTCGGCCGTGCGCCATGGGTGCGGCTCGATGGCGTGTGCCTGGATGGCAACGACGCGCGCCGGCTTTCGAAAGTGGTCTTCGTGGCCTGCGGCACCGCCGGGCATGCCGCGCTGGTGGGGAGGTATCTGCTCGAGGAGCTGGCCGGCGTGCCGGTCGAGGTCGATTATGCGTCCGAGTTCCGCTACCGGCGTCCGCTGCTTGACGAGCGCGCGCTGGTGGTGGCGATCACGCAGTCGGGGGAGACGGCCGACACGCTGGTCTCGATGGAGGCGGCGCGGCGGGCCGGTGCTGGCGTGCTTGGCATCGTCAACGTGGTAGGCAGCCAGGCCGCGCGCCTGGCCGCCGAATCGGCCGGCGTGCTCTATACCCGTGCCGGGCCGGAGATCGGTGTGGCCTCCACCAAGGCATTCACCGCCCAGCTGGCGGCGCTGGTGCTGCTGGCGCTCCACGTGGGCACGCTGCGCGGCACGCTGGATAGCGGGGCAGCCGAGGTGCTCGCCGCCGCGCTCGAGGCGCTGCCGGAGCAGATCGCCGCCGTGCTCGGCCACGCCGGCGGCGTGGCAGCGGGCGAAGGCGCCGTTCCCTACCAGCCCCCGGCTGCGACGGCGGCGCGCTACGAAGCGCTCGCCGCCAAGTACCATCGTGCCCGCGACGTGCTCTACATCGGCCGAGGCATCCAGTATCCCATCGCGCTCGAGGGCGCGCTCAAGCTCAAGGAGATCAGCTACATCCACGCCGAAGGCTACCCGGCCGGCGAGATGAAGCACGGCCCCATCGCGCTGGTCGATCGCGAGGTGCCCGTCGTGGCCATTGCGCTGCGCGACCGCGTCTACGAGAAGATGCTGGCCAACATCCAGGAGGCGCGCGCCCGCGAGGGACCGGTGATCGCCATTGCGTCGGAGGGCGATGCATCCATCGGGGCGAAGGTCGACGACGTCGTGTACGTTCCGCCAGCGCCGCCGGCGCTGGCGCCGGTACTCACCACGATCCCGCTGCAGCTCTTTGCTTATTATGTCGCCGTGCGACGCGGCTGCGATGTCGATCAGCCGCGCAACCTTGCCAAAAGCGTTACCGTCGAATAACGGTCGGTGCCGGCCGGTAGCCAGCCGGTAGAATGAGGGGGCGGTCGGACCTTACCCTGGCGACCCTGGCGCCGGCCGCTACACACCGGCAAGACGACTGCGGCGTGGCTAACGACATCATTTCCTTGCCTACCGAGCACGCTCCGGCCGGAGCACCCTTACCCGGCCATGCTACTGCATCGCCGCTGCGCGTGCTGCTGGTCGAGCCTGAGCCGCGCGAGGCGGAGCGCCTGCGCGCGGCGCTAGCCGCGATCCAGCCGCCGGGCGCCCCGCTGCTCGTCGATCTGGTTTGTGCCGAAGGGCTGGAGCAGGCGCTTGCTTACCTCGAGGCGCCAGTGGCCGGCCCAGCGAACCAGGAGCCCTTGCCGACTAAGGCGCCATGCCGGCAGGGGCCAGCATTCGACGCGGTGCTGCTCGACCTTTCGCAGCCGGAGAGCGGTGGCCTCGACACGGTGGCGCAGCTGTGCGAGCGTGTGCCTCATCTCCCAGTGGTGGTCCTGCATGCAGGCAGCGAGGCGCTGGCCATCGAGGTGCTACGCGCCGGGGCCCAGGGCTGCCTGGCAAAGGCGAAGGTCGATGGGCCGGCGCTGGTGCGCGCGCTGCGCTTTGCGATCGCCCGCGCGCAGGCTCAGGTGGCGCGCGAGCAGCACCTGCGCGCTCAGCTGGCACGCATCCAGGCCGAGGAGGAACGGCGCACGCGCGATGCCTTCCTGGCCAGCGCGGCCCACGATCTCAAAGGCCCGCTCACCGTGCTCAAGGGCAACGCGCAGCTCCTGCATCGCCAGCTGCGGCGGGCCATGCCGGCCACCGCAGCGCTTGGCCCGCTCCTCGAGCGCGTGCAGCAGATCGAGGCGACGATCGACCGCATGGGGGCGATCATCGATGAGCTGCTCGATCTCGCTCGGGTGCAGATGGGCCAGCCGCTCGAGCTCCACCTGGAGCCGGTCGATCTCGTCGCCGTCGCGCGCACGCTGGTGGCGGCGCATCAGGCGGCCACGCGGCAGCATCAGCTTCGCCTGGTGGCTGAAGAGGTATCGCTGGTCGGCACCTGGGACCGTGTGCGCCTGGAGCGGGTGGTCGACAACCTGCTGAGCAATGCCATCAAGTACAGCCCCTCTGGAGGCACGATCACTATCGAGGTGCGCCGCGAGGATGCAGACGGCGCGGCGCAGGCGGTGCTGGCCGTGACCGACGAAGGCATCGGCATTCCAGCGGCCGATCTGCCGCACATCTTCGACCGCTTTCGGCGGGCGCGCAACGTCGCCCACCACATTCGGGGCACGGGCATCGGCCTGGCCAGCGTTCGCCAGATCGTCGAGGAGCATGGTGGCTCGATTAGCGTGACCAGCCGCGAGGGAGCAGGCTCGACCTTCACCGTCCGCCTGCCGCTCGCGCCGCCGGAGCGGCCCAGCCCGGACGGCACGGCGGATGCCGCCCCGGCGCGTGGGGAGATCTACTGATCGCTGCCCAGACAGCTCAAGCATGAACGAGCCCCGCGCCCTGGAGCCAGTTTAGCGATCAACGCAGGGATCAGTAAGTATCCGCCGGTCGGTTCGTGCCGAGCCGCACCGTCAAGCTTCGAAGGGTCAAGAGCACGAACAGACCAACGGTGACTTAGCGCATCACGCTCCCGCCTGCTGCAGCACCTGGTTGGCCTCGCGAGCAGCATCTTCGAGCGCGGCGCGGCTCGTCTTCTTCCCTTCCATCACCGCCTGGAGCGCATTCTGGATGATCGGCCGGATGTCCTGCGCGCCGCGCACGTTCGGCTCGGGCCGGGCGTACTGGCTCACCTCGAATGCCTGGCGCCCCTGCGGATCCTGCTCATCCCAGTATGCCTTGAGCTTGGGGTGATCGGCCGACGAGCGACGGATGGGCATGTACGACGAGCTCATCGACCACTCGACATCCTGGTCGCGCGCCGTGAACCACTTGATGAACTCCCACGCCGCCGCCTGCTTGAGCGGCGTGGTCTTGAAGATGGCGATATTGGCGCCGTAGAGCACCGTTGCCGGCTTGCTGGGGTCTTTCTGAGGAATGTTCGTAATGCGCCAGGGCATCGCCTGGCGGCCATTGTCCTGCATCACCTTGCGCAGAAACGGCCGGCTGGTGCTCGACTGGTGGATGAAGGCGTAATGGTTGGAGACGAAGTCGTAATCCGTGCCCGGCTGGCGCGGCGGGTTGTAGGCGTAGCCCCGCCTGAAAGCCTCCTCGGTCAGCTGGAACGATTCCAGATACGGCGGCTCGGTAAAGCGCACCTGCTTGCTATCGGGCATCAGCATCGTGCCGCCGCGGGAGTAGGCCCAGGCATTGATCGTTGAGGCGCTCGGGTAGTTCGCCCAGCCGTAGGTGCGCGAGCGAGTGGGATCGCCCGCCACGCCACCGCCTCCCAGCTCTGGCCCGACGATGAAGGCGGCGTCGCCCCGTGACGCCTGCTGGATCGCGGCCGCAAAGTCGTCCCACGTCTTCGGCACCGCCTTCACGTTCGCGCGTTGCAGCACCTCGTCGTTGATGTACATCACGACCAGGCTCTTGGTAAACGGGAAGGCCAGCAGCTTGTTGCCGTATTGCGCGTAGCGCAGGCCGGCGAGATAGCCGGGGAAGATGTCGTCGAGCGAATCCTTGGCCAGCCCCACCGCGGCATCTTTGACATAGGGCTCGAGGTCGACGACGGCCCCGCCGCGCATGTATTCGGCTACCTCGCTGTCGTTGGCCACGGAGAGATCGGCCGGCGTGCCGGCATTGAGTGCCGCCATGTTCTTCTCGAAGAGCTGGGCATAGCTGCCCTGATACTGCGCGCTGACGGTGATGCGCTTGCCGTTCGTCTGGTTGAACCGGTCCACCATCGTCTGCAGGGCCTGGGCGATGGCCTGCGTCTGCGTGTGCCAGAAGGAAAGCTCCACCGGCTGGTCGAACCGCACGGCCAAGCTGCTCTGGCTCTGGCTCTGCTGCTGACCGGCACAGGCCGCGGCGAGCAGGCTCCCATTCAGTGCAGCCGCCGTCGCTGCCGCGCGCGCCAGCAGCGCGCGGCGGCTCGTTAGGCATCGAATCATCTGACCCTCCCCTTGCAGCTCTTGACTGCTCTTGGCCGTTCTGCCTCTGTGTCTGCGTGACTCCCGAGCACGCTCTGCCTCTGGTGGCGCGCTCCGCTCCATAGCTTACCTAGGGCGGCCATGCTGGCAGCCGACTGCCACCCAGCTGGGGCCGTTCTTCAGCGCTGGCCATTCGGCGCGGTTGGCGGCGGCCAGCAGGAAACCGTATCGCCCGGCCGAGGCTGCCCCTCGGCGCCGGCCAGGCTTACCGGATCGACCATCTCGCTCGCCGGTGCGGCGTCGCCGGCATCGAGCTGCAGCCCGGCGAGGCAGGTACGGGCGCGGCCCAGGTGCAGCGCCAGCGCGTCGCGGGCATTGCCGAGCATGACCAGTGCGCGCGCCAGGCGACCTTCCAGCTCGTCCTCGGCTGCAGCGAGACTCTCGTACGCCGCGCGGGCGTAGCGGTCGAGCCGTTGCCGGTCGAGCTGCCGGCTCAGACGCAACGTGGTCTGAAAGACCAGCAGCACGTACGGCACCAGCAGGCTATAGCTGACCAGTACTACTCCTTGCGCCCCGGCCTCGGCGATGGCGGCGCCGCATAGCTCGAAGACTGCATCCGGTACGGCGGCGATGGCGAAGCCGGTGGTGAGGTGCGGATCAATGTATTTCCGTACCTCTCGCGCCTTGGCCAGCACGGCGGCCTCCAGCTCGGACTTCAGCCTGGCCCGCGCCTCAGCCTGCTCGCAGGTAGCCAGCTGCTCCACCAGGTGCGTTGCCGGCCACTTGCTATCCACCGGCAGGATCAGGTGGTTTGGCAGGCGCAGCCCAAACTCCACCACCTTGCTGCCGACGCGAGCGTTACGCACCTGCCACTCGGCCGGCAGCTTGCCCAGCATCAGCTCCAGCAGGTGCTCGCCGGCGAGCCCCTTGCTATGGCTGCCGGTGAGGATGGTCTCCAGCCGGCGCACCGCATCGGCGGTGGTCTGCTCGAGCGCCTGGCGGGCACGTGCCTCGCTCTCCAGAGCAGCCAGCGCGGCTCTGGCCCGTGCCAGCTGGTCACGGATGGCGCTGGTCGCCTCCGCCACGCCGCGGGTGGTCGCGCCGGCCTCGGCCAGACCGGCGCCAAGCGATGCCAGGCCTAGGCCGGCCTCGCGCTGGCCGTGCTCGAGCGTGGCCACGCGCTCGGCGAGCCCCCGCAGCTCGACGCGCACGTCGCCGACCAGCTGGCGCATGGTGAGCACCACCACGGCGCCCAGCAGCGCGGGCACGACGACCAGGATCACGGCGGCGGTGGTCGTCATCGCTCACTGCCCCCAGCGTGTGCCGGCCGCGCCGGGCCCATATGGACTGGCCATTCCGCAGTAGCTAACGGGTGCCAGGATCAAAAGTTCGAGCCTTGGACGTGCCGCCTGAGCTACCATATGGGGCCATGAGCGCTTGAGCCAGAGAGTGAGCCAGAGAGTGAGCCAGAGAGTGAGCCAGAGAGGAGGAGAGCACGGCAATGGCAGCAGAACCGAGCACGGTGGGGCGGCTGAGAGTGGCGCAGCTTGGGTGCGGGCAGATCTCGGCCGCGCACCTCAAGGCGTATCGCGAGTCGGCACTGGTGGATCTGGCGGTGGTCGTGGACGTCGATCCGATGGCGGCCCAGGAGGCAGCCGCTGCCAGCGGTGGTGTGCCCTGGACGACGAGCCTGGAAGAGGCGCTGGCGCGAGACGATGTGGATATGGTCTCGATCGCCACACCGCACCACCTGCACGCGCCGCAGACGGTGGCGGCCGCGCGTGCCGGCAAGCACGTGCTCTGCGAGAAGCCGCTGACCACCAGCCTGGAGGCAGCGGATGAGATGCTGGAGGCGTGCCGACAGGCAGGGGTGAAGCTCGGCATCTGGTTCGTCTCGCGCTACAGTGCGGCGGCGGTGGCGGCCCGCCGGCTGGTGCACGATGGGGCCATCGGCCAGATCGTGAATATCCGTCTGCCCGACGTGCACAACAAGGTGCGTGACTACTACCAGCGCGTGGTCGGCGGCCGGGCGCGGCCGAGCACGTGGCGCGGCGGCCGGGCGACCAGCGGCGGCGGCGCGCTGATCATGAATGCCATTCATCAGATCGACGTGCTGCGCTTTATCACCGGGCTAGAGGTCGAGCGCGTGGCTGCCGAATGGATCAATTTCACCGGCCTGGGTGAGGTAGAAGACATGATCGCCGTCCTGCTGCGCTACTCGAATGGCGCCATTGGCACGATCGATACGGCGAACTACGCGCCGGGCGGCGGCGAGCCGGCGGTGCTCCGGATCTACGGCAGCGCGGGCCAGCTCCAGCTCGCCCGCGGCGGCCTGCGCGTCTACGTCGAAGAGCCGTACGCCGGCGCCCCGGAGGTGCACCTGCCGGCGCTGGCTCCGGGCGAGTGGCACGAGCTCTCGCTGGCACAGCCAGGCGATCCGCGCACCCTGCTCCTTGATGACTTTGCTCGGGCAGTGCTGGCCGGGGCGGAGCCACCGGTGACCGGCGAGGATGGTCGCGCCTCGCTGGCGATCGTGCTGGCGGCGTATGAGAGCGCCGCGCGCGGCCAGACGGTCACGCTCGCGGCGGAGCGAGCGCCGAGCCTCGCCGCCGCGAGATAGCGCCGTCGGCCGAGGGAGCAGGCACGCCACTTTCGACTGCCTCCTGCAGCACTGGTTCGCGGCGGCTGGGCGCACGCAGGTGGGCGTTGAAGAAGCCGGCCGCGCGCTCGACGTACTGCTTCCGGTCGAGGAAGTAGGCGCCGCAGTGGCCGCAGCCGGGCAGGAACCAGGTCTCCACCGGTACGCCGGCCGCTTGCGCGGCGGCCGCGAGGCGCACGCCGTGGTCGAACGGCACGATGCTGTCATCCTCGCCGTGCACGATCACCAGCGGCCGTGGCGCGAGCCATGCCACGTCGCGCAGCGGCTGCACCTCATCGAACCGGAAGCCGAAATGGCGGAAGAGCTTGCGGTCGACGATTCCCAGCAGCAGCTTGGCGAAGGCCTCGGCGGGAGGCGAAGGCCGCAGGCCGAACTCGCGGGTCAGGTGGAAGTGCACGATCTCCCGCTGGCTTGTGAAGGGGGAGTCGGCCCAGACGGCCTGCACATCCGGCTCGCGGGCCGCCAGCATGATGGCAATCGCCGCGCCCATAGAGAAGCCGATGGCGCCGCGCGGTGCGAGCGGGTCGGCCGCGCGCAGGAAGCGCAGCGCCGCGCGGGCATCGGCCAGCTCGCGATAGCCGAGCGTGACCGGGCCGGGCTCATCGCCGTAGCCGCGGTAATCGAAGAGCAAGACGCTAAAGCCGCTGCGCCAGAGGCTGGAGCCGATGCCCAGCAGATCTGAGCGCCGGCCACGGTAGCCGCCGCAGGCGAGGATGGCCGGCGCCCGCGGGCCCCGGTCGAGCAGCCAGCCACCCAGCTGCGTGCCATCCTCGGCCGGAAATGCCACCTCCTGCCAATCGACCCCCGTTTCGAAGGGCGTGAAGCCCATCTGCAGGGGCAGGCCGGGCGGACGCGGCGCCGTCAGCCGCCGTACGACGTAGTCGGCCGTGGCCGAGAGCCCGCCAGCGATGGCGCCGCCGGCAGCAAGGGCAGCCACGAGCGGTGCGCACCGTCGCACGAGGCCACCGTGGCAGAGATTCTTCACCGCTACCACCGGAGTGGAAACCGGCGGGAAGCTTCCACCCGCTGGTACTGGCCAGCAAGCCATACCAGGATTCTACGCGGTGGATAAAGAGCTTCAGCTCCCCATGCGCCGGTGTTGGCTCAGAGCAGCGACTCTGCAAGCGAGAGGAATGCCTCCGCTACGTAGAACATAGCGTAGTAGGCACGGGAGATGTCGAAGTCGGGATAGCCGGCCGCGGCCAGCACCGGCGCGGCTCGCACGCTCTCTCGCGCCTTGCTGACCTTGGATCTGTTCTCTTCCAAGTCGCCTACACGTCGCTTGGACTCCGGATCGGGCTACGCGCATGAGCCTACGTGCGCCAGTCGGCAGCTCTGGATCACGCCTTTGCCAGCCTGGCTTCCTCGACGGTGGCGGTAGCCTGGTTGAGCGCGTCGATCTTGGCCTGGACTGCCTCCTGGCCGGCGAACTGTGCATCGTACAGGTCGCGATAGTGGCCACCGAGTGCCAGCAGCTCGGCATGCGTGCCCCGCTCGACGATGTACCCGTGGTCGAGCACGATGATCTCATCGGCGTGGCGGATGGTCGAAAGCCGGTGAGCAATGACGAACGTGGTGCGGCCCTTCATCACCGTCTCCAGCGCGCGCTGGATGAGCACCTCGGTCTCGGTATCGACGTCGGAGGTTGCCTCATCCAGGATCAGGATACGCGGGTCCTTGAGGATGGCCCGCGCGAGCGAGATGCGCTGGCGCTGCCCGCGGGAGAGGAGCACGCCGCCCTCGCCGGCCCACGAGTCGTAGCCGTCGGCCAGCTGCACGATGAACTCATGGGCGTGCGCCTGCTTCGCCGCCTGCTCGATCTCCTCATCGGTCGCGTCGAGCCGGCCGTAGCGGATGTTATCGCGGATAGTGGCGCCAAACAGGAAGGTCTCCTGAATGACCACCGCGATCTGGTCGCGCAGGCTGCGCAGCGTGAGGTCGCGCAGGTCGTGGCCATCGAGCGTGAGCCGCCCCTCGTTGGGGTCGTAGTAGCGCGGAATGAGGTTCACCGTGGTCGTCTTGCCGGACCCGGTGTGCCCCACCAGGGCAATGATCTGCCCGGGCCTGGCCTCCAGGCAGATGTCGTGTAGCACCGGCTTGCCAGGCTCGTAGGCAAAGGTCACATGCTCGAACGTCACGTGCCCGGCGCATTCCTTGAGCTCGATCGCTCCCGGCCGCTCGACCACGTCCGGCTGCTCATCCATGTACTCGAAGATGCGCTCGGAGGCTGCCAGCGCCTGCTGCACGGTGTTGTTGACGCGGATCAGATCCTCCACCGGCTGATAGAACTGGATCAGATAGGAGACGAAAGCGACCAGTGTGCCGACGGTGAGCGAGCCGTGGAAGATCTGCCACGTGCCCACGCCAAGCACGAGCGCCATGCCGAGCGCCGAGATCATCTGGATGGCTGGCGTTGCCACCGCCTGGACGCCGGCCGTGGACATATTGGCCTGCAGGTTGCTCCGGTTCTCCTGGTAGAAGCGGCGGCGCTGCTCTCCCTCGCGGGCGAAGGCTTTGGAGACGCGCACGCCGGAGATGTTCTCCTGCAGCACGTTGTTGACATCGGCTATCGTCTCCTGCACGCGCAGGTAGCGCTTGCGGAGCAGCTCGGCGGTGCGCGAGCTGGCGAAGACCAGCAGTGGCACGGTCAGATAGACCAGCAGCGCCAGCTGCCAGTTGAGCATGGCCATGATCACCGCAAATGCCAGCATGTTGACCAGGCCCACCGCCGCGTTGACGGTGCCGCCCTGCACCGCCTGCTGCATCATCTGGATGTCGTTGGTGATGCGCGAGATGATCTCGCCGGTGCCCCACTTCTCATAGAAGCGCAGCGAGAGGCTCTGGATGTGCTCGAAGAGGTCTTTCGCCACCCGATAGACCATCTGCTGCGATACCAGGGCGATCAGGTAGCGTTGCGAGTAGTTCGAGGCGTAGCGCAGGGCCTGGATCAGTACGAGCCCGACGCCGATCAGCAGCAGCTCCTGCGCGTTCCGGTGGGGAATAGTCACGTCGATGACGTGCTTGAAGGCCCAGGGCATGAGCATCTGCAGCCCCGAGCCGAAGAGTACGCAGGCGATTGCCACCAGCAGGTGCCGCTTGTACTCGGCGATCACCGTGCCGAGGCGGCGAATGAGCACCCAGGGGCTCGTCTTGAGCTCTACCTTCTCGCGGGCCAGGTACGATGGCATGCCACCGCGCGCCATCGAGCTGGGCCCCCAGCCACCACGCATCATCATCGCCGCACCTCCGTGGCCATAACCGTCGATTCCTCCTCCTGTGCTACCTTCCCATTTGGTACCGGTGTGCTGGCCGCGGCGAGCCCGCCGGCTGGAAGCTCGTCACGCGTGAGCTGGAACTGGATCTCGTACAGGTGCTGGTAGAGCGGGCTGGTGTGCAGGAGCTCCTGGTGGGTACCGCGGGCGGTGATCTGGCCGCGCTCCATCACCAGGATCTGATGCGCGCGCTGCACCGTCGAGAGACGGTGGGCGATCACGATCGTCGTGCGTCCCTGCATCAGCCGGTCGAGCGCCTGGCGGATCAGGAAATCCGTGCGGTTGTCGACGCTGCTCGTCGCCTCGTCCAGGATGAGAATGCGCGGGTCGATGAGGATGGCGCGGGCGATGGCAATCCGCTGGCGCTGCCCGCCCGAGAGGCGCGTGCCGCGCTCGCCGATGATCGTCTCGTAGCCGTCCGGCAGCTCCATGATGAAGTCATGAGCCGCCGCCGCCTTGGCCGCCGCGATCACCTCCTCCATCGTGGCATCGGCCTTGCCGTAGGAGATGTTCTCGCGCACCGTCATATTGAAGAGGAACGTCTCCTGCATCACCATGCCGAGCTGTGAGCGCAGGCTATCGAGCTGCACGTCACGCACGTCGTAGCCGTCCACCAGCACGCGCCCGGTGGTGACGTCGTAGAAGCGCGGAATGAGGTTGATCAGCGTCGTCTTGCCCGAGCCGGATGGTCCTACCAGCGCGAGCGTCTGGCCCGGCTCAACGGTGACGTTGATGTTGCGCAGCAGCGGTGGGTTATTGCCATAGGCAAAGCTCACATTCTGGAACTCCACCTTGCCCTTGAGCCGCGGCAGCTGGATCGCATCGGGCTTCTCGGTGACATCCAGCGGCGTATCCAGGATCTGGAAGATGCGCTCGCCGGCGGCGATCGCCTGCTGCGACATCTGGTTGACCATGGCCAGCCAGCGCACCGGTGCCCACATCGTCAGCACGTAGCTATAGAAGGCGGCGAGCGAGCCGATGCTGATCGCCCCGGTCATCACGCGGTAGCCGCCGAAGACGATGATGATCACGGCTGAGAGGTAGGTGGCGAACTCCTGGCCGGGGCTCACCACGGCCATGTTCACCGAAGCCTTCATGCGCCCCTCGCGAATATCCCAGTTCACCTTGTTGAAGCGCTCAGCTTCGAACGGCTCGCGGTTGAAGGCCTTGATCAGCTTGATGCCGGTGACATTCTCCTGGATCACCACGTTGAGGTCGGCCACGCGCTGGTACATCTGGCGGTAGATGCCCATGATGTACGACATGCGGTTCTGGAGATAGACGACCAGCGGCGTCACGACCATCGCCGCCAGGGTGAGCACTGGATCGAGGTAGAGCATCATCGCCAGGAACACGCCGATAGTGATGAACGTGTTCAGCAGGCGGCTGAGCCCCTGGGTCAGGAAGAACTGCACCTGGTTGACGTCATTGGTCACGCGCGACATGAGCTGGCCGGTCTGGTTGGCATCGTAGAAGCTCATGCTCTGGGATTGGAGGTGGTCGTAGAGCGCCCCGCGCAGATCGAAGATGATCCGCTGGCCAACCCACTGCTCCAGGTAGAGCTCGAGCGCGCTCAGCCCGTTGGTCAGCCCAGAGACGGCGAGCATCGCCACGATGTAGAGTACGGCCAGCCGTAGAT
>Ga0070741_10012373_pt1 | contig 15437 bp, 6 predicted proteins | sample Coa_R1_4_FD_66440 | JGI IMG/M metagenome (GOLD analysis project Ga0070741, IMG submission 66440) | Surface soil microbial communities from Centralia Pennsylvania, which are recovering from an underground coalmine fire - Coalmine... | ecosystem: Environmental > Terrestrial > Soil > Unclassified ... | reverse complement strand
GCAGGTTCAGAACTGGCAAACCGATGCCTCTGATCCTCAGCAGCGCTCCACTCCCCGGCGCGTTTTTCTCTCCCACGCCCTTACTGACAACGTCTCGCGCCTCAAAACCGACCTGGAGACTCGCGAGACCATCGTCACAGATCTCGCTATCTCCACACAGGCCCAACCCGACAGTGCAAGTGCTGACAACGCAGGAACACCCAACAACGCAGGGGCGCGATTACTTCCTTCCCGCCAGATGAGCGAAGCTAGCCGCGAGAGCGGCGTTTCTGGCGGAATAAGGAGCTTTATAAGCCCCGGACCCGCACACAACGCTATAAGCCCGTCACACGAAGAGGCCGCTCGTCAGGCCATCCGCGCCGCCCAACTCGTGCTGCTCGTCATTTCCCCACAAACTCTCTCGTCCATTGAAGTCAAAGAGCATCTGCGCATCGCTGGCATCTATCGTCGCCCGATTCTCTGCGTCTGGGCGTCGGGTCGGGAGTTACCCCAACTCCTCCCTGCTGGAACGGAACAGGCTCCGGTCATCGATTCGCGCGGTCCACGCTACAGTCAGGCGCTTGATGAGATCATGACGCGCCTGGATCGTGAGCGTAGAGGTTCCCCTATTTCTGAGCGTCTGGCCCCGGAGCCAACCTTTGAGCCGCGCAACCCCTACAAAGGTCTGCACGCCTTCACTCTGCAGGATCGCCGCGATTTCTTCGGACGCGAGGCCTTCATCAAGGAGATGATTACTCTCCTTCGCGATACCCTGCTCCCTGCCACATCCGGCTCGCCCGGGAAACGTCTTCTGACCATCGTTGGACCCAGCGGCTCGGGCAAGTCAAGCATTGCTATGGCTGGCCTTCTCCCCCAACTTCAGGATAGTGCTATCGAGGGCAGCGATTCCTGGATCTACCTGGACCCGCTGCTACCCGGCAAGCAACCCCTCGATGCTTTAGCATCTACACTCACAGCCCGCTTCCCCGAGAAAGGCATACAAGCTGTGCGCGAGGTCCTTGGTCGAGAGAATGCCTTCGGCCTGCACCAGTTAGCGCTCGCCATCGCCCACCAGGGCACACGTGTCGTCCTGCTCATCGATCAGTTTGAAGAACTCTTCTCTCCCGATGTTCCTGAAGCAGAGCGTCAACACTTCATCAATTTGCTGGTCACCGCTGCTACCGAGCCACGCGGACCAGTCCTGCTCATCCTGACCTTGCGGGCGGACTTCTATGATCGCCCCTTAGCCTATCCAGCCCTGGGACAACTCATTCAACAGGGCCAGTCTACGGTGCTGCCAATGGAGATTGAAGACATCCGCGCCGTTATCGAGCGTCCCGCCCTGCAGTCCGATGTACGTCTGGTCTTCGAGGAAGATCTCGTCGGCGATTTGCTCTACGAGATCGGGGGGCAGCCCGCCGCTTTGCCCCTCTTAGAATTCACTCTTGATCAGCTCTTTTCTCATCGTCGTGGGCATCGCCTGACGCGTCACGCCTATCAAGAGATGGGCGGTGTGCGTGGCGCGCTCTCCAAACACGCCGAGGACACCTATGCCCGACTCCCCTCTGAAGAGCATCTCAGGCTGACGCGATCCGTATTTATGCGCCTGATCCAGCCCGCTGCCACCGGACAGGATCCCATTCGTCGCCGTGCCAGTCAAGCCGAGTTCACGTCGGAGAACGAGCAGGACACTCACGTCCTGAACGAGGTCATTATGGCGTTCCTTGCTGCGCGCCTGCTCACTACCAATCAGATCAGTGGGGTCACTACGCTGGAGGTGAGCCACGAGGCGCTCTTACGCGAGTGGCCGCGTCTGGCCGCGTGGACCCACGAGGCCAGCGAAGATATTCGCCTCCAGCAGACCATTAGCAGCGATGTAGCCGAATGGGAGCAGCGTGGTCGTCCCAAAGACCGTCTCTATCGCGGTACCCAGCTCAAAGAGTCATTGACGTGGCTGCAACGCAACATCGCCAGCGGCAGCGAGGCAGCTTTCTTGCGTGCCAGCACCGCACGACGCAAGCGGGAGCGTATCAGCCTGCTCGTCGTCGCCTGCCTGATCCTTGCCCTGTTGATCCCGGCTGGCCTGCTAGCCCGCCAGCAGTTGACTCCGCCCACCGTCACTACGTTGCAGGACAGTGGATCCGGCTCATTGCGCCAGGTCATCGAGGCCGCTCCGCAGGGCAGCACCATCTACTTTGCTCCCAACCTGAAAGGAAACATCTCATTGGGGAGCGCCCTGGAAATCTCCAGAAACTTGACCATCCGTGGCCCTGGTGCCAATCTCCTTTCAATCGGCGGCATAGGAAGCCTCTATCTGATACTGATAGACGCTGGAGCCAACGTCACCTTCTCGGGCCTGACCTTTAGCGAACCAAAGCCACGCCAGGGAGGCATGATCAACAATAGCGGTTCGCTCACGCTGGATCAGTGCACAATAGCAAATAATACTGAGCTTGGCGACAAGCTTCCAAATTTGCCTAATGAGAACCAGGCTATCGCTGCTGGCATTGATAATACAGGTACACTAATTCTACAGAGCAGTATCATCACAAAGAATACCATCACTACTGGCACTGGCATTGGTGGTGGCATCTCGAATGACAAAGGGACCGTCACTCTTATCAAGAGTCAGATCACTGACAACACTGTGAAATCAAGTGGTCAATTGGCTGGCGGCGGGGCTCTCGTAAATACCGGTGGCAAGGTCACGATTACTAGCAGCACCATTTCCGGTAATACCATAACTGGCGGGACAATAGGCACTGCTGGCGGGGGTATCTACAGCTCCCAGGGTACCCTCTCGCTGGCAGGTAGCACCGTCGCCAATAATTCTGTAAGCAATAGTACTGCTGCGGGGCTCGGTGCTGGCATCCTGGGCGATGGCAGCACCATTACACTTACCAATAGTCGTGTTACTGGCAATAAGGTAACCGCTCGCGGCATCGTAAGTGGTGGCGGCATCGAAATCGACAATGGCTCACTCAAACTGATCAGCAGTATTGTTTTGCAGAATTCCGCGAATAGTAGCAATGATTCAGGATTAGGCGGTGGGATCAACGCTTCCAAAAGCGCTATTATGCTTACCAATAGCCAGGTTTCTGACAATACAGTCACCAGCAATAAACTGGCCGGTGGCGGCGGTATCGCCTCCAACAGTAGCCCGGGCTCAATTACCCTCGACGGCAGTACGATCACCAACAACACGATCACAGCCCCGGAAGTTGGGGGCGGCGGCATTATAAGCCTCGACGGCAAGGTCACAATCACCAATTCCACCGTGTCGAACAATACTGCCAGGGGTACTCAGGGAGACAACGGCGGCGGAATCTTCGATACAGATACACTCACCATCACCAATAGCATCATCTCTCACAATACGTTGACCTCTACTAGCACAAGCCTGGGCGGCGGTATTGCCAGTGCAGGTATACTTAACCTGAGCAATAGCACTGTCTCCGACAATACGATAAACAACAGCAACGGTATCAGCAACGGCGCTGGCATCGCCATTCAAAAACCTCTTGATCCTAAGATTACCGGTGATACCATGAAACTCACAAACTGTACGATCTCTGAGAATAAAGCATCAGGCAGCAAGGGGAGCTACGGCGGTGGTATCGAAGCCGAAGGAGTCCAGGGCACCATAGATTTCTGCACCATTTACGGCAATACTGCCGCCACCGCAGCTGGTGGTTTTGCCAGTGGATTAGATCCTAAATGGGGAAAACCCAACATAACGCTCAAAAACACACTCATCGCCAACAATTCGGCCGCCAGCGGACCCGATCTCATGGGCACGATCACCACCGGCGGCTATAATCTGCTACAGCGTTTCTCCGGTGCCACCTGGAACGATCCCGCCAACAAGCACGCCACCGATCTCTCAGGTGACAAATATCCCAACCTGGGCATCGATCCAAACCTGCGTGTCAGTGGCAAAGTCACCCCCACGCACGCCCTGCTGCCCAACAGCCCGGCTCTCAACCAGATCCCCCCCGCTTCCTGTGATATACCAGTCGATCAACGTGGGGCCAAGCGTCCCCAACAAAACGCCTGTGACATCGGAGCCTATGAATACACTCCCTAAGTCTTCTCTTCTTTAAATCAAATTGGTAAAATCGATACTTAATAAGAAATAAGGAGTACGACCCATGCCAGATCGTGAGGGACAACGACTGGGAAACTACCGCCTCGTCCGCTTGCTAGGGAAAGGCTCTTTCGCAGAGGTCTATCTCGGGGAACACCTCTACCTGAACAACTATGCAGCAATCAAGGTCTTGCTCGCCTCGCTCACCGAGAACGACGAGCAGGTCTTTCTCTCCGAAGCCAAAACGCTGGCCCAACTGGCCCATCCCAACATTGTGCGCGTGCACGACTTTGCCATCGAGCGCGGCCTCCCCTTTCTCGTGATGGACTACGCCCCTGGTGGCACCCTGCGTCAGCGCTATCCCAAAGGCATGTGTCTCTCCCTCGACCACGCTGTTACCGCTATCAAACAGGTGGCAACTGCACTGCAATACGCTCACAATCACGGCATCATTCACCGCGATGTCAAGCCCGAAAACGTCTTGCAGGGTTCCCAGGAGGTTATGCTCTCCGACTTCGGCATCTCCCTGCACCTGCCATCGGTCAGTGCGTCCAATTCCCAGGGATGGGCTGGGACGCTCCCCTACATCGCTCCCGAACAGTTGCAAGGCAAAGCCGTCTATGCCAGCGACCAGTATTCCCTGGCCATTATGGCCTATGAATGGCTCTGTGGCGTTCGACCCTTTGAAGGCAATGCCATGAGCCTGGCTTATCAGCACGCCCAGACTCCTCCCCCTCCTCTGCGTGAGAAGGACGCTTCTCTACCCGCAGCCGTCGAAAAAGTCATCCTCAAGGCCCTCTCCAAAGACACCAGAGACCGCTATACCAGCGTAATCACCTTTGCCCGTGTCCTGGAACGCGTGAGCCAGGAAGGCATCCGTGATAGAATAGATGTCAGGCAAACCGAGAAGCTCGGCGATCCGCAGCAGCGCTCCACGCCTCGGCGCATTTTTCTCTCCCATGCCACGACCGATAACGTCTCACGCCTCAAAACCGACCTGGAGACTCGCGATATCATCGTCTCTGATCTTGCCATCGAACCTCAATCAAACCCCCAACCCACCAACGCAGGGACACCCACCAGCGCAGTTGCGCTCGATAACGTAGGAGCGCGATTGATAAGCCCCGTGCCCACCACAAACACAGGAGCACCCAACAACGCGGTTGCGCTCGATAACGCAGGGGCGCGATTGATAAGCCCCGGACCCGTCCACAACGAAGAAGCAGCCCGTCAGGCCATCCGTGCTGCCCAACTCGTGCTGCTCGTCGTCTCCCCACAAACCCGCTCATCTCTTGAAGTCAGAGAGCACCTGCGCATCGCTGGCATTTATCGTCGCCCAGTCCTCTGTGTCTGGGCAGCAGGAGATCAGGTACACGACCTGCTGCCCGTCGGAGCACAACAGGCCCCGGTCATCGATTCACGAGGGTCACGCTACGGTCAGGCGCTCAATGACATCATGGCGCACCTGGAACGTGAGTGCCGGGGCATCCCGATTGCAGAACACATAGCTCCAGAGCCCGTCTTTGAGCCGCGCAACCCCTACAAGGGTCTGCACGCCTTTACCCAGCAAGATCGCCACGATTTCTTCGGGCGCGAGACGCTCGTCAAGGAGATGGTCAGCTTACTACGCGATACCCTGCTCCCTGCCGCACCGGGCTCGCCCGCCAAACGCCTGCTGACCATTGTAGGACCCAGCGGCTCTGGCAAGTCGAGCATTGCTATGGCCGGACTCCTCCCTCAACTCCAGGATGGTACCATCGAAGGCAGCAAAAGCTGGATCTACCTTGACCCATTGGTTCCCGGCAGACAACCAATCGATGCTCTAGCCGCTATCCTGGCAACTCGCTTCCCTGATAAAGGCGTGCAGGCTGTGCGTGAGGTTCTGGGTCGAGAAGGTGGCATGGGTCTGCACCAGCTAGCACTCGCCACTGCCCGCCAGGACACATGCGTGGTTATGCTCATCGACCAGTTTGAAGACCTCTTCTCTCCCGATGTCTCCAAGTCTGAGCGTCAACACTTCATCAATCTGCTGGTCACGGCAGTCACCGAGCCACAGGGAACGCTCTTACTTATCCTTACCCTGCGTGCCGACCTCTATGATCGTCCCTTAGCCTACCCATCTCTGGGGCGACTCATCCAGCAGAGCCAATGTACGGTGCTGCCAATGGAGACCGAAGACATACGCTCTGTCATTGAGCGTCCCGCTCTGCAGCCTGATGTGCGCCTGATCTTCGAGGAGGATCTCATCGGCGATCTGCTCTACGAAATCCGAGGCCAGCCTGCCGCCTTGCCCCTCTTAGAGTTCACCCTCGATCAGCTCTTCTCCCATCGTCGTGGGCACCGCCTGACGCGTCATGCCTATCAAGAGATGGGCGGTGTGCGTGGTGCGCTCTCCAAACACGCCGAGGACACCTATGCCCGACTCCCCTCTGAAGAGCATCGTAGGCTGACGCGATCCGTGTTTATGCGCCTGATCCAGCCTGGTGCAACCGGACACGATCCCATCCGTCGCCGCGCCGATCTATCCGAGTTCTCTCTGGAGAATGAGCAGCAAACACGCATCTTGCGCGAGATCATTCAAGCTTTTCTGACCACGCGCCTGCTCACCATCAACCAGATCAGTGGGGTCACCACGCTGGAGGTGAGCCACGAGGCGCTCTTACGTGAGTGGCCGCGTCTGTCAGAGTGGACCCGCGAGGCCAGTGCAGACATTCGCCTCCAGCAAACCATTAGCAAGGCTGTGGCTGAGTGGGAGCAGCGCGGCATGCCCAAAGACCGTCTCTATCGCGGCACTCAGCTCAAAGAATCTCTGACCTGGCTTGAGCGCAACATCGCCAGTAGCAGCGAGATGGTCTTCCTGCGTGCCAGCACCGCGCGCAGCAAACGCGAGCGCATCAGCCTGCTCGTCGTTGCCTGCCTGATCCTTGCCCTGTTAATCCCGGCTGGCTTGCTCGCGCAACAACAATTTTCCCCACCGACCGTTACCACGTTCCAGGATGGGGGGCCGGGATCGTTGCGCCAGCTCATTGAGACAGTGCAACCAGGCAGCACCATCTACTTCGCTCCCAATATCAGGGGCCACCTGTCGTTGACACATGCCCTGGAAATCCCCAAGAGTTTGAACTTTCGTGGCCCCGGTGCCAATCTTCTTTCAATCGGCGGCACAACACCTGATATCATGTTGATAAAAGTAGACGCTAAGGTAAACGCCACTTTCTCCGATTTGACCTTTAGCGAACCAAAAGCGAGTATTGGAGGCTCCTTTTTCACCGACGGTTCGCTTACCCTGGACCACTGTATTATCGCTAATAACACCGAGACTGGCCAAAAGCTCGTGAATTCTCCTAATCAGAACGCAGCCTTCGCTGCTGCTATCTATAACACAGGCACCCTGACTTTCCAGAACAGTCTGATTACAAATAACACTATCAATACTGGCACTGGCGGAGGTGGTGGCATCTTGAACGATAAAGGGACTGTCATTCTTACAAACAGCCAGATTACGACCAACACCTTAAAATCCACTGGTCAGGGTGGTGTTGGCGGTGCTCTTTATAGTCGCGGTGGCAAAGTCATACTGAACAACAGCACTATTTCCAGCAACAAACTCATTGGTGGTGCACAGGGTGGTATTGGCGGGGGGATCTTCAGCGACCACGATACCCTCTCGCTGAGTGGCAGCGTCGTCGCAAATAACTCTGTAAGCGATAACACTGATATAGCTGCTGGTGGTGGCATTGCTGGCAATGGTAGCACCATTACGCTCACCAGTAGTCGTGTTACTGGCAATACGGCTGTCGCTCATAGCTCCGCAAATGGAGGCGGCATTTTCTCTCTGAATGGCTCGGTCACCCTGACAAGCAGCGTTGTTTCGCAGAATTCCGCGCGTGGTGATACTCAAACTACATCAGGCGGTGGGCTCTCGGGTCTCAGCAGTACCATCACGATCACCAATAGCCAGATCTCCAATAATACTCTGACAAGCAATGTCCGCGTGACCGGCGGTGGAGTCGATGGTCAGGAGAACTCCTCAATCATCATCACCGGCAGTTCGATCACCAACAACACGATTACTGCCCCTACCGTACATGGTGCAGGCGTCTCAAGCCTCAACGGCAAGGTCACGATCAGCGACACGACTGTATCGAACAATACGGCCAAAGGGGCTCAGGGGGTCAACGAGGGTGGTGGCATTTTCGATGCCGATACGCTTACCATTGCCAATAGCATCATCTCTCACAATACGTTGACCTCTACTTACCCGGCGGCAGGAGGGTCCACAGGTGGTGGCATTAGCGTTTCAGGAACACTTAACCTGAGCAACAGTACCGTCTCAGACAATACTATCAACGACACCAATGGCATCAGCAACGGGGCAGGCATCCTGGTCATACCATCTGTTAATCTCACACATCTTGGCGGTACTGTGAAGCTCACCAATAGCACGATCTCTAATAATACTGCATCGGGCAGTAAAGGGAGTTACGGAGGCGGTATCGAGCTCGAAGGCGTCTCCGGCACCGTCGATTTCTGCACCATTTACGGAAATACCGCAGCCACTAAGGGTGGAGGTCTCGTCAGTGGATTACTACCTCTGCTAAAAGCCGATATAACGCTCAAAAATACCCTGATCGCCAACAATTCATCTGCTAACGGTCCCGATCTCATGGGAACGGTCACCACCGGCGGCTATAACCTGCTACAGCGTTTCTCCGGTGCCACCTGGAACGATCCCGCCAACAAGCACGCCACCGATCTCTCAGGTGACAAATTCCTCAATCTGGGTATCGACCCCCAACTGCGTGCCAGTGGCAAAGCCACCCCCACCCATGCCCTGCTGCCCACCAGCCCGGCTCTCAACCAGATTCCCTCCGCCTCCTGTGATGTGCCCGTCGATCAACGTGGGGTCAAGCGCCCCCAGCAAAGCGCCTGCGACATTGGAGCCTATGAATACACTCCCTAAGATCAACACCCCAATTGAAGAGACCACTCCACTAATCTGCTCTCAGAGCAGATTAGTGGAGTGGTCTCTTCAATTGGGGTGTTGGTCCCAACTGTCTCTTAAGGATCGTCGCGTGCTACTCGATGATCCCCGTACAGAAGCCAGCGCCAACGGTCAACCTTCCCTCGCGGATGGCAAATTTGACCCCTTCTTCCATAGCAATCGGCTGACGCAATTCGACGATCATCTCAATGGTGTCTCCCGGCATGACCATATCTATGCCTTCCGGCAGATTGATCGTTCCCGTTACGTCGGTCGTGCGTATGTAGAACTGCGGCTGATATCCGCTGAAGAAGGGTCGATGACGCCCACCTTCCTCTTTAGTCAGTACGTAGACCTGAGCCTTGAATGCTTTGTGTGGCATGATCGACCTGGGCTTAGCCAGCACCTGTCCACGCTCGATCTCGGTATGTGCCACCCCACGCAGCAGGCAGCCGACATTGTCACCCGCAATACCTTGCTCCAATGTCTGATGGAACATTTCGACTCCGGTGACAACCGCAGTGCGGCTCTCTTCCTTCATCCCCACAATCTCAACATTCTCGCCTGCCTTGATGCTGCCACGCTCAATCAGCCCTGTCGCTACGGTCCCGCGTCCTGCCACGCTGTAGACATTTTCCACATACATCAAGAAGGGCTTGTCTACTCCGCGCACAGGTGTCGGGATCGCTGTATCTACCGCGTCCATCAACTCCCAGATGCATCTGGCATCCGGGTCATTCCGCGAGAGGTCGCCTTTGCTCTCCAGCGCTTTGAGTGCCGAGCCACGAATGACGGGCACATCATCGCCCGGAAACTTATTCCTGGTGAGCAGGTCGCGCACCTCCAACTCGACCAGTTCCAGCAACTCCTCGTCATCCATCATATCGACTTTGTTGAGGAAGACGACCATTGCTGGCACGTCCACTTGATAGGCCAGCAAGACATGTTCGCGTGTCTGAGGCATCGGTCCATCGGGCGCGCTCACCACCAGGATCGCGCCATCCATCTGTGCGGCCCCGGTGATCATGTTCTTGATGTAGTCTGCGTGTCCCGGACAATCGATGTGGGCATAGTGGCGCTTCTCGGTCTGGTACTCCAGGTGCGCAATCGCGATGGTAATGCCGCGCTCGCGCTCCTCGGGTGCCTTATCGATCTGATCGAAGGCCGTATACTTAGCAAGCTGAGCCGCAGCCAGCACCTTCGTAATCGCCGCCGTCAGGGTGGTCTTGCCGTGATCAATGTGTCCAAGCGTTCCTACATTCACATGTGGCTTATTCCGCTCGAATTTCCGCTTTGCCATTTTCTCTTCTGAGACTCCTTTCGTCTGCATGGTTTACTAATCCATTGGTTCCATTGGCAATGGCGAATGACCAACAACTGCTACCTGATACCTGATCGTCCAGATCACAACAAGCGAAAGCAACCACCAGAAGACGGCAGGAAAGCACGAGGAGGCAAATGCATAGCTTTTCATGACATGCTCACTGCAGCCTGGAATAAAGCACATCCAGCCTGGCTAGCATCTCAGAAACCACTGGTACCCGTCATGGGAGTCGAACCCATCACCTCGGTCACAAAAAGACCGCACGCTTACCGCTGCGCCATACGGGTAAATGGTACCCACCATACTTCTTCATGGTTCGGTATCAAAGCGGCAGTGAAGGGCTTAGATCCCCGACACTATCAGGAGAACAGCAGATACCGCGCTTCACATAGCTATCTGCAACCTGAGTGCCGGGCTCTTCCCCTGGATCTATTGGCCCTATTCATCTCTGCCATTGACAAAATAACATTAAATTTGCTTTTTTGTCAAGTATCAATCATACAAATCTGGATCTGGAGCGCTTCGATTTGAGAGGAGTTGCACGCACGTATCAACCAAAGCAAGGCCAGACCTGAAGCCAGATGGCAGGTTAAGCTAGCCAACAGAACCATAAGACATTTAGGCTAATTTCCGTCCGTGCCTGCGTTGATGGGCTCAGACTGATATACAATATCACATAGAAATAAGTCGATACACGATGTGTTGTGTTCCTGGGGCAAACGCCACAATCACGTAAGGACAGATAAATCCCTTGTGGGACACTAAAGCTTGCCCCTGCTAGGATGAGGATTGATATGCCGCGCGTAACTGCCACTATTTGTGTGGTCTTGCTCATCGGTGTGCTCTCGCTGGCTGCCATTGCCGTTGTGAACACGGAAGGACCAGTTCTTGCACATGGCTCAAATGTATTACATGCGGGCGGCAAGATTACGCAACTTATGCAAGATGGTACAACCATATATCTGACGCTTAAAACTTCGGACGGGCAAACAATGCAGTTTTCCTGTACGGGTCGCTGTCTGACCAATTCGGTCGCTCATATGGAGCGCCACGAGATCGAGAAGGCTTTCACCGATGTCTACTATGTACACGATCCCATTACAGGGTCACTGGTAGCTACAGACGTTGACTAAAGATAAAAAACTAGCAATCCGATAGATGGTGTCCGAAGATGTATCGCTGACGCAAAGCGCAAAGGCGATCCATCAAAGTATTGTTCAAAGTAGTGAGTTGAGGTCTTGATGAGTAGCAAGCAAGATAGAGCAATCGTACCTATGCAGCAGAATTCAGGCAAGCCATACCTGGATAAGGCTGATATTGTGATTATCGGCAATGGCATCGCCGGGCTGACCGCAGCTGTGGAGGCCCGTCGCCTCGCTCCCGAGAAGCGCATTGTGATAATCACGGATCAGAACCATCCTACGATTAATACGCCTGCGCTCAAGCAGTTTGCTGTTGGCAAGCTAGCCCGCGAGCAGCTTCTGGCCTATCCGCCGGGAACAGAACGTGCAGAACGTATCCATGTGATAACTTCACGTGTCGAGGAGATTCATGCTCAGAGCAAGTATGTAACCCTGAGCGGCAATCGCGGTTTTGGCTACGATTCATTGCTTATAGCCACGGGTAGCAAGCCAATGGGATTACCAGAAAATGTCCCTGGCCGTAACTTCGATGGCGTGATGGTGCTCCATCGCTTGCAAGACTTCCTGGATTTCCGAAGACGTATTCCTGAAGTGAGCGAGGCCGTGGTCGTTGGTGGCGGCGTGCTCGCGAACGAAACGGTGATGGGCTTGTTGCATTGGGGCATCCGCGTACACTGGCTGATTCGCGGCAAAAAATTCATGCGTGGCATGCTGGATGAAGCTGCCTCGGAGATGATCCTGGCAAATGTTCGTCGTGCCGGGGCGATAGTGCATACAGAAACTGAAGTAACGGGCGTTGTGGCGCGCGTCGGCTCTGTGGCGGGGGTGATTACGAACCGCCAGGAGATGATTCCCTGCCAGTTGGTGTTGAGTTGTACCGGAACGAAACCAGTCATGACGCTGGCTCAGCGCTGTAGCGTGCCGATGCGTCATAAGAACGGTATCCTGGTCGATGACAAACTGCGTACCAGCGTGCGCGATATCTACGCGGCGGGCGATGTGGCGGCAATCCGTGACCCCTTGACGGGATCGTTCGAGACCCGAGCGCTCTGGTATTATGCCGTATTACAGGGGCGTATGGCTGGTAGAATGATGGCCGAGCACAAAGATGAGGTTAGCACCCTCGGCGTTAACTGGCATGCAACCCACCTGGGCGAACTATATATGCTCGGCGCTGGCGACCCGTTGAGCGAGGGTGGCAATGTGGAAATCCTGACCGATACCAGCGGAGGCAGCTATCGTCGTATGGCTATCGTTGATGATCGCCTGATTGGCTATCTTTCGCTTGGCTCAGCCCAGCCCGATAGCCTCTCGATTGCTCGTATCATCGATGAAGGACACTCCATCCGCAATATCATCAAGCCTTTGTTGAAAGGTAATTTTGACGCGCGCGAGTATCTTTCGCAAATGCGCTCGCGTGCCGCGCAAGGCTTCCTTAGCGGAAGGCTGCCTGATTTGAGTCCTGTTGGCGGAGGGGTAAGAACACAGCAATTGCCTCCCACGACTGACCCATTAGGGCCAGCCCCCTTTGCGCCGCCACTGGAAACTCCCGCTCCCGCAAGACGCGAGTTTGCCCCGGTGGAGGAGCGGCGTACTGAACTGCTCCAGCCAGCAGCAAGCATGAACAATCAGCAGTCCGCTATCATCTTTGAAGAGGAGGTCAGCCCATTTACTGGTAATCTGCCGCAAGTGGGTAGAGTTGCAGAAGGGATCAGTCCGGCCAGTTCGCTGTCTGGTCCTCTGACCGAGGAAATGATTAGCCCATTTAGCGGTAATCTTCCGGCAATTGCAAAGCCTGATCCCCTTACTCGTGAGGTGAATCAGGAGTCAAAATTATATAGCGGCAGCCTGTCATCCATGCCTGGTCGCGTTGTCGAGCCGACTCCTGTAGCTGTACCCAGGAATGGAAACTCGCGAAAGCTCTGGGCCTACGCGAGCCAGGATAATCCCGCTATTAGAACCAGGTGATAACTCTATGTTGAAACTGCTCAAACCTAAACCAGCCCTTTTGCATAAGACCAGTCCCCAGGTGGTGCAAGAGATCAGCGCATGCATTGGCTGCAATGAATGCTTGCTGGCCTGCCCAGCTCTGGCCGAACCAATTACCATTGACGTGTTGAACCGCGAAACGGTTTCAGGAGAAATCTCTCCCTCCGTAGCGCGTTTTGCACGGGCATGTTATCAGTGTGGGGCTTGTGTTTCGCCGTGTCCATCGGGGCTTCACCGCGACGCTATGATGATGTGGCTAAAAGTGCGCCTACTACGCTCGGAAGCGGAGGGAGGATACTACTATGACGCCACAAGGTGAGAGAGGCTATCCCTGGTACTTCTTCCACGCGAACAAGCAATGGGCAATGACTACCCTGGTCACATTGCTGCTTTCCGCTCTGAGTATAGCCATTTACATCGTCTACAACCAGCTAACGAAAGATCGTTCGCCTGACAGTATTCTTGGTTACACATTTGCGATTGTTGGCACGTTTTTCATGTTGCTTGCAGCTATACGCTACATGCTGTACCGGCGCTCACGCAAACGTGCGGTAGGACAATTAAATGTTTCCCTGCACTGGCATATCTGTTTTGGGGTTGTCGCGATGGTGCTGCTTCTTCTGCATTCCTTCGGCAACTTCAACCCACGCAGCGGTACCTATGCCCTGTACGGCATGATCGCTATGGTCGTCAGCGGTGTAATCGGCCGTATGATAGATCGCTTCGTACCGAGAATGGTAGCTCGTGAAGTAGATAAGGCGCTGACCTGGCAAGGCGAGGACCGCGTCGAAGAGATCTCGCGGCAATTGCAGGCCATCGTAGTGCATAACACTCAGGAAGAGATCCGAGGCTTCGCACCCGGCGTCCCTACGCGTAACGCTGCAGCAAACCGACGGCAAAATCCAGCAATGGCCGGTTCTGCCATGTCTAACGGACGTGGTGCAGCACCATTGCAAACCCCGTGGGACCTGGCCTACATCACGCTAGACGAGACGCCGCAGGAAGTAAGTCGTGATAGTCAGCAATACCGCTTTGTACCCGACAGAAGAAGCGCGCTCTCCCGACCTGGCGCACTTATTCCAGGCGCACAGGAACATATGGCAGCACTACGGGATGTCCGCAAGGCTTTGCAGCGCGAGCAATTCTATCGTTACCTCACCCGTTACTGGCGCATTTTTCACATAGTCCTTGCCCTGGTAACTATCGCTCTGACGCTCTGGCACCTCGAATATGCCACCGCCTTCTTAATCCCAGTGTTTTTCCATTGATCAAGTAACAAGCTCGCACCTGCAGCGCCCACAAAATCAAGTGACAAGCTCACGTCTGCAGCGCTCACAAAAATCTTTTAGCGAGGTCATGCCTGCAGCGCTCACAAAAATCTTTTAACGAGGTCATGCCTGCAGCGCTCACAAAAATCTTTTAGCGAGGTCATGCCTGCAGCGCTCACAAAAATCTTTTAGCGAGGTCAGCCTGCGGCGCTCACAAAAATCTTTTAACGAGGTCATGCCTGCGGCGCTCACAAAAATCTTTTTCATCAAAAATACTTTTCGAGCTGAAAGCTCGAAAAGTATTTTTGATGAAAAAGATTTTTGTGAGCGCCGCAGGCGCGAGGTACCTCATCTGTTTCTTAATCGACGATAGAGTTGGTAGGACAGGCTAAGATAGGACCCCCCGAGTAAATAACCTCCAAGAACATCGCTTAACCAATGCTCGCCTAAGTAAACGCGTGCCGGACCCGTGAGGGCGATAAACAAGGCCGGTAGGAAGAGCAAGTCCCGCTTCCCCTTAAAGTATTTCATGCCCAATATAAGCAGCCAGCCCCAGAACACCGTTCCGGTGGTTGTATGGCCACTGGGAAAGCTTTCCTTGTGCGTGCGATGCCTGTGCCGCCGAAAAATCATGTCAGGGCGTGGACGGTAGACGAAACGCTTG
>Ga0070741_10012372_pt1 | contig 15437 bp, 16 predicted proteins | sample Coa_R1_4_FD_66440 | JGI IMG/M metagenome (GOLD analysis project Ga0070741, IMG submission 66440) | Surface soil microbial communities from Centralia Pennsylvania, which are recovering from an underground coalmine fire - Coalmine... | ecosystem: Environmental > Terrestrial > Soil > Unclassified ... | reverse complement strand
ACTTTCAAGAATCGGACAGCGTGCATTCGATCGGGGGCCGAGTGCGCTCTTGCGCGTCGTGCAGGTGAGAAGCGAGCGCCGGAAACGTTCGTCCGAGGCTCGTTCCTCTGGTGGTATCCAAGAGTGTGATGTATTCGAGAAGCGCTGGAAGGTGCTCGCTCCGGTCAGTCTCGTCCACGACCGCGATGAGCGCCCTCACCTTGTCGCTGGCCTGATTGGCGAGGCGTCCATTTAGACAGGCTTCCAACCGCTCACTGACGATGCGCTTGTAAGCCGCTGGCAATACGGCGATGTGTTGATAGGGCGGATTGTGCACGAGTCCGACCGAGACATAATCCTGCAGATGGGCGAACCACTTTCGCGTACGGAACCCGCTCTCATCGGCCCAGTCATACACGTCAGGCAGATGAAAAACGTTTAGCGCGTGCGCGGTGAAAAGGAACGACGTAAATGTGTTGCCACCGATAGAGTCAAACCGGTGAATGTGATCGTCGATCTCGCACCAGTTTGATGGATATCGGACGTAATTCGCTACGTCTCCGACGCCGTCCACGCTGACGAGAAAGTGCACGCGGTCGAACTGCCGCCAATAAGGGACCATCTGCTCTGGAAACACAGTGGCATTAGTGTGGTAGCGAAGCCGAATGTGATCGGCCTCACCCAGTTCGCAGCACGCCTTCACAAACTCGAATTGCTCCTTAACGAGGAACGGCTCACCGCCGGCGAGGATGATTTCCTTCACGCCAGGCAGGAAGCTCCGCAGGTCGTCCCAGAACGCGCCAGTTCTCGACCAGTCGAACCGCGACGGTTCGATCGCAGCAGCCGAGGCCAGCTGGACTTTCAATCCTTCGTTGCGGCACAGCGAGACTAGGCTCTGTGCGGCTGGTAACCATCGGCTGGATTCGCGTGGCTGACACATGACGCACTGGAGATTGCAGGTGTTCCCAAGTCGCAAGTCGACGTACTGCAATGGAGCGTTGAGTGAGCCATCGGGGCGCGTCTGCTCGACCAACTCCTGGATAGCCGCCGCGCCGAGCCGTTCGCGCCAGACTCGGTTCTCGACAAGCCGCTGCGATTGGCATCCAGTGGCCTCTTCCGCATAACAGTTTCTGCATGCCGGCACGTCCTGTCCGGCCAGCATATGAAGGCGGACGTCCTTCACATAGGCGGACTGCCAGTAGTCGGTGAGCTTCTGCGAGTTGACGTTGATGCCGCTGCCGGAGCTGGCCACGCAGCACAGCTGGACGGTTCCGTCCGGCAAGGTGGCGGCATGCAGCCACGGCAGAACGCAGAAGGTCTTCGACATCACAACGTTACCCATGTCGCCGTGCGCCGGCGTTCGATGTACACCGGACAGTTCGTGCACGGCACATCATCGCGGGCTGGCACGCTGCCGCGCAGCATCTCGCGCGCGTACGCCATTCGCTCGCTGTTGACGCTTTCCAATAGTCCGTGCGTCAGGACATTGCTCCCGAAGTCACCCCAGAAATTGCGGCAACAGCCCAACATTTTGCCGTCCCAATTGATCTGCGGCGAGTCCCATAGCTGACCACACACTTCATCGAGGTAACCGACGCCGTGCGCAGCCTTGAACTCCTGTCGGGTGGTCGCGTCAATGCCGCTATCCCGCCGAACACGTTCGGGATGCCGCACGGGAGACCAATCCGGATCCCATGACAACTTCGCCAAGAAACTCATGTCTAATTCGGCTGCCAACTCTCGTGCCTTGGATAATTCGTGTTCGTTGTGTCCGAATACCACGAACTGCCACGTCAGGAACGGCAGCGGCGAGTTGTACTGCCGCTTCAGTTCGTTCAGCCGGCGAATGTTGGACACGACGCGGTCAAAGTTGCCGCGCACACGGTATGCGCCGTAGGTCGCTTGAGTCGCACCGTCGATTGAACACGTGAGGCTGCGGAGCTGGAACCTCACCGCGGCTTCGAGTACTGCCTCATCAACGTGGTTGAAGTTCGCCCCGTTGTTACAGGTTAGTGCCACTCCGTGCTCGAACGCGAACTCCAACATCCTCGCGAGAGATGGATTAAGAAACGGTTCCCCGTAATTTGATAGTTCGATTTCCTCGATCCACGGGTGCCGATCGATCAGCGCTTGAAAATCTTGAAACGACATCGAACCGGCGCCGATGACGGGAAGCGTCGCCTTCGTTGTGGTCGGACAACTGGGGCATCGTAACTGGCAGACGGAGGATGCTTCTAAGCGTATCCGCCGCGGTCGAAGCACGGTGGCGAGTAGATCGTGCGTCATCAGTCGCCTCGGCAATCACGGTGCTTCGACATATGGATCCTCGGCATTAGCCGCGAGAATCCGTTTCGCGAAGCTCACCATGCTGGGGTCGGTCCATTGCGCTACGAATGCTTCGAAGACGGTATAGCTCTCGTGCCTGAGGACGCTACCGACGACATCCGGGCTCGTGTACTCCGGATCGACCATTCGGTTCAGCCCAGGCTCTGAGACTCTCGACAACGCACCGTCCACTGGCGCACTCAAACCATAAACGATTCGTCCCACGCAGCAGGACATCGCTGCGCCGAAGCACATCACGCAGGGTTCAAGGTTTGTATACAACGTCATATTTCGGCGTTCCTGCAGATCGTATCGGCGGCCATCACAGACAAGAAGAACGAGCAGTTCCGGATGATGGAGTCTCCGGAGGCCCTTGTCAGAGCAGTACGCTTCAGCGATGACCTCCTGATCGAGGACGAGTGCTGCGCCGATGGGTAACTGTCCTATCAGAAGCGCTTTCCGCGCGAGAGTCAGCGCGCGCGTCATGAACAACTCATCTTGCGAATCGCGATTGGCGATTGGCATGACGCGGGCCATCACTTCACGCTCCACCATAGGAACACAATTACCGTCAGGGTGGTAAGCCATTCGGCCCAGGCGATCGGGACGAGATCGGACCATTCCTGAGTCACCTGGTCCTCCGCAAAGCGCAGTCGCTTAAATGCCGAGGATGGCCGCGTCCTCAGGATGCTCTCGATGACCCGACCGGCATCAAGGATAAAGAACACCCAGTGTCCGAGAGCGCCCCCGAGCCGATCGTCGCGGTGCTTCATGGCACCGACACCCGCCATGATCAGACCGTATGTGATGAGTCCCACGGGAAATGCCAGGAGCGCTAGCGGAGAGGCAATCGCCGAGACCGCACTCGCGAGCAATAGGGCCAGCGCGACCAGGACTGGGCTGGGCATGTCGAGATAACTGCTCGCCGGATGCCGTTCGATGAGATGCGCTTCCGATCGTCCCCAAGCTAGGAAGCGGCGAAAGTCGGCTATGAACGAGTTCCAGGTGATCGTTTCGTGGTACACCACGGCTTCCGGCGTCCCCACGAATCGACCGCCCGCTTCTAAGAGGCGCAACCCGAAATCCACGTCTTCTCCGCCTAGACCGGGAGGACCAAGACGGGGATCGAATCGCAGATCTAGGAACGATGCACGCCTGACCATCAGATTTCCGGCGCAGGCCGTTTGAACAGGAGTCCCGCTCGCCGGCAGAAACGCGTTCAGAAGTCCGCTGCAACGGATCGCACGGAATGCGAGACGCTCCGGTCCTTGAAAGAGGACCTTGCCCTGCGACGCATCGACGGTCTCATCCGTCAGTCTTGAGAGATGTGCGCCGAGGCAGCCGGCTGCGATCACGCAGTCGGAGTCCAGAAACATCACATACTGAGTTAGGGCATGTTCCGCTCCGAGATTCCTCTTTTCGGACACGCTACGAGGTCCCGGCAGCAGTTCAACGTCGAGTTGCTCGCAGATGAGTGTGAGGCGTTCCTGATCATCTGGAGACGACGAGTCAACCACGACGATGTCGACGGGCACCGCCTCGACGCCGCTCGCCACCCGAACACTCTCCAGGCAAGAGCGGGTCAATTCGACCCTACCCGCAGTGGGCACGACGACGGTCACCGCGGCACTGCTGCTCATCGCGACACAATTGCCACGCCGAGGAGCGCCACGAGTAGTGCCGCAACCAGATTCGACCAGCACTGGAGGGGCTCAGCCGGAAAGAGCGCCTCGAGACGGTCCTCAAGGATCAATGCTTGCCACACGAAACGAAGCGAACCGGCGCGGATGTGCTCCCATGCGCATCCAAGGTGATACAAACGACTCAGCGATCCCGCCAGGTAACGGTCGTGAAAGGGCTCGCTGCCCCGACCAACTAACAGAGTCGCGATCACCGTCGCGAGTAGCATCCACAAGGGCGGCAGCAGTAGCAGCGCGAGATGGTGTGTCAGGGCCGCGCCGATCACCGACGCGAGAGCGAAGCTCATGGCCGCAGCAGTGAAGAACGGCGGCATGAACCGCAGCCGTTCTCGGTGACGTCTGCCGAGGTGATACTCGACGCGGCCCCAACGCCAAGTGCGCGGGATGATGCCGCGGAGGCGGCTCCACGGAGCCTTCGGGTGCACGACCAGCGCCCGTGGGAGGACCTGCAGCGCCTGCCCTCTACGCTGCAGTCGAAGCCCAAGATCTACATCGTCGCCGCCAAGCCGGAACGGGAGTGTTTCATCAAATCCACCGAGGGATACAAACAGGCTCCGCTCGATGATCAGATTCGCGGTTGCACACCAGTTGACTTCGCCGTCGCCCTCCGTTTGCGTCTCCGGCGTGGCGAGTTGAGACCCCTTGATAGCGCGCCATACGAAATTCTCCGATCCGCTGAACTCCAATTTGCCCGCAAAGGCCTTGACGTCTCGCGTGCTAATCGCCGCTAGAACGGCCGCGAGGTAGCCGGGGCTGATCACGCAGTCGGAATCCACAAATGCAACCCACGCGGCGCGTGCCGAGTCGGCACCCGAATTCCGCTTCTGTCGAACACTTCGCGTTCCCGGATAGACGCGCATCCAGGACGGGTCCCATGCCGAGATCGATGATGGATCGAGAAGCGGTTCAGAGGAATCGACGAGCAGAAGTTCAATTGCGTCATTCGGGACGCCAAATCCCGTGGGGCTCGACACCAACGAGCTACGCGCTTTCTGCACGGACTCGACTAGGGCGCGGATCTCTCGGAGACGCCCCTCGGTCGGAACAACGATGGAGAGAAGCGGTGCACTCATGAACGAGGCGCGATTCCCCACACTTCGCGCCACTGGCCGCTCATCAGCGAAACGTAGCACCAGCCAAGACTGACGAACAGTGCGGCGATGACAAGAAAGGTCGGCGATGACGACGCCCTCGCCAATGCGAGTGCCAGCGGCAGGAGGAGGAAGTAGTACTCGGCTAGCGGCGCCTCGTCGTAGCTCTTAAGCTTTTCCAGGAATGGCAGTCCGCGAGGGCGCATCCAGCGTTGTTGTGCGACCCAGAACGCAAGCACCGCGGCCGGGAGAAGCGACTGAGGCCACGTCAACCAGAACGTCGTCGACAACAGTGCCAACTCCAGGACAAAGGCTCCCACAAGGATTGGCCATGCCGATCCTCCGCGCGTGACGTAAGTCTGGACACCAGATATCCGATCGCTGGCCTCGTCTTGAAGTTGATGAACCGCCATCCATCGGATGCCGATCGCGAGCCCAAGCGACCCGAGGCACCATGTAACCGGCGCGGTCCATCCATTCACCACGACTGCCGACAGGGCCAACACGGGCAATAACCATTGCGAGACCGCGCCAGCAACAAGACCAACCGCGCCGCGTCCCTTAAAACGCACGGGCGGCAGCGAGTACGCGGCACTCAGGACTAGACCAGCTAAGACAAGAATGGGGGCCACACGATCAGAAGCCCATACCGTGGTGAGCAACAACGTCATCGAGGACGTCAGGCCGAGAAAAAATAGGCGACTTGCTGGGGATAGCGAGGCTGCGCGGTTGGCCTTCCCGGCTCGGTGATCAGACGCTTCGTCCGCGACATCATTGATGCCGTAGCCGAACGCCGCCCAGAACAGGACTGTCGCCAGCATTGCGAGCGCCGGCAGCAGGCCGAGCGCACGCGGCGCCAGAAGAAGGGCCACGGCACCCAGAAACGGAAGCTTCGACGTCGACCAGTCGGACCAGCGGGCAAGCCGGAGCCACCCGGTCATCGGATGCCCAGGAGCTTGTGCGTTTGGAGGCTCATCCTCCACCGGGGATGCGCTTTGCAGTACTCAACAGCTGAGGCTGTGTTGCGATGTAGATCCGGCCCGTCCATCGGCTGAAGAAGGAAGTGATCGAAGGACAGTGCCTCGAACCGCTCTGGCATCGCGTCTTCCTGCGGGAACACAAGCTTGAGTTCATCGCCGCCCATAAGCACAAGGGGGGCACGGGACTTTGGGCTTACACAAATCCAGTCAATCCCCGGCGGCGCCGGTTGCGTGCCATTGGTCTCCACGGCCACCTCGAAGCCGCGTGCGTGGAAAGCCATGACGAGGGGGGCGTCAACCTGTAGGAGCGGTTCGCCACCAGTACAGACCACGAAGCGCTGACCCTTTTCATCGCTGGCCGGCCATTTTGCCGCGACGGCGTCGGCGAGCGCATCTGGCGCAGAAAACCGTCCCCCACCGTCCCCATCCGTTCCGATGAAGTCTGTGTCGCAGAAAGTGCAGACTGCGGTTGCGCGATCACGCTCGAAGCCGGACCACAAGTTGCACCCCGCCATCCGGCAAAAAACGGCCGGTCGGCCGGCGTGTATGCCTTCTCCCTGCAACGAGTAAAAGATCTCCTTAACCGCGTAAGACATCGTTGTTCACCAGACGACTGGCAGCACCTCTATTCGTCCACCACGGGGCTCGGACTCGGTTCGTCCTGAAGCGAGAGATTGCTGTCGGCCTGAAGCTTCGCCACGTGTGGGAGCGCCCTAGCCAGAGTCTCCGGCGAAACTACTTCCCTGAGTAACTCGAACTGGAGCAGATCGCTATGAATCTCCCATCTCCAGCGAGGCACGTCGAGAGACATGTGGTATCCGGCAGCGTTCGCCGCACCGTAGCAGGGCTCGCGGTCCGCAATCATGAGAGACATCGCGACATCCTCGCCGGCCACGCCCTCTGCCGCGAACCGCGTGACGAGATCCCATCGAACGTGTCGCAGAGCTCGCCGGTTGACCAACAGGAATGCGGCATCACCGAACCACAGACGCTTCAGAGGCGCGGTTGGATCGAGCGCCGTGAGCTCGTTGATGTCGTTCTGATAGGTGCGCTGGCCATTCAACTCGATCTTGGTGCCTTGCACGAAACCGTAGTCGCCCACGGACGCCGCCGCATGCAGCACTGTGTCGATCGCGCCGGGCGTGACGATCAGGTCATCGTCCAGCAGCAGAATGTGCTCGTGCTCGGACGGCACGACATCGAGGAGCTGCCGCCGAGCATTGGCGACACCACGGGACGGACCTCTCCGTAGGTACGTCGGCCGATGCCCGCGCCGCACCAGCAGATCTAGCGTCAGCTGCACCCAGCTGCTCGCGAACATAGGAACTTTGCCCTCGTCCCAAATGAAGACGTCGAAGGCATCGAAGTGCGAAGACGATGGCTGCAGGGCCAACGACTCCAGGACGTATCCGATTCGGATGTCCTCAACTCGTTGCGAGGATGTCGGTATCGCGATAGCCAGGCTATTACTCACCGACCATCGCTCCTTCCATCGCGTCGGCGTAGGCAATGTTGTCCGCCGCGTTGAGCATCGCGTGAGCCTTGCGCCTCATGTGACAGGGACCGCATTGGCCACAGTGGAGCGGCCCCGACCGATAGCAGCTCCAGGACAGATGGATGGGAGCGCCGATCGAAGCGGCGTGCCGGACGATTTGCCATTTCATCATCCGCGCGAGCGGCATGTGGATGACGGGACGCCTCAAGGTCGCCAGCTGCAGCACGACGGCAAGACGCTCGTAAAACTCGACGGTGTTATCCGGATAGACGGCACTCTCTTCCAGATTCAAGCCCATGTAGATGTGCCCGATGTCGCGCGCATCGCAGGTCGCCGCCGCGAGCGCCAGCATGACCAGATTGCGTGCAGGTACCCACTCATGGGGGTACTCGGCCCCATCGACCGGACCGGAAATCTGTGCCTGGGGATCGGTGAGCGCCGAGCCGCCGACCTGCTTCAACGCCGTCAGGTCCATGATCGTGTGCTCGACTCGCAGCGCCGAGGCGATCCGCTCTACCGCGTCGATTTCGCGAGCCTCGGCCCGACAGCCATATCGAAAATGCAGCAGGATCGGCTCGCGCCCATCCACGTTCAGGGCGTGGGCGGCTGCGGTCGTACTGTCCATTCCGCCCGAACAGACAACGAGACAGCGCTCCTTCATAAGTCACTCCGACCCAGTGATGGGTAAGGTCGCCATGCGGGATCCGGATTGCTCAACTCCGCCACTGCGCCCCATTCGAACGGTGCAGAGAAGCCGGCCTGTGACAGTTCGATACCGGTAAACGGAGGCATCTCCCACAACTGAAATGGGCGAAACGGATCGGCCATTCCTGGGAAGAACGACGCTTCGCTCGCGAACGAAATAATCCCAGGCTCCCACGCGAGCGCCAACGGCATGAAATTGCGACAGAGAACGAGGCGGCTGGTGGAGGAATCCAGGATGGCAAGGGCGGCGCCGCCCTTGAGAAGCGCGAGCGTCGGCCGAATACCCAACCTAGCAACAAGGGCTGGGATCACGGCCGTGTCGATGGCGGTGGTCGGCTTGATCCCGTAAGCAGCGGCGAGCTCGTGATCGTTGGCGATGATCCCGTTGTGTGCGACCGCGATGCCTGCGTCAACGAACGGCGGGATGTCCGCGTCCGTCTTTTGACGCTGCCATTCCGTGGTCGGTTCGGCCCGGCTCGTATGGAGGAATACCGTTGGCTCATCCGCGTCAGGTCGGCCGACGACATCCAGCCAATCCTGCCGACGAGTTCCCAGCCATCGATGCTCGCGGAAGCCCCGCGAGGGTGACCAGCGCACGACACCGAAGGAATCGGTGCCGCGCGACGCGGACGCCGCGACAGCCGCCTCAAGGCACTCGAGGCGTGCGATCTTGGCGTCGTAGACGAGTGCGCCGGCTATGCCGCACATGGCATCCCGCGCAGTCCGAAGACGGGGATGCCTTGTTGGGAGGGATCGAAGGCCAGTCCGCCGGAGCCTACTCCTCCGGAGAGAAAGGCGAGAGCCGAGAATCCGAGCAGCAGTTGCTCGCGAGATTCAAGGCTTGGCAGGCACTGGATGGAGTGAAGTCCGCATTCCACCTGGCGCCTAGCGGGAACGCCGAGTACAGACGCATCCGCAGGTCGCATGGTCGTGCTTTCCGCACCCTATGTAGGCGTCGACCCACATAGAAGCGCTGCTGAAGAACACCGCCCAAGTTACTCATGGCCAAATGCCATAAGTGGGAGTCGGCACCCTTGTAACAACCGGATTTAGCGTCAGAGATGTCACTCTGCAGTGGCCACCCGGACAATGGCGGGAGGCGGTAGAGCGACGCTAACGGAGAATCCTCGAAGTTACTCTGCCACTGTAGCAGAGCTGAGCTTCTCCAACAAGACAGTAAATTACCGGCCGAGCCAGACGGCTTTACGTCTCGCGACCGCGCGATTCTTCAAGTCTGAATCGTACCGGGCTCAAGCGGGATGTTGGCTGGGTCAGGCGCCGCGGCCTGCGCATTAAACAAGGCGCCTCGCATTCCGCGGGGCAGGTACCCGATGGCTTGGAGCGCCGCACAATGTTTGAGCCGATTGAGCCAGTCTACCTTCGCCGTTCGGCCTTACGAGCGTTCGCCCCGGCAGCCGCATCGAGCCTACTCGCGGCTGCTGCTAGATCACCTTCACTGACGATGTTGTAGCGCTCGAACACCGAGCGTGTCTTGTGTCCGGTCATCTGCATGGCGACGCGCTCAGGGATTCCTGCGCGTACGAGGTTTCTGACCGCAGTACGTCTGAGGTCATGAGGGATCAATCCGGGGCAGCCAGCCGCAACGCACGCGGCCTTCCACGCCTTCAAGAGGCTGACAATTGGCTCTCCATCCCGATGGAATACCCACGGCACGATCGACGGGCGTCTCGGAGTGCCCGTCCGTTGCTTCTCAAGGAGCTTTCGGAGCTCTGCCGTCATAGGAAACACGCGACCCTCACGATTCTTCGTCGTGCCGGGATTCAGCCGGATAACGCCGCCAGCGAAGTCGACCTGGCTCCACTGCAACTTCACCACTTCGCTCGGAATGCGCCAGCCGGTGATGTACGCGAACGTGATAACAGGCTGGAGCGCACTAGGCAAATGCTCCAATACCGCCTCGTACTGCTCGCGCTCGAGGAACCCTGTGCGAACGTTGTCCTCCTGCAACAACGCAATGTGCGGTTTGGACATCAGCTTTCCAGCCTGCATCGCCAGACTGAACATTCGTTTGAGGATCGTCAGCTCGCGATTGATCTCCGCGTTGGACACTTGGCGTTCGCGGCGCTCGTCGCCCTTGCCAGTGACGATCGGCGTCGCCTGACGATGTGCGATGTACGCGCGGACGTCGGACGTGGTGATGGACGCCATACGTCGACCACGGAAGTACGGCTTTAAGTGCTTGTCGATGCGTCGTCGTGCGACCCGGATGGAGCGCTTGCGATTCGTTGTGTAGTCGTTAATGACGTCCTGCCCTGCCTCCTCGAATCGCAACCGCCCTAGCTTTGGGCTGACGGGAACGCCCTTTTCAATGTCGCCCTCGCGTATTCGCAGTAGCCGGCGAGCATCGCCTTCCTTCGAGCTGCGCGAGCTCTCTTCATACGGCCGACCGTTGCGGTAGTACTTGATCCACCAGATCTTGCCGCGCTTGCGTAGCATCCCCATGGCGTTCCCTCGTTCCTACTCTTCTCGTTCTTTCCAACTCTCGATAGCGCGATCAAGGTCCTTACGGTCGACCCACACGCGACGCAGCCCTGGCGGTCTCACGGCCGGAAGATCGCCCGATGCGATCAGATCCCGCAGGGTCCAGATGCTGATGCCGGTGTACTCCTCGGCCTCCTTCAGGCTGAGAAGACGATGGTCCACAGCCCCGGAGACTGTCTGAACGCTCACCGGACTGCCTCCGGCTCGCGAAGGCCATCGCCGACGACACACGGCTCCATGACGAAACGATCTCGATCTGGATCGAAGCGGGACAGGTGGCGAAGCTCTGTAACAATGCGCTTTCCCCCGCGTCGTTGAATGTGCAACAGAAGCTGCACGGAGTCCGCGATCATGTGGCGTATAGCCTGATACGGAATCTCTACCCCGGACTGTAGTACGCACGATGTCAGACGCGCAAGCGCTTGTTCGGCCGAGTTTGCGTGGATCGTCGAGAGCGATCCACCGTGGCCGGTATTGAGCGCTTGGAGGAGATCGTACGCTTCCCCGCCGCGGACCTCGCCAACAATGATTCGGTCAGGCCGATGCCGAAGCGTCGCCTTCAGCAAATCGCGAATGCTCACCGCCGGCAGTTGTTGCTGTTCACGGCGGGCTTCGAAGCGCACGAGATGTGGTTTGTGGAGCTGAAGCTCGGCGGTATCTTCGATCAGTACGATGCGATCAGCCTCTGGCAGGAATGAGGCGAGCGCATTGAGCAACGTGGTCTTCCCCGTACTTGTGCCTCCGCTGATGAGGATATTCTCCCGTCGCTCCATGGCGGCCTGGACGGCCTCAACCATCGGCGTCGTCAGCGTGCCGATGCGTGTGAGTTCATCAATGGTGAAGAACTGGCTTTGGAAGCGCCGAATCGTAAGGGTAGTACCACCGACGCTGCATGGGGGCAACACTGCCGCGACGCGAGAGCCGTCTGGCAGGCGCGCATCGAGAATCGGACGCTCTTCGGACACGTCGTCACCGAGCAGACGCGCAATGTTTCGGACGGCAATCTGAAGGCTCTTGTCGGCGACGCTCACGCCATCTACCGAATGGACGACGCCCTGCTGCTCAACGAAGACGTGCCCACCGCCGTTCACCATGATTTCGCTGATGTCAGGGTCCTGAATCAAGTGTGCGATTGGCTTCAGGAACGGCAGGATGAGTGCAAAGCTCATGATCACAGCTCTCCGCGAGCAACCTGTTCGAAGTACGACGTGTTCGGATCAAGGTAGCTGGGCTTGAGGTAGCAGTACGTCGGCGGCTGCGGGTCAGTCCCGTCGTACGCCAGCACGATTGACTGCGCGTTCTTCAACTCCGCGAACAGCTTTGGCTCAAATGCGACGTCACGTTGAATGCTGTAGCTCTTCGAGGCGCTGATCGCCGCCTTATGCGCCGTCGTCCTGCCGGTCAGCATGCTGACGCGGGCGTCCTGGCCGGTCTCGGTGATGTTGTAGAGCAACTTGACCTGCTCGTCGCGTCCGCACAGATCGCTGGCGACGCGTGCGCTGTAGTCGTCGCTTAACGTCAGGAAGATCTTGGTCCGGAAACACTGAAGAAGCGTGCGCCACGTCTCGCCTGGCAACGTGGATCGGAGTGAGCTGATGCTCTGCGTCGCGACGATCGGGATGCAGCGCGCCTGCCGGGAGAGGCTGAAGAACTTCTCGTCGCCGGATGGATCGCTCTCGCCGACAGTCGCGAACACATGGTATTCGTCAGCAAGAAACAGCACCGGCCTGATGTGCCGCCCCGGCTCGGCTGCTGTGCCGGGAATGCGATTGAGGACCGCTCGTTGGAAGTCTTGCTTCATGAGCGTGCCAATCGCTCTGGCCAGGCCAGGATTCATGGCAACCGGGAAGTTCAAGGCGCACACCTTCCCCTGCTCGATCAGATCGCTGAACGAAGGCATCGGTGTGCCATGCCGGCCATCGGCATTCCGCACAGCGTCGTAGCAGGCTTTCGGTGGACAGAACACTCGCTTGACGCGCGGGTCATCGTCGAACAGCGACAGGAAGACCGAAATGCCTTCGACAATGCTGGTCCGCAGCTTGGGCTCGATCCGTTTCCAGTCGTGATAGAACCACCGGCGTACGGCCTCGAATTGGGCACGCCTTCGTTCGTGCTCTTGCTCCGGAGAAATCTCGGCCCCTGAGTCGGTCAGGACCGTGTGTGGAATCCCTTCACGATCCAGGTGCGTCCGCAGGGCATGGCCCACGGACGCGCGCAGATGTCCGGTGCGTTCATCCTTCTGAAACGCAAACGCCTCGAGATCTTCGCGCTCGATGAAAGTGTCAGCGGTGACAGAGACATAGGCGGCGGACTCGAATCGGCGTTCGCCCTCACGGATCTTGTCGGCCAGGAGATCCGCGTTGATAGCGCATTCGTAAACATCGAACAGGGTCACGTAGTCATCGAGCACCTTGTGCAGCAGGATGATGAACTTGACCAGGTTCGTGTACGCCTGCTGCCAGAACGGCTCCTTCCCTTTCCCGAACAGGTTATTGAGTAGCGAGGCGAGACCGTAGGCCGAGGCATACGCATCCAGGTCGTTGTGCAAGGGGTTGTAGCAGAACCGACCGTCCAAACTGATTTCGACGTAGTCCTCGCCACGGCCATACCGCTGTAACAGGCCATGAACTTGCGCGCAGAAGTCGCCTTTGACTTCCAGCACCACGCCACCGATTCGGCGCGTCGGATCGGCATGACGATAAGCGAGTATCTGTTCAGCGAACGGATGCATGCAGGCGCTCGTCTTGCCGCTACCGACGGCGCCCACAACGGCCACGCCGGTGTAGAGCCCGCGCTCGGGAATCGTCAGCCACCGTGGCTCCTCCACGGGAACTGGCTCCTTTGCCTCATGTAGTTCACCCACGACGACTGACAAGACTTCGCGCGCATTGGGCGGCGGATACTTGGGCAGACGGGGTACAACGCGATGTCCATGCTTTGACGCCACAAAGATGTACGTCAGCGATTCCAGCATCGACAACGCAACGAACGGAGTCGAGAAGCACACGATCGTGTAGGTCACGCGCAACGCCTGCCATAGGTCAGGACGCTCCAGTTGGATGAGCCCGATCAAGGGGTCCGCGACTGGAAACGGATGACGCGTCAGCACCAGCGCGCCGACAGCCGCGCTAAGCAGAGTGACGATCATCCGGGGGTGCGCGACTATTCGCGTGACCATGACGCCCTTACAGCGACGCTCTTTCCGCTGTGGACGTGACTTGATCGGCAGCGGGTCTACGCCCGCGTCGCTGCCGAGCGCCGCGGGCCTGTTCGGCGCCTTCATCCGACGCTTGCGCTTCTGAGCCGACTCGTGTCGTGCGCCACTGCTGGAACTCGCGATCCTTGGCGAACGCGACGCGCAATGTTTCACCAATGACGTAGTCGCGGCTGCTCTCAAGGAATTCCGTGTATTCCTGGAGTGCCGCGTGTACGTCGCGATCGAGTCGTATCGTCAACATGTCGCGTTCGAGCTTCGCCTGCCTTGGAATGAAGGACATCTCAGCGCTCCTGTTCTAGGAATTCAGGTTGTGTCGTTTCGAGCGGATCGTGCTGTGCAATCGCACTCGCGATTGCACGTGTGATCGCATTGACATTCATATGCATCGCCTGGGCGGGAGCGACCTCGTCGAGGCTCAGCCGCGACGGAAGGTCTGGGCGGTCCGGACCGCTCCAGACTGGGGTCGCTCCCGCCCAGGCGTTTAACCCCGTGGTCCGCATCTTTCGGCCGCCTCGGTCCGTGGATCTTCCCGCCCTCATTGGACTTTCTCTGCTGTGCTGGTAGAACGCACGCTAGAACGGCCAGTAGAACGGACCGACAACGCGTGCGTTCTACCAGCTCCTCCATTCACCGACGCCAACCAATCTCGCTGGAACAGGTCGTATCGATGCGGCAGCTCGCAGACAGTGAGCTGCGGATCGCCGCCACAATCGGTCGCGGCCAAGGCCGCGGTGTTGCTCCCCGACGATGATGATTCCTGCTTCCAAGCGGAGAACAGACGGTCGTATCGGTCCCCTTGAAACTGCCGCAGTTCGGCTCGGAGCGCCGTCAGGTCGGCGCGGCTCAGGAGGCGGTGTTGTCCACTTTCGAACCACAGTCGTCGTTGGAAGTGGGCGCGAAGCGAGGCGACAACTTCGCCGCCCGCTTGCCGACTGCCTGCGCTGCCCTTCGTCCGGCAGCGACGGAAGACCGACAGCGGCCCCGCCCCCTGCGTGCTCCCGTTCTCAACCACGTACACCACCCGATAAGCCGATAACGCGTGAAACAGCGCCTCGTACTGACGCAGATACGTTTCAAAACCGCTATCTGTCTGGGTGCCTTCGTCGATGTAGCAGAACGACACGGCCGCGTCGCCGGCTACGCGATAGGCCGGGAATTTGTCCACGAAATACCGGAAGCTGGGCGCCGCTCCCGCCCGCGACAGGTACCGCTTCGTGGGCACCACGGCGAGGTCAATCTTGTGGACTTGAACCAGGTATCCAGCTCTGGCCTCGCCGTACGGGAGGAACACATGGTCCGGATGCGTCAGGACAAAATCCAACGTCATCAGCCGTGATCGGATCAGGTGTGGTGGACGTCGGCGCCGGTTTCGATTGTCCTCCTCGCCGAGGGCGCGATACAGCGCGCGCCCATAGACGTGAAAGAGGGACGTCTGGTGAGACG
>Ga0070741_10012371_pt1 | contig 15439 bp, 19 predicted proteins | sample Coa_R1_4_FD_66440 | JGI IMG/M metagenome (GOLD analysis project Ga0070741, IMG submission 66440) | Surface soil microbial communities from Centralia Pennsylvania, which are recovering from an underground coalmine fire - Coalmine... | ecosystem: Environmental > Terrestrial > Soil > Unclassified ... | reverse complement strand
GCGCGCGCCTCACGGTGATCGTGCTGGGGTTCCTCGGCTCGTTCGCGTGCATGCTCGGCGTGTTCGCCACACGCGACCTGACGACGATCGTGCTCTCGCTCGGCGCCGCCTTCTTCTTCGCCGAGCTGGTGATCGGGCCGATCTGGGCGATCCCGATGGACATCGCGCCCAAGTACTCGGGCACGGCGAGCGGCATCATGAACTCGGGGTCGGCGCTGGCCGCGATTCTGTCGCCGCTCGCGTTCGGCTACGTCGTGGATCTGACGGGAGACTGGCATCTCCCGTTCGCGGGCTCGCTGGCACTGCTGCTGCTCGGCGCGGCGCTCGCCTTCACGATGCATCCCGAACGGCCGCTGACGGTCGGCAGTTGACCGTCTGCGCTGACCGGTCGCGGCACCCGCCGCGGCGCGCAGGCGCTACCGGCCGCGCCAGGCGGGCTTCCGCTTCTGCAAGAACGCGGCGACGCCCTCTTTGAAATCCTCGCTCGTGTAGCACAGCTCGACGAGGTCGCGTTCCTCGTCCGCCTCGAGCCGCTGGCTGGCGAGCAGCCGGCGCGTCATCTCCTTGATCGACCGGATCGTCAGCGGCGCGTTCGCCGCGATCTCGGCCGCGAGCTCGGCGACGACGCGATCGATCTCGGGAGCGGCGACGACGCGGTTGACGACGCCTGCGGCATGAAGCTCGGAGGCGGTGGCGAGGCGTCCCGTGAACATCAGCTCCTTGAAGCGCGATGGCCCGACGAGGGCGATCATCCGTCCGCACGTCGCCGCCGACAGTGTGTTGCCGAGCGTCTTCGCGATCGGGACGCCGAAGCTGGATTCAGGCGTCGCGATCCGGAGGTCGCAGCACATCGCGATCGCGCAGCCGCCGCCGACCGCCACCCCCTGCACCTGCGCGATCGTCGGCTTCGTGACGCGCTCCAGGCGATCGAGCACCGCGTCGAGCCGCGCCTCGTATCGAATGCCGTCGCCCGGACGGCCGAAATCCTGGAACTGCGCGATGTCGGTGCCGGCGACGAACGCCTTCCCGCCGGCGCCGCGCAGCACCAGCACCTGGAGCGCGGCATCCGCGTCGACGCGATCGCAGACGTCGACGAGCGACTGGTACATCTCCCAGGTCATCGCGTTGCGCGCCTCGGGGCGGTTGAACGTCAGCGTCGCGACGGCGCCGGCGGTGTCGAAGATCGTCTGCGTCGTGGTGGACAAGCGCTCCTCCGTCCGGTACAAACGGCGTATGGATCTTACACGCGGCGGCGCGCTCGAGGGCCTGCGCGTGCTCGACGTCACGCAGGTGATGGCGGGCCCGTTCTGCTCGATGCTGCTCGCCGACTTCGGCGCCGACGTGATCAAGATCGAGCCGCCGGCCGGCGACTCGACGCGGCAGATGCCCGGCGCCGTCGGCCTCGAGAGCCCGAGCTTCAACGCCGTGAACCGCGGAAAACGCAGCGTGGTGCTGAACCTCAAGCGGCGCGAAGGCCAGGAGACGCTGCAGCGCCTCGCGGCCGCGAGCGACATCTTGGTCGAAAACTTCCGGCCGGGCGTGCTCGACGCGCTGGGACTCGGCTACGCCGCGCTCGCCGCGAAGAACCCGCGGCTGATCTACGCGTCGATCTCCGGCTACGGCCACACCGGCCCCGACCGCGACAAGGGCGGCTTCGATCTGGTCGCGCAGGGCGCCTCCGGCATCATGTCGATCACCGGCGAGCCCGAGGGGCCGCCGGTCAAGGCGGGCGTGCCGCTCACCGATCTCGGCGCCGGGCTGTTCGCGCTCGTCGGCATCCTCGCCGCTCTCGAGCATCGCCATCGCACCGGTGCCGGTCAGCACGTCGACACCTCGCTCGTCGAAGCGGGCGTCGCGCTGTCGGTGTGGGAGGCGACCGAGTTCTTCACGACCGGCGTCGCACCGAAAGCGATGGGATCGGCGCACCGCATGTTCGCGCCGTACCAGGCGATCCGCTGCGCCGACGGCCACATCACGCTCGGCACCGCCAACGATCGGCTGTTCACACGCGTGTGCGACCTGCTCGGCCACCCCGAATGGGCGTCGGACCCGCGGTTCGCCGACAACCCGACGCGCGTCAGGAACCAGAAAGCGCTCGCGGCCGAAATCGAGGCCGTCACCGTCCGCCAGCCGTGCGCCCGCTGGCTGGCGCTGTTCGACGCCAACGACATCCCGTGCGGACCGATCAACGACTACGCGCAGGTGTTCGCCGACCCGCACCTGGCCGCGCGCGGCATGTCGGTGTCGATCGACCACCCCGTTCTCGGCCCGATACGCGCGCTCGGCTCGCCGCTGAAGATGAGCGCGACGCCGCCCAACGCGCGCCGCCGCGCGCCGCTGCTCGGCGAGCACACCGACGCTGTCCTGATCGACTACGGTCTGAGCGAGGCGGAAATCTCGGCGCTGCGCGCCGCCGGCGCGATCACGTAATAAGCTATGGGAGCCGTGACTCCCCCAAAGCCACGCGTGCTGATCGTGGACGATCAGCCCGAGGTTCTCCGTGTCTACGCGCGCGCGCTCGAAGTCGACGGCCTCGAGGCACAGACCGCCGACAGCGCGCAGGCGGCGATGGACCTGATCAGCGCCGCCCCTCCCGACGCCATCCTGCTGGACCTGAAGATGCCGTACGTGAACGGCCTCGGATTCCTCTACCGGCTCCGCGAAAGCTATCCGCGCATCCCCGTCGCGATCATCACGGGGCTGCCGAGCGTCGACGCGCAGACGACGCAGGAGATTCGGGAGCTGGAGGCGGAGCTGGCGTTCAAGCCGATGACGATCGCCGAAGTGCAGTCGGTGGCGCGACGCCTGATCGCGCGCAACCCGCCGCAGGCGTAGCCGCCGCCCCGCGGCTACAGCCGGAACATCATCAGGAACAGCACGAAGCCGGCAATCACGAACGCGGCCACCTCGGTATGGTCGCGGCCGACCGTGTCGAGCGCGACCCGCGTCATCGCGTGCAGGCGGCTGTACGGCACCGAGATGTCGAACTGCAGATCGCCCTGCAGCGCCGCCATCACGAACTTGCGCGTGTGTGTGTCGATCATCGACATGCCGGCGACGATCACGCCGAGGCTGCCGAGGAACGCGAAGCCATCCAGAATGCGCCGGTTGGTCGTGGTGGTCGTCATAAGTCGCCAGCTATCGGAGATACCAGTGCGCCGCGAACGAAAGGCCGAACGCGCTCGTCTCGAACCCGGGGAGCGGCGCCGGGACCCGACGGTATCCCGCGTCGGCGCTGAGCGCGAATTGCGGCGCGCCCGCGAACGTCAGCTCGCTGCCGCCGAACAGCCGCAGCCCGACGCCGTTGTTCGACACCGCGTCGAGCGTCTGGTGCCGGAGGCTGACGGCGCCGCCGACATACGGACGAATCCAGAACTGGTCGGTCACGCGATCGAACAGCGCGTACAGGACCGCGGGCTCGACCTGCGTGATCACGGCGCGCGCGGGCACGACGTCGCTCGTCAGCGCGTCTCGCGTGAAGGTGGCCTGCACGCCGACGCGGTTGTCGGTCCAGGCGCGCGCCGACGCGCCGAAACTGCGCGTCGATCCGACGAGGCCGCCCACCGCGAACAGGTGCGAGAGCCGCTCCGTACCCTGCCGATTGCGGACGCCGACACCCGAGCTCGTCACGGCCGGTGCCGCCGACACGGTCCTCGGTGGAAGGGGCGGTGGCGGCGGCGGGGCCGCGGCGACGCCGGATGCGACGATCGTCGCCGCCGGCTTCGGAGTCGACGCCGTTTCGCCGTCCGGCGCGCCGATCCTTCCCATCGTCACGTGGACGTAACCGACGCCGTCTGGCGATTCGGGCCACGGGACGCGCACCCAGCTTCCGAGGTTGCGCGACACGGGGAGCACCGTTCCGAGGGTGGCGTGGCCGATCACCGGTGTGACGGTCGTCGGCCCTTTGTGGACCTCCGCCGACGGGACGGTGATCGTCAGGACGGGTTCCTGCGCCTGCACGAGCGCCGGATGAATGGCCAGAACGAACACGACGGCCGCGGCACGGCGAATCATGTGATCTCTCCTGCAGTTTCGGTGGCCGACGCGGCGAAACGCGCCGCAGTCGCGCGCACGCCGTCGACACGGAGCAAGAAGTCTTCCCTGTTCGCGCTTCACGGATCTCGTCCGATTTCGTCAGCGGAGGGCCGGATTCGTAATCGGATCCGCGTGGCGCGCGCTTTGCCCCGCAGCGCGGCGTCGTGGATATTTTGGCGCTGATCGAACCGGTCAAGACGATCGCCGTTGCGGCCGCCGTGTTCGTCCCGATCGAGCGGATCGCCGCCGTGCGGCCGAACCAGCAGATCCTTCGGCGCGGCGTCCGCGCCGACTTCGTCACCGGCGTCGTCAACACGTGGCTGGTGTACGCGCTGCTGCTGGTGCTGCTGTCGGCGATCGACGCGGCGGCGGAACGGGCGGTGCCCGGCCTGCGTGCGCTGGTCCGCGCGGCGCCGCTCTACGTGCAAATCACCGTGGCGATCGCGGTCGGCGATCTCGGCGTCTACGCCGTTCATCGCCTCGAGCATACGGTGCCGGCGCTCTGGCGATTTCACGTCGTGCACCACGCCGCCGAGGAGATGGACTGGCTCGTCGCCGTCCGGCATCACCCGGTCGATCTGTTCCTGCTGCGGCTCGGGTCGCTCGGACCGCTCGCGGCGCTGAACGTGTCGGCGACGGCGTTCGCCGCGTTCGTCATCGTCTTCGGCTGGCAGTCGTGGCTCGCGCACGCGAACGTCAGGCTGTGGTACGGACCGCTCCGGCGGTTGTTCGTGTCGCCCGACTTTCACCACTGGCATCACAGCGCCGACCGCGCCGCCCACGACAAGAACTTCGCGAGCCTGCTGGCGTGCTGGGACGTGATGTTCGGCACCCTCCACCTGCCGGACGCGAGGCCGACGCGCTACGGCGTCGACGAGGCGGTGCCGTGGAGCTGGAGCGGCAGGATGCTCCATCCGTTTCATCGCACCGCGCCGCGCTGACCGTCGAATCGTCAGCGGATCGCGACCGACATCGTCGGGTGCGTGCGCCCGGCCGTCCAGACGCGATCGATCGTCGATTCGACCGCAGCGTCGGTGTAGGGGCCAAGCGGCAGCAGCGGCTTGTCGCCGAAGAACGCGGTCCACGCCGCGAACGTGCTCGGGGCGGCCGCGACGATGTCGCAGCGGCCGAGCGTGGCCATGGCGTCGAGGTAGTGGCCGGGACCGCCGGCCGTTCCGTCCGACCAGTAGCAGAACGCCGCATCGAACCTTCCGCGATCGACCGGCTCGTCGGCGCTGAGGACGAACCCGGTCGTCGGTCCCCAGCGGACCCGCATCTGATCGATCCAGCGCAAGTACCGATCGTCGTCGAAGAAGAACCGTCCGTTCTGCCACACCCGATAGTCCGTCCGCCGGATGTGCAGACCGACGAGCGGATGGTGCCGCCGCCGCAACGGCGCGAGGAACGCGTCAGCCGCATCCCGGAAGCGCGCGACGGGGCGAAGAAATGTCCGGATGCGATCGGCGGCCGCGTCGAACGCGTGCCACGCGCGCAGATTGTAGCCCGCCAGCAGCAGCCAGCGCGCGCGCGTCAGCCGCGCGACGAATTCCGGCGCCTCCAGGTCGGTGGTCGACGGCGCGAAATCGAGATCGATCGAGCGTCCGCGCGCGACGCGGTGCAGCAGCCGCGGCAGCCGATAGGAGATCGAGCGGTCGACGCGGTCCGGCAGCGCGCTCGCGAATGCGCGCGTCAGCGTCGGGATCGGCCGCGCCCATCGATACCGCGGCGGCTCCGGCGGGTACAGGCACAGTGGATTGTGCACGGTGCCCTCGCACAGCGATGCGTACGGCCAGAACGGCACGTGCACCACTTCCACGTCTTGGTGCGCATCGGCCAGCGCGATCAGATGCGCGAACAGCAGCAGCTGGTTGCCGAATCGGCCGCCGCCGTGCGTGTGGACGATCGTTACCGGCATCGCACGTAGATTTCGTCGGAGCCCATCCACGCGGCGAACTCGAAGCCGCGCGCCGCGAGCGAATCCTCGATCCGCCGGTCGTCGTAGTTGTTCTCGATGGCAATCGCGCGCACGCGAAACGAGTCGAGCTCGACCGCGGCGATCAGGTCGGCTTCGCCGCCTTCCGTGTCGATCGACAGGAGGTCGACGGTTGTGATCCCGTGGCGGCGAATCAGCGCGTTGATCTCGAAGCACGGCACGGCAATCGACTGCATCCGCCCGCCGTGGTCGCGGATGCTCTCGGCGATGCGCCGCTCGTGCCCTTCCGGAAACCGGTCGGCGCGGCCGCTCAGCATGTTCGACGGGCCTTCGACCACGTTGAACGTCACGTCGCCGTCCTCGAGACCGGCGCAACCCTGCACGCAGTGGCACCGGCGGACGCGCCGCAGCTTCTCGCACATCGCCGGCTGTGGCTCGACGCACAGCCCCGTCCACCCGCGCGCCGACTCGAAGAAATACGTGTTCGAGCAGGTGACGCCGTCGTTCGCGCCGATGTCGACGAACGTGCCGCCGCGGCTACCGTTGAAGACGCACTGATCGAGGAACGTGTCCTGCCCCCACTGGCTGAAGTAGCCCGCCGTGTCGTCGAACGCGTACAGCCGCAGGCGCCGCGCGGCGCGACGCGACCAGGCGGCACCCCCGGGCACGCGGCCGGCGAGCCGGACCAGCCGCTCGAGCGCCCGCTTCGACCGGTAGTATCGCGGCGCCCTCATCGGAGATCGCGGCAGCAGCCGCGGAGAAACCGCGTCCAGTCCGCGTCTCGCGGCGCGTCGACGAGGCGTCGGTTGTACAGCAGGACGTCGTTCGGAAACTGTTTCACCATCGCCCAGTCGCGGCCGAGCACGCGCGTCATCTCGTCGAACGTCCATTGGCCGTCGTACAGCGTCTCTCCGCTCTGCTCGAGAAAGAGGAACGCCGTCTGCGCGAGCATTCGCGTCGCCCCGGCGACGACGTGGCGCTCGCCGCCCTGCACGTCGGCCCAGATGAAATCGATCCGCGAGACGTGGTGTTCGGCGCAGAACGCGTCGAGCGTCCGCACCGGCACGGTCACCTGCTCGTCGAATGCCAGCCACGGCGCGACGTCCCGCATCTTCTCGGTCGGCCGCAGCAGCGACGAGGCGTCGGTGAAGGTTCCGCCGTCCGCGCGCGAAGAGAGGTGAAAGGGCGCGATGCCGTCGGCGGCGCCCGCCGCGGCCGCGACGACCGTGACCTGCGGCAGGCCGCGCACCGCTTCACGCAGCGCGTCGAGGCTCCGCGGATCCGGCTCCCACGCAAAATATCGATACGGCGGTCGCAGGTAGCCGGCCAGCCGGCGCGTATCCTCGCCGCAATGCGCTCCCAGCTCGAAGACCACCGGCCGGTCGAGACGCGAGAGGAGCGGCGCGAGGTAGTCGTCGGCGTAGAGCCCGTGGCGCACGCGGTGGAGAATCCGACCCAGGTGCGGAGCCAATGGCGTTCAGATGCGGTGCGGCGCAGGGTGACGAGCCGCGTCGCGCGCGCTCGACGCCGGCGACAGGTGGGGCTTCTGGTCTACGATCGCCGGATGTCCGTATCGATCGACGTGCAGACCGTCCGTCCTCGCAAGCTGGCCGCGGTGCGGCGCGCAGTCGCGCCGGCCTCGATCGGCTCGACCTGGCGCCCTGCCCTGGACCGCGTGTGGAGCTTCGTCCGCAGCCAACCGGGTCTGCGCACCGACGGCCACAATGTTTTTCTGTATCAGCATCCGACGGAACCCGGCGCGCCGCTCGTGGTCGACTTCGGCGTCGAGGTGGCGCGCGCGTTCGACGCTGCCGGCGAGGTGTACGCCACCGAAACGCCCGCAGGCGAAGCCGTCGTCGCCGTCCACCGCGGAGCGTACGACCGCTTGCACGAGGCGCACGACGCCGTCCGCGCATGGATGGCGGCGAACCGGCGCGACTCCGCCGGCTGGTCGTGGGAAATCTACGGCGACCCGACGCCGGATCCGTCCGACACGGAGACGACGGTCGTGTATCTCCTGAGGTCCTGACCGGGCCAATCGATCCGTTACAGCGAAGCCGAGGCGACGCGCGCTCCGCGCGCGCGCTTGTAGTCTTCTTCCCATTCGCCTGCGATCGCCAGCGCCGACCGGCTGTTCGGCACGGTCTGCTCGCGCACCGTCACCCCGTCCTGCTCGACGCGGACGTGCCAATCGCCCGCGCGGCAGCTGATGACGCAGCACACCCCCGGCGTCAGCGACCAGAGCGTCGCGAGATCCTCGTGACTTCGGTCATTCATGTTGATGTTTTCGTCAGTCGCGCGCCGCGGGAGGAGAGGACCGATTCGAGATTCGTGCAGCGGTGAGACGGGATGCGCCGTCCTGCGCACGCGGCGCGTCACCCTTTCGTCCAGCGCATGAACAGGAAATACGGGATGCGCGCGAGCTTGGCGAACCGCCGCGAGCGCCGCAGCTCCTCCGCCGTGACGTCCGACTCCTTGAACAGATCCAGCCGCAGCCCCGATGCGAGCAGCGGCGCCAGGTAGTCTTCCAGCGGTCGATGGCGGCGAAGCACGGGGGCGTGGAAACGCGGCGTGATGAGGTCGGGCCACACGGCGCGATCGAAGTACCGATCCACGGCGAACGCGGTCGGCGTGCCATCCTCGTCCCGAATCCACCGCGACACGGGCGCCGAAAAGCACGGATGCAGGATGCTCATCGCCAGCGCGCCGCCGGGGCGCAGGACGCGAGCGACTTCCCGCGCCGCGCCTTCGTAGTCCTCCACGTCCATCAGGCTCATGGCGGCCACGACGAGGTCGACCTGTTCCGACGGCACCCGGTCGAGCGTGCTGGCGTTGGCAGCCTCGAACGCGATGTCGAGCCCGTCCGCTCGCGCGCGCTCCCGCGCGATCGCAATCAGCCGGGCGCTGCCGTCCACGGCCAGCACGCGCGCTCCGCCGAGCGCCAGCGCCCGGGCGTAGCCGCCTTCGCCGCATCCGAGATCGAGGACGAACTTGCCGGCGACGTCGCCCGCCATCGCCAGCAGCCGCGGCATGAGGTAGTGCAGTCGGTAATCGTTGGCGTCCGCGTGGGCCGCCCAGTCGTCGGCGACCGCGTCCCAGGTCCGCGTGGAACTGTCTTCGCGCATGCGCCGCTCCTCTCTTGGGCAGGCTCGCGAGTTCGCTCGGGAACGCCGCGCCGCCTTCGTACGGCGGGCGATCGGCGCCGGTGTGTCGCCGCGGGGCAGCGATGACCGGCGCGCCCCGTCGAGTGCGCCGGCCCCGGCTGACGAGATGACGCGCGTCCCTACTTCTTGCGGCGAATGTACGTCACGTGCGTGACGCCCATGATCTTGCCGTCCTTGTCCATGCGGATGTACTCGTTGCTGATCGTGTTGTTGTCGTCCGACAACGTGTTGATCACGACCTGCTGCAGCACACCGTTGCGCTTGTTGTAGATACGAATGCTCTTCGGATTGATGATTTCGACCGCGGTCTCCGCGCCTTCCTGGCCCTGCACGGGCCGGTACACGCCGTCGAAGAGCGTGACGTAGCTCCAGTCCTTGGAGTGATCGCTCGGATTGCTCACGGTCAGCTTGCTGCCGTCCTTCTCGAACGGCTCGTACGTCATCACGTTGTTCGGGTTGGTCGAATTGTCCCAGACGCCAAACCGCGCCGTGCGCGGATTGGTGTTGTCGGATTTTGCCTGGCCGCGCGCCTGCGCCCGGCTCGTCCCGGCGGACGCCAGCGCGACGCCGCAGACCGCGGCCGTCACAATGAGACTCCTCACACGCATCGAAACGCCCCCTTTGAAGCGAAGTTTGAACACGTCAGCATAGTTCACCGGTGGGCCGGCGCGAAACGGCGGCGCGACGCGCGGCGTCGCTCAGGCGCTTGGCGGGCCGACACGATGAAGGGCAGTGCAACCGAGGAAGCAGGCGCCCAGCGATCGCGCGCCGCGTCCGCCAACGTGCGCGAGCATCCGCTCGGCGCGGGCGGCGTCGCTGCCCTGCCGCGGCGGCTGGAGTACGGTTATTCTGGTTCGGTGACGCCCTCCCGTTCGTCAGCGCTCGCGGCGATCGTCGCGTTCAAGGCATTCAAGGCGTTGTCGCTGACGGTGCTCGGGGTGGTCCTGCTCGCCACGCGTCACGACGATCCGGTCGACCTGCTCACGCGGACCGCGATGTCGATCCATCTGCCGCTCACCTCGCGGCTCTTCGACCGCGCGCTCCGCTTCGCGCTGAACCTCTCGGTCGGCAAGCAGATCGCGCTCGGGGTGACGGCGTTCGGCTACGCGGCGCTGATGGGCAGCGAGGGCCTGGCGCTCTACTGGCGGAAGCCGTGGGCGCGGTGGTTCACGATCGGCGCGACCAGCTCGCTGCTGCCGATCGAGGTGTACGAGATCGTCCGCGAAATCCACCCGGTCCGCGTGCTCGTGCTGCTCGCCAACATCGCGATCGTCGTGTATCTGTTCGAGCGCACCGAGCTGTTCGACGCGAGTTGATCGCCTCGACGCGAGTTGATCCGGCGGGCACGCGGATCCGATCCGCGCCTCGCGCACGACTGCGGACGGTCAGGGGTGCGAGACGGTCACGGTGACGGTCGACGCGGCGGCCAGGGTGCCCGCATCCGAGACCTTCACGCAGTAGTTGCCGGGGTTCTCCGTCGCCGACAGCTGCGGGCTGCCGGCAGCCGTCGCGCCCGACGTCGAGTTCGCGATCGTGCAGCTGCCGTTGCTGGACGGGCCGACGCCGAGCCCGAGCGGCCCGTTGGTCGCGGGCGAGACCGCGGTCAGCGTCACGGCGACGGTGCCGGCGGTCGCCACCGAGAAGGTGAAGGCGAGCGAGCCGCTCGGCGCGAGCGTGCCGCTGAAGGTGTCCGTCGTCGAACTGCTGGACGATGGTGTCGTCGGGCCGCCGAACAGGTCGCTGAGCGGATTGGTGCAGGCCGACGAGCACATCAGCGCCGGAAGCACGAGGAGCGACAGAAAGAGCCGTTGGAGCCTCATGAGGCGTGTTATCGGCGCGGGCGCGCCGGCTGATTAGCGCGTCGCCGATCGGGGCGGCGACGCGTGAAGAAGTCGTGAGCGCGCGGGCGTGACGTGGACGGCTGCGAGGCGAACACGTCGAATGGCGTGACCGCACGTCGCGCCAACGACGAGTTGTCTTGATGCGCCGTGGGCGCGAGCGTCTCTTGCCCTTGAACGTGAGAAAGAAGCCGATCCGACGGATCAGTGACTGCCGCGGAGAAGTCGCCCGATCGTGCGCTGTGTCAGCGAGCTAAGGGCCAGCGATCGTCTCACTGGGCGTCACGCTAAATCACCCTCAGAACACCACGGGCCGGCACAAAAACCGGCACACGGGGTCTCGTTCGTCGCATAGCGAATATCGGACCGTCTGTCACGTTTCCGGATCAGCTCAACCGAAGATAGGATGACAGCGCGCCGTCCGGTCGACGGGAGCACCGACCGAGAGTTCGGCGGTTTCATGCAGTCGTGTTTGCACTCGTTCGGAGCCATTGTGAAGTTCACCAGCCTGAAGCTTGAAAATTGGCGCAACTTTCTGTCGGTAGACGTCTTGCTGCAGCGCCGTACGTTCCTCGTCGGCCCAAATGCGTCGGGCAAATCGAACATCCTAGACGCGCTTCGCTTTCTTAAGGATGTCGCGGACCCGCAGGGCGGCGGTTTCCAGGCTGCAGTTGGTCGCCGGGGTGGCGTCTCACAAATTCGATCGCTTCACGCCCGTAGTCGCCCAAATGTGGCAATTCAGGTGGGTTTGGACCTGGACGAGGACGGCCAATGGACCTATCGAATTGATTTCACTCAGGACAACCAGCGGGTTCCAAAGATCAGCAAAGAGCAGGTTTGGAAGGGTCGAGCCTTGATCGAGTCGCGCCCGAATGACGCCGATCAATCAGATCCGAGCCGCATGACTCAAACGTACCTTGAGCAGGTCAGCGCTAACAAGGCGTTTCGAGTTGTCGCTGAGGCGCTGGCACAAACTCGTTATCTTCATCTCGTCCCGCAACTCGTCAGAGAGCCTGACCGTTCGATCGGTCGCGTTAAGGACCCGTACGGCGGCGACTTCCTGGAGCAGTTGGCGAGAACACCGAAGAGGATTCTAAATGCGCGCCTGAAGAAGATCAGGCAGGTACTTCGAATCGCCGTTCCGCAACTCGAGGAACTCGAATTGGTCCGTGACCGTGCCACGGGCGTTCCCCACCTGAGAGGGTTGTATAAGCATTGGCGACCGAACGCGGGATGGCAGAACGAAGAGCATTTTTCCGACGGGACGTTGCGGCTGCTCGGTTTGCTGTGGGTCTTCCTCGACGGTTCTGCACCGCTGCTTCTTGAAGAGCCGGAATTATCGCTGCATGCTGAAGTGGTGAGGCATATTCCACAGATGATGGCTCGGCTTGGCAGAAAGAACGGCCGTCAAATGATCGTCAGCACTCATTCGGCCGAGTTGCTCTCGGACTCTGGTATCGCCCCAGAGGAGGTTCTGCTGCTGATTCCTGCTCCCGAAGGGACCGAGATTGAGGGGGCTGCCGCTGACGAGCAAGTGAAGGCGCTTCTACATGGTGGCGTCTCAATGGCGGAGGCTGTACTCCCGCGCACTGCGCCTAAGAACGCCGACCAACTGGATCTCTTCGCGGATCTGTAGAATGCCGGTGTCTGTCAATCTCGCCGTCGAGGGCGCATCCGATGTGTCCGTCCTCAAACGAATCTTGTCTTACGTCGGTCTGGCGGTTGCAGGAGTTTACGGGCGGGGCGGGAAATCACAGCTCGACAAGAGCATCGCAGCGTACAACGAGGCAGCAAAGCTGCGACCATGGGTTGTCGTGCGGGACTTGGATCGCGACGCAGCATGCGCACCGGACTTGGTCGCTGAACTCCTCCCCGTGCCGGCTGAGTGGATGCGGTTTCGAGTCGCTGTTCGAGAAATTGAGACTTGGATCTTGGCTGATGCCGGCGCGGTCTCGAGATTTCTCGGCATCCGCCGCGCTCTCGTTCCGGCCGCTCCCGAAATCCTTGACGATCCGAAGCGCGCTCTGATTGACCTCGCTAGCCAATCACGGTGGGAGTCAATCAAAGCGGACATGGTCCGGGTCGCCGGTGCGTCGATTTCTGAAGGCCCGGCGTACGTCTCCCGCATCAACGAATTCGTCACGAACACGTGGAGCCCCCATGTCGCGAGACACAGGAGCGACAGTCTGCGTCGATGCATCCAACGTCTTAAGACACTTAACGATTTTGAGGAGTAGTGCGCGTCAATGGCCGTCGTTCGTTTCGGGCGCAGCACGTCGACGCGAAGACACGTTGTACAACGGCTAACGCGTACTTTTCATCTGACTCTTTGGATTTGGAACGCGCGGCCAGAGCATCAGCGCATCGAACTGCCGCCGCTCTGCGACGGACATTTGAAGCGCGCGCTGCTCGACGAACTTGCCGAACGCGGCCTCATCTCTGAGCTCGTTGATTTCATGGTCGGCGGGTCTCGCGAGCGCGACATAGCCAGCGCCAGCTGCAGCCGCCGCAGCGATGGCGAAGACGGCGGCGACGAGCCAGCGGGTGGCAACTCCTCGCCACCAGAGGCGCGCCTCTTTCTCGCGCCAGCGCGGCACATGGATAACCGTTTGCCGGGCCTCGGCTAACCAGTGCTCCTCGCGTTCGATCAGCTGCTTCAGCTCGTCGGTACGATTTAGCGCGTCGGCCTGGTTCCGGAGTTCTGCGAGGAGTCCACCGATGTGTTGGAGCCTCGCGTAGACGGCGTCTGCGGCCTGCTGCGCGCGACCCGTATCGAGAGCGCTCGGCATGGATGGCTACCTCCCTGGGCTCCAGTCCTCGGACCTGTCAGCGCCTCTGAACGGCTGGCGGTGCTTGCGGTCGACCGATCCGTCATCGACCGCTGGTCCACCGCGGCCGCCCCGCTCTCGGCGATCGCGAGCAGACGCTCAGTTTGATCCAGGCGCTCGGCCGTGTTCGCCGCTTCGGCGGCGAGAACGGCAAGACCCGTCGCGTCCCGCTGACGCCCGAGCTGCGCGCCGAGCTCGTCGCGCACGCGCACAAGAGCGGCTTCATCTTCGGCGAGGGCAAGGCCGGCAAGCCGCCACGCCAGGAGGCCGTCAGCGTCGCGTTCGGCCGTCTGATGCGCAGTATCGGCCTGGACGGCGTCACGCATCACGTCCTGCGGCACACCGGCGCGTCGGCGATGGTCGCGGCCGGCATCTCGCTGCGCGTGGTGCAGGACATCGGCGGCTGGTCGACGCTCCGCATGCTCGAGCGCTACGCGCATCCGAGCGGCGCAGAGATGTCGCGCGCGGTGCGCGTGCTGACGGCGTACACCGCGACCGGCACAAAAACCGGCACAGCGCCGGAAAACGATTACAACGCTCCGAAGAAGCGCGGTCGCGTAAGTGCCGTGAAATCCGGAGTTACGAAGTGGCGTCCCCAACGGGATTCAGCAGCTCGTTGGTATCGGCGACATCGTCCTGCCGTTCGACGGGTGGTTCGATGCCGCCTGAGGCCTTGAGCGCCGCGCGCGCAGCCTGTGCCGGAAGCCGTTTACGCTGGCTGCGTGACGCGACAACGCCGCTGGCAGCTCAGAATGCAGGTCGAAGGCCGCTGCATCACGTGCGGCCAAGCGAAACAAGGTCGCGACGTGCCGTTCGTCCGTTGTCGCCGGTGTCGACTGCGTAGCTCTGTGAAGTACGCAACACGCCGGGCGCGCGTAAAATCATTCGGCTTGGCGGGCTAGGGCTGTACACCCGAACGGCGCTTTCCTGGGCGCCTGCCCGCCAGACTTCAACCAGGACGCTGCTTCAGGAGGCAGCTGACGTGGATCAACATCTCGAGCGACGGCTTCACGCTGCGCTCGGTCCGGCGTTCTGCCCAGAGCTCGTCGACGACATCCGCCGGGCGATCGACGCATATCCGATCGTCGCTGCTCAGCGAGAACGCCTGAAAGGCGAGGCGACTGCGCTTGTCGAGACAGTGAAAGGAGCGATCGACGCGCTGCTTCGCGCGTCTAGACTCGACGAAAAGTACGGCGCGTACGCAAGAGACATTGCCGAAGATCTTGACCTGGAGGATTGGCTGCTCGACCGCGAGGGCCTCATCCGTCGGGTGGGCCGCCCCGCCGCCGCGAACCGTCACGCACTCGCGCGTGCAGTCGGCCACAGCTTGTACGTGCATGGCACACCGCTCACTTACTCGCATTCATGGACGAGCAGTCGGTTCGCACGCGTAGTGGAGATCGCGCTCAGGGCCGCTGGCCTTCCTGACGGTGACATACCCGACGACCCGTACGATCTGCTGCGTGCCGCCAAAGCAGAGGCGATGATTGTCAGTGCGACCGAGCGAGCAGGACTGCCGCCACAGAGACGGACCACACGAGTTGACAAAATCCCGCAGCGCGCGACCGCGCCGCGAACTGGAGCTCGCACGTTGTCACGGAGAAAGCAATTGTGATTTCGTCGGCAGACGGCCTGCCGGTT
>Ga0070741_10012370_pt1 | contig 15441 bp, 8 predicted proteins | sample Coa_R1_4_FD_66440 | JGI IMG/M metagenome (GOLD analysis project Ga0070741, IMG submission 66440) | Surface soil microbial communities from Centralia Pennsylvania, which are recovering from an underground coalmine fire - Coalmine... | ecosystem: Environmental > Terrestrial > Soil > Unclassified ... | reverse complement strand
CCAATGTCATCCGCAACCCGTTCTCCACGCCCGACGATTTAGCAGCCGGCGAGCGATCGTTCCGCTCCCAGTGCGCGGCGTGTCACGGCCAGGATGCATCCGGTGCCGCCGGACCAAGCCTGACGACGGGCACTTTCCGGCATGGCAGTTCAGATGAAGCCCTTTTCGCGACTATTACGAAAGGTGTGCCGGGAACACCGATGGTCGCGTTCAAGCTCGATGGCCGGGAAGTCTGGCAGCTGATTTCATTCCTTCGGTCAGCGAATGTCGCGAAGGGAGCCGGCCAGGCGCCGGGCAATCCCGGTAGGGGCGCGCAGATCTTCAACGATAACGGCTGTGCTCAATGTCACACTGCGAGTAAGCCGGGTGGTTTCGTCGGCCCCGACCTGACCGATATCGCCTCACGCCGCTCTCTGGTCCAGCTGGAGACGGCCCTGCTCGATCCCAATGCGGAAGTCGACCCGGACTATTGGTCGCTTCGGGCTCGAACCAAAACCGGACAGACGATTACCGGCATCCGAATGAACGAAGATACGGATTCCTTTCAGATCCTCGATTCATCCAGACGGCTGCTTTCGATATGGAAAGCCGATCTGGCGAGTTACGAAATCGTGAGGACTTCACCCATGCCATCGTTTAAAGGCAAGCTCAACTCTTCCGATTTGGAAGACCTCGTCGCGTACCTGCTGAGTTTGGGCGCACAAGCTCCCCGCGAGGTTCAGCAATGAGACGCCTGGTACTGATATCGACTCTGACCGCAACGCTGGCAAGCCTCCTTGCGGCACAAGTCTCGTTTGACCGGCTACTTCGGGCCGCCGGTGAGCCCCAGAACTGGCTCACTTACAATGGCAACCTGCAGAGCACGCATCATAGCGGCCTTACCCAGATCACCTCGGAGACTGTTGCCAGCCTGAACCTGAAGTGGGTGTGGCAGGCGCAATCACTCGAAAAGTTCGAGGCAACCCCGCTGGTGGTGGATGGGGTTATGTATGTGACGGAGCCGCCTAACACCGTGGCCGCGATTGATACCCGGACAGGGCGGCCCTACTGGATTTATCAATACCCGATGCCCGAAACCACGTATGTCTGCTGCGGCAACGTGAACCGCGGCCTGGCGATTCTGGGCAATACGTTGTTTCTGGGCACGCTCGATGCCCACTTGGTGGCGATCGACGCGGCTACGGGACGCAAGAAATGGGACACCAAGGTGGCGGAGTACACGCACGGATACGGCGTGACGGTAGCGCCCCTGGTGGTGAAGGACAAAGTGATTGCAGGACCGGCCGGTGGCGAGCGAGGGATCGCCGGTTTCCTCGCTGCCTATGATGCGCAGAGCGGGCGTGAAGTCTGGAAATTCAACACGACCGCTCATCCGGGAGAACCCGGAAACGAGACGTGGGCGGGCGATTCCTGGAAAACCGGGGGAGGATCGGTATGGGTCACTGGTTCCTACGATGCCGACCTCAACTTGGTTTACTGGGGAACCGGCAATCCCGGACCCGACTGGAATCCCACTGTCCGCAACGGAGCTAACCTCTATACCGATTCCGTCGTGGCGCTCGATGCCGATACCGGCAAGTTGAAGTGGCACTATCAGTTCACACCGAATGACGAATGGGATTTTGATTCGGTTCAAGTTCCCGTCCTCGCCGACGTGACATGGAAGGGCACCCCGCGCAAAGTGATGCTATGGGGAAACCGCAACGGGTTCTTCTATGTGCTGGATCGGGCGACCGGTGAGTTCCTTTTGGGAAAGCCTTTCGTAAAGCAGACATGGTCCAGCGGAATTGACGAAGCCGGTAAGCCCATCAAAGCGCCCGGTAAGAGTCCGAGTGTCGCGGGGACGGACGCCTACCCCGGGGTTCAAGGAGGAACGAACTGGTATTCCCCCTCGTTTAGCCCGCGTACGGGATTGTTCTATCTGACGGCTTGGGAGGACTATCACACCGCCTATTTCCAGTGGGATCAGGACTATGAACCCGGCAAATCGTTCACCGGCGGGGCCGCGCGGGCCCCGTTTCAATCCATCCGCCGCGATCCGTTTATCAAATGGGGACCGGAATGGGGATATGGCGTGGTAAGGGCGCTGAATCCGGCGACCGGCGAGAAGGTCTGGGACTACCAGATGCGCGACGTCAGCGACGCTGGGATCCTCACCACCGCCAGCGATTTGCTTTTTTCCGGTAACCGAGAGGGATACTTTTTCGCTCTCGACGCCAAAACCGGCGCGGAACTTTGGAAGTGTTACCTGGGTTCGCAGGTCGCAGCCGCGCCCATCACCTACACCGTTGATGGCTTGCAGTACGTCTCGATTGCGGCGGGCCACTCCTTGTTTACATTCGGCCTCGGCCGCACCGGTGAAGTTCGCCACTGAACTGTAAGGCGCTGACTTGAAACGCTCGCTACAGGCCCTCTCTGCGTTTCCTTAGAACTTCCTCAATCCGGGCTCATTGACACCGATCGGTTAAAGGCGCATCTCTAGCTCATTGCACGGGGACCGTTCGCTCCGAAGTGGGTGACAAGGAGCAGGCAGGGGAATTTCTTTCAACCAGCGGAAACCCGGCAGGAGGCTGCGCCAATGACACGCTTCGTCCCGGACCGGATCGACGCTGCTAACCAATTCACCAGTTTGCAGTCCAGCGTACTGACCATCTCGAGGTTCGCCCGAAAAGGAGGTTCGCCGATGTTTCGCCATCTTTACTTCGCCGCGCTTCTTGTTGCGATCGCCACGTTGTTAACGGCGCCCCGTGCCACATGGGCCCAAGTGAGCACGGCCGATATCGTCGGGACGGTCACCGATCAGGGTGGAGCGGTGATCACCGAGGCGTCAGTGACGGTGGAGAATCTCGACACCCGGGAACGGCGTTCAGCGACAACCAGTGCTTCGGGCGAGTTCGTGTTTAACCTCCTGCAAGCCGGACGATACACCGTTTCCGTGCAATCCAAAGGCTTCAAGATGTCTACTGCCACTCTGACGGTCTCGGCTGGAGATCGCGCTCGCGCGAATATGGAATTGCAAGTCGGCGATGTGGCGCAAGCCGTGGAGGTTCAAGCCCAGAGTCCGGCGTTGCAAAGCGATTCGGCGACCCTGACGACCGTTTTGGCCTCGCAATCGGTGCAGGACCTCCCCTTGAACGGCCGCAACTTTGTGACCCTGATTCAGAGCACGGTCGGCGTCGCCGCTGGACCGTCCAACTCGATCTTGAGCGGCACCCGGCCCGACGAGCGGCGCCAAACGGCCAATGTCATCGCGAACGGGCAGAACGAAACGTTCAATAACCAATTGATCGATGGCATGGACAACAACGAGCGCGAGCAATTCACTATCCTGATCCGTCCCTCAATTGACATGATCCAGGAAGTGAAGGTCGATACAAATACCTACCCTGCCGAAGTGGGCCGCGCGGGCGGCGCCGTCGTCAATCTGCTGACTAAGTCCGGAACCAACGGTTTCCACGGCGGGCTCTACGAGTTCTTGCGCAACGACCAACTGAACGCCAATGACTTCTTCTCCAATCTGACCGGCGTTCCCCGTCCCAAGTACCGCCAGAACCAGTTTGGCGGTTCGATTGGCGGTCCCATCAGAAAAGACAAAACATTCTTCTTTGCCGACGTCGAAGCACTCAGGATCCGCCAGGGTGTTCCCACAGGCCTCATCTTTACGCCTACGCTCTTTGAGGAGCAAAACCCGGGCAACTTCAGCGATCAAACGGGCGGAAAAATCATTCCGCCTACTCAACTCGATCCGGTCGCTCTGAAGTATTGGAAGTTATTTCCCGCTCCCAATGCAGGCGCTCCCGGTGTGCTCGGAGCGAACTATAACGCCAATGTCAACAAGATGTACAACAGCACGACTTACGACGCCCGCATCGATCATCACTTCTCCGAAAAGACCAGCCTCTTCGGACGGTTCTCCTACAATCCGACGTTTAACTCACAACCCGCCCTGTTCCCCAACACCACGGTCGACGGAGTGGGCGTGAGTGCCGGTGGCGGAATCTTCCCGGGGCCTTCGGAAGCTGACTCTCAGGGCTACATGCTCGACTTCGTCCACATCCTGACTCCCACCCTGCTGGTTGAGTTGAAATCCGGATTTACAAGACTCTGGCTTTACACGTCCGCCCCGAATCAGGGCAGCAACGCCAGCCAGAAGTTCGGTATGCCGAACACCGACGTAAGCGACCAGATTTCCGGATTGGCCACGATTGACATCGTTCCGATGCGCGGTGTTGGCAGCAGCTTCACGCTCGGCGACGACCGCTTTGTTCCGATCCTCGATATCAATAACGTCTTCCAGGAGCAAGGATCCCTTACCTGGACCCGAGGTGCTCACAACATCAAGACCGGTGTCAGCGTGATCCGCCGCCAGCTCAACTACTACCAGAACACCTTCGGGCTGGGTTATTTCCGGTTCACACAGAGCGAGTTGATTGATCTGCAGAACTTCCTGCAGGGCACACCCGATGAAATTCAGCGGCAGATCAATCCCAAACGCCAGTACTTCCGCTTCTGGGAGCCGGCCGTTTACATCCAGGACGATTGGCGCGCCAAGCCTTGGCTTACTCTGAACCTGGGCTTGCGCTGGGATCACTTCAGCCCGATCACCGCGGCCCAAGGTGAGCGCTCCAACTTCGATCCGGTCCTGGCCGCCTCCTGCGCTTCCGCCAGTTGCAATCCGTTTCAAATCGGCGGCACCGCGGGGGTCAGGTCGTATTGGACCAACTTTGAGCCGCGCTTCGGTTTTGCGGTGACTCCCAAAGCAGGGTTTGTCGTCCGCGGGGGTTTCGGCATCAGCCGCTATGCCCAAGACTACGCTTCCGGCGCGATGAATCTTTATAACCCTCCGTATGTTCCACTCAACCTCGATTGCTTCCCGCAGACCGGCACCGGCGCGTCAGCCTGCCCGGCCGGCACCGGAAAGCTTTCCCAGGGCGCCCCTCCGGTAACGATTCCGGTGATCAACAATCAGCTCCCCGGTACCGTCGGCGCGCACGCCGTCGATTATCCGCAAGCCTACATCATGCAGTGGAATTTGACGGTCCAGAAGCAATTCGGCGCGAACGTCGTCAGCGTCGGATATGTGGGCCAGGTCGGGCGTCATCTGCAGTACGCTCCGAATATCAACATTCCGCCGCCCAGCCAGGCCGGCTTAGGGGTCTATAACCCCCGCGTCTTCGCCGGTGTGATGCCGAATCTGGCTTCCATCAATTACTACACCGCCACTGGCGCTTCGGAGTATAACGCCGCGCAGTTCAGCTTCGAGCGGCGCTACGCCAAGGGGCTCACCACGAACATCAACTACACGTTCGCGCGTAATCTCACCAACATTCAGGATGGCGGAACGACGGGTCAGGCCACCGTCGGAGCGATTCTTCCTTACAACCGGGCCTACGACTGGGGCAACTCCGATATCGGTATCAAGCACCGCATTTCCTTCCGCTTGAACTATGAATTGCCTTTCGGAAAGAGCGGAGGTAAGCTGACGAAATTCACCCTGGGTGGATGGCAGGCCAACCTGCTGGCCTTCTATCAGTCGGGCGTACCGTTCACGGTCTTGGACGGTGTGGCTCCGGTGCCGTCGAACGTCAGCAACCTGGTAACAGTAGATCGTCCCAATCTAACGGGACAATCTTATGTCCCGGCGAATCAGAACTACAACAACTGGATCAACGTCAACGCGTTTACGCCGCAGCCCGTCGGCACCGTCGGCAGCGAAATGCGCGCTCAGTTATATGGGCCGCACCAAAGGAGCGCCGATTTCTCGCTGTTCAAAGATTTCCCCATCCGCGAAAGCATGAAACTCCAATTCCGGGCGGAAGTCTATAACATCACCAACACTGAGAACTTCGGGCAGCCAAATATCACCATTACCAAGTGGACCTCAACGCTGCCGGGTTTCAACACGGGTGCGCCCGGGGCGACGCCAGTTCTCGGCGCCGGCGGTTTCGGCCAGATTACCGCGTCGAACGCGGCTCTCAACCCCAGGCAGTATCAATTCGCGCTGAAGCTCATCTTCTGACATGAGCCGGCTGTTTGCGTCGGGGCGAATCGGCTCTCTCGTGCTGGCGTTCGCGGCCGCTGTGTGTGCCCAGGAAGTGCCGGCCGGCGTGGACCTACCGCGATCAGCCGCGCCCGCTCCAAAGAACCCGTTCGACTCGCCGGCAGAAGCGGAGCTCGGGCGCATGACCTTTGTCACCGGCGGCGGCTGTTCGTATTGTCATGCCAACGACGGGACCGGCGGCCGCGGCGCCAATCTCACGCTCGGCGAATACCGCTTTGGAGGCTCCGATGCGGAGCTGTTCGAGACCATTCGCAACGGAATCCCCGGATCGGACATGCCGCCGACTCGCGGCCGCGACCAGGACATCTGGCGTCTCGTAGCCTTTGTCAAGCACCTCGGAAGCCAGGGGCTGGACGAGAAAGCCCCGGGCGATCCCGTTGCCGGTAAGATTGTCTACGACACCAAGGGCGGTTGCGCCGGTTGCCACACCATCAACCAGCAGGGCGGAGTCATCGGCCCCGATCTGACGCGCGTCGGACGGCGCCGATCTCTAAAATATCTCGAGGAGTCGATCGTCAGCCCCGAAGCCGATCTACCGCTGACCTACCGCGCCGTTCGCGTGGTCACGGCATCCGGCGAAACCGTAACCGGGCTCCGGCTCAACGAAGACGATATCTCCATCCAGTTGCGCGATATGAACGGCAATTTGCGCGCCTTTCTGAAGGACAAGATCAAAGAGATCCAGCGTGACAAGCCTTCGCTCATGCCCTCTTACGGAACGGCGTTCAGCAGAAAAGAAATCGAAAATCTGGTAGCGTATCTGAGTTCTTTGAGGGGAACGTAATAATGAGGTTGATTCTGATTGCGGCGCTGGCCGCCGCTGGTACCTGGAGTCAGACCCTGTCGGCGAATTGGGAAGAGTTGACCGGCCCGGATTTTGTGAAGGCCATCCAGCAGGCCAAAGGTGTCTGTCTGCTGCCCTTCGGAATTATCGAGAAGCATGGCCCCACGGGTCCGATGGGCACCGATTTGTTGAACGTCCGCTATGCCACCTTCGAAGCCGTGAAAGAAGAATACGCGATCGTGTTTCCCGAGTATTACTTCGGCCAGATCTTCGAAGCCAAGCACCAGCCCGGAACCGTCGCCTACAGCACGCACCTGCAATTGGAACTGCTCCAGGAGACCACCAACGAGATGGCGCGCAACGGCTGCTCGAAAGTGGTCATCATATCCGGACACGGCGGAAACACAAACCTGATCCAATTTTTCGCCCAGACGCAATTGGAAACGCCCAAAGACTGGGTGTTGTACGCCATCATGAACGGCGCACAAAGTGGCGCCGGCGTCCCTGGTCCTTCCAAGCCCGGCGCCGACGGTCACGCTGGCGAGGCGGAGATGTCGAACGTGATGGCGCATCGCCCGGATCTCGTGCATCCCGAGCGCGCGCCGCAGGAGTCTGGCGCCGATCTGAAGCGGCTCGATTTGCCCGCCGGCGTTTACACCGGGATCTGGTGGTACGCCAGCTTTCCTAATCATTACCAGGGTGACGCGGCGGGAGCCAGTGCGACGCGCGGCACGGCTCTGATGCGGGCGCGGGTCAACGGAATCGCCAATGCCATTCGAGCCATCAAAGCCGATACCGCGGGGCCGCGACTGCAGAAGGAATTCTTCGAAGCCTCCAAGCACCCCATCGACACCAAACAATAAATGTCGCGCATGAGTCGTCACGAAACCAATTCCGTCTTGCGAGTCGTCGCGGCAGCCGCCGCTTTGCTCGTAGGCGTCGGCCTGGCCGCACAAGGCCTGCCGGTCACATATGAGCGCCTCGTCCACGCCGATCAGGAGCCCGGTAACTGGCTGATGTACTCCAACACCTACAACAGTTGGCGCTATAGCCGGCTCGCGCAGATCGACACTGGGAATGTTGCTCGTCTGAAAGTGAAATGGCTGTACCAGATGCGCACCGTGAACAAGGTCGAGACCACGCCGATCGTCGTCAACGGCATCATGTATGTGACACGCCCCGAGAACGACATCATAGCGCTCGATGCCGAGACCGGTCGTGTTCTGTGGGCATACGAGTACCGCAATCCCGCGAGGCTGTATCCCTGCTGCGGCCGCGTCAACCGCGGCCTGGCGATTCTCGGGAATCGTCTTTTCATGAACACCCTCGACATGCATGTGGTGGCGGTCGACGCGCGCTCGGGCCGCGAATTGTGGCGCACCCAGATGTTCGACTACACCGCTGCCGGAGGCTATGCGGCTACCGGAGCGCCTCTCGTGGTTAAGGACAAGGTGATTGTCGGCATGGCCGGCGCCGAACACGGCGTTCGCGGCTTCCTCGATGCCTATGATGCGGCCACCGGCAAGCTCGCATGGCGTTTCAACACCATTCCCAAGCAAGGCGAACCGAACTATAACTGGTCGGCGGATTCGGGCGAACGCGGCGGTGCCTCCACCTGGAACACCGGCTCCTACGATCCCGCGTCGAACACCCTCTATTGGGGCACGGGCAATCCGTGGCCGGATACCAACGGCGACGTGCGCCTCGGAGACGACCTCTATTCTTGTTCCGTCATTGCCCTCGATCCCGATACCGGAAAACTCAAGTGGCATTTTCAATTCACGCCGCATGATCTGCACGATTGGGACGCCACGCAGGTACCGGTCTTAGTTGATGCCGACTTTCGCGGGCGGCCTCGCAAGCTGTTGTTGTGGCCCAATCGCAACGGCTTCTTCTATGTGCTCGATCGCCAAACCGGCGAATTCCTGACCGCCAAGGCGTTTGTGAGGCAGACCTGGGCCAAGGGATTCGATGACAAAGGCCGCCCCGAGTTGATCGCTGGCAATGACCCGACTCCCGAAGGCAACGTCAATGTCTGGCCCGGAGTCGACGGCGGCGCCAATTGGATGGCCCACAGCTACAGCCCCTTGACCGGCCTTCTCTATACATTCGCGCGCGAAGAACACCGTGTCTACAGCAAAACGGAGTACCGCCCGCCGTCGACGGAAGAGGCCGTAGCCGGTTTCCGCGGGCGTCCGCAATTCGCGCCCGAGGAAAGCTTCGGCAAGGTCGTCGCTCTTGAGCCTGGCACCGGTCAGATCAAGTGGGAGTACCGCGTGCTCACGCCGCCCTGGTCCGGGGTCATGGCTACGGCCGGAAATCTGGTGTTTGGCGGCACGCTCGAAGGAAATGTTTTTGCCTTGGACGCCCGTACGGGCAAGCGGCTCTGGCGGTTTCCCGGCAACGGCCCCGTATTCGCGGGACCGGTCAGTTTCTTGAGCAATGGCCGGCAGCACCTTTCGCTCGCGGTTGGTGATGTCCTGATGACCTTTTCGCTCGACGGAGAATGACTTAGTAATGCCTTACACAGTACACTCGTTGAACTCGGCAGATGAGGGGTGTAGCCTGTAGACAATCACGTTCCCGTCCTGCGGGAACCGGCGCCGGGTGCCAGGAGGGATGATGCATCGAAAATCTTCTACCGTGAAAGCCGCCGGCACGCTGCTGGTGTTGGTGACGCTGTTGGGTCTGCTTTCGATTGCTGCCCGAGGCCAGAAATCCCAGGCCGCCGAGGTCTCCGCGATTCTCGCGAAATGCCAGCAGTGCCACGGCACTTCCGTCCAGATGTCGAAGCTCAGCGTCGCCACCCGCGACGCCCTCTTGCAAGGCGGCGCTCACGGCCCAGCGATCGTTCCGGGTCATGCCGCCGACAGTCTTCTGTATAAGCGCATCACCGGCCAGGACCAGCCAGCCATGCCGATGGCGCCGGTATCTCCGCTGACGCCGGATGAAATCGCAACCGTCAGGGCATGGATCGACCAGGGTGCGCCGTGGCCCGAAGAGGCGAAAGCCGCACCCGCTGGCAATCAGCCCAGCAATGCTTCGCTTCTCTCCTTTAACGGCTATCGCGAGCGTCCCATCACCGACGCCGAGCGCCAGTGGTGGTCCTTTAAGAAACCGGTTCGTCCCGCGATGCCCCAGGTGCAGGACCCTCGCTGGAGTAAGTCCCCCATCGACGCCTTGGTGAAGGCGAAGATGGAAGCCAAAGGCTTAGCGCCCGCGGCGCCCGCCGATCGCCGCACGCTCATCCGCCGCGCGTATCTCGATCTATTGGGCTTGTTGCCGTCCCCGGCCGAAGTCGATTCCTTCGTGAAGGACCCATCGCCCCACGCCTATGACGATCTGATCGATCGGTTGCTCGCTTCGCCGCATTACGGCGAGCGATGGGCGCGCCTCTGGCTCGATGTCGCGCGCTACTCCGATAGTACCGGTTACGAGTACGATTACGACGTTTCCGATGCCTGGCGCTATCGCGACTACGTCATCAAGGCCTTCAACGAAGACAAGCCGTACAACCAGTTCGTCCTCGAACAACTCGCCGGCGACGAGCTCGACAAACCCACCTTTGATAGCCTGACCGCCACCGGCTTCGTGCGCCTCGGCCCGCGCGTTCTCGACCGTGACCTCGAGAATCCCAACTATCGCTACGATTACCTGGACGACATCATCCGGACCACCTATCAAAGCTTCCAGGCGCTCTCGGTCAACTGCGCGCGCTGCCACGATCACAAATTCGATCCCATCACGCGCAAGGACTATTACAAAACCATCGCGGTTTTCAACGGCTTCATCGAGTACGATCACCCCCTGGTTTCATCTGACGAGTGGGCCAAATATCAAACCGCTGCGGACGAAATCAACGGCAAGATCAAAGCTTTGCGGCAGCAAGTCACGGCGATCGAGGCGCCCTATCGCAAAGCGCAATTTCAAAAGATTCTCGCGAAATTTCCAGCGGACATTCAGGAAGCTTTCAACACTCCCGAGGACAAGCGAACCGAGGGACAGAAGCTACTGGTTGCGCAGGTATCCACGGTGCGCGGCGAAGAAGAGCAGGACTTTAATACCGGCGCTCGCCCGGCTCTGATCAAAGTGAATGCCGACGACGACCAGGCGCGGAAGCAACGGCTGGATCAGATTGACGCCTTGACCAAGCAAATCCCTCCCCGTCCGCCGGTGGCCTTGGGTATACGCGACGGGGATTTTCGCTTTATCCCGCACCCGCCGTTCCAGCAAGGATCGCTGGGCGGAATTACATATGAGAAGTACGGCTTCACGGGAAAGTATATTCCTGCACCGGGCGATCATTATCAACCGCCGCCCACCTATTTCGCTGCCACCGGCCTGATGCCGTTCGCCGACGAGATGAAGGCGCCGGTCATTGAACCGGGGTTCCTCACCGTGCTCGCCAGGGCTAGTCAAAAACCCTTCGCCGATCCGCCAAAAGACGGCTATCCGACTAGCGGCCGCCGCCGGGCTTTGGCCGAGGCCATCGCTTCGGAAGACAATCCCTTAACCGCTCGCGTGATGGTCAACCGCATCTGGTACCAGCATTTCGGCCAGGGCATTGTTACCACGCCCAACAATTTCGGAAAGATGGGAACGCCACCGTCGAATCCCGAGCTGCTCGACTGGCTGGCCACCGAATTCATGTCGCGCGGCTGGAGCGTCAAACAAATGCACCGCCTCATCATGAACTCGGAAACCTACAAAATGGCTTCCGATTACTACACCGGTGCCGACGCGGAAAAAGATCCCACCAATCAGTTCCTGTGGCGCTTCCCCGTCAAGCGGCTTGAAGCGGAAATCATTCGAGACGCCGTCCTTTCTGCTAGCGGTGATATGAACTTTCAGGCGGGCGGGAAGCCGTTCTTCCCGCCGGTGCCCGAAGCCGTCACCAGCCAGGTGCCCACCAAGGGCCGCTGGGAAAAAACCGAGGAAGGTCCGTCGACTTGGCGTCGTAGCGTCTACGCCTACGTCAAGCGCAATCTGAAGTATCCGATGTTCGAAGTCTTCGACCAGCCCGATGCGGCCCTGAGCTGCGAACGCCGCGAAGTCACCACCGTGGCAACGCAGGCGCTCACTCTGTTCAATAACGAATTCTTCCTGCTGCAGGCGAAGCATCTGGCTGACCGGGTAACGCGTGAGGCCGGCAACGACCCGGCGGCGCAGATCCGACTGCTCTACAGGATTGCGTTCAGCCGCGAGCCCAGCGCTCGCGAGTTGCGCGAGGCGGCGGATTTCCTGAAGCGGCAGACGAAGCCCGGCGGCCCACCGCCGTTGGCCGAGTTCGCTCACGTCATCTTCAACACCAACGAGTTCCTCTACATCAACTAGGGAGGCGCAGCCATGAACCACGAACCGGAATGTAACTGCACCGGCAAGAGCCGCCGACAATTTATCTCGCGCCGTGACCTTCTTTTTCAGGCGGGCGGCGGCATCAGCGGCATCGCCCTCGCGCAATTACTCAGTTCCGAAGGCCTGCTGGCCGCGCCGTCCGCTGCGCCGCACGCATGCGTCGGTTCCGCGGGCGTAACCGACTCTCCTTTCCTGCCCAAGCCTCCGCATTTCAAAGCCAGGGCCAAGTCGATCATCTCGCTGTTCATGTGCGGCGGCGTCAGCCACGTCGATACCTTCGATTACAAGCCGATGCTCACGAAGTATCATGGCAAGCCGCTCGAAGGCAAAGGCGAGGTTCTCGTCCGCCAGGGTTATCCTGGCCCGCTGATGAAGAGTCCCTATCAGTTCAAACAGTACGGCCAATCCGGCAAGTGGGTTTCCGAACTCTTCCCCAACATCGGCGGCGTGGTCGACGACATCGCGTTCATCCATTCGGCACAAGGCCGCTCGGCCGACCACACCTTGTCGCACTACGAGTGGAACACCGGCATGATCATCGCCGGTTATCCCAGCATGGGCTCATGGGTTACCTATGGCCTCGGCAGCGAAAACCAAAGCCTGCCTGCCTTCGTGGTAATTCACGATCCGCGCGGCGGCCCCTTCACGGGTTCCGCGCAGTGGAGTTCCGGTTTTCTTCCCGCCGCGTATCAGGGCACGGTATTTCGTTCTGCCGGCGACCCGATTCTGGATTTGCATCCCGACGCCGGTTCGTTATCGCCCGAACAACAACGCGCCGAGTTGAATGCCCTCTCCCGTATGAACCAGGAGTACGTCGAAAAGCATCCCGGCATCAGTGAGCTGACCGCGCGCATCAGTTCTTATGAATTAGCCTTCCGCATGCAAGGCTGCGCCCCGGAAGCCATCAACGTCGATGACGAGAGCGACGAAACCAAGCGCCTCTACGGTCTCGACAACAAGGTAAGTGAGCCTTTCGGCCGGCAATGCCTGATGGCCCGCCGCCTTGTGGAGCGGGGTGTCCGTTCCGTGCAACTCTGGAACGGAGCCGTCGTCAACCAGAACGTCGATACCTGGGACGCCCACAACAGCATCGTCGACAACCACGGCCGGCACGCGCCCGAAGTCGATAAGCCCATCGCCGGTCTCATAACCGACCTCAAGCGCCGCGGACTGCTGGCCGAAACGCTGGTGCTGTGGCATTCGGAATTCGGCCGGATGCCGCTTTCGCAGAAAGGCGTCGGACGCGATCACAACCCCGGCGCATTGACCGTCTGGATGGCCGGCGCCGGCATCAAAGGCGGCCAGAGCATCGGCGCGACCGACGAGTTCGGCTACAAAGCCGCGGAACAGATCGTCACAGCGCACGATCTCCACGCGTCCATCCTGCACCTGTTGGGTCTCGACCACAAACGCCTGACCTATTACTACAACGGCCGCAACATGCGCCTCACGGATGTCGCGGGAGAATTGATCCCTCAGATTGTCGCCTGAGAAAACACGCGTCAACTTGAATTCGGGCGAAGCCTTCCTTCAGTTAACCTTCGCCGGAAACCTGCTTTTCGAAGTTCCGGACGAACTCGGGTTAGGCCCCAGCTTGTCCGGCGACTTGCCGAAGTGTTTGGCGAACGCGCTCACCGCCCGCAGGTAGCCGCGGATGGTAGCCTCAGAGTAGTTACGACGCTGTCCTGTAGGGCCGCTTCGGCCCGCGAAACCTCATGAAAATTAGGGCTATGATTGCAGCGGCCCGGAGTGGCGAGGTCGAGAACTCACTGGAGAAGTCGAAACCGTGTCGCTGTCTGATCCGGAGTGTGCGTGTTTTGTGCGAATGATTGGGCATTGTTGTTTCCTCTTGAGGGAGCGACCATAGCCCGCGACCCTGCTTAAGGAACCGCAGCACACTCTCCACTCCGGCCCAGGAGGAACCATGTCCTATCGGATAGCGGGTATTGATGTACACAAAAAGATGCTGGCCGTCGTGGTAGCAGATGTCGAAGTCGAAAGTGAATACACGTTTGAGCGAAAGAAATTTAGCAGCACCCCCGAACAGCTGCGCTCGCTGTCCGCATGGCTGCTTGAGCAAGAAGTTGAAGAAGCAGTGATGGAATCGACAGCGCAATATTGGAAACCTGTGTGGGAAACGCTGGAGAGGTACTGGAAGCCGCCCTGTGAGAAGCGAGAAGGTACGAGGCGGAAGTCTGGAACGTTGCATTTGGCGCAAGCGCTATCCAATCGCGGACGACAGGGACGTAAGAAGGATTTTCCCGATGCCGAACGTTTGGTAAAGCGACTGGTGGCCGGGGAATTGACTTTGAGCTTCGTGCCCGATGCCGAGCAACGTCTGTGGCGGACAGTAACGCGCAAAAAGTACCAGTTACGTTGCGATCGGATACGGCTACAGAACCAATTGGAGTCTCTTCTGGAAGAGGCACATATCAAGTTGTCCAGCCTCGTCTCCGATCTGCTGGGCCTCAGTGCGCGAAGGATGCTGGAGGCGATCGCTAAAGGTGAAACCGATCCCACCACTCTGGCGGCTTTGGCGGATCAGCGATTGCGGGCCACGGCGGAACAGTTGCGCGACGCGCTCGGTGCGTGTACAGAGTTAAACAGCGTGTATAGGCGACTGGTGAAGATGGCGCTGGAGGAATTGCGATTGATCGACAAGCAGATCGGCCGACTAGACCAGGAAATGGCCAGTCTACTCAGCAAATACCAAGATGCGGTGCAGCGACTGGCAGAGGTACCCGGTCTGGGAGTGGATTCAGCACAGCAGATTATTGCAGAAGTGGGCCCTACCGCCGCAGCCTTTCCCTCCGAGAAATGCCTGTCTTCGTGGGTCGGTGCCTGCCCAGGGGATAACGAGAGCGCCGGAGTAAACCACAGCCACCGGTCTCCCAAGGGCAACCGCCACATGCGACGCTTACTCAATCAAGCTGCGAATGCCGCCGCAAGAACCAAAGGAAGCATCTTCGAGGTCGTGTATCACCGCTCCGTTCCGCGCCTGGGACACAATCAAGCCATCGGAGCCATTGCTCATCGGCAGTGCCGACTGATCTGGCTGATCTTGCACCAAGGAGTTCGTTACGAAGAACGGGGCACCGCGGTAAGCAAACGATCCAAGCAACTACGCACTTGGAAGATGATTCGGCAACTTCGAAAGCTTGGGTATCGGATCGAACCGCCGAATCCCCAACCAAGCCACGCACCCGCGGAATGATTTTCGACCCTGGAGTTCCTCCAGCAT
>Ga0070741_10012368_pt1 | contig 15445 bp, 12 predicted proteins | sample Coa_R1_4_FD_66440 | JGI IMG/M metagenome (GOLD analysis project Ga0070741, IMG submission 66440) | Surface soil microbial communities from Centralia Pennsylvania, which are recovering from an underground coalmine fire - Coalmine... | ecosystem: Environmental > Terrestrial > Soil > Unclassified ... | reverse complement strand
GGATTCGCGCCCGAGGACATCATCTTCGACCCGAACATCTTCGCGATCGCGACCGGGATCGAGGAGCACAACAACTACGGCCTCGACTACATCGAGGCGGTGCGCGAGATCCGGCGCTCGCTTCCCTGGGTCAGGTTGTCGGGCGGTGTGTCCAACATCTCGTTCTCCTTCCGCGGCAACGACGCCGTCCGCGAAGCGATCCACACGGTGTTTCTCTATCACGCCGTGCGGGCGGGCATGACCATGGGCATCGTGAACGCCGGTCAGCTCGGCGTCTACGAGGAGATCCCCCCCGAGTTGCGGGAGCGCGTCGAGGACGTGGTCCTCAACCGCCGCCCCGACGCGGGCGAGCGCCTGGTGGAGTTCGCGACCACCGTGAAGGGCTCCGCCAGGACGCAGGCCGAAGACCTCGCCTGGCGCTCGCGTCCGGTGGAAGAGCGCTTGGTGCACGCGCTCGTCAAGGGCATCAACGAGTGGATCGTCGAGGATACGGAAGAGGCGCGGCTCAAGTGCGCCCGGCCGATCCAGGTGATCGAAGGGCCGTTGATGGACGGAATGAACGTCGTCGGCGACCTGTTCGGGTCGGGGAAGATGTTCCTGCCGCAGGTGGTCAAGTCGGCGCGCGTGATGAAGCAGGCGGTCGCCTACCTCGTGCCCTACATCGAGGCCGACAAGGTCAAGGGCGGGGGCTCGAAAACCAAGGGCAAGATCGTCATCGCGACCGTGAAGGGGGACGTGCACGACATCGGCAAGAACATCGTCAGTGTCGTGCTCCAGTGCAACAACTTCGAGGTCGTGAATCTCGGCGTGATGGTGCCCGCGCAGAAGATTCTCGACACGGCCAAGGTCGAGGGCGCCGACATCATCGGGCTCTCCGGTCTCATCACGCCTTCGCTCGAGGAGATGGCGCACGTCGCCGCCGAGATGCGGCGGCAGGGCTTCACCGTGCCCCTGCTGATCGGCGGCGCGACCACGTCGCGCGTGCACACCGCGGTGAAGATCGCGCCGCATTACTCCGGCCCGACCGTGTACGTGCCCGATGCTTCCCGCTCGGTGTCCGTGTGCTCCAGCCTCCTTTCCGAGCAGAAGGCCGAATACGCCCGGAACCTCTTGGCCGACTACGACAAGATACGCGTGCAGCACGCGTCCAAGAAAGGCCAGGCGCTGGTGACGCTGGACGCGGCCCGGGCGAACGCGCTTCGCCTCGACTGGCAGCGATACAAGCCGGTGAAGCCGAAATGGATCGGACGCCGGGTATTCGCGGGATACGATCTCGGCGAAATCGCGCGGCTCATCGACTGGTCTCCGTTCTTCCAGGCTTGGGACCTCGCCGGCAGCTACCCGGGGATACTCGACGACCCGGTCGTCGGGCAGGCGGCGCGAAACGTCCTGGCCGACGGCCAGGCGATGCTCGCGAAGATCATCTCGGAAAAATGGCTCACGGCCAATGCGGTCGTCGGCCTGTTTCCCGCGGCCGCCGTCGGCGACGACATCGAGATCTACCGCGACGAGTCCCGGACCGACACGGCCATGGTATGGCATTGTCTGCGGCAGCAGGCCGAGAAGGCGGAGGACCGCTTCAACCTCTGCCTCGCGGACTTCGTCGCGCCCCGCGACGCCCCCGTGCGCGACTACATCGGCGCCTTTGCCGTCACCGCGGGCATCGGCGCGGAGGAGCGCGTCGCGCAATTCGAGGCGAGCCACGACGACTATGGGGCCATCATGCTCAAGGCGCTGGCGGACCGTCTTGCCGAGGCGCTTGCCGAGCTGATCCACGCACGGGTGCGACGCGAGCTCTGGGGCTACGCGCCCGACGAGCACCTCGGCAGCGACGAGCTGATCGCGGAGAAGTATCGCGGCATACGACCCGCGCCGGGATATCCCGCGTGTCCCGACCATACCGAGAAAGGCCCACTGTTCTCGCTTCTGCATGCGCAGGAGGCGGGCATGACCCTGACGGAGAGCTACGCCATGCTGCCGTCCGCGAGCGTGAGCGGCTTCTACCTCGCGCATCCCGAGGCCCGCTATTTCGCGGTCGGCAAGATCGGCGAGGATCAAGCGCACGATTATGCGCGCCGCAAACTCGTGAAGGTGGATGAGACCGAGCGCTGGCTCGCACCCGTGCTCGCGTACGAGCGCTGATGGCCCGCGCCGCGCGCGCATCGCGCTGGCGGCGCTCGCGCTGACGGCCGCAGCCTGCTCTCCCGAGCTCGACTGGCGCGAGGTCCGGTCGGACGAAGGCGCCTTCGTGGCGGTCCTTCCGGGCAAGCCGAGCTTCGAAGAACGCGAGCTCTCCGACCGTCCCGGCGTGGTCATGCACCTCTGGTCCGCGCGCGCGGGCGGCGCCCTGTACGGCGTGGGCTACGCGAACGTCCCTGAAGCGGGACCCGCGCTCGTCGCGAGCACCCGGGATGCGCTCGCTGCGAACATCGCCGGGCGGATCGTTGCGGACCGCGAGATCGCAGTCGGCCGAGCGCTCGGACGGGAATTCAAAGCCGAGGGCGCGGCAGCGACGCTGATCGCGCGCGTGCTGGTCGCGGACGGAAAGCTCTACCAGGTGGCGCTGATCGCCGGGAAAGAGTCGCTGGACGCCACCGGAGCCGACACCTTCTTTACCTCGTTCCGAGTGTTGCCGGCCCGCTGAGCGCGTTCACTTGCGCCAGAACGCGGGCGTCAGCACGATGAACAGCGTGAACAGCTCGAGCCGCCCGAGCAGCATCGCGAAGGTCAGGATCCAGGTTTGGAAGTCGCTCAGCGCCGCGTAGGTCGCACCGGGACCCACCTGGTTCAGCCCGGGCCCGGTGTTGCAGATGCAGACGACGACTGCCGAGAACGCCGTGATGATGTCCAGGCCCGACGCCGCGAGCAGCATGGTCATCGCGATCACCGACCCGCCCCAGATCAGCATGAATGCGAGCACCGCGAAGATGATGTTGTTCTCGATGGTCGTGCCGCCCAGCTTCACCGGCACGTACGCGCGCGGGTGAACGATGCGGACCATCTCGCGCAGCGCCTGGCGCACCATGAGCTCCGCCCGGATCAGCTTGATGCCGCTGCCGGTCGAGCCCGAGCACGTGGTGAAGCAGCACAGGAACAGCATCCATACCGGCGCGAAGATCGGCCACTGGTAGAAGTCCGTGTTCGTGTATCCCGTCGTCGTCGCGATGGATACGACGTTGAAGGCCGAGTAGCGCAGCGCCGTCCAGAACGAAGGGTAGACCTCGTGCGCGAAAAGAAAATACGCGATCCCGAGCACCGACAGCCCGAGCACCGCGAGGTAGGCGCCCGCCTCCGGATCCCGGCGGTACGGGGCCACCGACCTGCGCCGGAAGGCGAGGAAATGGGTGCCGAAGTTGATGCCGGCCACCGCCATGAAGAAGATCGTCACGGCTTCGATCCCCGGGGAGCGGAAGAACGAGAAGTTTTCGTCGTGCGGCGAGAACCCGCCGAGGCTCACGGTGGAAAAAGCATGCAGCACGGCGTCGAACCACGACATGCCGGCGAATTTCATGACCAGCATGCACAGTATCGTGAGCCCCGCGTAGACCACCCACAATCCCTTCGCGGTCTCGGTGATCCGCGGCGTGAGCTTCGTTTCCTTCATGGGACCGGGCGTCTCGGCGCGCATGATCTGGCTGCCGCCGACGCCGAGGAGCGGCAGTATGGCGACCGCGAGCACGATGATGCCCATGCCTCCAAGCCACTGGAGCTCGCAGCGCCAGAAATTGATGGACGGCGGCAGGTTGTCCAGTCCGGAGAGGATGGTGGCGCCGGTCGTCGTCAGTCCGGCCACGGTCTCGAAGTAGGCATCGGTGAACGTCAGCCCTTTGACGTACAGCAGGAGCGGAATCGTCGCGAACGCCGGGAGCACCGTCCAGACCAGGGCCATCAGCAGGAAGCCGTCGCGCGCCTGCAGCTCCACGCGGTGTTTTCGCGTGAGCACCCACAGCGCGGCCCCTGCGAGGAAGGCCGCGACCACGGCTTCGTCGTACGCGCTCTGAGCGCCGTCCGCGTACAGGATCGAGATCCCGAGCGGCAGCAGCATCGCGACCGCGAAGCCTGCAATGGTCACGCTCAGCACGCTGAGAACGGGAAGCAGCCGGATCATGCCGCGGCTACACGAATCCCACGCCGACCTGGAAGAGCTTCTCCACTCTCGGCAGCGTTTTCTTGTCGGTCACGAATATGATGACGTGGTCCTCGGCCTGGATGACCGTATCGTGGTGCGCCATGATGACTTCGTCGCCGCGGACGATGGCGGCGATCGTCGCGCCCTTGGGCAGATCCATCTCGTCGATCCGCCGGCCGATGCAGCGGCACGATTCGCGATCGCCGTGCACGACCGCCTCGAGCGCCTCGGCGGCGCCCCTGCGCAGCGAGTGCACCTGGGTCACGTGGCCGCGCCTCACGTGCGCGAGCAGCGTGCCGATGGTCGCCTGTGCGGGCGAGATGGCGATGTCGATCTGACCGGACTGCAGGAGGTCGACGTAGGAGCGGCGGTTGATGAGCGCGACCACGCGCTTCGCGCCCATGCGCTTCGCGAGCAGCGCCGACATGATGTTGTTCTCGTCGTCGTTCGTGACCGCGATGAACATGTCCATGTCGTCGACGTTTTCGGCTTCGAGCAGCGCCTCGTCGGTGACGTCGCCCTGGAGCACGAGCGCGCGGTCGAGCCGGCTCGACAGCAGCTCGCAGCGTTTCTTGCTGTACTCGATCACCTTGACGCTGTAGTCGCGCTCGAGCGCCCCGCCGAGCCTGAGACCGATGTTCCCGCCGCCCGCGATCATGATGCGCTGGACCGGCTTATCCATGCGCCGGAGCTCGCGCATCACATGGCGTATGTCGCGCGTAGCCGCCAGGCAGAAGACCTCGTCGCCCGCGTCGACGACGGTGTCTCCCTCGGGGACGATCGGGCTGTCACCGCGGAAGATCGCCGCGATGCGCGTGTTAACCGAGGGCAGATGGCTGCGTATGTCCTTGAGCTGATGGCCCACGAGCGGCCCCCCCTGGAACGCGCGCACGGCAACAAGGCTCACTTTGCCGTGAGCGAACTCGAGCACCTGCAGGGCCTCCGGGAACTGGACCAGCTTGACGATATAGTCGGTGAGCACCTGCTCGGGGCAGATCGCGAGGTTGACCGCGAAACACTCGTCGCCGAGCACGCGCTCGTTCACCAGGTAATCCGTCGCCCGGATGCGGGCGATCCGCGTCGGCACGTTGAAGAGCTGCTCCGCGAGCTTGCAGGCGACAAGATTGGTCTCGTCGCTCTGCGTGACGGCGATCACCAGGTCGGAATCCTCGATGCCCGCTTCGACCAGCACGGAAGGGTGCGCCGCGCTGCCGACGACCGTGCGCAGGTCGAGCCGGTCCTGCAGGTTGCGCAGGCGCGCGCTGTCGATGTCGACGACCGTGATGTCGTTCGCCTCCGAAACCAGGCTTTCCGCGACGGTCGATCCGACTTGGCCCGCGCCAAGGATGACGATTTTCACGATAGCGTTCGTCCCCGGGTCATTCTTCGCGCCGTCCCGTGTGTATGCCGAGCGCTTTCAGCTTGCGATAGAGGTGGGTGCGCTCCAGACCGCACTTCTCCGCCACACGGGCGATCGACCCGTTCTCGAGCGCCAGGTGATGCTCGAAATACGCGCGCTCGAAGGCCTCGCGCGCGTCGCGCAAGGGAAGGTCCAGCGGGAGATCGATGCCCTTGGCCGGCGCCACGAACTGCGGCACGACGGATTCGACGTCGTTCGCGCCGATCTCTTCTTCTGGCGCCGTCGCCGCGAGCGAGCGCACGGCGGCCGCCAGGTCCTGCAGGTTGCCGGGCCAATCGAAATTGCGCAGCTGATTCAACGCGGCGGTCGAGAAATGGCGCGGGGGACAGAACCGGGCTTCCACCAGCTGAGCGAGCATCACGCTCGCGATCTCGGGGATGTCTTCGGGGTGCTCCCGCAACGGCGGCAGCGAGATCATCACGTTCGAGAGCGCATGCATGAGCGCCGCGTCGAACCCGTGTGCATCCACCAGGCGCCGCGGCTCCTCGGAAGTGAAGGACACGAAGCGAACCCTGTGCTTTTCCGCGCGCGTCGCCAGAAACGCGAGGTGCTTCTGCTGCGCACGCGACAGGACCACCAGCTCCTCGACGAACAGCACGCCTCCGGCCGCCTGTTGCAGCACGTCCTGCGAGCCTTCGAGGAGCGCCTGGTTGCCGTCCACCCACGGGCCGTTCGGCGGCTGGAGGTCGCGCGCGAACAGCTCGGGCATGGATCCTTTCTCGCCGCGAAGCAGCACGCTCGCGTTGACCGCCTCGACTTGGGCGAGACGCTTGCGCAGATCGGCGAGCGCGGGCGAGCGCCCGACCCCGGTCAGCGAGAGCGGCCGTACGGTCCTCGCCTCGGAGAAGCGCAGCACCCGCTTCACCGTCCCGAGCAGCTTCTGCAGCGCGATGGGTTTCTCCAGGAAATCCATCGCGCCGATCCGCGTCGCTTCGACGGCCGTCTCGATCGTGCCGTGGCCCGACATCATGATGACCGGCATGGTGAGCTGACCGCCGGCGGCCCACTCCTTGAGCAGCGTGATGCCGTCGGCGTCGGGCATCCAGATATCCAGCAGCACGAGGTCCGGCCGCTGGCGCGAGCGCGCGCTGCGCGCGGCCGTGGCGTTCTCGGCAAGCTCTACCGTGTGCCCTTCGTCGGAGAGGATTTCCGACAGCAGCTCGCGGATGCCGACCTCGTCGTCGACTACGAGTATTTGGGCCATGGTTGCGCGCCGTCCTCCTCACGCGGCCAGCGGCAGAGCGATCAGAACGGCCGCGCCCCGCGGCCGGCGATTCTCGATGCTGATCGTACCCTGATGCTCGTCGATGATCTTCTTCACGATCGCGAGGCCCAGCCCCGAGCCCTTGGGTTTCGTCGTGACGTACGGCTCGAAAGCCCGCTCGATGACTTCGCTCGAGAACCCGCAGCCGTTGTCGACGATCCTGAGCCAGGCCTGCCCGCCGAGAGTCCCGGGCGCGGCCGCGGTCTCGACTTCGATCCTCGGGTTCGCCGTCCCGGCGAGAGCGTCCTGCGAGTTCCGCAGCAAATTGTGTATGACCTGCCGCAACTGATCGGGGTCGCCGCGCACCGACGGCAGGTCGGGCTGCAGGCGCGCCTGCACCAGCGTCCCCGATTGTTCGTACAGCGACAGCACATCGGCGACGAGGCGATTCAGATCGAGGCCCTCGAGCCGGGTGATCGGGGTCCGCGCATAGTCCCGGAAGTCGTCGACCATGCCCTTGAGCGCGGTCACCTGCGCGACGATGGTCTCGGTGGCGCGGTGCAGCGCGGTGGCATCATCGATGTCCAGCTTGCGCGAGAGCTTCGCCTGGAGACGCTCGGCCGAGAGCTGGATCGGGGTAAGCGGATTCTTGATCTCGTGCGCGAGCCGGCGCGCGACCTCGCCCCACGCCGCCGCCCGTTGCGCCGAGATCAGCTGGGTGATGTCGTCGAACACCACGACGTAGCCGCCGCCGCTCGCGCCCGGAAGCAACGAGCCCCGGACCAGGAGCACGGCCAGGCGCTGCAGCAGCTCGAACTGAACCTGCCATGCCGCGGCCGGGTGCATCGCGAACTGCGCCTGCAGCATGCCGGCGAAGGCCTCGAGCTTGCGCCATTGGGAGAGCGGCACGCGGTCGAGCGGTCCGAGATCTTCGCGCAGGATGCGCGCGGCCCCCGCGTTGGCGATGCGCAGCGCAAAGCCGCTGTCGAACACCATCACGCCCGCGGACAGGTTTGCCAGGATGCTCTCGAGATACGCGTTGGCCATCTCGAGCTGCGCCTGGTTGCGCTGCGCCGTGTTGCGCGCCTCGCCGAGCTGCTCGGTCATGCTGTTGAACGACTGCGTGAGGATGCCGAGCTCGTCGCGGCTGGTGACGGGCGCCCGCCTGGAAAAGTCGCCGCGTGCGACCGCCTGCGTGCCCTCGGCCAGGATGGCGAGCGGCCGCGAGAGACGGCGGGAAAGGAGGAACGCGAGCGCGATCGCCGAGAACAGCGCCAGCAGCAGCGTCAGGGTCAGGGTCAGGATGTAGATGGTCTTCAATCCCTCGCGCGACAGTTGCAGCTCGCGGTACGCCCGGTACACCGTCTGCACCGACTCGCCGTAGTCGGCGATCGATTGCGGCACCTCGTGCGTGAGCTGCAGGAAGCGCGCTTCGTCGACGAGCGCGAGCGTGTTGAGCGGTACGATGACGCGCAGGACCAGGCCCTTCTCCCCAAACGGCTCGACCGCGCCGTAGCCGCGATTCAGGCGCGCCTGGCGCAGCGCGTTCTCCGGGACGCTCGGCGCCAGCCGGTCCGTGGCCGTCCTCGTGCTCGCGAGCACCGTTCCGCCCGAGGTCATCAGGACGGCGTTCTCGGTCCCGAGCTGCTCGCGCAGGCGGCCCAGCGCCACCGGCTGCTGCGCGGGCGGAACGTCCGAGAGATCGAGCGCCATGACCTGAGCCTTGAGCACGAGATCGCTCAGCATGACGTCGAGCGCCGCGCGTCCGAGATTGAGGCCGCCGTCGAGCGCCTTCTCGACGCGGACGTCGAACCACGATTCGATGCTGCGCGCGAGGAACTGCAGCGAGACGGTGTAGACCAGCAGGCCCGGCACGATGCCGACGAGTGCGAACATGACGAGCACGCGAAAGGTGAGGAGCGATCCGAACACCTTCGCGCGCCGCTGGCGCGCGAGGCGTACCAGCTGGTAGACCACGAGGATGAGCAGCGCGAGCGCGACGGCCGCGTTCAGCCAAAGCAGCAGCGGATAGTACTCTGAGAATATCGGCGAATTGGCCGTTGCGGTCGCCAGCAGGAACAGCAGGATGCCGCCCACGGCCGCGCTCGCGATCAGCATGTAAGTCATCGCGACTCCTTTTCTGGCGCGACGAACCTGAAGCGCCGCCAGTCCGACACGAGCGTCCAATCGCGGCTGGTCATGGCCATCACCTGCACGGCCTTGGGCAGCTGCGAGGTGTCGAGCCGCATTCGGATCGCGCCGACATAGCTCTGTCCCGCGGAGATCCGGTCACGGCCCATGACGGGCCAGCTCCGGATGCGTCCGAGGACGCGGAGCGCCTCGGCGAGCGACGTGAAGCTCTGCTGCACCGGGCCGCTCGCCACGGTGTATTGCTGGGACAAAGGCAGATACGAGAGCTTGACCTGCAGCTTCTCCGAGGCCGCGGTCTCGTCGAACCAGTACCAGCGAGGGCGCACCAGCTCGAACTCGACCATGAAATTGAGCGACACGCCATTCGCGAGCGCTTCCTCGAGGCGGGGCGACAGCTCGAACCAGAAGTCCGCGTGCACGACGTAACCTTCGTCGACGGGCTCAACGCCCACGCCGAGCACCTCGATGGAATCGGCGCGGACCGCGCCCGCCCCGAGGAGCAGGGTGGCGCAAAGGAACAACCAGCCCAGTGATCGCGTCATGGGCGTTTTTCCAGCAGCGCGTAGAAGAAGCCGTCGCTGTCGGCGTCCGGGACTATCTGGCCCAGGGGTCGGCCGGGTGCTTCGGGCGCAGCGGCCGCGTCCGGGCGGCGCTCGAGGAAGGCGGCGACCTGCTCGACGTTCTCGGCCGGAAACACCGAGCACGTCGAATACAGCAGCTTGCCGCCCGGGGCCAGCGCCCGCCAAAGCGCATCGAGCATCGAAGCCTGCGTCCTGGCGAAAGCCGCGATGTCCTCGCGCCGGCGCAGCCACTTGCTGTCCGGATGCCGGCGCACCACCCCGGAGGCCGAGCACGGCGCATCGAGCAGGATGCGATCGAAGCGCTGTGCGCCAAAACAGCGCTCCGGCTCGCGGCAATCGGCCACGACGACGCGGCCCGACAGTCCGAGCCGGGCGAGGTTCTGCGCGATCCGGTCGGTGCGCGCGCAGTCGATGTCGGCGGCGACGAGTTCGCAGTCGACGCGCTCGAGAACATGCGCGGTCTTACCTCCCGGGGCCGCACACGCATCGAGCACGCGCATGCCCGGGGCGACGTCGAGCAGCCGCGCCGCCCATTGCGCCCCGGCGTCCTGAACGGATACTTCGCCGCGCGCGAACCCCGGAAGCGATTCCACTCCCCTCGGGACCTCCAGGCGCACGGCCTCGGCCCCGAGATGACGTGCCGCGATGCCCGCATCGCGCAGCTTGCCGAGATAGGCTTCCACGGTCGAGCGACGGCGGTTCACGCGCAGCGTCATCGGCGGGTGCTCGTTGCCTGCCTGCAGGATGTCGCGCCAATTCGCCGGGTAAGCGGATCGCACGAGGTCGATCCACCACTGCGGATGTCGGAAGCTGCCGGTGTCGGTCGAGTCTATCTCGGAGGTCAAGGCGACGGCGCGGCGCTGATAGTTTCGCAGCACCGCGTTCACCAGGCCCTTCGCCCGCGCTCGCCCGATGCGCGTTGCGCCCTCCACCGCCTGGTGAACGATCGCGTGCGCGGCCTCGGGCCGCGCCATGAGCTCGCACAAGGCGGCGAGCAGCAAACCGCGCAGCGTAGCGTCGGCGACCGGTTTATCGAGCAGGCGATCGAGCGCGGCGTCGACGAGGCCGTACGCCCGCAGCGCGCCGTAGGACAGGTCCTGCGCCGCGGCAACGAGGGGCCCGGGAAGGGCGCGCGTCCTCACCTCCGCGAGCGCCGCGTTGAGGCTCGAGCCGTTCAGCACGCGCCCGACGACTTCGCCCGCGAGCGCCAGAGACTGCGCCAGCGAATGGGATTGTTTGAAGGCGATTTCGGCCAAGGCGCGGGCGCAAGGTTACGAGCGTGACGGCATTATAGTGAATCGCGCCCGCCGGCGCGGCCGATCAGCCCGCCGTCCCGACGGAGAACCGCTCGCCTTCGGACACGGGAAACCCGCGCAGGAAATCGCCAGCTCGCAGACGCCGTCCGCCGGGGCGCTGCAGCTCGGTGACGAGGACGGCGCCGTCGCCGCAGGCTACCCGTAGGCCGGCGCTCGCAACCTTCAATACTTCGCCCGGTTCTCCCTCGCCCGGGACGAGCGCGCAGGACCAGAGCTTCAGCTCCGAGCCGCGCAGGACCGCGGTTGCCCCCGGCGTCGGATCGAAGGCCCGCACGCGACGCCGCACCGATACCGCGCTCTCGCGCCAGTCGATGCGGGCCTCCTCCTTGCGGATTTTCGGAGCGTAGCTCGCTTCGGGCTGCGATTGCGGCGACGCGACCAGCGTACCCGCCTGCAAGCCGTCGAGCGCGCGCACGCATAATTCGGCGCCGAGACGCGCCAGACTATCGTGCAAGCTGCCGGCGGTATCGTCTTCGCCGATCGCGCAGGTCTCCTGCAACAACACCGGCCCGGTGTCGAGCCCGGCGTCCATCTGCATGATCGAAATGCCGGTGCGGGCGTCGCCCGCGAGGAGGGCGCGCTGGATCGGCGCGGCACCACGCCAGCGAGGCAGCAAGGAAGCATGCACGTTGATGCATCCCAGGCGCGGGATGCCGAGCACGCGCTCGGGCAGTATCAGCCCGTACGCCGCGACCACCATGACGTCGGGCTCGAGGGCGGCGACCTGCGACTGTGAGGCCGCGTCTCGCAACGACACCGGCTGCAGCACCGCGATTCCGTGCTCGAGAGCGCGCTTCTTCACGTCGGAGGCGGATTCGCCGAGCCCGCGACCCGCCGGGCGGTCGGGCTGCGTCAGGACCGCGATCACGCGGTGCCCCGAACCCAGGAGAGCGTCGAGAATCTGGACGGCGAAGGACGGGGTACCCGCGAAGATGAGCTTCATGATCCGGGCCTCGGCTGACCGCCGTGATCGGGAAGCGCCGTCTAGGCGCTCTTGCGAAGCTGCTTCTGCAACTTGGCCTTGATGCGCTGCTGCTTGAGGCGCGACAGGTACTCGACGAAGACCTTGCCTTCGAGGTGGTCCATCTCGTGCTGGACGCAGATGGCGAGGAGCTTGTCGGCGGCGAGGGTGAGTGGCTTGCCGTCGCGGTCGAGCGCGCGCACCGTGACGCGCTCCGAGCGCTCTACCGGCTCGTAGATTCCGGGCAGCGAAAGGCAGCCCTCCTCGCAGAACTGCACGCCTTCACGCGCGATGATCTCGGGATTGATGAGCACGAGGAGCCGGTCTTTCGTCTCCGACGTGTCGATGACGATGATGCGCTTGTGCACATCGACCTGCGTCGCCGCCAGGCCGATGCCTGGCGCCGCGTACATCGTTTGCGCCATGTCGTCCACCAAGGTGCGTATCTCTTCGTTCACCTCAGTAACGCTCGCCGCCTTTTTGTAGAGGCGGGGATCGGGATAGCGAAGGATGTTCAGAGCAGCCATAAAAAACTTGCAAATTTAACGCATTACGTTCAGAATTTAATGCAGACTGTAAAAAAGGGGCTACTCTGGGGCATGTTGGGGCGGCGACGCCCGTTTCCAGACGAGGCAGTCATGAAAAAGTCTATCACAGCCGTTGTCGCGTCCTTCCTCTGCGCCGCTGCTCTCGTCCATGCGCAGGGCGACATTCAACTCAAGGAAAACGCTCCGGACAGCTACGTCGTGCAAAAGGGCGACACGCTGTGGAGCATCGCCGTCAAGTTCCTGAAGGACCCCTGGCGCTGGCCCGAGATATGGCGGCTGAACCAGGAGCAGATCCGCAACCCGCACGAGATCGTGCCGGGCAGCACGATCGTCCTCGACCGGACCGGCGCGGGTCCGGGTGGGGACGGTCAGCCGCAGCTGCGGCTCGGGGAGGCGCAGCCGCAGTTGCGGCTCCAGCTCGGCCAAGGCGGTTCCACCGAACGCCTCGGCCCGAAGATCTACAGCGAGCCGATCTCGGCGGAGGCAATTCCGGCCATCCCGGCGAACGTCATCGAGCCGTTCCTCACGCAGCCGCTCGTGATCGAGAACGGCGGCCTCGCAAAGGCGCCCCGCATCATCGCCACCCAGGAGAGTCACGTGTACCTCGGACGAGGCGGCATCGCCTACGTCACCGGCTTCGGCAAGTCGCCGGAGGAGATCTGGCAGGTATACCGGCAGGGACGGCCGCTGGTCGATCCCGACGACAACAGGACGCTCGGCTACGAAGCGGTCTACCTCGGGACGGCGCGCGTGACGCGCGGAGGCGACCCGGCGACCGTTCAGATCGTCTCTTCGAAACAGGAGATCACCGCCGGCGACCGCCTGGTCGCCGCAGGGAAGCCGGCGCCGATCAAATACGCGCCGCATGCGCCGAGCAAGGCGGTGAAGGGCCGCGTGATCGGGCTGTACGACGGTTTGGCGACCGCCGAGGGCGGCCGGCATTCGATCATCTCCATCAACAGGGGCGCGCGCGACGGCTTGGAGCATGGTCACGTGCTCGCGCTGTACCGGACCGGTGCCCTGATCCCCGATCCCGAATCGGGGTTGTCGCGCGACACCGCGCCGAAGTTCCGGCTACCCGACGAGCGCTATGGTCTCGCGTTCGTATTCAGGGTGTTCGACAACGTCTCGTATGCGCTCGTGATGGAGAGCTCGCGCCAGCTCACACCGGGCGACGTGGTCCAAACGCCCTGATCGCAGCGAGCGGGCGCCTTCGAAGCTCGACTGCGGGCGATCTCTTGGACCCCGAACTCGCGGCCTGGATCGACCTCAGTCTCGTTCCCGGACTCGGCGGCCCGTCCATGCGCGCGCTGCTTTCGACCTTCGGGTTGCCGCGGCGGGTGCTCGATGCGTCCGCCGCGACGCTCGCGCGCACCGTGCCGGAAGCGCTCGCGCGCGCCATTGCCAGCCGCGATCGCGCCGTCGCTGTCGAGCGCGCACTCGAATGGTGCTCCCGCCCGGGCAGGACGATCCTCTCGCTGACCGACGACGCCTATCCGAAGCAGCTGTTCGAAATACCGGATCCGCCCGCGCTGCTCTACGTGCAGGGGGACCCGGCCTATCTGTCGGCGACATCGCTGGCCGTGGTCGGCAGCCGCAACGCCACGCCCCAGGGCCTTGCGAACGCGCAGGCCTTCGCCCGCGCGCTCAGCGCCTCGGGAGTCACCGTGGTGAGCGGCCTCGCCCTCGGCGTCGACAGCGCCGCACACCGCGGCGGGCTCGAGGGATCCGCCGGAACGGTGGCGATCCTCGGAACCGGTGCCGACATCGTCTACCCCAGGACGAACCAGCCGCTCGCCGATCAGATCGCGTCGCGCGGCGCGCTCGTCTCGGAATTTCCGCTCGGCACGCCTCCTCTCCAGGCCAACTTCCCGCGCCGCAACCGCTTGATCGCGGGACTGACGCGCGGCTGCCTGGTCGTCGAGGCGGCGCTGCCGTCCGGTTCCATGATCACCGCGCGCCTCGCCGCCGAGCAGGGACGCGATGTGTTCGCGATCCCCGGATCCATACATTCTCCGCTCTCGAAGGGCTGCCACGCGCTGATCAAGCAGGGCGCGAAGCTCGTGGAGAGCGCGCAGGACGTGCTGGACGAGCTCGGCGTCGCGCCAAGCGCGACGCGCGAAGCGCGCGCTCCATTGCCTGAGAGCAAGCTGCTCGGGCACATGGGCTTCGATCCGTGCGATATCGACACGCTGGTCGCGCGGAGCGGCTTGACCGCGGACGCGGTATCGGCAATGCTGCTGCAACTCGAGTTGGAAGGGAAGGTCGGGAGCCTCTCGGGAGGCTTATATCAACGGGTTTCGTGAGAATAGGACAATCGCAAAACATGTTCGACGTTCTCGTATATCTCTTCGAAAACTTCTACCAAGCCGACGGCCGCCCCGACCACGAGACGCTGGCGCGCAAGCTGCACGCCGCCGGATTCGAGAACGAAGACATCCACGAAGCCCTGGACTGGCTCAACGGCTTGGCGACTCCGCACGCGACCGGGCGCCTCGAATGCCTGGACCTGCGTCCCACCTTCCGCGGGTACAACGCGCAGGAGACCGCCAAGCTCTCGACCGAGACCCGCGGCTTTTTGGCATTCCTCGAAAGCGCCCGCATTCTCGCGCCGAGGATGCGTGAGTTGATCATCGAGCGCGCGATGGCGCTGCCCGACGAAGTCGTCGGACTCGACAAGTTCAAGGTGATCGTCCTCATGGTTCTCTGGACGCAGCGCGGCAGCGTCGACGCTCTGGTGCTCGACGAGCTGCTCCCGGACGGCGAGAAGCGTCAGATGCATTGATCGGCGCGCGGCGCCGGTCGCCCTTTTTCGAAATCGATCGAGGCCTTGCAAGGGCCCGCCGACCGCTTTCTTGCGTCGCGGCCCGAAAAGCACTTATCATGCTGCGCTTCGATCGGCGCACGCATTCTTCCCTCTTCGCATTCCGTGAACGCGAAACGCGTCGCATGGTCAATGCCTGCGTAAGTCGCCGTGAAGCATCGTATGAGCAAGAAACTCATCATCGCGGAAAAGCCTTCGGTCGCGAACGACATCGCCCGGGTCCTGGGCGGGTTCACGCGTCACGGCGATTACTACGAGAGCAGGGCATACGTCCTGTCCTCCGCCATCGGCCATCTGCTCGAGCTCGTTCC
>Ga0070741_10012367_pt1 | contig 15446 bp, 18 predicted proteins | sample Coa_R1_4_FD_66440 | JGI IMG/M metagenome (GOLD analysis project Ga0070741, IMG submission 66440) | Surface soil microbial communities from Centralia Pennsylvania, which are recovering from an underground coalmine fire - Coalmine... | ecosystem: Environmental > Terrestrial > Soil > Unclassified ... | reverse complement strand
TCCGGCTCGCGCATGATGTGCAACTATATGCGCTTTGGTGGAGTCTGGAAGGATGTGCCTGAAGGCTGGTTGGAAATCGCGCACGAGCTTGCCTACAACCGTCTGCCGCGCGTTGCCGACGAGATGGAAAAATATCTCGTTCACAACGAAATTTTCGACGTACGCGCAAAACACATCGGCGTCCTTCCACCTGACCTCGCCATAAACTTTGGCGTGTCCGGTCCCATGCTGCGCGCTTCCGGTGTTAAATATGATGTGCGTCGCACCGACCCCTATTCGATTTACGACCGCTTTGACTTTGATATTCCCGTCGGCACGAACGGCGATATCTATGACCGCATGTGGTGCCGCATTCAAGAAATCCGCGAATCGGTCAAAATCATTCAGCAGGCGCTGAAAGACATTCCCACTGGCGAAATTCAAGCCGGTAAAAAGGCGTACAGTTTCAAAGTACCCAAAGGCGAGTTCTATTCGCACATCGAAGCGCCGCGCGGTGAATTTGGCTGGTACGTCGTCAGCGACGGCACAGCCAATCCCTATCGCTATCACGTGCGCGCGGGTGACTTTGTCAACCTCGCTACGATGGAGCAAATGTGCGTTGGTCACAAAATCGGCGACCTCGTCGGCGTGCTCGGCAGCGTTGACATTATCATGGGATCAGTGGATAGATAGTGCGATAGTGGGATGGTGCGATAGTGTTTTGAACAAGCAACGACGCCCCTATCGCACGAATGCACGATTGCACTATCGCACTTCCCGGAGGCAGAATGAAGATACCGTTAATTGGTGTTGTAAATGGAATGTTAATAACAATGGGTCGCTTGCTTCGTTCCTATCGAACAGACTTGAGCGAGCGATTACAACTAAAAGCATTATTCAAACCGGTTAGTCCGCAGTTGGCGAGTGAACGCGCGTCAGTCAATCAGCGCGGTTTGATTACCGTCGAGTATCCCGATGTCAAGCTCAAGCCGCCCGAAAATTTTCGCTTTATTCCATTTCTTGTTTACGAACCCGTGACCGATGCGGCGGGCGTACCAATTGTTGACGCCGCGACGGGCAAAGAAGAAATTGGCGTCGAACGCTGCACCGCGTGCGGCATTTGCGCCAAAGTCTGTCCGCCCCAATGTATCTGGATCGTGCGCGCGGTGGGCGATGATGGCAAACCCAAGCCGAAAGCCGCCGAGTTTTATATTGACATTGATATTTGCATGAATTGTGGCTACTGCGCCGAATTCTGCCCGTTTGATGCCATCAAGATGGATAACGATTACGAGCTCGCGGGCTATGAGCGGCACGTCAATCATATTTATGATTTGCAGACCTTGATGAAATCCACGACCTATTACGAAAGCATCAAACCGACGGACTATGCAGCGGAAGAAGCCGCGCGCCGCGCCAAAGAAGAAGCCAAAGCGAAAAAGCCCGCTGCTGCCGAACGCACCGCCGCTGCCGCTGCTGCTGCGGCAAAAGCGGCAACCCCTGCGATGAGCACCAACGTCAAAGCCGAGGGCGATTCCTCCAGCTCGTAGGGAGATGGAAATGGACAAACCAAATAACAAACGCACATTGCAAGTGCTCTGGGAACGCGCAATTGAACGCGCCCAAGAACACAATCTGCGTGAACAGGATCTCGAGGCAATTCAATTAAACGATGCTGCTGGGATTACTGGTGGTCTCAAGATTCGGTCCGATTTGCGCGTGGGCGTCGGCAGTATCTGGGGGACATGCGGGGTCAACTGCAATGGGGGACAGGGGGGGTGAACTGCATAACAGAATGCTAACAAGCAGGCGTTTTCTAACGCCCGACCCTAGAAATTCATATGGCAGTACGAGAAATTTTATTGTCGGAGCATCCCATGCTCCGACAGAAAGCGAAAAAAGTAAAAAAAATTGACGCATCGCTCCAAAAACTCATTGACGACATGATTGAGACGATGGAGGATGCCCCGGGGCAAGGACTTGCCGCGCCGCAGATTGGCGTCAGTCTGCGTGTTATTGTTGTGGACGCTAAACCGGGCGAAGATGATTCCGAAGACGAACCGACCGTCCAGCTTCAGCTCATTAATCCTGAAATTCTTGAAAAGCGCGGCGAGGTCGTCGGCGAAGAAGGCTGCCTTTCCATTCCCGGTTATCTCGGCAATGTCAAACGTGCCGAGTTCGTCGTCGTCAGAGCATTAAACCGCAAAGGCAAAGAAATCAAACTCAAGGCGTCGCACAATCTCGCCCGCGTCTTGCAGCACGAGATTGACCATCTGGATGGAATCCTATTTACTGACCGCCTTGAAAAACCGGAAGACCTCTTCCGTGTGAACGAGAAAGGCGAACGCATTCCAGTCTTTGGAAAGCAAGCCGCTCCGGTAACAGCATAAACATTACAAGAGGGCGGCAAATCACCGCCCTCTTGTAATGTCAAAACGTAATATGTCATCGCGAGCCATTTTTGTGCGATGCCGTTCATCGCCGCAATCTCCTGCTCGGCTAAAACGATTCCCAGTGAGGAGATTGCTTCGTCGCCAACTGCGCTCCTCGCAATGACAACCAAGCACTTGTACAGAATTTGTTTGACGTATCCAAATCGCAGTCGTATAATCCTCAACTGCCGTCCGGTTGGGCTGATTCTGACCGTACGCAAGGAGTAAAGCAATGGCTGCTTTGATTCAAACCGCGTCCAGTGTACTTCGCTATCGCGGCGGCGCGGGACAATGGGCGTGGGCAATCCATCGCGCGGCGGGGCTTGGCGTCCTCGCTTTCTTATTGCTCCACATTGTAGATATTTTTGCCGCGTCGTTCGGTCCGACCCTATTCAACGACCTGTTATTTCTCTACAAAGCGTGGCCCTTTCGCATCTTGGAAGTCGCGCTCTTATTCGGGCTGCTTTATCACGCCATGAATGGCCTTCGTATCATCCTCGCCGACTTTATTCCGATGCTCGCCAGCCGCTCGATTGCGCGCAATCTGTTCTATTTACAGACCGTCCTTTTCGGTATTCTATTCGCCATCGGCGGCTATATCATGCTCGTTACCGCCGCCGAACCGCCCTTTGGAAATAATCCGGTTTTTTCAACAATCGTAGTCATTGGAGTTGTCGCCCTCCCGCTTGTCATTTCCCTCGCGTCCAGTTTCGCTCCTTCAGCGTCTACAATTCCTTTGGACACCGACACAACGCGCGGGAATTATCAAGACGGCGTCGCGCGCATTCTGCAAAGTCGCCAGCGCCGTCCCATGAATCGCACCGAACTCAACATCTGGCTCTTTATGCGGATTTCTGGCTTTCTTTTGATTTTTGTCGCCCTCTTTCATTTTCTGCTCATGCACTTTGTCTATGGCGTGGACAATATTGATTTCGGGTTCATTGTCGCGCGCTGGATGGACCCCGTCACAGGTTGGTTCTGGCGCTCGTATGATCTCGTCCTCTTGATTCTCGCGCTCGTGCATGGTATGTTCGGTGTTCGTTATTCGATTGAAGACTATTTTCATAATCCTGCCGTCAAATTTATCTTGACCGCAGGCGCAGTCCTCACCGAAATCGCCTTGATTATTATGGGCGCGTTCGTGATTTTTACATTTAACGCGGCATAGGGACGCCAATGGCAATTTTACACAAATATGATGCAGTCGTAATCGGCGCAGGCGGCGCGGGCTTGTGGGCGTCGTACGAATTGGCGCGTGCAGGCGTCAATTGCGCGGTCTTGACGAAATTGTACCCGACGCGTTCCCATACAGGCACAGCACAAGGGGGCATCGCGGCGGCGCTTGGCAACATGGAAGAAGACCATCCCGAATGGCATATGTTCGACACCATCAAGGGCGGCGATTATTTAGTAGATCAAGACGCCGCGCAAATTCTTGCCGAAGAAGCCGTTGTCACCGTCATCGAATTGGAACACATGGGTTTGCCGTTCGATCGCACGCCCGAAGGCAAAATCGAACAGCGTCGTTTCGGAGGACACACCAAGCCCGACCCGAATGACCCATCGCGTCGAATTCCAGTCATGCGTTCTTGCAAATCCGCCGACCGCACGGGTCACATGATTTTACAGACCTTGTTCCAGCAGAACGTCAAGTACAACACCAAATTCTTTAACGAATTTCAGGTGCTGGATTTAATTCTCGACGACGGTGTATGTCGCGGCTGCGTCGCTATCGAGATCGCAACGGGCGAAATTCATATCTTTCACGCCAAGGCGGTTATTCTCGCGACGGGCGGCTTTGGAAAAATTTACAAAGTCACATCGAACGCCCATTCATTAACAGGCGATCTCGTCGCGCTTGCATGGCGGCACGGCATCCCGCTCGAAGATATGGAATTTTTCCAATTCCATCCCACCGCCGTCTATGAAAAAGGCATTCTCATCTCCGAAGCTGCACGCGGCGAAGGCGGCATCCTCTTTAACTCGAAACAAGAACGCTTTATGGAGCGACTCGCGCCGAGCATGAAAGAACTCGCCCCGCGCGATATGGTTTCACGCTATATCATCGAAGAAATCCGCGCGGGCAATGGCGTCGGTCCCGACAAAGATGCGGTCTGGCTTGATGTGCGCCCGGAGACAATTAACAAGTACAAGAGCGCGCCCGGCGGCAGACGCGTCACCGTCGAGTCGCTAGAACACGCATTGCCCGACATTCTCGAATTTGTCCGCCTCTACGAAGGTCTTGAGCCGATGAAGGAGCAGTTCCTCATTCAACCCACCGCCCATTACGCGATGGGTGGAATTCCCACCGATCTGATGGGTCGTGTCATCCGCGACGAGAACAACACGGTGGTCAAAGGGTTATACGCAGCAGGGGAATGTGCCTGCGTCTCGGTTCACGGCGCGAATCGGCTCGGCACCAATTCGCTGATTGATATTCTCGTGTTCGGACGGCGTTCAGGTCTTGATGCAGCGCGCTATGTCAAAGAAGCCGACTGGCAGAACATTTCCCCAAAGGTTGATGAGCTCGCGATTTCACAAATTGACGGGTTAAAGAACGCCCAAGGCAAAGAATCGCCCGCCGAAATTCGCAAAAAGATGCAGCAAACCATGGACGACCATGTGGGCATCTATCGTACCGGCGAAGACATGAAGCTCGCCATTGGCACCATCAACGACTTGCGTGAAGCGTACCAAGAAATCTCGATCATGGACAAGGGCAAAAAGTTCAACACCGACCTGCTCGAAGCGTTAGAACTGGGCTATCTGCTCGACCTTGCCTACGTCACCGCCACCAGCGCGTTAAATCGCACGGAATCGCGCGGCGCGCACGCCCGCGAAGATTTTCCCAAGCGGGATGATGCCGATTGGCTCAAGCATACCCTTGCATTCAAACGAAATGGCGGCGTCGAATTTCGCTACAAGCCCGTCACGATTACGAAATATCAACCGCAGGAGAGGAAATACTAATCGTTCTTTTCAATGCCAAAGCTTTACGAGTATTTTGGGTTAATCCTGTTGTTTTATTCGAACGAACATGAGCCAGTGCACGTGCATGGGAAATATGGAGAGCAAGAGTGTCGTGCGGAATTTACTATTGTCGAGGGACGTGTTACGGAGATTCGTTATTTTGATGTTATCGGACGACGCCCTTTATCGCGCCGACAGATACGCGATTTCAAAAAGGTAACTGAACAATTCGCGGATGAAATTGTAAGAAAATGGATACAGTACTTCGTTCTTCACGAACAAATAAAACCCGAACAAATAAATCGTCGTCTTCCTTAAAGAATCGGTTTATCGCCGTAGAGGCCGCTGAATATCTAAAAGGACATCAACTACGGCTGCGGTTTAATGATGGCAAGAATCAAGTTGTTGACTTTGGGCCATTCCTAGAACAGTCAACCAATCCACTCATTCGCCAGTATCTCGAACTCAACAAATTCAAGAGCTTTCGTATTACGAATGGTGATTTAGAGTGGAACGATTATGATTTATGCTTTCCAATTGCAGACCTTTACTATAATCGTCTTACTAAGGAATCTGGTAGCTAAACAATGTGGCTCTGGATCGGTCTCATCGTCGGCATCATCATCGGACTGATTGTTGGAATCGGTATCGGTTTTTCACTGTACGCCCGCGCAGGTACATGGGATTAATCGGGGCATAAATTTTGCCAGACGTTACATGCTTGGTCGGACTCGTCATCGGCATTATAGTGGGGCTAGTCATCGGCGTGCCAATTGGAATGCGCTTATACTGGAAAACAGGACATTGGTAGGAAGGAATGAAGTGGTCAGAGGTCGTTGCAAATCCCTTCTTGAGAAATCTGCCGTTCAAAATCGAATTAAATCGGTTCGGGCAGATTTTGATGAGTCCTGCATCGAACTATCACGGCAGTCTACAAAATCAAGTTGCTCGGAATATTGAAAAGCGGCGAAAGAGTGGTACGATTATCAACGAATGTTCCATCCAAACATCGGACGGAGTCAAAGTCGCCGATGTAGCATGGGCGTCTGATAAATTTATTCAAGAATTCGGTTACAGCACACCGTATCCTCAAGCGCCAGAGATATGTGTCGAGATCGTTTCGCCATCAAACTCCAAAGCAAGTATTGAATTCAAAGTCGAGCTCTATCTTGCCAAAGGCGCACTCGAAGTCTGGGTAGTGAATCAAGCCAAGAACGTCCGCTACTATGCACACAGCGGAGAGATCAAAAAGAGCAGACTCATTCCGAGATTCAAGCTATAATTTCATCACCGTAAATTGTAGGAGAACGGACGCGTGGCAGACTATCACTTGAAAATAAAACGCTACAATCCAGAAACAGACAAGAAACCGCACTGGGAAGAATACAAAATCCAAGCCGACCCAACGGATCGGTTACTCGACGGCTTGAATATCGTCAAATGGTATCACGATGGCTCGCTCACCTTTCGTCGTTCCTGCGCGCACGGCATTTGTGGCAGCGACGCGATGATGATTAACGGCGCGAATCAACTCGCCTGCAAGTTGATTATGAAAGCCGCGCAAAAGCAGGCAGGCGGTAATAATCTCATCACCATCGAACCGCTGCGCGGGTTTCCCATCGTCAAAGACCTCGTCGTGGACATGGAAGGGTTTTATGAAAAATATCGCGCGGTCAAACCCTTCTTGATTAATTCCGAACCGCCGCCCGAACGCGAACGCTTGCAGACACCCGCCGAACGCGAACGATTCGACGATACAACCAAATGTATTCTCTGCGCTGCCTGCACAACTTCCTGTCCAACCTTTTGGGCAGACCGCGAATACGTCGGACCCGCCGCGATAGTCCAAGCGCATCGCTTTATTTTCGATTCGCGCGATGAAGGCACCGACGAAAGATTGAACATTCTTGGTGAACGCGGCGGCGTGTACACCTGTCGCTCGATTTACAACTGTGTGGAAGCTTGCCCGCGCGGGATTGACATTACCAAAGCCATCAATGAAGTAAGACAGGCGCTGCTCTTTCACTAAGTACTAGGAACTGTGCATGATTTCTCCAGCCAGTGTTCAGGAAAAGCACATTACGGGCGAAGAATTGCTCGAAATGGGCGATATTGGTCCCGCCGAACTCATTGACGGGAAAATCGTGCTTATGAGTCCGACTAGCGGCGAACATGGCTATTTCGAACAGACCTTGAGCTCCAAGCTCGATCAATTCGTTCGCGCTCGCAAATTGGGTTGGGTTCTATCGGGCGAAGTTGGAATCTACATTCGACGAAATCCAGATCGCATCCGCGCCGCCGATGTTGCAGTTGTTTCGCGTGAACATTCGCCGCTTCGTGCGTTACGCGGGTATCTGACCTTTGCGCCAATTCTAGTTATCGAAATTGTCTCGCCGAGTGACCGCTGGGATGACATTCGCCAAAAGATCGAGGACTATTTTTCAATCGGCGTCGAGCGAGTTTGGATTTGCGAACCCGAGTTGCAAGATATACTCATTTTCCGTTCGCCGTTAGAGTTCACCAAGATTCAATCCAACGAGGTTCTTCACGGCGAAGGAATTTTGAACGGTTTTGAGCTACGCTTGACGGAATTATTTGAGATAGAATAAAGAAAGGGTGAATCATCATGCCCCTCTATGAATACCACTGTGAATCGTGCGAGCGCGAATTTGAACTGCGTCGTCCCATCAAGGATGCGGATGCTGCAACGCGCTGCCCCGAATGCGAAAGCGAAGATGTCACGCGCAAGCTCTCGCTGTTTATCGCGTTCACCAAGAGCGATAGCGGCGCGCAGTCGTTGGGCGGCGCAGGTAGTTGCGGCTGCGGCGGTGCCTGCGCCTGTGGCGGTCACAGCGTAAATTGATTTTATTGTCTCCTCATCAAGGATTCACGTTGACGTGAGATTCTTGTAGGACAAGTATGCGGCGACGCAGTTCGTCGCCACTTGTCCTACGGTGAGCTCCTTGACGAGCCGATACTTTAGCGGAGCAATGCAATGCCTCAAGTTGATTTAACGGTGCGTGTCGGCGGCGATTCGGCGGCGGGTGGTATTGTCACCACTGGCGAAATCGTTGCCCGCATCGCGGCATATTCTGGACTCGAAGTTTATACGACGCGGACGATTCCCGCCGAAATCAAAGGCGGGCATGTCATGTTTCAATTACGCACGTCCGATGAACCCGTCTATTCACAGGGTGACGATTTGGACATGCTCATCGCGTTCGATCAAGAGTCCATTGACAATTATTATCATCTCATCAAACCCAACGGCTTTTTAATTTACAACGGCAATGACGGCAAGCCGCCCGCGCCGAATGGCGTAAAACAATACGGTTTGCCCTTGAATGACCTCGCCAAGCAAATCAATTTCTCGCGCGGGCGGAACATCATTACCATCGGCGCGATGATCAAATTGTTTGACCTGCCGTATGACAAAGCCACCGAAGTCGTCAAGCGCCAATTGGGTCGCAAAAAGGAACTGCTGGACCAAAATCTGCTCGCGCTCAAAACGGGCTATGATTACGTCGAACAAAAAATTTCCGCCGAGTCCCCCTACCATCTAATTCCCGCGAGTGGCGGCATAGAAGAAGACCGCCTCGTAATGAGTGGCAATCAGGCACTTGCTATGGGCGCGATTGCGGCGGGCTGTCGTTTTTATGCAGGCTATCCAATTACACCTGCGTCCGACATTATGGAATTTCTCGCCGCCGAATTTCCGCAAATCGGCGGAACGATGATTCAAGCCGAAGATGAAATTGCGGCAATCAATATGTGTCTCGGCGGTTCGTTCGCGGGCGCGCGCTCGATGACCGCGACTTCGGGGCCCGGCGTTTCCCTTATGGTCGAGGCGCTTGGACACGCCACCATGACCGAAATACCATTAGTCGTCGTAGATGTCCAGCGCGCGGGTCCTTCGACGGGAATGCCGACGAAAGTTTCGCAAGGCGATTTGCGTCTCGCTATTTTTGGCGCGCATGATGACGCGCCGCGTATCGTCGTCGCCCCCGTTTCGGTGCGCGATTGTTTCTATCAAATCATCAATGCGTTTAACCTTGCGGAAAAATATCAGACGCCCGTTATCTTTTTGAGCGACCAAGATATGTCCGTGCGCGTGGTCACCCTCCCGCCCTTCGACTTGAGCCGCGTGAAATTGGAACCGCGCTTGCTATGGAATCCAAATGGCGACCATAGTGGGAATGGCGCGCGCGGCAATGGGAGCGGGAATGGTGCGGGCGAACGCGAATACTTGCGCTACAAATTGACCGACAGCGGCGTATCTCCCATGTCCCTTCCTGGAATGCCTGGGGGACAATACACTGCCGAAGGGTTGGAAAAATCCGAAAGCGGCGCGCCGATTTATACGCCCGAAGCGCACGCCCGCAATTTTGAAAAGCGCTCGCGCAAGCTGGCGAATGCCTTGAACGATTACTTGGCGTGGCAAATGTATGAAATGTTTGGCTCGCCCGACGCGCCTGTGGCAATTGTCGGCTGGGGTTCAACCATCGGTCCCGTCCGCGAAGCAGTCATGCGCGCGGAAAAAGAAGGAATGCCCGTCGCCGTTTTATATCCCAAACTGTTGAACCCTCTGCCCGTTGAACACATTGGCGAATTCCTCAAGAATCGTCAAAAGGTTATCGTCCCCGAATTGAACTATACAGGTCAATTTGGGCGAATGCTTCAAGCGCAATTCGGACGCGAAATAATTCCTTTGACCAAGTACGGCGGCGTTCCACTCGCGGCGCGGGAAATGTACGAAAAAATCAAGCAAACGTATGAAGAATTGAAAGTAAAGGCGTGACGAAATGTTAATTGAACCGCAAACCATTCCCTTGCATTTTGAAAAAGTCAGTCTCAAGCCGACCGAATACAAGAGCGACGTCAAACCGATTTGGTGTCCCGGCTGTGGTGACTTTGGGGTTCTCTCCTCGTTCTACAAAGCCATCTCCGAAATGGGGATTCCGCCAGAGCAGCTGGTGGTTGCATCGGGCATCGGTTGTTCGGGACGCTTTCCCGCGTTCTGCAAAGCCTACGGCTTTCACGGCGTGCATGGACGCGTTCTGCCGCTCGCCACGGGCATCAAGATGGCGCGCCCCGAACTCGTCGTCTGCGCGGTCGGTGGTGACGGCGATGCGTTTTCTATCGGCATGGGACATTTCCCGCACGCTGCGCGCCGCAATGTGGACATCACTTATATCGTGATGGACAATGAGATTTATGGATTGACCAAAGGGCAGCCCTCGCCCACTTCGCCGCTCGGTCTCGAAAAGAAATCCATGCCCTACGGCAACGTGGACAGGCCGATCAATCCCTTGATGCTCGCCTTTGCAGGCGGTGCGACGTGGATCGGTCGCGGTTTTTCCTCCAAGCCCAAAGAAATGACCGAGCTCATCAAGCAGGCGATTTCTCACAAAGGCTTTTCTTTTCTGCAAATCTATTCGCCTTGCGTCACGTTCTACGATACCTACGACCATTTCAAAGAAGTGACCAAACCGCTGCCCGCCGACCACGACACCTCCGACAAGATGAAGGCGATGCAGTATGCGATGGACGACTCGACGTTATATCTTGGCTTGTATTATCAAGAAGACCGCCCCACCTACGATGATGCCTACAGCGGTGTTCGCCAAAAAGCCACGAAGGGCGAATACTCGCTCGAAAATTTGATGAGCAGGTACAAACGCTAATGTAGGGGCAGGGTCGCCCTGCCCTTAACAAATTGCGTCAAATTTGGGGCGGGATAACCCCGCCCCTTTTGCTTCAATAATTATGTCTGAAACCATTGAATTGCTTCCCGCCCCACCGCGTCGCCATCCCGATTGGATTCGCGTCCGCGCGCCTTTTGGCGAAGAATACACGCGCTTGAAATCGCTCGTCCGCACGCTCGACTTGCACACGGTCTGCGAAGAGGCAATGTGCCCGAATGTCGGCGAATGCTGGGGCGCAGGCACGTTGACGATTATGATTCTCGGCGACACCTGCACACGCGCCTGCCGCTTTTGTGCGGTGACGACGGGCAACCCGCGCGGTATTGTGGACGTGGATGAACCGCGCCGCGTCGCCGAAGCGATTGCCGCGCTTGACCTCAACTATGTGGTCATCACCTCCGTTGACCGCGACGATTTGCACGATGGCGGCGCGGGAATCTTCGCCCAGACTGTTCGTGAAATCAAAGAATGCACCCCGCGTACGATTGTCGAAGTTCTCACTCCCGATTTTCAGGGACGCGCCGATTTGATGAAAAAAATCATAGACGCACAGCCCGAAGTCATCGCGCAGAATATTGAAACCGTAAAACGCTTGACCCACACTGTCCGCGACCGCCGCGCGGGTTACGAACAGACTCTAACTATCTTGCGCGCGGTTAAAGACATGGACCCCACGCGCAAAACCAAGAGTGCCATTCTTCTCGGCTTTGGCGAAACGACCGACGAAGTTCTAGCAACCATGCGCGACTTGCGCGACGCGCAGGTGGATTTGCTCTCCATCGGTCAATACCTCCGCCCCACTGACAAACGCCGCCATTATCCGCTTGTCGAATATATCCACCCCGACGTATTCCAATTCCTTAAACAAGAAGGAATGAAAATGGGATACACCTATATCGCCTCGGGTCCTCTCGTCCGCAGCTCCTACAAAGCGTACGAAGCGGCGATGTTGTTCGGGCAACAATAACCTTCTGGCGTTTTGCCTCTTACTACGGATCCGCCAAATCGTAGGGGTGAGGCATTGCTCAAATTATCTCCCTCACCACAAAAATTTCGGTTCTACAATATAACTTCAATCCAATTTGATTAAAGCAATGCCTCACCCCTACAACGCGCGATCAAGAGAATTCAACATAATAAACAAAATCAACCTCGCCGAAAAATTAGCCCAATTCAACGAACATTGGTCGCCGCGTGTCGTTGCCCAGCTCAACAACTATGACATCCTTGTGGTCAAAGTGCCAGGCGAATTTACATGGCACAAACATGAAGAAACGGATGAATTCTTCCAAGTAATCAGCGGGCAGCTGACCATCCGCCTGCGCGACCGCGAAATTGTTCTAAGCCCCGGCGAATTATTCATCGTCCCGCGTGGCATCGAGCATCAACCCTGCGCCACACAGGAAACTCCCATCCTCCTCATCGAACCGCGCGGCACTCCGAACATAGGCGATACCTCAACCGCCGCCCCGCGCCAAGAAATTTAAACGCGTTCCTCTTGGCGGTCAGCGGTCATCTTCATCCGCTTACGTATCCGCTATCCGCCGTCCTCCGCCGCCTGAAAGGAGTCCTATGCCCACCAAGTCCACATCCAAACCCGCTCGCAAAATGCCAAAATTCAAACCCGCGCCCGAATCATTGAAAATGCAATTCGCGGAAATGATTGCTCGCTATCCCGAAGCCGAACCGCGCCAGATGTTCGGTTACCCGTCCGCGTTCATCAACGGGCAAATGTTCATCTGCATCTTTGGCGATTCCATAATGCTCCGTTTGTCGGAAGCAGACCGAGCACAGTTCTTAAAAATGCCGAATACAAAATTATTCGAGCCAATGCCCGGCCGCCCGATGAAAGAATATGTCCAGATTCCTAGCGACATGCTCGGCAACAAAAAGGAACTGGGCAAATGGATTGCGAAAAGTATGGCATACGCGCAATCGCTCCCGCCGAAAGTGAAAAAAGGCGCGGGGAAAACGCGACATTAAATAACTATATAAAACCTTCGAGGTCTCAAAGACCTCGAAGGTTTTTACCCGATTTACGGATAGAGCCTAAGGGATAAAGTCAATGGCAGATTCACGCGTTGAAAAAATCATCAATTTCTACGAGCTCTACGACTGGCTCGGCACGAGCGGACAACCCACGCCAGTCGAATTCAAAGCAATCCAAGAAGCGGGCTATCAGCTCATCATCAACCTTGTTCCGAGCGATGCTGAACATGCGATTCCCAACGAAGCGGAACTCGTCAAGAATCTTGGTCTTGAATATGTTCACATTCCCGTCATCTGGGACGCGCCGCAAGTTGCAGATGCGTTGCAATTCTTTAATGAGATGCAAGCGAATCGCGGCAAGAAAATTTTCGTGCATTGTCAGGTCAACTATCGCGTGTCGTCCTTTGTCTATTTGTATAGAACCAAATATTTAGGTGTAGATGAAAAGCAAGCGCGTCAAGATTTACAGTGGCTTTGGGAACCCAACGCTTCTTGGCGCAAATTTATCGAACAAGTCGCGGCGCTGCCGATTCCCCAAGCGGACGCGCGTTAATCAGTCCGCAATGTTTTGACACGCCTGTAGAGTCAAGTACAATCTTTTGAAAGCGATGTGTTGATAATTTAAGGAGAATTACGTGGCAGAAACCAAACTAAAAGTAGGCGATGTCCCGCCCGATTTCAAATTGCGCGGCGTCATTACCAAACCCGAAGTCAAACGCGTGGATGTGCAGTTAAGCGATTATCGAGGAACCCATAACGTCGTCATTGCCTTTCATCCCTTTGCGTTTACGGCGACTTGAGACCGCCAGATTCCCTCGATGGAAGCCATGCTGGAGCAATTCGAGGGATTACACAGCCAGGTCTTGGCTGTTTCGTGTGACCCGATTGCATCCAAAGAAGCGTGGGGCAAATGGCTCGGCGGTATTTCCTATCCGCTCGTTTCTGATTTCTGGCCTCATGGCGCAATGTCGCAAGCCTACGGCGTGTTCAATCCCGAGTTCGGACGCCCCGACCGTTCCTACTTTATCGTGGATAGGCAAGGCATTCTGCGCTGGATTAAAATTTACAAGCCCGGCGAACAACCCGACGTATCGCAGGTTTTGGACGCGCTGCGCGAAATAGAAAAAGGTTAATTTCCAGCTGAACTGTCATTTCGAACGTAGTGAGAAATCTCGATTGGACAACAGCGACTGCATGACTTTGCAAGACGAATGAATTCCCTCTCACTCCTCAATCTCGGTCTTGTCCCTTATACAGAGGCGCTTGACCTCCAGCATCAACTGGTAGACGCGCAAAAGAATAGCGCGGGTACGGATACGTTGATCCTGCTGGAACATCCACCTGTTTTTACGCTCGGTCGCAATGCCGAGCAAGAACACATTCTCGCCTCGCGCGAATTTTTGGATGAAATCGGCATTGCGGTGCATCGCGTCGAGCGCGGCGGCGATGTAACCTATCACGGACCGGGGCAGCTCGTCGGCTATCCGATTCTGGATTTGCGTCACTATCGCGCGGATGTGGGCTGGTATGTGCGCTCGCTCGAAGATGTGTTAATTGAAACGCTTAACAGCTATGGACTCGACGCGCGACGCGTTGGCTTGGACGAAAATGGGAAACGCGATCCAAAACTCGTCGGCGTGTGGATTGACAATCCAAGCGATGACCCACTGGAACGCCGTATCCACCCTGAAGCAAAAATCGCGCAAATCGGCGTTCGCATTGAAAGCTGGATTTCGTATCACGGTTTCGCCTTAAACATCAATCCGCGCATGGAGCATTTTGAGTTAATTGTTCCCTGCGGCATCCCCGACAAACCCGTTACCGCCCTCGCGCGTGCGCTCAAGCGTGATGTAGCAATGAACGATGTACGCGCGCGTCTTATCAAAGCGTTTGAAAAAATTTTTGATGTCCGTTTTGAGACCTTCGAGGTTTCTCGCGATGTAATCATCGCACAAACCTCGAAGGTCTTGCAGCCATGAACACTTCACAACCCACGCTCACCACTGAACGTCTCATTTTGCGCCCCTTCACGCTCGCCGATGCGGAACGCGTACAAGAGCTCGCAGGTGCGCGTGAAATAGCCGATACAACAGGCAATATCCCGCATCCTTATCCAGATGACGCAGCGGCGGAATGGATTAACGGACAGCGCCAAGAATATGAATCCGGCAAGGGCATGACATTTGCTATCACCTTGCGCAACGATTGGACCTTGATTGGCGCGATTGGCATTCATCCCGATAAAGAACATCACCGCGCGGAAATTGGATATTGGATTGGTCTGCCCTATTGGAATTGCGGGTATTGCACCGAAGCAGCTCGCGCCGTCATCGCATTCGGCTTTCAGACCTTGAATCTGAATCGCATTTAT
>Ga0070741_10012366_pt1 | contig 15446 bp, 15 predicted proteins | sample Coa_R1_4_FD_66440 | JGI IMG/M metagenome (GOLD analysis project Ga0070741, IMG submission 66440) | Surface soil microbial communities from Centralia Pennsylvania, which are recovering from an underground coalmine fire - Coalmine... | ecosystem: Environmental > Terrestrial > Soil > Unclassified ... | reverse complement strand
GGTCGACCCCGCATGCCACCGGCGAGGACTGGGGACGGCCGTCGGCTCTGGTGGTGATGAGGACGGCGTGGTGGCGCGGCCGGATGAACTCGAGCAGCGCGGAAAGCTCGACGCGGTCGGCTGTCGCTAGCCGGGGCATGGTGATCGTCCTCTCCGAGAGCCTGTCTGCGGGTCAGGGTACATCCAGGCCGCACCAACCCGGCGACCACCGCCAGCGAGTTCAGCCAATCACCCGGTGGCCGGCCCGGCGCAGCAGCTCAGCCGCCTCTTCCACCTGATCAACGGGGATCAGCACGATGTCGCCGTCGAAGCTGGCCGCGACCCAGACAGGCACATTGCCGGCGGCGAGCGGCGCCACGATCGCGGCCAGCATGCCGGTCGCGTCCGGCGGGTGCGCCACGTCGCCATTCCACAGCGCCACCCAGGCGTCGTCGGCCGCATCCCGGCGTCGCATGCACGCTCCGCCGTCAGGGCCGTGCACGACCGCGAGCACCTCGCCATCACGGTCGACTTCGACGCCCGGTATCAGGCGCTCCAGTACGTACCGACCCTCCAGCACCCGCAACCTCTGATGATCAGCGACCGACACCAGCGCATCGTCGCACCGATCGCCGCTGATGGTCCAGCGTTACTGGCGATTCGTAAGCGGAACGTCCGCGGCATCGTGCAACTGGCGCCTCGGTGCCGGTCAGCCGCTGACATGGGCGGTGTTGTCGAGCCAATGCTGGGCAAGATCAATGTCGCCGTCGATGCTGACGCTGGTGGCTTCGGGGTCGGTGAGAGGGAGTCGTCGGGTCAAGGTCAGCAGCAGCGATCGTGCCGGACCGGTTATCGTCACATCGGCCTGCTTGGTTCCGGGCCGCCACGTTGCCCCGTCAGGGTGCCGTTCGACGAACCAGGCGCCCGCGCCGTCCGCGGTGTCCGTGGCCAGCAATTGCAGGGTCTGCCCGGTGCCCTGGATGGCGCGGGCGGATTCGGGCCGCTGCATCGCCCACGTGGGGGAAGTGAGCATCGCAAGGTGGTTGCTGACGAGCGCGGCCGCGATGTCGGCGTCAATGCCGGCCGGCCGGCGTGCCGCGCTGGCCGCGTCAAATCCGTGGACGACCGCCTCGTTGAGCATGCTGGACATCCAGAATCGCGTCCCGGGCCGCTCGTCCCCAGCGGGGTTGAACACCGGCGCGTCGAGCGCGTCATCGGAGCACGCATCCGCGACCCGCTGCGCGGACTCCGACAGCCACGCATGCCACTCGCGGGGGTCGGCGGGGAGTACGGCCATCTCCGTGGGCAGCTGGGCGGGGTCGGTGATGCGCCGCTCAATGATCTCCGCGACCCAGTGCTGGGTCTGGCCCACGTGCCGGACCAGGTCAGTGATGGTCCACTGCGGGGTTGTCGGCACCACGGCGTCAGGTCCGGCCGCGGCGGCTGATTCCGCCAGACGCCGGGTGTGTTCGACGATCGCTCGCCTGGCATGTTCCGCGTTCAACTCGGTCATCGGGTTGCCCTTCCGTGGGGTTTCGTCGTGCTGTGCATGACTCGGCGGCCCGGAGGCGCGGTCGGATTCCAGCTAGTCACTTGCCGGCCCCGTTACGAATCAGCCGCCGCGGGCTGCTCCCGCGGGGCACAGGTCACGCAGGACGCAGACGACACAGCGCGGGCGCTGCGCGTCGCATACCGTCCGGCCGTGCCCGATGAGGGCGACATGGAGATCGTACCTGGCCGAGGGCGGGATGAGCGGGCCGAGCAACCGGTATGCGCGGTCGGCGGTGGTCTTTGGCGGGATCCAGCCGAGCCGGGTGACGATGCGGTGCACGTGTGTATCGACCGGGAAGGCGGCGCGGCCCATGGCGAACACGAGCACGCAAGCCGCGGTCTTCGGTCCGACTCCAGGCAGCGAGGTGAGGTAGTCCTCGACCGCCGGGTCGTCGAGTTCATGCAGGCGAGCCAAGTCAAGGCGGTGTTCGCGCTGCTCGACGGTCAGCAGGATCTGCTGGATACGGCGTGCCTTCTGGTCCGCTATGCCGCCGCAGCGGATGGCGTCGGCGACCTGTTCCGGGCTCGCCTCGAGCACCTGGTCCCAGCGCGGGAATCGCTCCTTGAGCTGTGCGAACGCGCGCTCCGAGTTGCGGTCGGAGGTATGCTGGGACAGCACGGTCGCGATGACCTCATCCAGCACCGGCAGCCGGCGGTGCGGGACGAACTCGCCCTGCTCGTCACGCAGGCGCCGCCGGACCGTCTCGATCTGCTGTGGATCAGGCGCCATCGCGCTCCTTACCTCGGCCGCCGCGTCAGATGCTCTGCGCCATGGTATGGTCACGGCATCCCATGTCCGGAAACGTGGTGTTCTGGGAGGCCCGGGTGCATCTCGTGCGAATGCGATGGGCGGCCGGCCTGCTGGGTGCCGGAGCGCTGGTGGCGGCGACGCTGACGGGAAGCGCTCTGACGGCGCACGCGGCGACGCCGGTCGAGATCAACTCGCAGAATCCGGTGACCGCCGAGCCGCCGGTCTCCCGGCCGCACACGAAGGCTTGCACGGTCAGCCTCGCCACGGACTTTCCCTCGAACACGACGAGCGGCGCACCGCAGAACTTCACCGGTACCCTCACGCCGCCCGCCGCGTGTCCCGGACCCTGGTCGAAGGTCGTGCTGGACTGGACCACCCAGGTTCAGGGGCGGCAGTTCGACCGCAGCGGCGAGCTGACCATCGGTGGCGTGACCGTCTACTTCGGCACCACATATGAGCCCGATCCAGCCGGGATCACCTATCACTTCGCCAAGGACCTCACCGAGTACAGCTCCGTCTTCCGCACCCCGCAGCCCTACAACGGCGGCATCGGGAACTTCGTGAACAGCACGGACACGGGAGTCTACGACCAGACGGTGACAATCACGTTCTACGCGGCCGGCCGCGCTGACCCGGCACCGGCCGAACCGAACGACGTGATAGGGCTCGGCGCGAAGGACGCTGCCGCGGCCACGCCGACCGTCGACTTCCCCGCCGCCGGGCTCCCGCGCAACATCGTCGGCGCCTACCTTGAGGTCTACATCAAGGGCAACGGCTGCGACGAGCAGTGGTTCACCGACGTGCCGGACGATGTGGCGGCGAAGTACGCCGCCACGGGCCTGTGCGGGCACGGCGCCTACCGCGAGGTGAGCGCGGCGATCGACGGCACCCCCGCCGGAGTGACCCAGTACTTCCCCTACATCTTCACGGGCGGGATCGTGCCGACGCTGTGGCGCCCGATCCCAGCCATCGGCACCTTCGACTTCACCCCCGAGTTGCTGAACGTCACGCCGTTCGTCGGCCGGCTCGTCGACGGCGGGTCGCACACGGTGGCGCTCACCGTCGCGAACGCCGGGGACGTCTGGAACCTCGAGGTCAACCTGCTGCTCTACACCGACCCGCACGCGACGCAGACCAGCGGTGCCCTCACCGAGGACACGATCGCGCCTGCCGCGGTGCAGTCCACCAGCGAACAGAGCACGAGCACGACGACGACGGCCACGATGACCGCGAGCCGCAGCTGGACGGTCGCCGGTTACGTCGACACCTCGCGCGGCCGCATCCCCACCTCGGTCACGCAGCAGGCGGACTTCCGCAACGTCGACACGGTGTCGGCCGGCGGAAGCACTCAGGACGTGCGGGAGATCGACGCGGGCTGGACACGCTCCGTTTCCGGGGACCAAGTGGCCGTGCACACGTGGTCCTACCCGGTCAGCGTGACCGAGACGTTCCAGGGAACCGACGACAACAACTTCAGCGTGACCGGCACCGTCTGGATGCGGCGCCAGCTGTCCGATCGGGTCGCCGGGCAGACGCTCGGCACGTCAACCGACACGATGTGGTCAACCGCCGACGACGCGCGATCCAACGGCGTCACGGTCGCCGCGGGCGGCACCGAGTGGCAGCACTTCGCCGGCACCGACGACACCGGCCGCTGGTACGACCACTACATCGCGGCCCAAAACGGCTACGTGACCGTGGACCGCCTCCGGACAAGCTGACGTGGCCCTCGCACGCGGCGCCGGGTGTGATCCCGGCTGCCACGCGCCCCCGAGGGTGATAACAGCTGCCCCACGCCCGCGAACCGGACATCTGCCATATTTCGGGTGCGGCCGCGGGTCCGCCAGATTATTGCGGACAGTTACCCTCCCGGTTTGGGGGGGTAACTGTCCGCAATGATTGTCGAGCGCCTTCCGGAGCCCGGGCAGGCCGCCGGACGGCGCGGCCATACCGGACCAAACCGGGCATTGGGCAAGCAGGGCTGGCCGTTCGGATAAAAGGGCGGAGCTCGTCGGCCGGAGCTTCGCGCGGAGCTGGCTAGCCGCCGGATGGCGTAGGTCTTCCAGGATCGTGAGCGCCTCGGCCCAGGCCGCCCGAGCCTCGGCGGGGCTCCCCGCGGCGTCTTTGGTGTCCCCGAGATGGTCGAGCGTCTCCGCCACCCCCCAGCGGCTGCCCAGCTCGCGATGCAGGCCGAGCGCCTGTCCGTAGCAGGCGGTCGCCCCGGTGTAGTTGCCGAGTCGCTGGTGGGCGTAACCGAGGCTGTCCAGCGCGTTGGCCACCCCTTCGCGGTGGCCGAGCTGGCCGAACAGGTCGAGTGCCTGCCCGCAGTAGCTGAGCGCCTGCTGGTGATCGCCGAGAACCGCATGGACCCAGCCGACCGAGTTGAGCGCGAGCGCCTTGCCGGGCAGATCACCGGCGGTTGTGTACGCGGTCAGCGCCTGTTCGGCGTGGTCGAGTGCCTCGCGGTACCGGCCTTGCGAGTTCAGCGCGATGGCCATCGAGTTGTGTACGTACGCCTGCCCTGCATGGTCCCCGCGCTCGGTGTGAATGGCCAGCGCGAGCTCCAGCTGCGTGTTGCCCTCCGGGTAGTTGCCGAGCCTGATGCTGGCGTGACCCAGTCGCTGATGGGCCGCGGCCTGGGCCGCCCGGTCGCCAAGTCGCCGCGTGGCGGCCAGCGCGATCTTCTCGATCGCGGCCCAGTCGTCCCAGCGTCCCTGGATGTCAAGGAACCGCGACAGTGCCCAGCTGAGCTGCCAGACCTGGGTGTCGAAGCGGTCGTCGGCGGCTCGGCCGACGGCGGCGATCAGCACCTGCCGCTCGGCTTGGAACCAGGCGAGGGCCTGCCCGGCGTCGCTGATCTGCTCCAGTTTCACACCGGGCCGCAGCGCGCCGAGCGGGACCGGGTTGCGCTTGGGGTGCAGCCGCAGCGCCGCGGCGGCGGCGGTGTGCGTGTAGTGATCCAGCATCCGGCCAGTAGCGGCGCGCTGATCAGCCTCGCTGTCGGTTTCCTCGGCCAGTTCGGCGGCGTAGGCGCGGAGTAGTCCGTGGCAGGTGTACCGGCCGGCGTGCTCGGTCAGCAGGTGCGCCCGGGTGAGCTCGCCGAGCAGGCGGCGTCCGTCCGCTGGTGGCAGGCCGGCCAGGCTCGCCGCGGCCGCGTCGCTGATGTCCGGGCCGGCACGCAGCCACAGCAGGCGGAACAGCCGCGCCGCGGCCGGATCGAGCTGCTGGTAGGAACAGCAGAAGACGGCGCGGAGATTCGCCGCCGCCGGCCTGGCATCCAGGACGTCGAGCCGTTTGTGCGCGTCGCGCAGCCGCTCAGCCAGCGCGGCCAGCGATACCTCGGGCTGGCTGGCGACGAGCGCGGCGCAGATGCTGAGCGCGAGCGGCAGCCTGGCGCAAAGCTCGACCAGGTCAGTGACGGCGTCCGGCTCCCTGGCCAGCCGCTCCGTGCCCAGGTGGCGAGCCAGCAAGTCCGCCGCCTCGCGGGTGTCGAGTACGTCGAGGGTGAGCGGGTGAGCGCCGGCGGAGATCAGGCTGGTGAGCCGCTGGCGGCTGGTCACGAGGACCAGGCAGCCCGGGCCAGCAGGCAGTAGCGGGCGGAGCTGTTCGGCGTCATGCGCGTTGTCCAGCAACATCAGCAGCCGCTTGCCGGCCAGCAGGCGCTGATACAGCGCCGCCTGCGCATCGGGGTCCGCCGGGATCTCGTCCGCGGGGACGGCCAGGGCGTCGAGCAGGAGCCTGATGGCAGCGGCCGCGGATACCGGCGCGCCGGCTGGGTCAAAGCCGCGCAGGTTGGCGCATAGCTGGCCGTCCGGGAATTCGCCGGCGATCTGGTGCGCCACGTGCAAGGCCAGCGCGGTCTTGCCCACCCCAGCGGTCCCGTCAATCACGGAGATCACTGATGACTCACGTGATCCGGCGACCAACCCCGCCAGTCCGGCGAGCATGCGAACGGCCGCAGCGCGGCCCGCGAAATTCCGCGTTGCGGCTGGCAGTTGCCGAGGCGTCACGGTTCCTGAGCTAATTCCGGCACATTAACACAGTAATGGGGCAATTCGCCCGCGAGGTGCGCGGCTCGATCGGCGCCACGTCAGCGCGCTTTCTTACCCCACTTGGCCATCCAGGCCTCGTTCTGGACGGAGATGACGTGTTCGCACTCGGCGACCAGCTTCATCCCGGTGAGCGGGTGGCCGTCCGCCGCGGTACGGCGGTCAAGCAGGCGGCGGAGTTCGGCGGCGGTGCGAGTGTACTCGATCCAGAGGAACTCGTATCGCTCGGCGGCGGTGTACGCGGTGATCGCCGCGACAGCGGTTGTCACCACCGCGGCCCAGGCGGCCGCGTTCGCGGAGACCGAGGCGACGGCGGCGAGCGCGGCGGCCATTAATGTAAGCGTGACTTCGGCGGCTTTGGCCTGTCGCAACCGCGTGTGCAGCCGACGGGACTTCGGTCCGTAGTAGTTCTCCAGCTGCGATCGGCGGACGCGCACCTCGAGGTAGCTGTCCACGTCGGTCACCTGGGGGAGTGGCCGTGCCGAGGCCGTCACATCCTGCGTGTACGGCTGAAGGTCCTCGGCTTCGTCCTCGAGCCGCTGGACCTGCGCCGCCAGCCGTTGCGCTAGGTCCTCGGGCCGGCCTTCCCCGGATTCCGCGAGAAAGGTGTAAACGTCGGCTTTCATCGCCTCCGACACCGAGCGCGCCCGTGTCCAGCGACGGGTCTGCTCGACGTCCTGCTGTACCCGGAGCAAGCCGACCCCGGCCAAGGCGACGGCCGCCGCCGCGGTGAGACCAGTCGACGCCGCGGCGCTGACCGGCTTGAGCTGGCTGCCAGCGAGCGCGAGCGCGGCCGCGGCCACGGTGAGGATCATCCGGGAGCGCCAGCGCAATTGCGAGGCGCCCTTCAGCCGATCTGCGGTCTGTGACCACACGCTCTGCCGTTCCCAGGCGTATTCGGCAATCGGACGCGCGGGTGTGGTCACAGAGCATATTAAAGCGCCGGGGCGCCGGTCGGCGCATGTCCTCGGCGGGCGGGTCGCGCTACGAGCCGCCGCTGCCACATCGTGCCCCCGGAGCTATTCGCCACATATAAGCATAATTCGTACACATATACGACTTCTATACCTAGCCCGGGTATATTATTCATGATCACGAATTGTTTTGTGGCCTATAGCACGCAGAACCCTTCGTGATCATGGAAAACACGCCGCGCGAACCGGGAGCATAAGCGCACAAAGCCGGGCAGAACCGGCGGGATACCCCCGGGTATCCGGTCCCGCTGGCGCTCAACCTCGCCGTGCCCCTTACGCGGGCGGGTCGCTGAGCGTGGCTGCCGGGGAGGCGGGGGTCAGCCACTGGGTGCTGACCAGCCGGGATCGGGTGGTGACGCGGGCCGCGAGGTCCGCGGCGGCGGCATCAACAGCAGGGCCGAATGCCGTCGACTCGGTGGTCTCCAGCACGAACAGGATGTCGCCGCTGTCGGGCGTCACCTTGGTGCGGTCGGCGTCGTGATGGTTCCAGTGCCGGGTCAGCACCGACGTCTGATCGGCATAAATCACCTCACCCGGGCGGGGGTGCTCGATCGTGTCCGGTTCGCCGAGCGGTGTGAACTCCTCGTGGCCGGCCGCGAACCCCACCACGATGTCGCCGTGCACCGCGGCCAGGTCGAACGCACCCGCGGGTACACCGTGGCTGACCGAGACGAGGTTGTAGCAGTCCACCGCGGCGTTGATCCGCGGCAGCCGGGCAGTCCGGGCGAGCCGCCGCCGGAGCGCGGCCACGCTCGGCCGCTCTCGCTTCGGGTTGGTGCCGAACGTCCGGTACGCCGTGTACCAGGCCGCGATGTGCGGGTCGTCCTCAGCGGCCGGAAGCGTGTCGCCGTCCGCCGCGGCCTCCTCCAGCGCGGCCAGCCCGTCGGCTACCTCGGGCCACGGCTCGTGACCGCCGAAGCCGCGGACCACCACGGCCGCGATGCGCAGCCCGGGAAACGCCTGGCACAACGCCTCGCTCACGCGCAGCTCAGTCATGGGCAGCAGGGTATCGGCGGGCCGCATAGGCATGGGACGAAACTATGCTGGGCACGTGGGACAGGCATGTGACGGGCTGTCGCCCAATCCGCATTACTACGTGATTCTGGGTCGTGCCGCGGAGATCGCATTCGCCGCCGGTAGCCGGATCGGCGGGGCGGAGCACCTGTTCCTCGGGATAATCCACGAGGGCGGGTGGCCGGTGAGCGTCATCTCGCGCCTGGTCGACGTCGAGCGGGCGGAAGCAGCGGTGCTCGCCATCATGAACGGTCCCGGCTACACGCCCCCGGCTGGCCGCCGGGTCCCCGTGCCGACTCACTACGTGGAGCCGTGGGGCGCCGACATCGCGGCGGAAATGGGCGATTCTTACATTGACGTGGCCCACGCGTTGCTGGCGATGATCCGCGCGCCGGCAGTCCGTTCCCGCGCGGGCACTCGCTGGCCTTGCCGATCTTGACGCGCTGGAGGCCGCCATCCTGGACGCCAAGAACGCGCCGGCGGGTCCTTCCGCGGACGCGGTGTTCCTTCCCGACGGCCAGAAGATGGACAGTCCACTGAGCGAGGCGATCATCGGCGTGCTGCCCGCGGGCAGCACGTTCGGCTTCAACACCGACGGCCAGCGCGTCTGGATCGATGTGATCGGGCCCGACCTCAGCCGCGACCGTGAGATCAGCCGCGCGGTGCTGAACACGGCACTGGCCAGCCTCGGCCGCCCCGTGCTCGACAGCTAGCGCCTAGTCCCAGCAGAGGCAGAACGGCTTGCCGGCCGGGTCGGCGTAGACCCGCCAGTTCTCCCCGCCGTAGGACAGCGAGGAGGCGCCGAGCTTGAGCGCCGCGGCCTCGGCCACGTCGACGTCCTCGACCGTGACGTCGAGATGGAACTGCTGCGGATAGGCGGGATCGGGCCAGCGCGGCGCGTGGTATTCCGTGATCTGCTGGAACATGACTGGCTGCGCCCCGTCTTCGCCGATCATCGCCACGCCGTCGCTCTCGTAGGTGACGGGCTTGCCGAGGAGTTCGGCGTAGAACGCGCTCAGCGCCTTGGCGTCCGGGCAGTCGAGCATCACGCCCATGAGCGTGGTCTCCTGCTTGTCCGGGAACAGGCACAGGTCGAACGGGTGGCCGGCCGGATCGGCCAGCGTGTACCAGTTCTCGTTCTTGCGCAACAGCGTAGCGCCCAGCCCGCTCGCCTTCGCCGCGCCGGCCTCGAGGTCTGGCACGCGCAGGTCCAGGTGCGCCTGCTGCGGGTAGGCCGGGTCGGGCCACCGCGGCGGCACGTGATCCGGGCTGAGCTGGATGCCGATCCGCCACCCGTCCCCGGTCGCCATCGTGACCCACTCGTCGTCGCCGTATTGCTCGGTCCACCCGGCGAGGGCGGTGTAGAACGCGGCGAGCCGCCGGACATCTGGTGTGTCGAGCGCCACCGCGCGCAACGTGCCGATCACCGGGCACTCCCTCCCTTAGTCACGCTCATCATGCCAGGACTGCTCACGCTACCCTCTGCGGGCACGGCACTGACGGTCGGAGATACTGATGCGGTGCCGTATGACCCGACGATCTACCTCGGCTCTGCTGCCCACTACCGCTACGGCCGTCCCGCGTATTCGCCAGAACTCGAGGCGATCCTGACGATGATGGCCGGCCTAGACGGGACCGGCCGGCTTCTGGACGCTGGCTGCGGCCCGGGTGTGCTCACGGTGCGTCTCGCCGGTCTATTCGGGCAGGCGGTCGGTCTGGATCCGGACGCCGACATGCTCGCGGAGGGCCGCCGTGCCGCCGCCGAGAGAGGAATCGTGAACATCCGGTGGGTTCAGGGACTCGCCGAAGACTTGCCCGCGATCGCGCCAGGGCCGTACCGGATGGTGACGTTCGGCCAGTCCTTCCACTGGACCGACGAGCAGCGAGTGGCCGAAGCCGTCTATGACCTGCTGGAGCCCGGCGGCGTGCTGGCGCTGATCGTGCACACCGTGACCGGGCGGCCCCGGCCACCAGACCCGGGGGTACCGCCGATTCCCCACGAGGAGATCAAGGCACTGGTGGCGAAGTATCTCGGCGCCAGGCAGCGTGCCGGTCAAGGCTGTGCCCCGGTACGAACGCACCGCTTCGAGGACGTGCTGACTCGGACCCGCTTCGGCGTTCCGAGGCAGTTCTTTGCCCCAGGCATCCCGGACCTGCTGCGAGACAGTGAGAGCGTCCTCTCCGGCTACTTGTCCCTGTCTTCCTCGGCGCCGCACCTGTTCGGTGATCGTCTTGATGACTTCGCCGCGGAAGTGCGAGCGCTACTCGCGGACCGTTCCGCCGACGGCGTTTTCTGGGACTGGCCGGGCGACACCGAGGTCGTGGTGGCCCGCAAGCCCGACTGAATTTCACGGAACACATCCCGCATTGGAGGCCGTATGTCGAAACCGCCGCTTCCCGAGGCCGCGGTGGCTCTGCTGCGCAAGCCGAACCCGGCGGTCATCACCACCCTGCGTGGGGATGGCCAGCCAGTGTCTGTGGCCACCTGGTACCTGTGGGACGAAGGCCGGGTCCTGGTGAACATGGACGAGGGCCGCAAGCGGCTGGAGTACATGCGCGCCGATCCGCGGGTCGCGCTCGATGTCCTCGACGAAGGCGGCTGGTACACCCACCTCAGCATCACCGGTCACGTCGAGGAGATGCGTGCGGACACCGGTCTGGCCGACATCGACCGCCTAGCCGTGCACTACACCGGCGGGCCATTCCAGCGACGCGACCGGCGCCGGATCAGCGCCTGGATCGCCGTGGACGGCTGGCATGGCTGGGGCGAACTCAGAGACAGCTGACCTGGTGCGGTGAGCCGCGGGGCCGCGTGGTTGACTGCCGAGGGTGGAGATACGACACGCGGGCGGTGTGGATGGCGCTGCGACCGCGGAGGGTGCGGTCGTTGTCATCGATGTGTTTCGCGCGTTCAGTGTCAGTGCCTACGCACTGGCCGGCGGCGCTCGTGCGTGCCGCCTCGTCCGCGAGGTCGCGGAGGCGCGCGAACTAGCGGCCAGGCTGCCGGGCGCGATCATCTCCGCCGAAGTAGACGGGCTGCCGGTCGACGGGATCGAGATCAGTAACTCTCCGGCGCAGATCTCCGAGACTGACCTGGCCGGACGGGTGCTTGTGCAGCGTTCGTCGGCCGGTACGCAGGCGATGGCCGCGGCGGTATGCGCCGATCAGCGCTTCGCCGCAAGCCTGGTCGTCGCCGCCGCGACCGCTCGGGCGGTGACCGCTTGCGGCTCCAGCCTGGTGACTCTGGTCGCGTCGCGGCCCGACCATCCGGAGGATGTCGCCTGCGCACGGCTGCTTGAGGCGTACCTGCGCGGGGCCGTACCGCCGGACGACTTGCTCACCGAACTGCTGGCCAGCGACCGGTACCGCCGCTTGGCGGTCGGCGCCCAGCCGGGCTCTCCCGCCGCCGACTACGTGCTGGCACTCGACACCGACCGCTTCGATTTCGCGATGCCGGCTGGCGAGGACGACCTCGGGATCGTCGTCACCGCCGAGCCTTAGCGCGTGTTTCATGAGGCTGCCAGATCGTCGGCCGGCACGCGGTCACTATAGCTCTGGTCGCTTGAACAACGCAGTTCACGGCCACCCGTGGCGGAAGGATACGTGCGCCATCCACGACGCTGGTCTCTTTGCGGGATATTGTCCTCTTGGGCCGACCGGATCGCGGCGGAGGTATCTCTGTGGGAAAGGGCATTGTGTCCAGGAAGGGCACGGGCGGCAGCAGGGCTGCGGGAGGGTTCGATTATCAGGACCGGGTTACGGCCTGGTTCGCGGTCCGGATGCTTGCCGGGGACCGAGTCTCCGGGGTGCCCGGGCTTTACGGGGGGCAGGTCCTCGATCTGGTGTGCGAGACGCGTGATGAGGTCGATGACTGCCGCGTCGGGCTGCCGGAGGGCGTCCTGCTGCTCCAGGCCAAGCATTCGATCCAGCTCAGGCAGGCGGAGGATAGTGACCTGGGACGGACGGCGGCCGCGTTCGTCCGGCAGCACCTGACGCCGGAACGGGCCGCGGACAAGCTGGTCCTGGTCACCACCTCGTTTTCCCCTAACAGCATTACCCAGGATCTCAGGAGCGCGCTGGATGGTTTCCGGAATTCCTACCCGGAACCAGCCTTGGCGCTGAGCGGTGGTCGCGGCAGCCCGCTCGGCGTGTTCCTGGGTCACGTGCGGCGCGAGTGGATGCGGTGGTCTCCATCGGCGGCCGGGCCGGCCGAGGCGGATCTGCGGGCCTTCCTGAAGCATTGCTGGGTGTGGACCCTGGATGTTGACAAGGGAAGAACCGATGAGGTCAGCACCCTGGACCTGCTGCGGTCAAGTGTCCTGAGCAATCCGGCGAGCGCCGGTGCCGCCTGGAGCTCATTGCTGGAGATAAGCCGTACGGCGATCGTCACCAGGAGCGGCTTCGACCGCTGCCGGCTAGAGGCCGAGCTCGCGAAGCTCCTCCCTGGAGACCACGAAGAGTTCCTGGATCTCCAGTTCCGGGTCATCCGGGGCCTGGATGGTGACCCGGCCTCCCGGCTGGTGATTCCTGTTCCTGAGGGAGAAGGCGCCAGCTGCTGGATCACGAAACCGAAGCCTGGCACTCCGTTCTGGTTCCGGGCTGGCCCTGGAAAGGATTTCGACACGGTCGGCCAGCTGGCCGGCGGGCATCGGGTCTTCGGGAGCCGCGAGGGAGTGGAGCGCGGAGGTACCACCTGGTATCTCCTTCGCCGGAACGGGAAGGGCTGGGCCTGGGGGAATGGCGAGTTCCTGCAGCCCGTGGAGGACTAGGGTCTTATCCGGCCGGATGTGTGTCCTGCCTTACAAGGCGTATGCCCGTGATGGCCTAGGTCGCGCCGACGTGGCGACTGCCCCGGCGCCGAAACGAATCTTGGCCCCACCTGGGCCGTTCTTCCCGAGGAAGAGCATGAAGTTGGTGATCACTGCTGTCTGCATTTCATGGCGATCCGAAGCGCCGAAATTCCTCAGACCAGGCACGGCACCGTAGATCGTTCACACGCCCGAGGTGGCACCCGCAGGCAAGGCAGAGAGGGTGCCGACAAGTCAGTCCCAGCCCCACCAGCCCTGGAAGGCCGAAAGCATCCCTAGGGCACTAAGCCGGCCTCGCCTGCTGCGAGCCGTTCGCAGCTGACTGACCCAGCAACCGAACTCAAGTGCCGGTGGCAGGCCTGGCCCCAAGCGCCCCCGCCCGCTGAACGCCAGCAGCTGCTCGACACCGTCATCGCAGGCCACGGCCTGTATTTCTACCAGCTTGCCAGTAATTGCCAGAAACGATGGTTTCTTTCACCGGATACCCGCGTGTCGTGGCTCCCGCGCAGCTGTGCTCGCCCTAGGCCCTTCTTGTGTGATCGGGCGGCGAACGACGCAGCGCATACGTTAAGGTTTGTCTGCAATCTACCGGATGTGCGCCAGAAATCACTGTGCGCTGCCTAGTTTTCGCGGTGATCAATGGATGCCTTTAGCGCCGTAGTGACAGATCCCGAAGTCCCCTTCGACGTTCAGATGAAGTTGAAGGTGCATCCCGAGCAGCTAATTCCGTTCGGCGTCCCTTCCGGACGCAGCCCCGCGGAATTCGCGGCGGCACGGGGGCCGGTCAGGGCGCCAAAGAGGAGATCATCGGGTGACCTCAAGACTGTGATGCCGCCGCCACCTTTCCCGGAGACACCCGGCGTGTGGCTCCTTATTATTATCTTCTGGCCGTGCCTCGCAGTGCTCGTTGCCTGGGCCAGCCTGACGTTTATCGTCAATATGATCGGGCTATTGGCCCAGGTCATCTACCAGCTGTTTCAGGACCGGCGGCACTTCTCGTGGCAACGGGACGCCGAACGGGCGGCCATTGCCTACCACGGGCGATACGTCGTACCCGACCGCGATCTCGACGGGAAAGCCCGGATGGCCTGGGATCGAGCGACCAACGCCGTGGCAGCCATTCAGGCATCAGCGACGGTCAGCGCCCAGCTCATCGACTCGGCCAGGATACTGTCGGCCATTCCATACCACCTGTGGGATATCGCAGAAAGATCCGCCCGCCTCTCCCAACTGCGCCAGCGCCTATCGGCGGCAATGCGCGACCTGGACCTAGACAGCGCCCAAGTCCGGTCGGTGTCGCAACCCTTGCAGCAGACCTCCGCCATGGCCGCCGACGACATCGAGACCCGTGTCCGGCAGCTCGAAGAACTCGCGGACCTGGTGCGGAAGGCGGATGAGTCGAGGGGAAAGCTGCTCCGCCAGGAACGTGAGGCGAGAAAGAGGATCGCCGACCAAAGGGAGCAGGCGAGGAAACAGGAACAGGCGCTCCTTGAGCTGGAGCAGATCAACGACCTGGCCTATGACATTCTTCCCCTGGTCGGGGGAAGCGATGCCGGGCCCGGCGTGACGGGAAGCGAGGCCGACCACGTGCGGCAGGTGATCAGGCAGTCCGATGATTCCCTGCGCCACGCGAAAGAAGAGGAGGCCCTGCGCTACGACGCACTGCGCCGGGCGAACGAGGAGGCACTGAGCCGCGCAGGCGAGGCTGTTCACAGCCTGATAATTCCCGAAGTATGGCCGCCCCGCTCCAGGGCCGAGCCTTAGGTGAGCATCGGGGCCCCTCGGGCACCGCGTCTGGTGACACCGGGGCCCAGGGCGTTGCCGCGGTCCAGGGCCTGTTCGCTTCCCGAGGCTGGCTGGTCCGCGACAGTTCAAGGATGACTACGGGATCGACGCGCACGTAGAGCCGGTCTGTGTCAACGACACCCGCCGAAGCACGCGGCCGTGTGGATCCGGATGGGCGGCACCTGGCCCGAAGGTCTGATCTTGCGCTGGAGCTCGACCCGGACGGCGCACGCGGCAGCTGGGAGTGCGTGATGGAAGCGGAAGTACCCGGGATACCCGGGCGCACCGCCAGCTACATCTTCGACGAGCAGTCGATACGGCCACGCTACGGTCCAGACCCGCCGTCCGGGTGAGCCGAGCAGAACTCGGCCGAATCTGCCGATGAGCGGACGCTCGCTTGGTCGCCCCAGGGAGGCGGAAGGCGCAATGTGAGGCTGGTTCACGTCCACGGGTGTGGTGTATGGGGTAACTGATCTAGATGTGACTGGTTTGCCTGAGTGCGGCGTGTTGCCGTGACGTGAGGCGGCCACCTCGC
>Ga0070741_10012365_pt1 | contig 15446 bp, 13 predicted proteins | sample Coa_R1_4_FD_66440 | JGI IMG/M metagenome (GOLD analysis project Ga0070741, IMG submission 66440) | Surface soil microbial communities from Centralia Pennsylvania, which are recovering from an underground coalmine fire - Coalmine... | ecosystem: Environmental > Terrestrial > Soil > Unclassified ... | reverse complement strand
GACGGACGGATTCCCGTGCTGAGGAACGGGCTTATGGGCCCGAGGACGAGACGGTCTTCCGTCCGCCACCGCGTCGGTCAGATTAGCCGATCCGGCGCTATTCGACTTACAAGGATGAGGGCCTCTGTGGAAGAAGACGATCACGCCGCGCCCGTGAGCAGAAAACAGCGAGCGATGAAACCGCTAGCTTCCTACTGACTCATCCCTGACCCCTGATCCCCGCCTCCCGACATCCGTGTCACTAGCGTGCACACGTCTTCCGGATCGTAGGGCTTCTTCACGAACACCGAGCGGGTCACCAGCGGCTGCAGCTCCGAGGGGCTGTAGCGCCCGGAGGCGTAGATGATCGGCAGCTCCGGCCGCAGCGCCCGCGCCTTTTCGGCGAGCTCGGCGCCGTCCATGCCGCCGGGAAGATTGATGTCGGTGAACAGCACGTCGACCGGCGAGCCGGAGCGGATGTAACGCAGCGCCTCGGCGGCCTGCGGAAACGCGTGGACCTCGAAGCCGTGCTCGGTGAACACGTCGCTGATCAGCCCGGCTATCAGCGGCTCGTCCTCGACGAATACGACATTGGTTGAATGCGTTTCCGAAATCATCACCACACTCCTTGCTGCCGCAGCGTCTTTTGACATGCGCTGCGTTTTGCGTGTCCCGGCATGGCAACGTGCAACCGCAGAACTTGTTTTCAAGTTTCCGCAATTTCGGCACTTTATGGTGACCGCGTCGTTAAGGTCTTGAACCCGTAGCGTTTCACGCGATTCCAACCCATATTCGCCGCATGGCCAGCCGCGAAGCCGCCTTTGTCGAGATCACGCCGGAAGTGCTGCTCAAGGCCTATGCCTGCGGCATCTTTCCCATGGCGGAAACTGCCGACGATCCGGCGCTCTACTGGATCGAGCCGGAGATGCGCGGGATCATTCCGCTCGAGGGTTTCCACGTCGCCTCCCGCCTCGCCCGCACCGTGCGTTCGGATCGTTTTGCCGTCGCGGTCGACCGCGATTTCGACGCGGTGATCGACGGGTGCGCCGAGCCCAAGCTCGGGCGCACGCGCACCTGGATCAACGCCCGCATCCGCACGCTCTACCGCAAGCTCCACGAGGCCGGGCATTGCCATTCCGTCGAGGTTTATGACGGCGACCATCTGGTCGGCGGCCTCTACGGCGTGAGCCTCGGGCGCGTGTTCTTCGGCGAGAGCATGTTCCACCGCGCGCGCGATGCCTCGAAGGTGGCGCTGGTGCATCTCGTGGCGCGGCTGCGCGCCGGCGGTTACAAGCTGCTCGACACCCAGTTCGTCACCGAGCATCTCAAGAGCTTCGGCGCGATGGAAGTTTCGCGGCGCCAATACCACCGGCTCTTGGAAGCGGCGCTGATCGGCGAAGCGAACTTCGCCGTGCTGCCGATGCGCACGCCGGTGTCGGGTGCCGACGCCGTCGCGCTGGCCACGGCGGAAACGATCTCAGCGTAACGGCGGCGGCAGGAACGATGGCTGCCGCTGCGGCGGCGGCTGTTGCGGGCGCGGTTGCCGCGTCGGACGCGCCGGCGGCTTCGCGGCCGGTGGCGGCGCGTCGGCGCCGGCGGCAGGCGCTTCCGCGGTGACGGCCGGTGCTCCGCCTTTGCAGTCGGTGAGCCAGACGTCATAGATCGGATGCTCGACCGCATGCAGGCCCGGGCTCGCGGCGAACATCCAGCCGGTGAAGATGCGCTTCACCTCGCCCTGCAGCGTCACCTCGTCGACGTCGATGAACGCATCGGTCTGCGGCGTCTCCGTCGGCGGCCGCGTGTAGCAGACATGCGGCGTCACCTGCAGCGCGCCGAACTGCACAGTCTCGCCGATCTTGACGTCGAAGGAGATGATGCGCCCGGTGATCTTGTCGAGCCCGGCGAACACCGCCTCCGGATTGTTGATCTTCTGCGGCGGCGGCTCGACCACGATCTCGTCGCCGGGCTGCGGCGCCGTGTTGGCCGGTTGCGCCGGCGCGTTCGCCTGCTGCGGCGTGCCTGGCGGCTGCCGCTGTCCTGGCGGCAGACCCGGCAGCGCCTGGCCGGGAGCGGCCTGCTGCGTCTGCGGCGGGCCTTGCTCAGGCCGCCCGAGCTGCTGCGGCGCGCCGGGCTCGCGCGGCGGCGCAACACTCGCGCCCGGCGGTGGCGCCAGCGGCTGTGATTGGATCGATCCAGCGCCCGGCCGGCTCGACGGCGGCAAGCTCATCGGTGCCGGCAGCGGCTCCGAAGGCGGCAGATCGCGTGCATCCGGCGCCCCGCCGCGCGGAACGCTCGCCGGCGGCCGTGGCGGCGGATCGTTGAAAATGCCGCCGAACTGCGCGCGCGCTGGTGCCGCACTGATGGCGGCAGCCGCGATCAGCAGAGCAACGGGGGCAAAGCGGATCGTCAATGGAGGATTCCCGAACGGAAGGTTCCGGTTAACACGCGGAATACGGCGGGCAAAGGGCGGGCGCGCCCAGCCCGAAAAGCCCAAAGAACTAAGGCGTCCACGCCTTGTAATCGCCGGTGGCCTTCGGGCGGCGGCCTTGCGCCAGCGTCGAGCCGCTCGGGCGATAGGCGCCGGGCGTCCCGGTCAGATTCGGCCGGTGCGGCTTCTGCCAGGCGCGCGGCTGGTACTTCTCATCCGTCGGCGGGGTGTCCACGGTGTGGTGGATCCAGCCGTGCCAGGACGGCGGAATGGTCGAGGCCTCGGCGTAGTTCTTGTAGACCACCCAGCGCCGCTCGAAATGCAGCGACGGATCCACCTTGCCGCCGCGCGTGCGGTAATAGCGGTTGCCGGCCTCGTCCTCGCCGATCAGCTCGCCATACATCCAGGTCCAGAACTGGGTCCCGTAGGTCTGCCCGTTCCACCAGGTGAAGAGTTTCAGGAAAAAACTTTTCATCGCGTTCGCGCGTTGTTCCAAAGCTGCCGGTTCTTGCCACCCGGCACTTACATTGTCCAGTCACGCGGCCAGGGCGTACCCGGCTGAGGGGCTTTGCTTGCGAATTGCACAAACCAACAGGTTTCCATGCTCGATTCGATCAGGGCGCTGCTTCAAGACCTCGCGGGACAACTGAACTGGGCGCCGGAAACGCTGGTCGCGGTGATCGTGCTTGCCATGAGCGTCGCGGTCGCCCTGCTCCTGCACTGCGGCCTGCGACGCTTGGTGTCGCGATTCCTGGCGCGGCGCTGGCAGCCGCTGCGCAGGATCCTCGCCCGCACCGGCGGGCCGACCCGCCTCGCCTTCCTCATTGTCGCGCTGATGGTTGCCGTGCCGGCCGCCCCGCTCGACCCCGACACGCAATCGGTGATCGCACGCGCTTTGCTCATCGCCGTCATCGCGCTCATCGGTTGGACTTGCCTGATCACGCTGCGCCTGATGGCCGATTTCTACCTGCTGCGCTTCCGCGTCGACGTCGAGGACAATCTCCTTGCGCGCAAGCATGTCACGCAGGTGCGCGTGCTGCTGCGCGTCATCGACACCATCGTCGTCATCGTCACCGTCGGCGCCACGCTGATGACGTTTGCCTCCGTGCGCCAATATGGCGTCAGCCTGTTCGCCTCTGCCGGCGTCGCCGGCCTCGTCGCCGGGCTCGCCGCGCGCCCGGTGCTCAGCAACCTGTTCGCCGGCGTGCAGCTCGCCATCACCCAGCCGATCCGCATCGAGGACGCGGTGATCGTCGAGAACGAGTGGGGCTGGATCGAGGAGATCACCTCCACCTATGTGGTCGTACGCTTATGGGACTGGCGGCGCATGGTGGTGCCGCTGTCTTATTTCATCGAGAAGCCGTTCCAGAACTGGACCCGGCAGGGCGCCGAGCTCATCGGCTCGGTGCTGCTTTATCTCGACTACACCGCGCCGATCGACGCCATCCGCGCCAAGGCCGAGGAGCTCGCCAAGGCCTCGACGCTGTGGAACGGCAAGGTCGTCAATGTGCAGGTGAGCGACGCCAAGGCGAATGTGATCGAGGTGCGCGTGCTCGTCTCCGCCAACAATGCCTCGGCCGTTTGGGACCTGCGCTGCGAGATGCGCGAGAAGCTCATCGGTTTCCTGGCGCGCGAGCATCCGCTCGCGCTGCCGCGCGGGCGCAACGAGAGCGTCACGAATCCGCAGCCGCAAGGCCACGGCGATGCGCCGCTCGCGCCGGATGGTGATGGAAAGCAGCATGAGCAGCAGAAATCGAACTGAGGCAGAGCGCCGATCTCCCCTCCCCCCGCGAAGCGGTGGGGAGGGGTCGGGGGTGGGGGGGGGAAGGAGCGGAGTGAGTGCTGACGGTTTGGCTCGGATTCTCTTGATCTCCGCTCGCAATCAGCTGGGTTGTTAAGTCCCCCCCACCCGGCTCGCTTCGCTCGCCACCCTCCCCACCACTTCGTGGGGGGAGGGATGGAGATTGCGGCACCGGCACAGCGCCTCGCCCACGCCGTACGATTCATTGCCGAGTCGCGTCGCCCTCCCGACACGACTCAGGAACTTGGCCCTCGCCGCACCACCGCATGAGACTTTCCGCGGAACTCCGCGCCGCACCGCTCGCGCGCTGTCACACTTCGTCGTGGATAAAAAAAATTCGTCATAAAAATTTTGCCCGTCATTCCGGGCGCTTTATCCACCGGCGCCTGGGGATGACATGTGCATGACGCCCACACCCGGATTCACAGCTTTGGAATCCGCCCCGGATATCCGATACTTGGCCTGCCTCCCCCGATTCTTCCCCAGAATTAACACCGCTTTCCACCACATTTAGCGTTTGATTCAGACTCCCACACTACAGCTTGACGGTACGGCGGAGTCGTCCTAGCTTTTGATCGTTCGGCGCGGGTGTCTGTTGTCCCGCCGGGCGCTCCCTGAAAGGGCCACCCGAGACGATAGCTCCGCCGAGCGTTTGAAGGCGGGCGCCACTCTCTTGCGCTCTTGAGGCAGCGGCCGCACCGCCGAGTAATCCGGGCACCCAAAAAGCCCGGGCTGGTAACAGGCGTTGAACCGAGAAACGAAGCCAGGACCGGCGGGGGCCGGACAGCTCCCGTCAGATAAGGTGTCGGTACGCCTGCCTGCCGGGTAACGCAGGCGGAAAGCCGACCCCACATTAGGGGCAAGAGAGAACAATGCAGATTGCACGGCGCTATACCAGGGACGGCCAGTCGGCGTATGCGGACATCGCGTTTCGTCTGACCACGAGCGAGATCCGCAATCCGGACGGCTCGGTCGTTTTCAAGCTCGACAATGTCGAGATCCCCGAGTTCTGGTCCCAGGTTGCTTCCGACGTTCTTGCCCAGAAGTATTTCCGCAAGGCCGGCGTGCCCGCGCGGCTGAAGAAGGTCGAGGAGGAGAGCGTCCCCTCCTTCCTCTGGCGCTCGGTCGCCGACGAGGCCGCGCTCGCGGCGCTGCCTGAGAACGAGCGCATTGTCGGCGAGCATTCCTCGAAGCAGGTGTTCGATCGCCTGGCCGGCACCTGGACCTATTGGGGCTGGAAGGGCGGCTATTTCGACAGCGATGCCGACGCCCAGGCCTTCTATGACGAGCTTCGCTACATGCTGGCGATGCAGATGTGCGCGCCGAACTCGCCGCAATGGTTCAACACCGGCCTGCACTGGGCCTATGGCATCGATGGCGCCGGCCAGGGCCACTATTACGTCGACTTCCAGACCGGCAAGCTCACCAAATCCAAATCCGCCTACGAGCATCCGCAGCCGCATGCCTGCTTCATCCAGTCGATCAGTGACGACCTGGTGAACGAAGGCGGCATTATGGATCTCTGGGTGCGCGAGGCGCGCCTGTTCAAATACGGCTCCGGCACCGGCACCAACTTCTCCTCGCTGCGCGCGGAAAACGAGCGGCTCGCCGGCGGCGGCAAGTCCTCGGGCCTGATGAGCTTCCTCAAGATCGGCGATCGCGCCGCCGGCGCCATCAAGTCGGGCGGCACCACGCGCCGCGCGGCGAAGATGGTGATCGTCGACACCGACCATCCCGACATCGAGGCGTTCATCGACTGGAAGGTGAAGGAAGAGCAGAAGGTCGCGGCGCTGGTCACCGGCTCCAAGATCAACCAGAAGCACCTGCGCGCCATCATGAAGGCGTGCGTGAACTGCGAAGGCTCCGGCGACGACTGCTTCACCCCGGAGAAGAACCCGGCGCTCAAGCGCGAGATCAAGGCCGCGCGCCGCGCCTTCGTTCCCGACAACTACATCAAGCGCGTCATCCAGTTCGCGCGCCAGGGCTATACCGACATCGACTTCCCGATCTACGACACCGACTGGGACAGCGAGGCCTATCTCACCGTCTCCGGGCAGAACTCCAACAATTCGGTGCGCGTCACCGACGAGTTCCTGAAAGCCGTCGAGAGCGACGGCAACTGGGACCTCGTAACGCGCACCAAGAAGAAGGTGGCGAAGACGCTCAAGGCCCGCGACCTGTGGGAGAAGATCGGCTACGCCGCCTGGGCCAGCGCCGATCCCGGCCTGCAGTACCACACCACGGTGAACGACTGGCACACCTGCCCGGCGTCGGGCGCGATCCGCGCCAGCAATCCGTGCTCGGAATACATGTTCCTCGACGACACCGCCTGCAATCTGGCGTCGTTGAACCTGCTGACGTTCAGGGACGAGAAGACCAAGGCGTTCGATGTCGAGAGCTACGAGCACGCGGTGCGGCTGTGGACCGTCGTGCTCGAGATCTCGGTGCTGATGGCGCAATTCCCGTCAAAGCAGATCGCGCAGCTCTCCTACGAGTTCCGCACGCTCGGCCTGGGCTACGCCAATATCGGCGGCCTGCTCATGACCTCGGGCATTCCGTATGACTCGGACGCCGGCCGCGCCATCTGCGGCGCGCTCACCGCGATCATGACCGGCATCTCCTACGCCACCTCGGCGGAGATGGCGGCGAAGCTCGGGCCGTTCCCCGGCTACAAGAAGAACCGCGAGCACATGCTGCGCGTCATCCGCAATCATCGCCGCGCCGCGCACGGCGAGCGCACCGGTTATGAGAAGGTGGCGACGCCGCCGGTCCCGCTCGACCACGGCTCCTGCCCGGATCAGGCGCTCGTCACCCATGCCAAGGCGGCCTGGGACCGCGCGCTCAAGCTCGGCGAGAAGCACGGCTACCGCAACGCGCAGGCGACGGTGATCGCGCCGACCGGCACCATCGGCCTGGTGATGGACTGCGACACCACCGGCATCGAGCCCGACTTCGCGCTGGTGAAGTTCAAGAAGCTCGCCGGCGGCGGCTACTTCAAGATCATCAACCGCGCGGTGCCCGAAGCCCTGCGCACGCTCGGCTACAGCGAGGCGGACATCGCCGAGATCGAGGCCTATGCCGTCGGTCACGGCACGCTCTCGCAGGCGCCGGCGATCAACCACACGACGCTCAAGGCCAAGGGCTTCACGGACGAAGCCATCGCCAAGGTCGAGAAGGCGCTGCCCACCGCCTTCGACATCAAGTTTGCCTTCAACAAGTGGACGCTCGGCGAAGACTTCTGCCGCAACGAGCTCGACATTGCGGCCGAGGACCTCGCCTCCCCGACCTTCGACCTCCTCGCCGCGCTCGGCTTTTCCAAACGCGAGATCGAGGCCGCCAACATCCATGTCTGCGGCGCCATGACGGTCGAAGGCGCGCCGCATCTGAAAGCCGAGCACTATCCGGTGTTCGACTGCGCCAATCCGTGCGGGCGCACCGGCAAGCGCTATCTCTCGGTCGAGAGCCACATCCGCATCATGGCCGCGGCGCAGCCCTTCATCTCCGGCGCCATCTCCAAGACCATCAACATGCCGAACGAGGCCACGGTCGAGGAGTGCAAGGAGGCCTATCTCCTCTCCTGGAAGCTGGCGCTCAAAGCCAACGCGCTCTACCGCGACGGCTCCAAGCTCTCGCAGCCGCTCAATTCGCAGCTCATTGCGGATGAGGACGAGGAGGACGACGCGGTCGAGCAGTTCCTCGAGAAGCCGGCGCAGGCGCGCGCGGCGGCGCTCGCCGAGCGCGTGGTGGAGAAGGTGGTCGAGCGCATCACCGTCATCCGCGAGCGCGAGCGCATGCCCGATCGCCGCAAGGGCTACACGCAGAAAGCCGTGGTCGGCGGCCACAAGGTCTACCTGCGCACCGGCGAATATGACGACGGCCGCATCGGCGAGATCTTCATCGACATGCACAAGGAAGGCGCGGCGCTGCGCTCCTTCATCAACAACTTCGCCATCGCCGTCTCGCTCGGCCTGCAATACGGCGTGCCGCTCGAGGAATATGTCGACGCCTTCACCTTCACCCGCTTCGAGCCCGCGGGCCCGGTGCAGGGCAACGACACCATCAAATACGCGACCTCGATCCTCGACTACGTGTTCCGCGAGCTCGCGGTGTCCTATCTCGACCGCTTCGACCTCGCGCATGTCGATCCCTCGCAGGCGGGCTTCGATGCGCTCGGCCAGGGCGTCGAGGAAGGCAAGCCGGAGCCGGCGGCACGCTATGTGTCGAAGGGCCTGACCCGTAGCCGCACGGACAAACTGTCCGTCGTCAGTGGCGGAGCCTCGGGCTCCCATCCCTCCCCTTCAGGGGAGGGTGTCGCGCGCAGCACCTCTTCTTCTCCCTCCCCCCTTGGGGGGGAGGGTCGGGGTGGGGGCTTAGCCAGCGTGACCGCGATCGGCGCGCATGCCGCCACCGCCCTCAAGGCCGAGCCCGAGCACAAGCTCTCGCCGACCGAGAAGCTCGAGGCGCTGGCCTGGTCGCAGCCGACCGCCAAGGCCCAGGCCGCCGAGAAGCGCGCCGAAGCCAAGGCCAAGGGCTACGAGGGCGAAGCCTGCGGCGAATGCGGCAACTTCACGCTGGTGCGCAACGGCACGTGCATGAAGTGCGATACGTGCGGGTCAACGACGGGGTGTTCGTGATACATCCGCGGTAGTCACAATCAAACGCCGACCGTAGTTTGCCCGCGATGAAAATCGGCCCGCGCACCCGCGGGCCGATTGCATTTCGGCTTCTCGCTCTCGGCGTAGTGCCAAAGCAGCATGGGCGCCGCGACGGCGCCGAAAGACGGGTCCGATTATCGCCCCGACAATCGGCAAGCGTGAGCGCAACGCAAGCGTCCTGAAAGTCGCACCGTTGTTCCTCTATTCAAATAGCTGAGAACAGCGCCACTAACTCGCTTTGCCTGTGAGTACCGGTTTTTGAAAAGACTGCTTTTAATTGATTGCGGGCTGTCGCGCGCGAGATTCCCAAACGGTCCGCAGCTCCGTCCGGTCCGACGCCCTCGGCGACGATGGAAGCCAGCTTAGCTTCGGCGGATGTAAGGCCAAATATCTTGCCGAGCAAGACGGGGTGCGCGCCGGATTGCACTTCGATTGGCGACAAGGTCAGCACGGCACACGCACCGAGAAACGGTGTTTGAGCGGCTTCAGGCACCGGGAGTACACGAATGACGATCGGAACACCCCTCTTCCGGCGGATTACAATTGGGTCGCATTGCAACGCGGCAGCGTCGCGCGTGGTCCTTAGCCGGGCCACCAGAAGGTCAATCTCGTTCCTTGCGAATAAATCTGACACACAAAGCCGGCGGTCCTTGACGCGGACCTCGTCGTCAAGCACGGCCTGGCTCGCCGCGTTCATCTCGATGATAAGACCGCGACGGTCTATAGCGATTGCCGGCTGGCCAACGTTGCTCAGTGCAGCCGTAGCGCTTGAAACCGCAACACGCCCAAAAAGGGTCGAGAGCGATGCCGCCGCAGTCAGCTTTTGTGAAAGCGCCGCGAGTATCCGTTTTTCGTCGCGCGCAAACGGCCCTTCCTTCGGTGTCCTCTGGATCGTGAGCCCCCATAGAGCTGAACCTGCTCGAAACCCAACCCCTGCAAACCATTTGAAGCCGCAACGTAGGAGCAGATCGTTGTAGAAGGGATCGCGGGTGACCTCGTCGCAAGTCATTAAGTCCTGATCGACAACAACGGAGGCTCCGTTCAACAAAAGAGGAACCCCACGCGCGGCGCGGATATCCCGCACGTGCCAATCGTCGCGAAAATATTGCCGAAAGAGTTCGTCGACCGAAGCGGTGCGCGGAATATCCGGGGTGCGCACGTCGCTTTGCAGCAAAGCGGCACCGGTTGCGTTAGCCGCGCGCGAAATAGCCTCCATCGCCTGCGGCCAAAAATTTGGATCCGTGGCCGCATGGCCCAGCAGTATGCTGGCTTGTTCTAGCTGCGCAGCACGCGTAGCGCGCATCGGCGCCCCCCACGCCTCTCGAGTAGAGGATCGTTTTTTAGCTCAAATGGGTCAAGCTCACAGAATGGGCAACCAGGCGGCCCGACGCGCGACTCTGTTGTGTAAGAAGCAGACCGGACGCGACGTGATCGGTTGTATGATCAATGGATTAGCTGGCTGCCGAGCTTAAACCCAGGCCATAGTTCCCAGGCGCGGCCGCTGTCACCGAGCAGGTACCGCTCGCGAACGGCCGCACGGTGGCCAGGGTCTCCCGCGCGACCGTTCGCAACTAGCCAAAAGCCATCTTCCACGAGACCGATAGGCGAACCGTCCGAGGTACCTCAGCATGACCCAAATGGGTCATGTCTTTGGTTCTCATGCGATGCATCGTCATGCTGTGCTCGATCCACAGGGGTGACACTCATGATTGCCAATCTCGCAAAGTGGGCCTGCTTGCTTTCGATAATGGTTGCCACGTCGCTCACAAGCGCTTCCGCCGACCAAGGAGCTGCCACGCTCTCGAATCGCTTGGCGGCTCATCGGTCTGTGAATTACACGCCCAAGCCAAAGGTTGCCGATTTCCGGTGCGGAAGTGGCATATGCCGCATGGATTATGGCAGCTGCTGCAGCGGCGGCCAGACCTGGTGCTGCCACAATGGCTGCGGTTCCGAGGTCGGGAGCTGCCACTATTAAATACGGCGGCGATGGCCTGCGAAATTTGACAACACACAGTTCGAGCAACAGGGCAGAGCACATGCATTTCCGATTCGCCAGTGCCCTGTTGCTCGTTAGTGGCCTCGCTGCGACGACGCAAGCACAAGAATTTGGGCCGAGCGTCCCGTGTAATTCTCCCATCAAAAGAAAGGTCATGGCGGCCGACGCATACTGCGGTTACGGCACCACAGGCCTGTTTGACGTGGGGCTCATCTGGAACGGGAATCAATGCAAGTGGTACATCCGTTTCGTCCAATGCAACGAGCGAAATTCGTTTGAGCGACCCAAGGGTAAAGCTACTGGAGATGGACCGCGCAGCTAAACGGCGCTCCAGCTGCGTCGCTACCCACCAAACATCGCAGACGGAGGCGAGATGCGAGCGGCATGTATAATAATGCTCGTCCTGTGTGGCTCGACCGCTCACGCCGGCGTCGCTTTACTGGAGACACCGAATAAGTCGTCACAATGGGTCGTAGCGGCCTCCCCCGCTAGACTTCAGGCGCTGATTAACGAATGGACCGCTAGTGTCTCATATCTTGGCCCGGTGCGTGTTCGCATCCGATGCGAAGACACCGGCTGGGTCGCCTCCTACTATGACCGTGATACCAAGCACTATGGTGTCGCTTGCGGCTTCGCGTCTCGAAGCGAAGCTGAACAATCGGCTCTGGAGGAATGCCAAAAGTCCGGCGGCATCTCCTGCCATCGTGTGGGGATTGGCTTCGATGATGGATCCTGGACGGACAGCAAGCCCGGCGGCGGCATTTATCACCTCAAGGGCTGGAGCGACTGATCGCCGACCGCGAATTCCAGACCGCCGCTCCGCGCGCTCCGCTCAAGTTGCCACACCCGTTCAACACGTCAGCTTAGAAAACCTCTTTGAACAGAGAAGGGTCGCGGGCCCCTGAGAAGCTCGAAGCGCTGGCCTAGTCGCAGTCGATCGCTAGGGCCCAAGCCGCCGAGAAGCGCGCCGAACCCAAGGCGGCCAAGGGCTACGAGGGTGAAGCCTGCGGCGAATGCGGCAACTTCACGCTAGTGCGCAATGGCACGTGCATGAAGTGCGATATATGCGGGAGCACGACGGGGTGCAGTCGATCTCCGATAACATTGCGGCCAGCGCGAGCCGGCATAGCGCCGGGTAAAAGTTCGCCCAGAAAACCGGGCATAGTTTTCTTCGCTATCACGAACCGCGTCCAAGAACGGAACAGACCCGCTTTGATCGATATAGGCCTGTGCTCGTTTGTGTAGTTGATCGCCCAAAACTTGTTCCGTCCGTTGACTCCTACCCGCAGTTGCGCTGGTAATTGCATTTTTGGGAGGTTTTAAAATGGGCAGTAGCGGTTCGGGCCGAATCAGCGACTATCCAGGATCATCCGGCAAAGGCTCAAGCACATCGAAAGGCGGCGGAAGTGCCGGAGGTTCTGACCGATGTGCACAAGCTTTTGCTGTGGCACTCGAAGACATTGAACACTGCGATTTCTACAAGGCAAGCGCCACCGTGCCCGCACCCGGCCAGCAACTGCGAATAGCGCACAAGAAGCGCATCGTGGCGGAAACTGACGCAGGCATAACGGTCGGCAACCTCCCAACCGCGTACAATTATCTCGCCGGCTGTCTCAAGGATGGCTGGACGTACACCGGCACCGTCACGGCGTCGAATGGCTCGGGGGCCGTCGCCACAGTATCAGCAGACTTTGCACCTTCCTCGCACCCGTGACTACGACAACCAGAGTGCCCCTACTCATCGGCGAGGTCTTCGTTGACCTTACGATCACGGCGCCGGGGACAGAAAACAAACTGCGTCTTGGCGGCGTCGCCCATGCGGCTCGTGGCTTTTGGTCATTAGGACAAACCTTCCGAGCAGCGATCGTTATCCCGACTTATTTGGAAAAATTGACTCGCGACTACTTCGCCGAGCTTGGCTGTGTCGAGCTGGTTGTACTGGGAGTAGTAACGGGCGCTCCCAACATTACATTGATTTTCGACGCGACCGAAGTGGCGGACCAAGAGTACGATACACTGCTGCGGGACGAAAAAGCCGTCCAACTCAATGACGTCTCAGCGGCTTTGGAGCACGCGGAAGACGTTCTGATCTTTCCGGGCTCGTACAATTTACTAGATGCGTGCGCGATGTTGCCGGCCACTGCTCGCTTGCACGTCGATGTGGCATATGACATCGAAACCTCCAAGGCGCTCGCCGAAGTCAACAGAAAAATTGAAACCATTCTTATTTCAACGTCATCTCTACTGTTTGCACAGACTAAAGATCAAACCGTGAATGGTGTTGCGGCCGCTTTTGCGGGCTGCAAACCGAAGTACGTTGTACTCAAACAGAATCGTGGGGGCACCGAACTGCTGGATTGCTCAAACGCCCCCCATCACATTGAGGCGCTTCCTGCGCAACTTGGAACAACGATTAATTCGGTGGGTGTGGGCGATGTCTTCGCGGCCACATTCCTAACGGTCTTGCCAGAGGGCGTAATCGCTGCAGGTTGGCGGGCCACGTACGCTGCTGCTGCTTATTCTCAAACCACCTACCCAGATATTTTCAAGAAGTACGTCGAACGTGATCAACGCCTTTCACTCGACGAAATGAAATCACTGTGGGGCACATTCCTACCTTGGAACGCGCGACCGTCCGTGCAAATCTATTTTGCAGCGCCGGATTTTGCGAAAGCTGATCGTACGGCCATTGACAAGGCTCTGAAGGCGCTGGCGTACCATAACTTTATGCCCCGACGACCCGTTGTGGAGAACGGCGAACTCCCGCCGAACTCAGGCGCCGCCAGCTTGCGCAGCGTTTTCGAGAAGGACTACGAGCTCCTTAAAAAATGCGCACTCGTGTTCGCTGTTCCGACTGAGCGCGACTCCGGGACACTGGTTGAAATCGGGCTCGCCATTGAGGCGGACATCCCGGTTATAACGTATGACCCTAGTGGCAAGAACAACAATACGATGGTGATTGCAGGCTCTTCATTCTACTCGTCCGACCTTGATGCCTGTCTCAATGCAACCTTTCGCTTCCTCAGCCAAAAGCAAAAGTGAGGCTTGATGGGCGGATTACTCTTGTGTTCCGGCGGTCTCGATTCCACCACGGTCGGTTACTGGCTGGTTGAGAAGCGAATTTCGTTTCAACCAGTCTTCTTCGACTACGGGCAGCACTGCGTCGAGAAAGAATGGGAAACGGTGCAAAAGGTTCTGCCAATCTCGGATGACCTCGTGTCGCCTGTTTTGCGGATCGATATTTCGAGCATCTATCAGCACTCAACGTCGAGACTGATCGCTGAGCCGAATCTATGGAAGGAACAAGTCGAGGATGATGAGCTTTACATCCCCTACCGGACGCTTCTGTTTTTTTCCGTAGGCGCATGCATCGCCCAAACACGCGGGTTCGACACCGTGTACTCGGGCTTTATCAACAGCAATCATGCCAAAGAATTGGATTGTTCCGCCACTTTCCTTAACGGTTTAGACTCCCTTTCCCGTAATCTTGGACCGATCAGATTCGAGTTGCCGTTCCGTGACTGGAGCAAGGCTGATGTCGTCAGGCGCGCGAGCGAATTAAAAGTCCCTATCGGCAAGACATATTCGTGCCAGCTCTTCAGCGACACGCCTTGCGGGGCATGTCCCAATTGCGTCGAGCGACTTACCGCCATTGAGGCGATAAATCCATGAACTTCTCCAAAGCCGAGAGTGACGTTCTGAGTGCGCTAAGCTCCGCGCGTCTCGTTGTGCAACTCGCGCAGGAGAAGGGCGTAGTTCGCGATAACCACTCATATCGCGAGCCTCTGTATCACGTTGGCGCAATTCTAGCGGACGCGGCTCTTCAAGCGGGCCTCAACTACAGAACCGTTGTGAAGGTACGCATCGACAGAATCGTTCGGGATTTTCCAGAGGCTGCAACCCTGTCCGGGATGTTCAATGCGATCGCCTCCATCGGAGTCGCTGAGTTCTTGCGGTGGCATCATCACACCAAGGTGTCACGCTTTGTTTGCTTGGCCGAGCTGCTTCGCAACGAAAGCATCGACGACTTTCATCAATTACGAACATGGCTACAAAAACCAACATGCCGAGAAAAGCTACGCGCAATCCACGGAGTGGGACCGAAGACAGTCGACTATCTCTGCGGCTTGGTTGGATTGGATTTCATCGCGGTTGATCGGCACATCAAAGCGTTTGCGAGCGATGCGGGCGTGACGGCCGGTGACTACGATTTTCTTCAAACCGTGATTTCGTACGCTGCAGATCTTCTTGGTGTTTCGCGGCGACATTTCGATATGTCAATTTGGACCTACGTATCAAATCGGAAGGCTTGGCCCACAGAGCAGACTAATTTACAGCTGCCGTTTGATGGCTCCCCCGCCGTCGCGTAGAGACCAGGACCAGCTTCACACCGAGCGCATGCGGGTCATCGCCCCGGAGCCCTTATGAAACACCACGGATATCTCTACGCGGGACAGCAAGGCTCGACGCATCCCCTCGCCGCCGTTCCGCCGCCGGAGTGACTCTTGAACGCCACCCCCGCACCCTCTGCGCCTGCGGGGCATCATCTTCGTCGCGGCCTCTGGTCGATCAACATCAGCATGGTCG
>Ga0070741_10012364_pt1 | contig 15448 bp, 12 predicted proteins | sample Coa_R1_4_FD_66440 | JGI IMG/M metagenome (GOLD analysis project Ga0070741, IMG submission 66440) | Surface soil microbial communities from Centralia Pennsylvania, which are recovering from an underground coalmine fire - Coalmine... | ecosystem: Environmental > Terrestrial > Soil > Unclassified ... | reverse complement strand
GCCGCGATTTTTCTTCGGAGATCTGCGAGAACAGTACCCGCAAGTCTTCCAGCTGGCTCCGCAGAATCGCGTCCACATCCACGCCGGCGACCTGGTCGATGTAAGTGAAATAGTAGGCCGCGGCCTCTGATTGCTCGGGACGTCCGATCATCGGATCAGTCTACCTCCTGGCACAAACAGCCGGCGTTCATGAAATTTTAATTTTGTGCCGAGGCGGCACAGGCGAAACCCCGTAACCACACTTCCGTCTATAGTTTCGTTCCGCATCCCATCGGCGCATCCAGGCGAGGGCTGTCGCCGGCATCTGCTGTGCCTAATGCTCGCTCAGGAATTGGAGTGTTTGTAGATGTTACGGGGCGGAAACGCGCAATCCCACAGCCGCATCAGCGGACAGACCATCATTAATGAGCTGATCCGGAATATGAGTTTGGGCCGGCTTGAGCTGGAATACAGCATCGTCCTCCCCTGTCTTTTCAGTATTTATCTGCATCCTGACGATTATGCATGGCTTCGGGGAGTACAGGACCTGATCAAGGAAGATGCCAAGCGCGCACTCAACGCACGGCTGACCGAGTTCAACAAGAATTCGCTGTTCCGGCGCGGCCGTCCGCGCAAAGTGGCCAAGATTGCGCAAGGCGATTGGTGGATCGAGTTCTTCGCCGATACCGAAGGCGCTGTGCCTCCGGGCGACATTGAGATTCATTCCGAGCTCAACGATCTCGCACAACCGGGATACCGGGGGATCAAGACCACGCTCATCGAGCGGGAACCGTCGGTGACGTCGGCGCGAGTCGTCCGCGACCGGGAAAACACGCGGAAGCTTTCGACCAGCGCCTTCGCGCGTATCCGGTACCAGGACGATTCCGGACCACAGACCTATTTTGTGACTCAGAATGAAATCAGTATTGGCCGAGGCGGGGAAGACTTGTGGGTGGATCTGCCCCTCTACGCCAACGACCAGGTGTCGCGGGAGCACGTTCGGCTCCGGCGCGATCCGGCCGGCGGCGCATTCACGATTCTGGACGAGAGCCGCAATGGGACCTGGCTGAACGGCAGAAAGTTGGAGCGAGGCGTGGCCGAGGCGCTCCCGGATCGCGCCGAAATCGGGATCGCCGACGTTTTGCGGCTCTCGTTTGAAAGCCTGAGGTAGGCAATGGGTGCACTCTATTCCCTGAACACGCCCTTTGTCGTCGGGTTCCTTGTATTCGTGGCGCTTTTTATCTGGACGCATCGGAAGCCGGAGGGACGATGAAGGCGGGTGCGGCTTCCGATCGTGGGCTTCTGCGCGAATCCAATGAAGACCGGTTTTGGTTAGACGCGGAGCATGGCTGGTTTCTGGTGGTGGATGGAATTGGTGGGCATGTCGCCGGAGAGTTGGCGGCCCAGACGGCGGTCGAGGAAATCCGTGATTGGCTCGGCGCGTCGGAAGGGCCCTCCGGCGACCGGGTCCGTGCCGCAATCACGCGCGCCAACAACCGGATCTTCGAAATGGCGGAGCAGAAGCCGGAGCTGGCCGGCATGGCCTGCGTGCTGACGCTGGCGGTGGTGGAGGATGGCGAGCTCACCGTCGGCCAGGTCGGCGATTCCCGGCTCTACCTCGTGTGGCACGGCGCGATCCGGAAACTCACTCCGGACCATTCTCCGGTGGGAGAGGAGGAAGATGCCGGCGAACTGACCGAAGAAGAGGCGATGAGCCATCCGCGGCGGAACGAAGTGTTCCGCGACGTCGGTTCGGGATGCCGCGACGCGGAAGACCCGGAGTTCATCGAGATCCGGAAGTTTCCGTTTTATCCGGATGCCGCCATTCTGCTCTGCAGCGATGGCCTCACCGACCAGCTCACGGCGGCGGAGGTGCGGGAAATTGTGGACCGCTATGACGGGGATGCCGAGAGCGTGGCTCGCGAATTGGTGGACGCGGCTAACCGGGCTGGCGGCAAGGACAATGTGACGGTATTGTTCGTGGCGGGTCCGGAATTCCACGGTAAGGCGCGCAGGACGCGCGCGCGCGACGGCAAACGCGTCGTCCGGCCCTCCTTGCGGCTGCCGCGCGGCAGGGTGGCTTTTCTTTGTTATGGAGTGCTCCTCGGCATGATTGTGTGGGCGGTTCTTCGGGCAGCCAGGGGTTGACTATGGAAGCACCATCACGAGTCGGACGCTACGAAATCGTGCGCCAGCTTGGCAAAAGCATGACGGACGTGTATCTGGCGATCGACACGATCGAGAATCGCCAGGCAGCCTTGAAACTGATCAAGCGCGATTCCGATGACAGCACGCAAAAGGTGCTGGAAGCGGAACGGCGCGGCGCGGCGATTCTGCGAGATCTGGAAGAGCTCGATCCGCGGGTCATCAAGATTTACGATTTCGGCGATATCGAGGGGTACTTCTTTGTCGCGATGCAGTACGTCGAGGGCCGGAATCTGTCCGAGGTCCTGCGGTCGGAGCGCGCTCTGGATCCCATTCGCGCGGCGACGATCGCGCTGGCGATTTGCGAGCAGCTGGCAAAATTTCATTCGTGGCAATTCGCGGTGGTTCATGGCGATATCAAGCCTTCGAATATTCACTTAGGCGCCAACGATACGGTGCGGCTGCTGGATTTTGGCATTGCCAAGCTGCTGCGGACTAATCGGAGCGCCACGCTGCATAATTTTGGGAGCCCGGGCTACTGTTCGCCGGAACGGCTGACCCGTTCGGAAGTCGACCAACAGTCGGACCTGTGGGCGGTGGCGGCCACGCTCTATGAAATGCTCTCCGGGACGCCACCGTATCAGGCCGACAGCACGCGTAATCTGGAAAATCTGATTCGTTCCAAGCGGCCGCCGCGAGCGCTGCCTTCGACGTGTCCGCAGCCTTTGCGGGCGATTGTGACGAAGGCACTGGCGCCGGAAGCGCCACGCAGATACAGCTCGGCCCTGGAGTTCCAGCAGGATTTGCGCGCATTTTTGGAGCATCGCCCGACGCTTGCCGAGCGCCAGGGGCAGCGCGCATGGAACCCGAACGCGACCATAGAGGTGGCGCGCGAGATTTTGCGGAAGGCCACACGCACGCTCCGGCGCCACAAGCAATTTGGACTTGAGATCGCGACTGCGGTGGGGTGGTTTTTCGCGGGGACCGCTCTGTGGGTGGGAGGCAGTTACGCCTGGCAACGGTTCGAAGCACGCCGGGTGGCCGCAGCAGCACCAGTGGCGGCTCACGCTCCTGATCTGCAGCTGCCGAACTTGTACATCGCGACAGCCGACCACATTCTGGCGGATTACCGGACCGGCTCCGATCCATCACTCCACGATTTCGATTGGCAGAAGGCTGAGGTGTGCCTCGCGCGCGCGACGGAACTGGGTGTTAACGACGCTGCGACGCTGGGCAAACTGGACTTGAGCCGCGGCTATGCGATCCTGGAACGCCTGAGCGGCGGTGAGTATTCCGAAGCCGGCATGCAGCGATTGCGTTTGCGTGCGCGCAACCTCTTCGCGGATGCGGCTATGAAGATGGCGAACGATCCCGCTCCCCATCTGGCTTTAGCGCGGACCTACGCCTACTTTCTGCCCAATGTGAAGGTGATGATGACGGAGTTCGCGGCGGCGCAGCGGTTGGGCGCGGTACTGGGCCGCCGTGAAGTCGAACAGCAGGGAGATGGATATCGCCTCCTCGCCCAGCGGGAAGCAGAGGCTGATCAGTGGAAGGCGGCTTTGCAAGACGCGCAGACCGCCCGGCGATTCTATCAGCGAGTTCCCGGGTTCGATCTGGTCGGGACACACCTTGAGGAACTGGATGCGATTCGCCCACCGGCGCACAAGCTGGTCCGTGCGAGAAGGAGCCGCCGGTGGCCATAACCAAGAGTTGGGCAGCTTCAGGGACAAATACCGTAGAGATTGCGAGACCCACGGCGCGCTCGCCTTACGGGCGCGAGGTCCGTTGGGTAGCGGCCGCATTAATTTTCGTGGTGATCGGGCTGGCGATGGTGTACGCGGCTAAAACCCGAAACTTTTCGGCAGATAACGATCATTTGAAAAGCGGCGACCTCGTCGACCTGAATGCGATTACAAATGCCGATCAACTCGCGCCGGCGCTTCAGGGCTTCCCGAATCGAAGTGAACTCGCCGAAAACGTTGCAGAATTTTTGAGACAAAGGCCGCCACTAAAGAATGTGGGCGCGATCGCCCGGGTGGTTGCCTCACGGCAATCCTTCGGCCGCCTGAAACCGCTTCTCGTCGTTCGCACGCCGAACGAGTTCCGCTGGGCGTTTTTTTCTTGGACAGCGCTGTACCTCGCGGGCTTCTGCCTCGTCGCATTAGTCTGGCGGAAAGCGCGATTTCGGGGCGACAGCTCTTACTTGCCGGCGCTGATTCTGCTGACGGGCATCGGACTGACTCTCATGGTGAGCTTGCACGATCCGCTGCGGGACACGATGGAGTTCCAGAAGTTCGCGTTGGGAGTGTTCCTGGGCTGCCTTCTCTTGACGCTGCCCGCTTTCCGAGTATTCGGCTACAACAGACTCTCCGATTGGTGCTACACATCACTGCTGGCGGCGCTCGGGCTGTTTGGGTTACTGCTCGCCTTCGGTAGAGGGCCGGGCGTCAGCGATGCGAAAGTCAATCTCGGCCCTTTTCAGCCGGTTGAGCTGATCAAGATCCTGCTGGTTCTGTTCTTGGCTGGATATTTCACCAGGAATTGGGAGAGATTGCGCGACCTCCGGGAGAAGCGAATCTGGCCCGGCTTGTGGCGGCGGCTCGGGGTGCCCCGGATAGAGCATTTCGTGCCCGTTCTCTGTGCGCTTGGCATCGCACTGGCGCTGTTCTTCCTGTTGAAAGACCTGGGACCGGCACTGGTAACCTTTTTCGTATTCCTTGCGATGTTCGGAGTGGCGCGCGGGCGCGCCGGCCTCGCGTTGGCTGGTCTGATCCTCATGGTGGCGTCGGTCGCGATCGGATACCACTTGGGAAAACCCACAACGGTGGTGGACCGCATCAACATGTGGGTGTCGCCGTGGGATAACGATGTGCACGGCGGCGATCAACTGGCCGATGGACTGTGGGCATTCTCCACGGGAGGGCCGTTCGGGTCCGGACCGGGGTGGGGCGATCCCGATTTGATCCCTGCCGGAAACACGGACCTGGTCTTACCGGCGATCGGAGAAGAATGGGGCTTCGTGGGAGTCGCGAGCGTTCTTCTGTTGATCGGCTTTCTGGTGTCGCGCGCCCTGCGGGCGGCGACCCGCGCGTCTACGCGATTCGGTTTCTTCCTGGCTCTCGGGCTCGGCGCCCTGTTCGGTTTTGAAATGATGCTGATCAGCTCGGGCGTCCTCGGGCTGCTGCCGCTGTCCGGAGTTGTATCGCCATTTCTCAGTTCCGGAAACACGGCCATGCTGGCCAACTTCCTGGTGGTGGCGCTATTGATTTCGATTTCCAAGGACGTACGCGAGGCCCCCCCGGAGCCGCTTCTCAACCAGCCGGCGCGATGGGTTAAGGGCGTGCTGGCAGCGGCCGCTCTGGTGCTAGTGGCGGCGGCCGCACGGTACCAGATCTTTCAGGATCGAGAGTATCTCGCGCGCGATGCGCATGCCATCGAACAGGATGGGGTGAAGCGCCCTCAACACAACCCGCGCATCAATTCGCTGGCCCGCCTGATTCCGCGCGGCAGCATTCTGGATCGCAATGGCATTCCGGTCGCCACCAGCGACTGGGCGGAGTTGGAACGGAACCGCGACCGGTACAAACAACTCGGCATTGCGATTGATGAGGCGCAGTCGCGGCTGGAAACGCGGCACTATCCGTTCGGCCCCGCGACCGCGCACATTGTGGGCGATTTACGAACGGGAGAGAATTTTCATGCCAGCAATTCATCCTTGGTTGAGCACGACTCAAACAGCGTTCTTCAGGGCTACGACTATGCCGAGCTGGCGGGGCTCGTGCGCCATCGCCATCAGCCCGGAAATCCGGCCATCCAGCGATTACTGGCGCGCGACAAGAACGTGCGGCTCACGCTCGACGCCAGACTCCAGGTGAAGGCGTATGAAATTCTCCAGCGTCATTTGCAGCGCTCAAAGGACGGGAAGGGCGCGTTAGTGGTGATGGATGCGGGCACCGGCGACGTATTGGCGATGGTCAGCGGGCCGGCGCCCGATCCGAACAACGGTGCTGCGACTCCCGATGAGTTGCTGGATCGCGCGCGTTATGGCCTGTATCCGCCCGGATCGACCTTTAAATTGGTAACGGCCATCGCGGCGCTGAAAAAAGATCCCGAACTGGAGCACCGCACGTATCTATGCTTGCGGCTTCCCGGCGGCAGAGCCGGAAACAGCGTCGAAGGATGGAGGCGGGTGATTAAAGACGATGCCGGCGATCATCCCCACGGCAAGCTGGATTTGGAACGGGCCATCACCGTTTCGTGCAACGCCTACTTCGCGCAACTGGGCGTTTATGACGTCGGTGCGAAGGCGCTTGCTGAAACCGCGGCGCGGTTCGGCATCTCCACCGGGGATGCTAAAGAGCTCCAGCAGACCCTGCCGTTTGCCGCGTATGGCCAAGGGCCGGTGCTGGTCTCGCCTTTCAAGATGGCGCGAGTGGCAGCCACTATTGCTTCGGGGGGGAAAATGCCGGCGGGACGGTGGATTTCCGATGGCGGGAATTCACAGATCGACCCGCCGGTTGACCTGCTTTCTCCCTCCGAGGCGGCGTTTCTTCAAAAAGCAATGCGCCGGGTGGTTACGGAAGGAACCGCCCGCCGGCCAATGGCAGGCACGCCGCTGAGTATCGCGGGTAAGACCGGAACCGCCCAGCTGGACCGGGGACTCCCGCACGCGTGGTTTGCCGGATTTGCGCCTTACGACGGCGATGCCTCGCATCGGCTGGCCTTTGCGGTCTTAGTGGAGCACGGTGGGTACGGTGCGGGAGCGGCTGCTCCGATTGCGCGGGAAGTCATGGAAGCGGCAAAGGAACTGGGATTGGTGCCGTGAGGTCAGGACATGAACGTCGGTGAGTTTTTGGAAAAATGGGGCAGAACCTTGTTCGAGGCGCCGATCGCGGCCATTCCACAGCCGCAGGAGCCTCCGGAACTGGCCGAAATCCGGCTGGCGGTGCTCGACCAGATCCGCAATAAGAGCTACCCTTCCGGCGGCCGGAAGGTGTTTCCTTTCGATTTGCTGCGCATCGATTTGCGCGGAGTTGAAGAGAGCAGTGCTTCGATTTTCCGAGGCAACTTCTTTCGCAAGTACCTGGAGCACGAAGTGAAGGATGCCTTGCGAAACGCTGGCTGCCATTTTCCGGAAAATCTGCGAGTCACGATTGACGTAAGCCCCGGATTGCTGAAACCTGGCGAAGCTTGGCTGAGTGTGGAGCCGGGCCAGCAGGAAGCCTCTCAATCCGCTTCGAGACCAAGCGCCAGGCTCGTCGTGCAGGCCGGCACCGCCAATGTACCGGCATTAGCGATCGAGAAGCAGCGCACGAATATCGGGCGGTCGACGGATGTGATTCGATCGCAGGGCATCTTTCGCCGAAATGATCTGGTGTTCAGCGAGGATAACGAAGTAAGCCGTTCCGTGTCGCGCGAACACGCTCATATACTCTTGGATAAAACGACCGGCGAATACCGGCTATTCAACGACCGCTGGTATACCCTCGGAAGCCCGAACTGCGCCACCTGGATTGTTCGGGACGGCTTAAGCCACGAAGTTCACCGCAACGGCCGCGGCGTGAAGTTGGAAGCCGGCGACGAAATCCATCTCGGGCAAGCCGTAGTGGTGTTTGAAAGGTTCTGAATGAATACGCTTGTGTGTCGGGCGTTTCGCCTCGCCTGCATTCTCTTTCCGGCCTTCTGCCTCACCTGCTCTCTGCTGCTCGCCCAGACTCCGCCGTCGCAGCCCGAAGCTCCGCCGGCCGCTTCGCGACTCGCGCTGCAACAATTGGAGAGTCTGGTTGCCCCGATCGCACTTTATCCGGATCAACTCTTACCCCAGGTTTTTGCGGCGGCCACTCATCCGTTGCAGGTGCTTGAAGCGTACCAGTGGCTTCAGCAAAATCGCCGTTTGCAGGGGTTGGCCCTCATCAACGCGGCAGAGGAGAAGAAATGGGATACCAGCATTCACGTGCTCCTGGTTTTCCCGGACGTTCTTGGCCGGATGGCGATCAACATCCGCTGGACCAGCGAACTGGCCAGCGCCGTCCTCGCTCAACGTGACGATGTAAAGGAGGCTATCGAAAAGATGCGCGCCCGTGCTCCAAAGCACGGCAGCCCGTCTTCGAATCCTTGATTCTCGACGCTGCTGCGCGACTACGCTGCCGCTGATATACCTGCGGGGCTGAGTGCCTGCAATTCAACTTTCAATCCGTCGAACAACCGGAGAAGACTTGCAGCGTTCACAGTTCCAATTCCACACGAGTAAAGCGCCAGCCGTAACTGAACCAGCGCTATGCTCCATGCGAATGCAATCTGGCTGTGAACGAGGAGCGAGGCCAAATCCGGACGATCGGCAGCAGCTTCTACGAGCAGAACCTTCATTACGCGACAGATCTTAGTGAAGTCAGCTTGCAAGGAACGCAAGTAGCCGCGAAAAATCTGACACCGTTGGCGCCGGAACTGAGCCATCAGAGTCGGTGTCACTCCAGTCCGGGAACACAGGAATTGAAGCTCGGCATCATCGAGCAACCGGAGCATGGGCCGATAACGCTCAACGGATAAATCATCAATCCAATCGAGGGTCACCCGGCGCTTCGAGCCGGTCGCTCGCTTGAGGGCGAGAACCGGCGCGATACCCAGTGCGCGGCACGCGAGAATCGATAGGGCGACGGTCAGGATCATTTACCTGATCCTATTTTTGACGAGATGCCCTGATTGGCCAAGTCCTTCGAGTACGGTGCGGCGTGGATGGTTAACGGTTGAGATCAGCTATGTTGGACAATGCCACTACCGGTACCCGATATTTATCTGAAATCAGTGCGGATTATTTGCAGTTTGGTGGGCCTGGTGAGATTCGAAAAAGGCGGGGCGATTGAAAATACTTAAGTTATAGGCAAGGCGTGACTCGGCATCTACCGGCGCATTCAGCCAAGCTGTGGCACGCGATTGGCACACGGTCGGTGCGTACCGTTCAAGCGGCGACTCGCATTACTACGAGCGTGATGTCGTCGTATTGCCGAGCACCAGCGGTGAACGACTCTACCGCGCACAGGATGCGGTGGAGCAGAGCGCTGGCAGCCAACGCCGCGCCCTCGCGAGTGCTGTCGATTATTCGTTTCTCGCCAAATTCTTCGCTGGCCTCGTTCCGCGCCTCACTGATTCCGTCGGTGAACATCACGACCGTGTCCCCGGCCGCTAGCGTCACCGATGCCTGTTGATATCGCGCGGAACGAAATCCGCCGATCATGAGCCCCCCGTCGGACAGACGCACCAGCTCGCCGCTGGCGGCGCGCAGTAAGATCGGCGCGTCATGACCGGCATTGACATAAGTGAAGGCGCGGGATACCGGATCGAAGATGCCGTAAAAGAGAGTCGCAAAGCGATCCACTGGAGAGGCTTCGTAGATGACCCGGTTGAGGTCCGACATCATCTCGGCGATGGTGCCCGAATGCGTGGTGGCCAGGCCCCGCAAGGAAGCCCGCAAGCTGGCCATCAGAATGGCAGCCGGGATTCCCTTGCCCGTCACGTCCCCGATGGCGAATCCGAGGCGGCCGCCGGACAGCGGAAAGAAATCATAATAGTCGCCGCCGATGGTGGCGGCGGGGCGGCACTCGCCGGCATAGTCCAGGCCGGCGATCGAGGGAGCTTCCTGCGGAAACAATCGCTCCTGGACTTCGCGGGCGATTTCGAGTTCATGGGCTAGCCGCTCGCGGTGCGCGATCTCGCGCGCCATCTCGGCCGTCAGCCGGCTGTTTTCCAGGGCCAGGCCGGTCTGTACGGCAACCGCTTCGAGCAAGCGAATGTCGGAGGCCGAGTAGGGCGCTTCGGAGCGTTTGGGTCCCAGGCTCAGAAATCCGAGGAGCCGGTCGTTGGCCGACATAGGCAGTAGGAGTTCGGCCTCGAGCGCATCCAATGCGCGTTCGTCCTCCGCTCGTTCGATCGCCTGAGCCGGCTCGCGCAGCGGCTGCTGCTGGCGGGCGAGCCGTTCGGCGACGGAACCCCTAGCCGAGAAGCGGAGATCGGGGGCGGCCGGTCCGAATCCCAGAGCGTATGCCGGTACAAAATCGCCGTTTTGCCGGATCAGCGCCACGACGCGGTTAATGTGCAGCGCCGAGGCGATCGTCTCCGTCACGATCTGCAACAGGGGCCCAGCCTCCAAAATCGTACGAACCTTCTCACTTAGTTCGCCCAAGACCCGCTCGGTGTTGACCGCCTCGCGGAAAAAATGGCGGTCGATCCAACCATACAGCCGCTCCGATAGCAGGCGCACCAGCAGCAGAACCCCAGCCGATTCGGCGAGCAACAGCCACAGTCGCGAGCGGACTATCCCGGGTTCGTACGCGACGCGTACGGAGTATATCGCCATTACCACCACTACCGAGGCGACCAGGAGACGCGCGCCACCGCGCGCCAGCGCATACTGCAGACCCTGGCGGATGACCACGTTCACTTCCATGGCGTGCGCCACTACGATGACATAGGCCAGCGTGACCGGAAATAAAAACAGCAACAACAGCGACGGAACCCAGAACCAGGCGGAAAAGCTGACGAAGGCCAAGAACGAGCGCCCCATTAGCAGCGCGGTGACGGCGAGGAGCAGGACGGGGCTCAAGCTTACTCCCGCGCCGCTGGCCAGCAAGGTGAGGCGCCGCCGCGCGTCCGGCGTAGTGGCTCGTCTCAGCTTCAGAAAGACATTTGCGAAAAATACCCCGATTCCCAGGATGGCCAAGACAACATCGACCGTGCTCCATCGCTGCACCGCGGCCTCGAACCGCATCGCGGCAATATCCTCAATGGCCGATGCATTAGAGAACCCCCACAATACTGCATAACCGGCCAATGGCGCGCCGAGCACCCACCGAACGATTCGATCCCACTTGCCGCCTCCGGAACGGTCGGGAAAATACTGGCCGAACAGCATCATCCAGAAGCCCCAGGAATTGGTCATCGTCAGGTAATAGAGCACGGCCAGGGGGCGGGTAGGGATTTCCCATCCAGCGACGATCGCCAGCACATTTCCGGCTTGGGCCACTCCACCAAAGCTCATCAACAGCATGAGCAGCAGCCAGGCGAGCGGATCGACAGGCCTCTGAAACGCGACACCGAAACCGAGGATCAGGCAAAACCAGGGAGTGAGGACGCCCAGGAATGCGAACAGAATCCAGTCTGTGATTGTCAGCGGAGTCGCGTTGACAGGTTGCAGACGAATTGTGACCGTGACGGGCAGTCCGTTCCGTTCCACAGTGGCCTGAAGCGTCTCCCCGGCCCGGAGTCCGTTGACGGCGGCTTGGGGGCTCCGTTCACCGTGTGCCGGCTTCCCGCCGAGACCGAGCAGGCGATCGCCGCGAACCAAGCCGCCGGCCGTCGCCTCGGGACGCAGGGCATTCAGGGTGGGGCCAGGGAACGCCAGCGTGAACGGAGGCCGCGCCATTTCCGTGATGCGAAGCTGCCGATCAAAGTTCTCCCAGGTCAGGCGGGACTGAAACATCACTAAGCCGACGAAGTACCCGCCAAGCACCAGCAATGCGAGCAAACGGCGTTGTCTATCCATCCCCGTTCAAGATATCAAGGTGCGGGCTGGCCGAAGCGGCACGGCGGTTCTAGCGACCGCGTGAGGGAGAGTGCTATTGAATGCAGGCAATCGTGATGATATGCAGATCCAGAATGGATTTGGGCGCCCGGCACGGAGTTGCACCACGTTGCCGGGGGCTGGATCTATTCGGCTTCCTTTCGGGGCTCGCCGAATGCTGCTCCCGCTGTATCCCCTCTATTGGCACATTCAGCAAACCTCCGGGACGCTATTGGCACACGGCGAATTTGGTGGTGGCGTGAGCGCGACACTGGCCCTGTCCGTTGCGGATGAAGGTCATCCGCTGATCTCCTTCACCCGGTGGGTGATCACCGGTGAGTAACGCGACCGAGTTGAGTCAATCGATTGGGACCTTTGCCGCGAAAATCGTATTTCCGTCACGTGCGGCCGCCAAGCGCGTATGGCGGGCCGCAATACCCGAATTCAGTAGTGAAATATCAAAGACCGAAAAAGTCAGCGGCCTGACCGCCATGTATTCCAGTTCATTCCGATTCCAGCGAAACTTCATCACCCCGATATCAGAGTGGGAATCAGTGCCCATAAGGATATGCGCCGTCTCGTGAGCGAGAACATGCGCCAGAACGGGAACGACCAGATCTGGTCGGACCTGCTGTATGCGATCGTAGAAGATCCGGATGTGAATACCTTCATACGGCAAGGCACTACCGAGCGCCCCCGGGTAGTAGTCCTTCGGCGTACCGGTTGTGATGCGGAGCATAATAGGATCCCGCTCTGTGGGGCAGCTCTTGCCATAATGGCGCCAGTCCATCTGCAAGGGGATCGAGGCGAATATCTTCGCCGCGCCAAGCTCTGCGCGGTCCAGCGTCACGTCATCGACGCCGACGGCATTCTCCAGACACACGGTTACCCTGGCAACCGGCACGAGCTTTGCCTGAGAACCGCCGCAAATGCCCCCAGCCCCGCTGAGGAGGCACACTGCCACGCATGTTTTTCCTAAGGTCATTTCGATCGCCTCTGTCCTAAGAAGCGAGCGCTTCCATCAGAGTCCGCCAGGATTTTTGAGAATTCGTGTAACGGCTTCGGTTCGCCCCGGTCATCCGCAGCTGCTCCGAGCAGGCACATTCAGCGTTGCCCGCGACGACCTGGGACCTCTCGTGCGCTCGACTTCCGAACTTGGCGCCGGGAACCCATCCAAGACGATACGCGCCTCCAGTCGGGCCAACGGCGCACCGATACAGAAATATATTCGTGTGTCCGGAGGCAACGTGAGGGTTGGGATTCCAGTCGGTATCGAACCGGTGCGCCCGCTAGCCTGAGCAACACCGAAGGTGCCGAAATGACTTCAGTACCCATCCAAACTTTAGTACCTGTTGCCTCGCATCGTTTCATTTTTCGCGGAATCCTGGCGGATTTGTCTAGTGTTATCCGCTGATATGCCTCGAGGGGTTGAATGGCTACCGCAACTTGTGAAGATTTGACTTCGCTCCCGTGGAGATCCGTGATAGACTTCACGCCACTTCCGGAGCGCCGAATGGACTCGTCCGCAGGAGAGATTACTCGACTTCTTCAGGCCTGGGGTGCGGGAGATCGGAGCGTAGAAGCGCGCCTGTTCGGCCTGGTTCTGCCGGATCTGCGGAACCTTGCTCGCGCTCTCATGCGCCGCGAGCGCCCCGACCACACGTTGCAACCGACTGCTCTCCTGAACGAGGCCTATGTGAAGCTGTTAGCCGGCCGCGAGCGCGATTGGGAGAGCCGGCGTCACTTTTTTGCGGTAGCCGCTCGCATCATGCGGCACTTGCTTATTGATCACTGGCGAGGCCGTACGAAATCCGAAGTGGTTCCGCTCGAGAGTTGGAGAGAGGTGCCGGGACCGGCGTCGCAACTCGAGTTGGCTCTTGCCGTAAATCGCTTACTTGATGAACTGGAGGCGCTTCATCCGGAGTGGTGTGCAGTTATAGAGCTGAAATATTTCGTGGGGCTCACGGATGAGGAAGCCGTCGAGGTCCTCGGCGTTAAGTTGCGAACCATGCAACGTCAGCTCGGCGATGCCCGGCGATGGCTCTTCGAGAGGCTGAATCCGTCACCATGCCAAATCAAAGCGAACGCGATGAACGCGTAATAGAACTGGTCCTGGCGGCGCTCGAGCAACCGCCGGAAGGCCGCGAGAAATACCTGCGCTCGACCTGCGGCAATGACTTTGACCTGCTTCGCGAGGTCGATGAACGCGTCCAGTGGGAAGTGCGCATGGGGGGATTCCTATGCGAGCCGTTTATGGAGACGCTGGCGAAATTGGATCGGCCGTTCAAGCCCGGCGCACTGGTTGCCGGACGGTTCCGGATCCTGAGTGAAATCGGCCACGGGGGTATGGGTGTCGTTTACGAAGCTTGGGATGAGATGCTCGATCGCCGCGTGGCATTGAAAACGGCGATGTACGGGCATGACAAGGAGCTGCCGCCCGAAGTTCGGGCCGCGCGTGAAGTCAGTCACTTCAACGTCTGCAAGGTCCACGAGCTGCACTCTACCACTACGGAAATCGGGCAAATACAGTTTCTCACAATGGAATTCATAGCCGGCGAGACTTTAAGCGCTCGGATCCGGCGTGCCGGCCCGTTACCTCTGACGGATGCCCAGGAGATTGCTACCCAGATCTGCGCCGGCTTGGCACAGGCCCATCGGCAGGGAGTGGTCCACGGCGACCTCAAATGCAGCAATGTCATTTTAGCCGAGAGGCCGGAAGGGGGCATTCGCGCCGTCATAACGGATTTCGGGCTAGCCCTTTTGGGTTTCGAAGAGGCGCGCGGGGGAATCAGCCCGTTGCGTGGCTCCTTCGACTACATGGCACCCGAGCTCTTTTTGGGTATCCGTGCTAGCGTGGCGTCGGACCTGTACGCGTTGGGGGTGATTTTCCATGAAATGCTGACTGGGGCGGTGCCTGTACCATTCAGCAGCCCACCGTTATCCGCAGACGCCAGTACTCTGACTTTGGATCGCGCCGCCAACGGCGTGATTGCTAAGCGGCAGTGTGAAAACCTGCCGCAGCCATGGGGAGCGATCGTGTCGAGGTGCCTGGAATCGGCACCTGAGAATCGATTTGGCACAGCTGACGAAATTACTGCCCAGTTGGAGGGTAAGCGAAGAAAGGCTAAATGGCTATGGATGCTGCTGCCAGCAGCGGCATCGATTGTAGCGGCCGTGCTCTGGCTGGAACAAGGGATTTCGGGCCCGACCGTCCGGCTTGCAATCCTCCCGATCGCCGTCGAGGGTGCGCCACTTCCGGCAGCAGAGGGCCTCGGGATTGAACTGGCCGAACGTCTCTCAGGCGCGCGCCGCGGCTTCATCGTGATACCGCCCGCCGAAGCGCGTCGTAACCGAGTGGAGACTCGCGAGAATGCGAACACCGTGCTTGCCGCAACGCACATTCTCCGGACGCGGATCCGCAACTCAGGTCGCCAACTGACAGTCGAAGCTTCCATTCTCGACACCGGTTCCGGGGTGACCCTGCAGGAGCTTCGAGGGTCTTACCCCGCGAAAGAAGTAGCCTTGGTAGCCAAAGCGCTGACGGCAGCTGTGACCGGCGCCTTCCGGCTCCGCGCACGCGTTCCCCTTGAAATTCTGGCCGCCGCGGCATATCCCGACTATGTGCAAGGGATCAACCTGTTGCGGCGCGGGCGGACAACCGCCGATGAGGCTATTCCGTTCCTGGTCAAGGCCGGTGAACTGGACCCTCGCTCGGCCCTGCCGCATGCCGCCCTGGCGGAAGCCTATATCCAAAAATATCATTCGCGCTTC
>Ga0070741_10012363_pt1 | contig 15449 bp, 12 predicted proteins | sample Coa_R1_4_FD_66440 | JGI IMG/M metagenome (GOLD analysis project Ga0070741, IMG submission 66440) | Surface soil microbial communities from Centralia Pennsylvania, which are recovering from an underground coalmine fire - Coalmine... | ecosystem: Environmental > Terrestrial > Soil > Unclassified ... | reverse complement strand
ACCCCTGCGCGTCGGTCTCGATCCCCGCCGCCGGGCAGCCCAGCCGGTCGGTGTTGGGGATCCGCCCGGCCGCCACCAAGAGGTGGGAGCCCGCGAGCACCCGCTCGCCCTCCGGCAGACCAATCCCGAGCCAAACGCCCCCGCCCTTCCGTGACCCAACGCACCGCGCCTCGGCCCGGACGACCACCTCGATCCCGTCCTGCTCCAGGATCCTGCGGACCTCCGCCGCGACGTCCTCGTCCTCCAGCGGGAGGAGCTGCGCGTTGCGCTGGACCACGGTGACCCGGCTCCCGAACCGCCGGAACATCTGGGCGAACTCGAGCCCGATGTAGCCCCCGCCCATGACCAGGAGGTGCTCCGGCGCCTGGTCGAGTTCCATGATCGACGTCGAGTCGAGTGCGGTCACGGCGTCGAGCCCCTCCAGCCGAGGCCGCGCCGGTCGGCCGCCGGTGTTCAGGAACACCAGCCCGGCGCTCAGGCGCCGCAGCCCGCCTCCCGGTGCCGCCGGGGTCACCTCGACCGTCCGGGGCCCGACGAAGCGGCCCTCGCCCTCCACCAGCGTCAGGTTGGGCGTGGTCCGGAGCCGGCCCTCGGCGGCCGACCGGAAGCTCTCCACGATGGCGCGCTTCCGCTCCCGCACCCGGGCCAGCTCGACGCTCACCGGCCCGGTGCGCGCGCCGTAGTCCGCGCCCCGCCGGGCCAGGTACGTCACGCGGGCGCTCGCGACCATGGTCTTGGTGGGGGTGCAGCCCTCGTTGACGCAGGTGCCGCCCACGTGCGCCCGCTCGATCAGCGCCGTGCGCCGGCCCGCCGCGGCCAGCGCGCCGGCGAGGGGAACGCCGGCCTGACCCGCCCCGATGACCAGCGCGTCGTACGACTCGGTGATCGCCATGAGGACCTCGTGTCGCGCCCGGCGGTCGGGCGACACGGGGAGAACGACGCCCGCGATGGAAAGGTTCCGCTGCGGCGGCGGGCCGGGCCCGCGGCCGGTCAATCCACCCAAGATCCGCCCGCTCCACGGGCCGTCAAGGCCGCCCCCGGGCGGCGCCCCGGGAGGGGGCTAAGAGATGGCCGCGCCGCGGTGCGCCCGCTCGAACTCCTTCATGAAGTTGACCAGCGCGGCCACCCCGCTCTTGGGGAAGGCGTTGTAGATGCTGGCCCGGATCCCGCCGGCCGAGCGGTGGCCCTTGAGCCCGTCGAGACCGCGCTTGCCGGCCTCGGCCACGAACTTCCCGTCGAGATCCTCGGTCGGGCAGCGGAAGCACACGTTCATGAGGGAGCGGCTGTCGGGCCGCACCGTGGCGCGGAAGAACTCGCTCTGATCCAGGAAGTCATAGAGCAGCTTGGCCTTCTCGGCGTTGTGCTCGGCCATGGCCCGGAGCCCGCCGAACTCGCGGATCCACTTGAAGACCTGCCCCATGACGTAGATCCCGAAGGTGTTGGGCGTGTTGTAGAGCGAGCGCTCCTGGGCGTGGGTGCGGTACTGCAGCATGGTCGGCAGGTTGGTCGCGCCCGCCTCGACCAGATCGTTCCGGATGATCACCAGCACGACCCCCGCCGGCCCCAGGTTCTTCTGGGCTCCGGCGTAGATCAGCCCGTACTTCGAGACGTCGATCGGCCGGCTGAAGATGTCGCTCGAGGCGTCGGCGACGAGCGGCACACCGGGCGGAACCGGCGGCTCGGTCCGCCACTGGGTCCCGAAGATCGTGTTGTTGGTGGTCAGGTGGACGTAGGCCGGCCGCTCCGAGTACTGGATCTGGTCCTCGGCGGGGATGTAGCTGAAGTTCTGGTCCGCGCTGGAGGCAGCCTCGTGCACCTTGCCCACGAGCTTCGCCTCCTTCATCGCCTTCTGCGACCAGATGCCGGTGATGAGATAGTCCGCCGTCGCGCCCCGGGGCAGGAGGTTCATGGGGACCATGGCGAACTGGAGCGACGCGCCGCCCTGGAGGAACAGCACCCGGTAGTCGTCCGGGATGCCGGCCAGATCCCGGCAGTCCTGCTCCGCCTCCGCGATGACCCGCTCGAACAGCTTGCCCCGGTGGCTGTGCTCCGCGATGCCGATCCCGGTGCCGCCGATGTTCCAGAGGTCCTGCTGCGCCTTCCGGAGGACCGGCTCCGGCAGCACGGCCGGGCCGGCGCTGAAGTTGTAGATGCGGTCGGTCAATCGTGACTCCTCGCCTTGTGATCGATCTCGGCCAGCTCCACGCTGATGATGTTCTCGTTGGTCCGCCGGATGGCCTCCAGGGCCGCGGCGTCCGGCGCGCCGTCCAGGTGGATCCGGGCGCAGGTCGCGTGCGCCCCGTGGTAGATGATGTTCTCCACCTCCTCCACGTTGATCTGCCGGTCGGCCAGCACCCGGAACACGTCCGCCAGGACCCCGGGCCGGTTCCGGTGCCGCACCGCGAGCACGTGGGTGGCGGAGCTCCGGGCCAGCCGGTTCACCACGTTCGGGACGTTGCCCGAATCCATGAACTCCTGGACGATCCGGATCACCTCGTGGGCGATCGCGACCTGGGCCTGCTCGGTCGAGGCGCCCACGTGATGGGTGCCGTACACCCCCGGTTCCCGCACGATCGGATCCTCGAACGCGCCGGTCCCGCCCGCCGGCTCGATCTGGTAGACGTCGAGCCCGGCCCGGATCCCCTTCTCCCGGATGGCCCGCGCCAGCGCCTGCTCCTCCACCACGCTCCCGCGCGAGGTGTTGATCAGGTAGGCGCCCGGGCGCATCGCTGCGAGGAACTCGTCGTTCACCAGATTCCGGGTGTCGGCGCTCGCGGCCACGTTGATGGAGACCGCGTCGCTCACCCGGGCCACCTCCAGCGGGGTCTGGCAGTAACGGACCCGGAGCCGGTCCGCTTCGGCATGGGTCAGGTGACGGGACCAGGCGGCGACGTGCATCCCGAACCCCTGCGCGCGCACCGCGATCTCCCGGCCGATCTGCCCGAGCCCCACGATCCCCAGCGTGCGGCCGTAGAGCCCGCGGGCCTTGGAGTACTCCGCCTTGTTCCACCGGCCGGCCCGGAGATCGGCCACCTGGTCGGGGATCCGCCGGTCGCAGGCGAGCAGGAGCCCCATCACCAGTTCCGCCACGGCGATCGAGTTCTTGCCCGGGCAGTTCGAGACGAACACGCCGCGGTCGGAGGCCGCGTCCACGTCGATCGTGTCGATGCCGGCCCCGGCCCGGATGATGAGCGAGAGGCTCGTGCCGCTCGCGATGGCCGGCGCGGTCACCCGGGTGCTCCGGACGATCAGAATGTGGGGGTCGTGCTCCTTCAGGGCCGCGGGAAGCCCCTCCGCCGTGAGGTCCGGCAGCGACACCACCCGGCAGCCGAGCTCCTTGAGCCCGTCGATGCCCACCTTCTCGAACTTGTCGGCGATGAGGACCTTCATGGGATCTCAGTCCAGTTCGTGCACGAAGAGCCCGCTGCGCAGCTTGGGCTCGAACCAGGTGCTCTTGGGCGGCATGACGGCCCCCGCGTCGGCCACCGCCAGGAGCTGCTCCACCGTGGTGGGGTGGAGCGCGACCGCGAGCGCGGCCTCCCCCGACCGGACCCGCCGCTCGAGCTCGGCCGTCCCCCGGATCCCGCCCACGAAGTCGAGCCGCCGGTCGGTCCGGGGATCGGCGATCCTCAGAATGGGGCCCAGCACCCGGTCCTGCAACACGCTCACGTCCAGCGACGCGATCGGATCGCGCCGGTCGATGGCGGCGGGATCGAGCGCGAGCCGCTCCCAGCCGCCGTCCAGGTAGAAGCAGAACGTCCCGGGCCCGGGCGGCTCCGGATCGGCCGTCCGCTCCAGCCGGCCGAGCCGGGCGAGCTCCCGCCGGAAGGCGGCGGGGGTGAGCCCGTTCAGGTCGCGCACCAGCCGATGGTAAGGCAGGATCCGGAGCTGGTCCGCCGGAAAGAGCGCCGCGAGGAACCAGTCGTACTCGTCGTCCCCGCGGTGGGCCGGGTTCGCCGCGCGGCGCTCCCGCGCCGCGCGGCACGCGCCCGCCGAGCGGTGGTGCCCGTCGGCCACGTAGGCCCGGGGCACGGCGGCGAAGGCGCTCACCCACGGCGCCGGATCGGAGAGGCGCCACACCGTGTGCCGCACCCCGTCGGCCGCGGTGAAGTCGTAGAGCGGCGCGCCGCGGGCCGCCTCGGTCGCGAGCCGGTCCAGCTCGGGCCGCGGCCGGTAGGCCAGGAAGACCGGCTCGGCCTGCGCGCCCAGCGCGAGGATGTGCCGGGTCCGGTCGTCCTCCTTGTCGCGCCGGGTCGTCTCGTGCCGCCGGACCACCCCGCGCTCGTAGTCGTCCACGTGCACGCAGCCCACCACGCCGGTCTGCGCGTGGTCCCCCATCACCAGCCGGTAGAGGTAGAGCGCCGGCTCGGGGTCGCGGAGCAGGACGCGGTCGTCCACCAGACGGTCCAGCGCGGCCCGGGCCTGCGCGTAGACCATCGGGTCGTAGGGGTCCACCTCGGGCGGCAGATCGATCTCCGCGCGGCCGACGTGGAGGAAGCTGTCGGGGTTTCCCTCCGCGAGCGCCGCCGCCTCCGCCCGGCTCACCACGTCGTACGGCACGGACGCCACCCGCGCGGCCGCGTCCGTCCGCGGGCGCAGGGCCCGGAAGGGATGGAGACGCATGGGAAGAACGTAACCGGGCCGCGCGCGCCCGACTACGGGATCAGCAGCAGCTTGCCGGTGGTCTCCCGCGCGGCCAGCGCGCGGTGCGCCTCGGCCGCCTGCGCCAGGGGATACGCCCGCTCGATCCGCACCTGGAGCGACCCGTCAGCCACCCAGCCGAAGACCTCGCCGGCGCGCGCGAGCAGCTCCTCCCGGGTCGCCACGTAGTGGTAGAGGCTCGGCCGGGTGAGGAAGAGCGATCCCTTCTGGTTCAGCACCTGCGGGTCGAACGGGGGAACCGGCCCGCTGGACTGCCCGTAGAGCACCAGCATCCCCCGCCGGACCAGGCAGTTGAGGCTCTTGTCGAAGGTGGTGCGGCCGACCGAGTCGTACACCACGTGCACCCCCGCCCCGCCGGTGATCCGCTTGACCTCCGCCTCGAAGTCCTGCTCCGTGTAGCGGATCACGTCGTCGGCCCCGGCCTTCCGGGCGAGCGCCGCCTTGGCCTCGGTGGAGACCGTGCCGATCACCCGCGCCCCCAGGCGCTTGGCGATCTGGCAGAGGAGGAGGCCCACGCCGCCCGCCGCGGCGTGCACCAGACAGGTGTGCCCCGGCCGGAGCGGGAAGGTGGTCGTCGCCAGGTAGTGCGCGGTCATGCCCTGGAGGATCACCGCGGCGCCCTCCCGGGTGCTGACGCCGTCCGGCAGCAGCACGAGCCGCTCCGCCGGGACCACCGCGAACTCCGCGTAGGCGCCGGCCGGGCCGGTGTAGGCCACGCGGTCCCCGGGCCTCACCCCCGTCACGTCCGGGCCCACGGCCTTCACCACGCCGGCCGCCTCGACGCCGAGGGTGTACGGCAGCTCGACCTTGTACAGGCCGGAGCGCTGATAGATATCGATGAAGTTGACCCCGGCGGCCTCGATCCGAACCAGGGCCTGTCCCGGGCCGGGAGTCGGGTCGGGCAGGTCCTCGTAGCGCAGAGCATCCAACCCGCCCGGGGCGTGCACGCGAACGGCTTTCATGATGGTCTCCCCGGACACCGGTGGAAGATAGCGCCGGTGACGCGGGCTACAGCCGCCCGCCCGCGGCCGGCCCGAGACTCACGAGGTGCGCGCCATGTCCCACGCAGCCGGCACCGAAGCGCCCGCCGGCCGGCGGCTCCCCGTCGGAGCGGAGCCGCTGCCGGGCGGGGTGCACTTCCGGGTGTGGGCGCCGCGGCGCGAGCGGGTGGAGGTCGTGCCGGCGGAGCGGCCCCGGCCGATCCCGCTCGCGCGCGAGCCCGGCGGCTATTTCTCCGGCTTCGTCCCCGGGATCGGAGCCGGGGCGCGCTACCGCTACCGCCTCGACGGCGGCGAGGCGCTGCCGGATCCCGCCTCCCGGTTCCAGCCGGAAGGCCCGCACGGCCCGTCGGAGGTGGTAGACCCCGCGCAGTATCGCTGGAGCGACGGCGGATGGCCCGGGGTCCGGCTCGAGGGCCAGGTGATCTACGAGCTTCACGTGGGCGCCTTCACGCCCGAGGGCACCTGGGAGGCGGCCGCCCGCGAGCTCCCTGCCCTGGCCGACCTCGGCGTGACCCTGATCGAGGTCATGCCGGTGGCGGAGGTGCCGGGGCGGTTCAACTGGGGCTACGACGGCGTGGGGCTCTTCGCGCCGACCCGGCTCTACGGCAGGCCGGACGACTTCCGGCGCTTCGTGGACCGGGCCCACGCGCTGGGGCTCGGGGTGCTGCTCGACGTGGTGTACAACCACCTCGGACCCGACGGGAACCACCTGAAGCGGTTCGCGGAGGAGTATTTCACCGGGCGCTACGGAACGGACTGGGGCGAGGCGCTCAACTTCGACGGCGAGGGCTCCGCCGGCGTGCGCGAATTCTTTCTCGCGAACGCCGGCTACTGGATCGACGAGTTCCACCTGGACGGGCTCCGCCTGGACGCGGTGCACGCGATCCACGACGCCTCGCCGGACCACATCCTGGCCGGGATCGCGCGCCGGGTTCGCCGCTCCGCCCGGGGGCGCGGCACCCTGGTGATCGCGGAGGACGAGCTGCTCCGCACCGCCCTGATCCGCCCGGTGGAGGAGGGCGGCTTCGGGCTGGACGCCGTCTGGAACGACGACTTCCACCACAGCGCGCGGGTCGCCGCGACCGGCCGGCGGGAGGGCTACTACCGCGCCTACCGCGGCACGCCCCAGGAGCTGATCTCCGCGGTGAAGTGGGGCTTCCTGTTCCAGGGGCCCGGCCGGGCGGAAGGCGAGCCGCCCCGGGGCGCGCCCACCTTCGGGGTGCCGCCCGCGCGCTTCGTCACCTTCCTCCAGAACCACGACCAGATCGCCCACTCCGCCCGCGGGCTCCGGCTGCACCAGATCACAAGCCCCGGACGCTGCCGCGCCCTCACCGCCCTGCTCCTCCTCGCTCCCGGCACGCCGCTCCTCTTCATGGGCCAGGAGTTCGCGGCCTCGAGCCCGTTTCTCTTCTTCGCCGACCACGAGCCGGCGCTCGCCGGACTGGTGCGGGAGGGCCGGGCGCGCTTCCTGACCCAGTTCGCGAGCGTCGCCGACCCGGCCATGCAGGCCGCGCTGGACGATCCGGGCGACCCCGCCACCTTCGCGCGCTGCAAGCTCGACCTCGGCGAGCGGGAGCGGCACGCGGCGGCGCTCCGGCTCCACCGCGACCTGCTCGCGCTCCGCCGGGCGGACCCGGCCTTCCGCGCGCAGCGCTCCGGCGCGGTGGACGGCGCCGTGCTCGGCGACCGCGCGCTCGCGCTCCGGTTCTTCGACGACGTGGGGGATCGGCTGCTGCTGGTGAACCTGGGATCGGACCTCGGGCTCGCGAGCTTCCCCGAGCCCCTGCTCGCCCCGCCCGAAGGGGGGCGCTGGCGGCTGCGCTGGTCGTCGGAGGATCCGGCCTACGGTGGGGGCGGCACGCCGGACGCGGCCCGGGAAGGGCGCCTGCTTCCAGGCGAGTCCGCGCTGGTGCTCGAGCCGGGCGGCTGATCGGAGGCCGCGGGGTCAGCGCCGGGCGAGCCGCCGCTCCGGTCCCCGGTAGCCCGCGTCGTCGTGGTAGCGCCGCTCCACCCCGGTGTAGCCGGCCCGGACCCCGGCGGCCGAGCCCGCGACCTCCTCCGCCGACGCGAGGGTCCGCTCGGTCACCGGGGTCTGGCTCAACTCCTCGCGCGAGGGCCCCAGGTCCCCGCCCTGGCGGCGGAGCACACCGATCGCCTCGTCCAGCCGGTTCCGGGCGTTCACGGTCACCAGCACCCGGCCCTCCCGGACGCCCGCCTCGAAGTGCCGCGCGTCCTCGGCCGAGACTCCCATGCCGATGAGCGCGCCGATGATGCCGCCGGTGGCCGCGCCGGCCCCGGCGCCCACCAGGGTGGACCCGAGCACGCCGCCCACCACCACCGGGCCCACGCCCGGCACCAGGAGCGAGCCGAGGAGCCCGATCAGGCCGCCCACCAGCCCGCCGCTCAGCGCGCCGGCCGCGGCCCCGCTCGCGGTGGTGACGCTCGCGTCCTCGGCCAGGGCCTCCGCGTCGCCGCGGTCGCGCATGGCGACGCCGATGTCGTCGCCGGTGAACCCGGCGGCCTTGAGGTCCTCGATCGCCCGCTCCGCGGCCGCCCGGTCGGCGAAGAGGGCGACGAGGGTGCGGGACGTGCTCTCGGTGAGGGGAGTTGCGGTCATGGCCCTGCGCTCCTGGCTCGAGTGAATCGTCGGGCGGAGCAAGCTAGGGCGCCGGCGCGGCCGGGTAGGTGACGACCCTCACACGGCCGTGGCCTCCGGCGGCGGCGCGGCGGCCGGGGCCCCGGCGCCGGAGGCCGCGCCGCGGAGGAGCGGAAGCTCCAGGCCGTCCCGGAGCGCGAGCCAGCTCGCCTCGATGATGTTCTCCGAGCAGCCCACCGTGCTCCGCGCTCGGTGCCGCGGGCCGACTCGACGATCACCCGGGGCCGGGCGGCGGTGCCCAGGTGCTCGTCCACGATCCGCACCTTGTAGTCCACCAGCCGCACCTCCTCGAGCTCGGGGTAGTGCGGGAGCAGCGCCTTGCGGAGCGCCCGGTCCAGCGCGTTCACCGGCCCGTCCCCCTCGGCCGCGGTGTGGATCACCTCGTCCTTCACCCGGAGCTTCACCGTGGCCTGCGCCCGCACCCGCTCCTCGCCCCGCTTCTCCACGATGACCGTGAACTCCAGCAGCTCGAACGGAGGACGGTATCCGGGCGCCGCGCGGCGGAGCAGCATCTCGAACGATCCCTCCGCCGCCTCGAACTGAAACCCGCGGTGCTCGAGCTCCTTGATCCGGCGGAGCACGGCCTCCTCGTCGCTCGGGTCGCCGAGACCCAGGGCGCCGGCCCGGAGCCGCACGTTCCGCCGGCCGGCCACCTCGCTCACCACCACCCGCATCTCGTTTCCCACCAGGGCCGGGTCCACGTGCTGGTAGCTCTCGGGGAGCTTCGCGACCGCGGCCACGTGGATTCCGCCCTTGTGCGCGAAGGCGCTCCGGCCCACGTAGGGCGCGTGGGTGTCGGGGTTCAGGTTCGCCACCGCGGCCACGAACTGCGACACCTCCCGGAGCCGGCGGAGCCGCTCGGGCGGGAGCACCGCGTACCCCAGCTTGAGCTGGAGGTTGGCCGCGACCGGGATCAGGTCCACGTTGCCGCACCGCTCGCCGTACCCGTTGATCGTCCCCTGCACCTGGCTGCACCCCGCCTGCACCGCGGCGAGCGCGTTGGCCACCGCGAGCCCGGCGTCGTTGTGCGGGTGGATTCCGAGGGGGGCGGCGATCCGGTCCCGCGCGGCCTCGACCCCCGCCCGGATCCCTTCGGGGAGGGTGCCGCCGTTGGTGTCGCAGAGCACCACCCAGTCGGCCCCGGCCCCGGCCGCGGCGGCCAGCGTCTCGAGCGCGTACTCCCGATCCCGCGCGTACCCGTCGAAGAAGTGCTCGGCGTCGAACACGACCTCCTTGCCCCGCGCCTTGAAGTACCCCACGCTGTCGGCGATCATGCGCAGGTTCTCCGCCCGGCTGGTCTCCAGCACCCGCTCGACGTGCAGGGTCGAGCTCTTCCCGACCAGCGTCACCACCGGGGTGTCCGCCTCGACCAGCGCCCGGATGTTGGGATCGTCCTCGCAGCGGAGGCCGGCCCGCCGGGTGCTTCCGAACGCGGCCACCCGGGCCCCCCCGAGGCCGGTCTCCCGCACCCGGCGGAAGAACTCGGCGTCCTTGGGGTTCGAGCCCGGCCAGCCCCCCTCGATGTAGGCGATGCCCAGATCGGCCACCGCGCGGGCGATCTTGAGCTTGTCTTCCAGGGAGAGGGCCATCCCCTCCCGCTGGACCCCGTCACGCAGCGTGGTGTCGTACAGGACGATTGACATGGCGACCCGGTCCGGGTGGATGAGCGCACAAAAAAGCGGCCTCTCGCCGGGAGAGGCCGCGTGCGAATCGGTGATCGGTTTCAGCTACCCGCGCGCCCGCACGCCGCCTCTCGAAGAGAGCCGAATCGGCCGAATGCCGGTGATCCGGAAGGCGGGACGGGGGTTGGGCATACCCCAAAGTGCACCGGGCGGGGTCGCCGCGTCAATCCGGCCCCGCGCCCGCCGGGCCCGAGGGGCTGCCTCGAGCGCAGGTGGGTGGAACGGGCGCGAAGCGCCCGTTCCCTGCGAGATAGAAAAGAAGAGGGGGTTGAGAAGGGATTACAGTGGAAGCGGAGATTGGACGGCTCGTCCGGCCGCAGGGCTTGGGGGCCAAGGGCTGGTTCGGACGTCTCGCATGGTAGCCGAACGATCTCCGCTCCCACCGCCTGCCAAGATAGACGCCCGCGGGGCGACGGCTGTGCGATGGATCACACGCGCAGGAGCCCGTCGAGCTCGTCCAGGAGCGCGTCGAGGTGCGCGGGGGTGAGGTCCCCCATGTGGCCGATGCGGAGGACCTCGTGCTCCAGCTCGCCCAGCCCGCCCGTCACGGCGAACCCTCGCCGGGCCAGCTCCCGCACCAGCGCGCCCACGCCGAGCCGGGGCGGCGGGCGGAGCGCCGAGACCGACCAGGACCGGCGGCCCGCCGGGGCGAGGAAGGCGAGCTCCCCCCGCTCGGCGACCCACCGCTCGAGCCGCTCGAGCATGGCCCGGTGGCGCCGCCAGCGCGCCTCGACCCCGCCCTCGGCCTCGATCCGGCCGAGCTGCCGCTCGAGCGCGTAGACCAGCGACAGCGCGGGGGTTTGGGTCGGGCGGGCGGTCCGGGCCGCCTCGGCGTACTTGAGGAGGTCGAAGTACCAGCCGCGGTCGGTGAGCCCCCGCGCCCGCTCGAGCAGTCGGGGCGAGGCCACGCCGAGCGCGAGGCCGGGCGGAAGCGCGAGCGCCTTCTGCGAGCCGGTGAAGGTGAAGTCCAGGCCCCAGACGTCCGGCTCGACCGGAAGCGCCCCGACCGAGGTCACCGCGTCCACCAGCAGCAACGCGTCGGAGCGCTCGTGGACCACCCGGGCCAGCGCCTCGAGCGGGGCCAGCGCGCCGGTGGAGGTCTCCGAGTGCACCAGCGCGACCGCATCCACCCGAACCCGGGTCAGAGCCCGCTCCAGGTCGTCGGGCTCCACCGCCCGGCCGGCCGGAACCCGTGCCCGCACCACCTCCTTGCCGCAGGCCTCCCCGATTCCGGCCAGCCATTCGGCGAAGAAGCCGCCGCCGGCCACGAGCAGGCGCCGGGGCACCCCGTTCCGGATCGCCGCTTCGGCGAATCCCGTGGCCGACGAGGCCGCGAGCAGCACCGGCTCTCGGGTGCGGAAGAGCCGCTGGAGCGGGGGCTGAAGCCCGGCGAACAGGGCCGCCGCGGTCTCGCTCCAGGGCGACATCATCGGCCGGCGGAGGGCGGCGAGCACCTCGGGGTGCACCTCCGCCGGCCCCGGCAGGAAGGAGCGGCCGAAGCCGCTCAGAGCCAGCGCTCCAGGAGCTTGCCCCGGAGCACCTCCTCCGACCGGACGGGCCGGACGCCCCGGCGGCTCCAGTCCCGGACCAGCTCCTCCCCCCGCTTGGGGTCGATGGCGCGCGCGGCGTCGGTCACGAAGAACAGGGTGGCGTCCGGGACCCGATCGAGCAGACCCTCGATCGCGAGCCGGTCGCAGAAGTCGGTGGCGACCCCGTAGAGCACGATGGCCCGGGGCGCGAGCGCCCGGAGCACCACCGGCGCGTTGGGGTTGGTGAAGACGTCCAGCGCGTGCTTGAGCAGCAGCACGTCGCCCCGGTGGGCGCGGATCCTGGCCTCGAGGCGCGCCGGGTCCTCGGGGTCCGGCTGGATCACCAGCGGATTCCGGAGCGCCGTCTCCGGGATCTTCCGCTGGCCCGGCGTGCCCCGCATGCAGTGCGGCGGGAAGGTCGTTCTCCAGTCGGGCGTGCGGCTGATCTCGGCGTGCGCCAGGTCGTGGTCGTCGGAGCTCGCCACGATCGGGATGCCGCGCGCGTGCGCAAAGTCGGTGAGCTCCCGGAGCACGGGGATGATCTCCTCGCTCCCGGGAACGTACAGCGCGCCCTCCGCGCGCATGAAGTCGAACTGCGTGTCCACGTCCCAGAAGATCAGGTCGGCCATAGTGCGATCCAGCGTGAGCGGTGAGCGGTGAGCCGTAAGCGGGCCCCATGCGTCAGGGCTCGCCCGTGGGCCCCCGCTCACCGCTTACCGCTCACCGCTCACGCCCCTCTCGTCATGTCACCCGCTCCAGCCTCGGGTTCGGCCGGTACTCCCGCCCCACCTTGGCGCACGGCTTCCCGTTCACCCGCACCACGTCGGCCGTGAAGTCGAACCGGCCGGCGAAGAGCGACGATCCCACGCCGTACGCGTCCACCGGGACCCCGAGCCGCTCGAACTCGCGGATCTTGCGGAGGGTGAACCCGCCGGAGACCACGATCTTCACCTGGGAGAAGCCGTGGCTGTCGAGCGCCTTCCGGACGTTCCAGACCAGTTGCGGGTTCACCCCCGTCGGCTTCACCCGGCCCATCTGGTGCCAGAGCGACTTGTCCACCAGCATCTCGCTGGTGTCGAGCCGCACCCCGTAGAGCCGCGGCCCGAGCGCCTCCGCCACCTCGAGCGAGGTCCGGACGCAGTCGTTCTCGAAGTCCACCAGGGTCACCAGCCGCACGTTCGGCCCCAGGTACTCGGCGAACTTCCGGGTGGCGAGCACCGTGTCGCCGCCGTAGGCCGCGATGATGGCGTGCGGCACCGTGCCGATCCCCTCGCTCCCCCACCACGACGCCTGGGCGTCGGTCGAGACGCCGATGGCCCCGGCGATGTGGGCCGCGTAGCCGTCGCCGGTTTGCACCAGCCAGTGATCGTGCCGCGCGGGGAAGAACATCACTTCCTTCGGCGCGGCCGCCTCGACCACCCGCCGGGTGTTGGTCCCCACCCGGGTCCGGCGGGCCAGGACGCCGAGGTAGAGGGTCTCCAGGTGCGCGAAGGCGTCGTACGGGCCCTCGATCAGCATCACCGTCTCCCAGGGCTCGACCTCGTCGCCGTCGTAGAGGGCGTACACCTCGAGGTCCTCCCACTCGATCGCGCAGAGCTTGAGGATCGCGATCGCCTCGTCCATGCCGCCCAGGAACGCGTGCTTCTTGCCGAAGACCTGCATGGTCACCCGCGGGCGGTGGCGGTCGGCCAGCAGGACCTCGCGGGCCCGCACGAAGTACTTATCGGAGTAGTAGCCGGCCCGCATCTTCTCGACCGGCAGGTTGAAGATCGAGGGATCCAGGCGGCGGCGCGGGCCGGACCGGGGCTCCCGGCCGGGACCCGGCCGGGGTTCGGAGCGGGGAGGAGACTCGAAGCGGCTCATTCAGGAGACGCAAAACCGTTCATGCTTGAGCTCGGCCAGCAGGGCCCGCAGGCGCCGGAGCTCGCGGCTTCCCGGGTGGCGGTCGATGAGCCGCCGCAGCTCGCCCATCGCGCGCCCCGGCTGTCCGAGCCGGCGCTCCCAGAGGTCCACCAGGGCAAGGCCGACCCGGATGTCGTCGGCGGGGGCGAGCCGGTCCGGGCCCGAGCGGAGGCTCTCCAGCTCGGCCGCCGCGGTCTCCGGCCGGGCGAGCGGGCCGGCGAGGAGCGAGGCCCGCCGGAGCATCGCGTCGACCCGGCGGGCGGGGTCCGCCGCGCGCTCGCGGTAGGCCTCCGCCGCCGCGTCGTAGTGCCCCCGGGCGGCCAGGGACTCGATCTCCGAGTACCCGGTCCCCGCCCGCCGGAGCCCCACATCCTGGAGCGCCCGCCCGAGCCCCTCCACCAGCGGGTCCAGGACGCCGTCCACCAGCCCGACCACGAAGCCGTAGAGCGCCCAGCAGACTCCCACCAGTCTCAGGGCGCGCGGCTCGATCCCCGACGCCCAGAGCAGGAGCGACGCCAGCGTGGCGAGGAGCAGCAGGCCCGCCACGGCGATCTTGACCAGACGGAGAGGGTTCTCGACCACGCCGCGATCGGCGGCTGCCGGCGAGATGAGCCGCGCGAGGAAGGTCAAGATCGAAAGCTAGGATCGGCCCGAAGGCGCGGCAAGTTGACATCGCCCGGCCACCGGCGCTTAATCTCCCGGCCACCCTTCCGCTCGGGAGCTCCGCGTGCCGCACCGCGCCGTGGCTCGACTGCTGCTCGTCTCCGCCGCCGCGTGCGCCGCCGCGCTGCCGGCCGCGGTACGCCCGCTCGCCGCGCAGGTTCCCCCGCCGGCCGAGCGGCCGGTTCCGGAGCTCACCAACACCGACGTGCCCTGGCGCACCAGCTATTTCCCCTACCTGTCCGGTCTCTCCAACGACGGGCCGCTCATCTCGTTCCGCCTGCGCCACTCGCAGGCCGCCCCGTACGAGGAGCGGGTCACCGAGAACGCCGCCCTCACCCTGGACGGTGGGATCGGGTTCCGGGGGACCCGCTACCTGTACGGGCAGTTCCGCGCGCCGCTTCTCCTCAGCGGCTGGCGCTTCGCGGCCCTCGTGATCGCCTCGCGGGAGTCGCGCTTCGGCTTCTTCGGGCTGGGCAACGACACCCCGTACGATCCGGCCAACGTGACCGACGCGGACCCCCTGTTCTACCGGGTGACCCGCACCGCGTACCGGGGCCGCCTGGAGGTGACCCGGCGACTCCACGGCCCGCTCTACCTCGCGCTCGCCGGCGAGGCGGTGTCGGCCAGGTTCACCGCCCCCGACGAGGGCACCTCGGTCTTTCGGCAGACCGTCGGACCGAGCCTGAGCCAGGGCGACGTCTCGGGTCGCGCGGCGCTGGTGCTCGACACCCGCGACGTCGAGTACGACCCGCACCGCGGGCTGCTGCTCGAGGCGGGCGGGCAGGTGGCGAGCGGCGGCGACGGGTACCGGCGGCTCTACGCGGTGCTCCGGGGCTGGGTCGAGCCGCGCCGGGGGACCGTCGTAGCGGTGCGACTCGGAGGCTCGCAGCTCTACGGCACGCCCACCCTCGACTCGCGGTTCGTCATCCCCGCCTGGGAGCACCCCATCTACGTGCTCGGCGGGCAGTTCTCGCTCCGCGGGGTCGAGACCGGCCGCTTCGCGGGCAGCGGCGTGCTGCTGGGCAACCTCGAGGTACGGCAGGACGTGAAGTCGTTCGGCGGGCTCGGCGGGCTCATGCTGCTCGGCTTCGTGGACGCCGGCCGGGTGTTCGAGGGGGAGAAGCTCCGGCTCACCACCGACGGGATCAAGGTCGGGGCCGGGGGCGGCATCGCGCTCCGAGCGCTCCGCTCCAACATCTTCACGCTGAGCCTCGCGCGCGGCCCGGGCCGCACCCGCCTCACCTTCGGGTACGGCTGGATGTTCTGAGCCGTCAGGCCACCCGGGCGATCCGGAACCCCGCCGCCTCCAGAACCTCACGCAGCGTGCTCTCCCCCCGGTCCCGGGCATACCACC
>Ga0070741_10012362_pt1 | contig 15449 bp, 15 predicted proteins | sample Coa_R1_4_FD_66440 | JGI IMG/M metagenome (GOLD analysis project Ga0070741, IMG submission 66440) | Surface soil microbial communities from Centralia Pennsylvania, which are recovering from an underground coalmine fire - Coalmine... | ecosystem: Environmental > Terrestrial > Soil > Unclassified ... | reverse complement strand
CACGAGCACAAGGAAGAGATCAAGATCGGCTACAATCTCCGCCGCAAGGTGGTGCTGATGACGATCTGGGCCGCTTCGCCGCTGGTGCTCTATGTCGATCCGACGCTGTTCGGCCTGTTCACGCCCTGGGCGACGGCGGCCGACTTCATGCGGCAGGTCGCCAAGATCTGGCTGGTGGTCGGTGTCGGCGGCCTCCTGTTCCGCACAATCCATCTGTTCTTCATCTACAACGTCGAGACCGGGCTGGTGTGGATGACCAAGATCCTCACCGACCCCTTCAACGACTTCAAGCTCTACAAGAGCGCACCGCTGGCGCTGCTGCGCGGCGAGCTGATCGATCCGGGTCTGGACATCATCGAGCACAACGAGCTGCAAGAGAAGCTCGCCTGATCGATTGCCGCAAAATGTCTCTAACGTTCGTCATGCCCGGCCCTGTGCCGGGCATCCACGTCTTTTGGCGCCGCGATTTCAAGACGTGGATAGCCGGGACAAGCCCGGCCATGACGAGGAGTGAGGGGTGCCTACCGCCGAAACTTGCTCGCCAGCATCTCTTTGAGGATCTGCCGGCGGATGGCCTCGTTGGTGAGGCCGGGCGGATGCCACCACCAGCCGTCCGCCTTCATCTTCGCCGCCGCCGCGACGAAGCGCTTCGCGACCTCGGCGAAATCCGCGTCGTTGTAGTTCAGGCTGAAGATCAGCCGCCCCGTTCCGACCCAGCTCAGCGCAATGCCCTCGGCGCGCAAATAATATTGCAGCATCCAGTTGTAACGCGAGGGCGTGGTGTAGCTCACCGTCCAGATCGACGACAGATTGTCGACGCGGACCGGCAGGTCGGCGGCGCCGAGCATCTCGTTGAGCTCGCGCGCGCGGCCGTTCCAGATGTCGTCGAGGCCGTCGTAGACCGCGCGGAAGTTGGAGCTGGCGAGCCGGCTCAAAAATTCGTCCATCGCGGTCATGACGTAGGGATGCGCGTTGAAGGTACCGCGCGCAAAGCAGATGTCGGCGGGACGGTCGTCGCGGAAGCGGCGCATCAATTCCTTCTTCCCGCAGACCACGCCGATCGGCAGTCCGCCGGCGAGACTCTTGCCGTAGGTCACCATGTCGGCCTTCACGCCGAAATACTCCTGCGCGCCGCCGGGCGCGAGACGGAAGCCGACGAACACCTCGTCGAGGATCAACACGATGCCGCGCTCGGTGCAAACCTCGCGCAGCTTCTTCAGCCACTCGGCGTAAGCCGCCCGGTCGAAATGCGCAGCTCGCGACGAATCCACCAGCGCGGAATCGCCGGGCGCATTGCTGTTCGGATGCAGCGCCTGCAACGGATTGACCAGCACGCAGGCGATGTCGCGCCGGGTGCGCAGCACATGCAGCGTCCGCTCCGACATTTCGGCCAGCGTATAGGTCTCGTGCGGCGAGACGGGATTGCCGACGCCGGGCTGCACGTCACCCCACCAGCCGTGATAGGCGCCGGCAAAGCGCACCAGATGCGTGCGGCGGGTGTGGTAGCGCGCGAGCCGCACCGCCTGCATGACCGCTTCGGTGCCGGACATGTGAAAGGACACTTCGTCGAGCCCGGAAATCCCGGCCAGTCGCCGCACGTTCTCGGCCACGACGGGATGATAGGAGCCGAGCACCGGCCCGAGCGTGTGCGCGCGCCTCTCGGAAATCTCGATGCACTCTTTATAGAAGTCGTTGCCGAAGATGTTGACGCCGTAGGAGCCGGTGAGGTCATAGAAGACATTGCCGTCGATGTCGGTGACGGTGACGCCGGACGACGATTGCATGAAGGCGCCGACGCCGAGATTCTCGCGCACCAGACGGCTGTACTGGAACGGCACGCGATAGGCGCGGGTGAATTGCAGGTCGGAGATGTGTTCGGCGGCCTCCGCGGTCATCTCCCGGCCCCTGGCGAAGCGCTGCTGGTACGTTGTTGCCAGCGCGAAGAAGCCGCCCTGGCGCCTGGTCGCGACATCGGCGGTCGCACCGTCGGAGCGGAAGAACTCGTTGCTGTCGAATTCGTAAGCCGGGATCAGCCGCGCCACCCGGCGCGACATTTTCGAATGTCCGGTCAACGACCGGTGCTTCGCCCGCGACAGCTCGATCCTGGCCTTGAGCTTCGGAGCCACCGCTGCGGTCGCCGCCACCGCGCCGGCGGCCAGCGAGAGAATCGGAAGAGACGAATCCATGGCCACAGCGCTAACCAGTCCTCCTGACAGATTCATGACAGTCAAACGCCTGATCGCCACTTTCACCCAGCAGGAAGACCTCAACTTCCTGTTGACCAACCGCATTCCGCGCGCCGCGCTGACCCGGTTCATGGGCGCCTTCAGCAAGATCGAGAATCCTTTTGTTCGGGACCTCTCGATCGGTCTCTGGAAGCTGTTTTCCGATCTTGATTTGTCGGAGGCGAAGAAAACGAGCTTCAAGAGCCTGCACGACTGCTTCACCCGGGAGCTGAAACCCGGCCTGCGGCCGTACGATCCGGACCCCAACGTCGTCGCGAGCCCGTCGGACGCCATCGTCGGTGCCCATGGCGTCATCAGCGACGGCGAGCTCTACCAGATCAAGGGCGCGCCCTATTCATTGCTGGACCTCGTCAAAGATCCCGCGCTGGTCGAACAGCATCGCAACGGCAAGTTCGTGACTTTGCGGCTGACGTCGAGCATGTATCACCGCTTCCATGCGCCGCATGACTGCCATATCGAGCGCGTCACGCTGATCCATGGCGACGTCTGGAACGTCAACCCGATCGCGCTGAAGCGGATCGAGCGGCTGTTCTGCAAGAACGAGCGCGCGGTGATCCGGACGCGGCTGACAAGCGGAGAGGCATTCACCCTGGTGCCGGTCGCGGCCATCCTGGTCGCCAGCATCCGTCTCCACGTCCTCGATCTCGTGCTCAACGCGGAGACGGGCGGGCCGGCCGACTATCGTTGCGGCGTCGATGTGCGGAAGGGCGACGAGCTCGGCTGGTTCGAGCACGGCTCGACCATCATCCTGCTCGCGCCGGCGCACTTCGCGTTTTGCGATGGCGTCGCGGAAGGGACGAGGATTCGCGCCGGCCAGCCGCTGCTGCGCAAACCTGCGTGAGTGTTACGCGCTTCCGGGCCGCGACTGATCGGCGGCGGAGACGATGATCGACGAACTCTGCAAGCCGCTTTCGAACGACATGCACTTCTGCGCGCCGACAAAACTAACTTCGGTGTCAGAAACTGTCACATTTGTCATTTGAATCATTGGATCGTTTGGGTCTCCAGATTGTCTCCCTGCTGCGACGATATTCGTCGCGGCAATTCGACCAGGGAGGATTTCCGATGAACAACAGGTTCTTTGGCTGCCTCGTCGCGGGTGCGCTGAGCGCGACGCTCGCCCTTGCGTCGCCGGCGCTTGCCCGCGGCGGCGGAGGCATGGGAGGCGGAGGTATGGGAGGTGGAATGCATGCCGGCGGCATGGGAGGTGGCGGCATGGGAGGTGCCATGCATGCCGGCGGCGTGAGCGGAGGCGCGCGTTTCGGTGCCGTTGGCCCGGGTTTCAGCGGTGGCCGTTTCGCCGGTTCGCCTTTTGCGGCGCATGCTGCGATCTCGCCGCAGTTTTCGCATCCTGGATTCTCGCCGCGGTTTTCCAGGTTCGCGTTCCGGGACGGCTTCCATCACCGCTTCCTCCATCACCGCTTCCATCGCTTTGCGTTCATTGGCGTACCCTTCGCCTATGCCGCCTATGACAGCTGCTGGCGCAGGGTGTGGACGCAATACGGACTGCGATATGTCAATGTCTGCGGTGACTACTACGGTTACTAAAGAGCAGCGCGATGGATGCTGCGCCGCTACGATGTCGACGTGATGAACTTGCCGGAGCGGCCCCCGATACGTCGGCAGTTCTCCATCGCCGCGGCGCAATTGGTCAACAAGTCTCCAGACATCGCAGGTGGTCGTCACCGGAACTTTTTTTGGCGAACAAGACTCCGGTTCCGCCGGTGACGACCATCATCTCATTCATGCAACCTTCAGATTGCGCGAGCTAGCGTTCGACATGTAAGCCGGCTTTGCGACTTCCGATTTGGAGTGAATTCGGCCATTGGCCGGTCGTTCGGAGACGGAAGCCATGGGAAGTCACCGCCGTATTCTGGTCGTCGAGGACGACCCGGAAACCGCCGGTCAACTCGTGGAACAACTCACGACCAGCGGCTACCAGGTGGATTTGGCCGCCAGCGGCAACGAGGCGCTGAGCCGCGTCGCGGCCGGCGACTATGCCGTGATCACGATCGACCGTATGCTTCCGGACACCGACGGCATCACGGTGATGCGTCAATTGCGCGACGACGGCATTGCCGCCCCGGTCCTGATCATCAGCGCGCTCGGAGAAGTCGATGATCGGGTGCGCGGCTTGCGCGCGGGGGGCGACGACTACCTGGTCAAGCCCTTTTCCTTCGTCGAACTGGTGGCGCGCGTCGAGGCGCTTGGCCGGCGCAGCGACACCGTTGTCAAAGAGACCATCCTGCGGGTCGGCGATCTCGCGATCGACCTGATGTCGCGGACTGCCAGCCGGCGCGGCAAGGAGATCTTTCTCTATCCTCGCGAGTTCCAGCTTCTGGAGTATCTGGTTCGCAACGAAGGACGCGTGGTCTCCCGGGCGATGCTGTTGCAGCACGTCTGGGATCTTCATTTCGACCCCTCGACCAATATCATCGATGTCTATGTCGGGCGCGTGCGCCGCAAGGTCGACGGCCAGCAGGCTTATCCTCTGATCCATACCGTTCGCGGCATCGGGTATTCGCTCCGTGCTCCTGGCTAAGACCCTGACGTCATCGACGTTCAAGCTGGCGCTGATCGCAATCGGGACCTTCGGCGCGATCGTGTCCGTCCTTTTCGGCTACGTCTATCTCTCCGCCTCCTCCTACGTGCGCAGCCGGTCCGATCGCATGATCACGACCGAGTATTCGAGTTTGCAACGTGCCTACGCGCAATCGGGGCGCGACGGGCTGATCGACTTGATTCAACGGCGCATCGCCGGCGAAAATTTCGCAGGCAACGTCTATCTCTTCGTCGATCCTTCATCGACGTTCCTGGCCGGCAATCTCAAGGCCTGGCCGTCGGCGCTGACCGCGGCCAGGGGATGGGCGGAGTTTCGCGCGGGCGCGCCGATGCCCGACGCAACGGACCCGCCGCTGTTGCGGGCGATGTTCGAAACATTTCCAGGCGGCGATCGCCTGCTGGTCGGAAGGGACATCAGCGAGCTCGACGGCTTTACCGGACAGATCAGAATAGCCGTGATCTCGGGCATCGCATTGATATTCGTGGTTGCGGGCGTCGCCAGCGTCCTGGTGACGCGCCGGACAGTGGCGCGGATTGAACAGATCAACACCACCAGCCGGGCCATCATGGAGAGCAGTCTCGACGAGCGCATTCCGCTGCGCGGCAGCCATGACGAATGGGATCGCGTTGCGGAGAATCTCAACCTGATGCTGGACCGTATCGAAACATTGATGGGGGAGGTCAAGCAGGTGGGCGACAATGTCGCGCATGACCTGCGGACGCCGTTGACGAGAATGCGCGGACGGCTGGAGAAGGCCTATCACGGTCAACGCATCGGCGAGCACGATCAGGCCCTGATCGGCGACACCATCGCCGACCTCGACGCCGTGTTGCGGATCTTTTCGTCCATCACCCGGATCGCGCAAATCGAGACCCAGGCGCGGAAAGGCGGGTTCCGCACCGTGAATCTGGTCGAAATCGCCAATAAGGTGGTCGAGCTGTACGATGCCGCGGCCGAGCCGGATGGCACCCGCCTCAGCGTCATCGGCGATCGTGAGGTGCTGGTCACCGGCGATCGCGATCTGATCTTCGATGCCATCGCCAATCTCGTCGACAATGCGATCAAGCACGGCCACGCCAGCGGGCAAGTCGTCGTCGCGACCGAAAACATTGGCGGTCAGCCGGTCGTCTCGATTGCCGATGACGGTCCCGGAATCCCCGCCGATCAATACGAGCACGTCTTCAAGCGCTTTTACCGGCTCGAGCAAAGCCGCTATGCGCCGGGAAACGGTCTTGGGCTCAGCCTGGTTGCTGCGATCGCCCGTCTGCACGGCGCCCGGATCGAAATGCTCGATAACGCGCCCGGCCTCAAGCTCAAATTGTGGTTTCCCGCGTCGAACGGCTGATCGCCGGCGCAAGCGCCGCGTCTGCCGCGAAAAGCCGCGCACGAAGCAAGCTCGTGTTTTGTCGCGAGTGTCCTTATATTGTCCGGGCGGAATCGAGAGACGATACAAATTCAACGCGAGGGGCTTTTCAGGATGGTGCGTGTGCCGGTGCTCGCTGCAGGTGGCATCGTGTTGCGGCGGGGGCAGCCGCCACGCATCGCGGTGGTGCGCCAGCGCAAGCGCGACGAGTGGGTGCTGCCCAAGGGTAGGCTCGACGACGGCGAAACGCCGCGCGCCGCCGCCCGGCGCGAGGTGCTGGAGGAGACCGGGCACGATGTGACCGTGCACGAGTTTTTGGGCACGTTAGTCCATGACTTCGCCGGCCGCTCCAAGGTCGTGCATTACTGGCGCATGGAGGCGGGCGATGAGCAGGTCCGCGAATTGACGCGTGACGTGCGCGCCGTCGAATGGCTGCCGCTGGAGGCCGCGGTGGAGCGGCTGTCGCGCGGCTACGAGCGCGTGTTTCTGGAAAATGTCGGCCCCGCTGCGGTGAGCGAGATGATGCGGCGGGCAAAGGAGAAGGCCAGGCGCCGCGAAGAAGCCGTCACAGAACCGCAGCTGCCGCTGCCTGAACCCGTGCCGCCGCGGCTCGCGGTGCCGCAAGAGATCGTCGAGGTCGCCGATGACGCGGTTGCGGTCGCGCCGACTGCGCCTCCAGCGGAGTCCGAGGTCGTGCTGGGCGATACGATGCCGCCGCGGCACCAGCGCGCCAGCTTTGCCGAGCGCGTGCGCAACTGGCTCGACCGCGATGCCTGATGCGGCGGCGCGATCAATTCACAGCGTCAGAAGCTAGCGCTTCTTCTTCCCAGGCGGTGGCGGTTTGCCCTTTGGCAATCCGGGCGGCCGCGGGCGCAGTCCGCCGGGACGTCCCACGCCGGGCGGTACGCCCGGTGCAGCGCCGGTCCGCGGTCCGACGACGCCCGGTGTGGCGGGTATCGGCGGCGTCCCCGGCGTACGCGGCAGTGCGTTGGGCTGCGCCGTGCCTGATGGAGCGGCACCCGAAGGAAGTTGCCCGGGCCGTGCGGGTGCAGCCTGTTGCGGACCGCCCGGCTGCTGCTGGCCCTGCCGCTTCGGCGCGCCCTGTTGACCCGGCCGATTGTTCGGCGTCGTCGGCTGACCCGGACGGTTCGGTGCTGCGCCCGGTTGCTGCCGGCCGGGACGGTTTTGTTGTCCAGGCTGCTGCGGCCGCGCCGGATTGCGATACTGCGGATTGGCGCGGCGGAAGGCGCGCTGCTCGCTCACGATCCGGCGTCCGACGGTCTGAGTTGCATGCAATTGCCGCACAAGGCCCTGGTCGCGCGCGGCCTGTTGCGGCGAGATCGCAAGCGGCACCGCCGTAAACCGCGCGCCACCCGGGCCGCCGCGGATCGCAAAGCCGCTCGCGCCTTGCGTCAGCGCGCCGAGCCGCCGTCCCTGCCGGTCATTGACCTCGATCTGTCCGACGTGTCCGTCGGCATCGGGATAGAGCTTGATGTTGTTCGCGGTCGTGGCGGCGGCGCCGCCTTCCGGCACTTCCACGAGGCCGGTGGTGCCGCGAATGCCCAGGGTCGCGGTCGGCGTGGTGATCTGCATGCTGCCGGTCTTGGCGACGGCGGCGGCCGCAAAGGCCACCGTGCCCTTGGCGATGTCGAAAATGCCTGAATTGTTCTTGCCGTTGTCCTCATAGACATAATCGTCGACGGTCACCTGCGCGTTGGCCTTCAGCGTGAAGGTGGTGGCGTCGTTGAAGGTGATGCCGAGCGAGGAGTTCGCAGCCGTGGCCACCACGTCGTTGAGATAGATGTCGTCCTTCAGCTGCAGCGGCGTGGCTGCGTTGTTGCGGGTGACGGTGGCGCTGCCGGTGAGCGTCGCCACATTGCCGATCGGCTCGTCGCTTGCCGCCTGCTGATCGGCGGGCGCGGCCGGCGCTTGCGTCGCATTCGGCTGCGTCCCTTGCGCCCATGCATGGGACACAAGGACGAGGAGCAGCGGAAGCGCCAGTGCGAGCCGGTACGATGTCACGATGAAGGTGTCCCAGACGTGGAACAGGCGGGTTAACGGGATTTGAGCGTTACATCGCTGAACGACGAATGAACGGATGGGTCCCATTTGACGCGTTAACTTCGTGATGCGCAAGCGCTGGGGCATCGTGACCGCTGGTGAACGAAAAAAGCGCCTCACGGAAAGCCGCGAGGCGCATCAAGTCTGGGGAGGAGACGCCTGATAGAACTTAACTGACGCGCTTCCAGGTCTGGCCGCCGCAGAACAAGCCGCCGAAGGCGCAGCCTTGAACCTTGAGAATGTTCGGTCCCTTCATCGCGATGGTGGAGTCGTAATCCTTGCCGCTGTCGGGGTCATGGATGCGGCCGCTCCACTTCGACCCTTCGGCCTTCATGTTGATCAGGATGCGCTCGCCGCTGTTGACGGCATAGCCGCAAAGATTGGCGCCGCACGGCTCGACGCGAACGTTGCCCTTGTTCTCCTCGGTCTGCCACACGCCGAGCGGCGAGTTCGCGACCTCCACCGGCGCGGCGACCGGCGCCGGAGTTGCGGCGACAGGAGCCGGCGCAGCAGCAACGGGGGCGGGGGCGGGCGGAGCCGGCGGTAGCGGCGCAGGCGTGGTCGCGGTCAGCTGTTCCGGCTGCGGTGCGGGCGCCGGTACAGCGGGTGCGGCAGATACAACCGGCGCGGTGCTCGCAACCGGTGCAGGTGCCGGTGCGGTGGGCGCGGCCACGGCCGGCGCGACGGGAGCGGGCGCCGGTGTGGTGACATCGTCATCGTCGTTCTTCTTCGAGCCAAAGCCCTTCAGGTTGAAGTTGGAGCCGTTGGCGCCGGTGATCTTGATGCAATCCAGCGACGAGCAGTTCTTCGGCGCGTCGATGCGGATCTTCTGTCCGTCGATCACAAAGGACATGCCGCTGCCGGCATGCGCGGCGGTGCTGGCCATGAACAGCGCGGCGGCGAGATAAAGCGTTTTCATCGGTGTCTCCTTCGGCAGGCTTTTTGCGTTGCCGGCGACCGTACCCGTGTACGCCGAGAGTCTCTGTGACTGACGTCACCCTCACGTTCGCGTGACTCAAATCACAGTCAGGACACCTAATAAGAGCGAGCTTGAAGGGGACACGCTGGGAGGATCCCATGAAGCGAATTTCAGTTGCCCTTTTGCTGATGCTGCTCAGCTCGGCTGCGCACGCACGCGGATATTCATTCGCGATCGGCGGACACTTCATTCACGTCGAAGCGGGGCGCCATTGCCGCTCGCTGTCCTGCGTCTCCTGGTCCGATTCGCGGACGCGCCGCTCGCCTCGCGACGGTGATGACGCGACCGCGCCTGCATTCGTAACGCCGGCGCCGGCAAAGCCGGTGGCGACCGCGCCCGCCTGTCCGCCGCTTGCGGCTCCGGCCGCGGCCGCGCCTGCCACGCCCGAAACCGCAGCACCTCCGTCCACGCGTGCGCCGGTCGCGCCGCCGCCGATACCTGCTCCCGCACCCGCGCCGGTCAGGGCGCAGGTTGCGCCGGCTCCGATCCCGCCCGCACCCGTCATACAACCCGCGCCGGCTCCGGTGGTGCAGGCGCAGGCGCCGTCCACCATCGAGCTTGCCGCGGCGAACGCGCAAGCCGTGCCGAAAGTGGAAACCGCGGTCGGCAAGCCGAAGGCAAAGGCGACGGTGGAAGCCACCGTGGCCGACAAACCGCTCGACACGCCGGATTGGGCCAGGGACTGGTCGCCGCCAAAGGACGCGTCTGCACCTGCCAAGAGTGAGAAGCCGACGAAGTTCGCCGCGGATGAGGACGATTCGCCGGTCGGCGACTGGCAGACCGAGGGCAAGAAGGGCTTGGTGCGAATCGAGACATGCGGCGCGGCGCTGTGCGGCTATCTCCTCAACGAGGCCACCCACACCACCGCCGAGACCGTGCTCAGCAACATGAAGCTGAAGACCGGCACGCAGTGGGCCGGCGACATCTACAGCCGCGCCAGCGGCAACACCTATTATGCCAAGATGACCTTCAAGCGTCCCGACACGCTGCGAGTCGAAGCTTGCGCGATCGGCCGCTTCTTCTGCTCCGGCAACGACTGGACGCGTGTGCCGAGATCCGACGAGGTCATGACCTCGCGCAATCTTCCGGCGTCGCCGAAGTCGAAGTCGTAAATGAAAATGCCCGGCGGTGATGACCGCCGGGCCGGATGTGTCGGTGATTGAACTGAAGTCAGCCGAAGACGCCAAGCACGATGGCGCCGACGAAGGCAAACGCGACATACGCGGTCACGACACTCAGCCTGCTGACGGTCATGGGAAGCTCCCTGTTCACGTCACTGCCCGCATCTAACGCCGATATTTACCAAACGGTTCCGGGGCGAAAAAGTAAGTCCCGCTGTCCGTGCGCCGCGGAATCAGCCATTCCACGTGGTTAAAAACTCGTGAAATCAACATGTTGAAGAGTCTTTAAGGTAATTCGCCGAACGTGCGCGGATGGCGCGTGGAGTTCGTTTGTATTTCGTCGGCTCCGTCGTCCTTGTCTCGTTGGCGGGGTGCGGCCGCGGATTTTTTCAATCCGCGGAGCGCGAACCGTGGCGTGCCGAGGCCGAGATCGCCTGCCTGAAATCCGGTGCGGTGAAAGAGACCGCGGAAGTCGTGCGCATCGAGCCGATCTCCGGTCCCGGCATGTGCGGCGCGGAGTATCCGCTGAAGGTCGCAGCGCTCGGCGAAAGCTCGTCGATGTACGGCTTTGCCGACGACGATCTGCGGCCGCCGGCGCCGATCGGCAATCAGCCGCGCTGGCCGATCCAGCAGCCGCCGCCACCGAACTATCAGCAGAATTCCTATCCGCAAAATTCCTATCCGCCGGCACAGTCGTCCTATCCGCCGCCGCCGTCGACTTACCCGCGCAACTCATACCCGGAGATGGTGCGCCAACCAAACTATGGCGCGCCGTCAGGCCCGATCTCGCTGACCGCGCCCGGCGTCGCCGAGCCTGTCGATGACGAGATCAACCTGCCGGCCGAAGGCGCGCCGTCGCGCAGCACGATCACGCGCGCGCCCTATCCCGCGCCGCCGGCCTATCCCGAGAGGGGATATCCGCAATCGTCCTCACCGCAGCCCGAAACTGCGCCGTACTCGCCGCGCACGGATGTACCCCCGGGCACGCCGCAGCGGCTCGGCCCCGGACCCGTGCAGGGCAATCCCGTCAGTTCGTTCGGCTCGGTGGCGCTGAAGCCGACCGCGACCTTGGCCTGTCCGATCGTCTCGGTGCTCGACCGCTGGATCGCCGAGTCCGTGCAGCCGGCGGCGCAGCGCTGGTTCGGTGCGCGCGTGGTCGAGATCAAGCAGATCTCCGCCTATTCCTGCCGCGGCATGAACGGCAATCCGAACGCGCACATTTCCGAGCACGCCTTCGGCAATGCGCTCGACATCGCCGCCTTCACGCTTGCCGACGGCCGGCGCATCACGGTGAAGGACGGCTGGCACGGTCTGCCTGAAGAGCAGGGATTCCTCCGCGACGTGCAGGGCGCTGCCTGCCAGCAGTTCACCACCGTGCTGGCGCCAGGCTCGAACCAGTATCACTACGATCACATTCACGTCGACCTGATGCGCCGCGCCAGCCGCCGCGTCATCTGCGAACCCGCCGCCGTCTCCGGCGAGCAGATCGCCGCGCGCGCGGGAGGACGCAATCCCTATGCCGCCTCGCGCGATCCCTATGTCACGGGGTCGCTCGGCGGCCAGGCGCACAAGCACGGAAACACGACCGCGAGGGTCAACGAGGAAGACGAGTTCGAGGACGAATAGTCCGCTTGTTCTTCGTCATGGCCGGGCTTGACCCGGCCATCCACGTCTTTGTTGCCGCAAAAAAGAAAGACGTGGATGCCCGCGACAAGCGCGGGCATGACGAGTCAAAATTGAATCATCGCCGCGGCCAGCGCCAGCAGCAGCGCCGGGATCATCACGATCCATCCCAATTTCAAAAACTGCCACGCGCTGACGTGAATCTCCTCGCGGCGTAGCGCGACCAGCCAGAGAATGGTGGCGAGCGATCCCGTCACCGACAGGTTGGGCCCGAGATCGACACCGATCAGGATTGCGGCCGTGACCTGCTGCGGCAGGTGATCGCTGGCCGCGACCGAACCCGCGAGCAGGCCGACCGGCAAATTGTTCGCAATATTATCCGCAATCGCGGTCGCGATGCCGACCAGCCACATCGCCGTCACCGGCGACTGCGCGACCGCCTGGTGCAGCAGCGCGCTCAACTGCGCGATCGCGCCGGTCTTCACCAGCGCCTCCACCATCACGAACAGGCCGGCGACCAGCGGCAGCACGCCCCATGCGATGTCTTTCAACAGCGGCAAGGGCGATTGCCGTGCCAGCGCCAGCACCGCGGCCGCGGTGATGACGCCGCAAAGAAACGTCGGCAGGCCCAGCGGCAGGTCCAGCGCCGAGGCCGTGACCAGCACCACGCCGATCGCAACGATGCCCCATGCCGTCAGCTTGCCGCCAAAGCCGAGTTGCGGCCGCGGCAGCTTGCGCGCGAGGCGCTCCTCGCCGAGTGCATGACGGAGCGCCACGCGCAGCACGATGTAAGTGACGACGACGGACGCGAGCGACGGCATTGCGAATTGCCGCAGCCAGTCGAGAAGATGCGGCATGCGCGCGCCATAGACCACGAGATTGGCGGGATTGGAGATCGGCAGCACGAAGCTCGCGGCGTTCGCGATGAACGCGCAGATGAACAGGTAGGGCAGGGGCGTCGCGCCCGCGGCGCGCGTGGCGGCGTAGACCGCGGGCGTCAGCACGATCGCGGTGGCGTCGTTGGACAGGAACGCGGTGACCAGCGTGCCGACGCCGTAGACCAACAGGAACAGCCGTTGCGGCGAGCCGCGCGCATGCTCGACTGCGAGGGCCGCAAGCCAGTCGAAAAAACCTTCGCGCCGCGCCAGCTCCGCGATCAGCATCATGCCGGTCAGGAACAGGTAGACGTCGACGCCCTTGCGCATGCCGGCAATCGCGTCCTCGACCGGCAACAGCCGCAGCACGACCAGCAGCGCCGCGCCCGCCACCGCCCAGATCGCCTCCGGCCAGTGAAAGGGACGCGCGATCACGCCCAGCGTCGCAAGGATGATGATGGCCCAGGCGAGGGCGTCGGTCGGCGGGTTGTGCAATGCGGTCGTTCGGGTGGGGACGGGTAGCCGGAAGCCATACCGCAAAAAACCGGCTCTGACTCGGTTCCCGAGGACTTGCGGCGGCCGGTCAATACGCTATTAGTTCAACCCTCCGGGCACTCGCTGAGGGAAAAAGTGGCAAAACCTGAGTATTGGCTGCGGCTGAGGCCTTGGTCGCTCACAGCGTTGTTGATCGCAATGGCCGCTCTCGCCGTGGCGGTGGCGATGCGGATGGTGCTGGCCCAACTCGGCATATCGCTGTATTTCGGGACCTTCGTTCCCGCGATCCTCCTCACCGCGTTGCTCGCCGGCGTGCCTGCCGCCGCATTCAGCACGGCGTTCTCCGTCGTCATCGTTTGGTGGGCGTTCATTCCGCCGGTGTTCGAGTTCAGCGCGCTCACGCGCGCCGAGCTTCACGCCATGACATTGTTCGTGCTGTCGACGGCGCTCCTGATCTGGTTCGGCCATCTCTGCCGCATCGCGCTGCGGATGCGGAAAGAGAGAATTACCGCCTAGTTCCGGCGCGGAACCCGCTGGAACTTTTTTGCGCCGCACGCGTTGTCCATTCATGACAGAAGATTTTTCGGTTCGTCCCTCCAAGCCGCTCACCCCCGAACAACGCAAGCAGCGCGACGCCGCGCGCCGCGCCGATGCCGAACAGGCCATGCGCGAGCATGAAGCCGCGCAAAAGAAATTCTACGCCAACAAGGAACGGCTGAAGGCGCTGCGGCTTGCGCGCGAGCAGGGGAAGGACATGGCGCAGGACGAAAAGTCGGCGGCCGGTCCGCGCTGAACACGTTTCTCCGCAGATCTTGTTTTTAAGACGTCGTCATGGCCGGGCTTGTCCCGGCCATCCACGTCTTGGGGCTTGAAAAAGGAAGACGCGGATGCCCGGCCCAAGGCCGGGCATGACGAACTCACCTCTCCTCATCCGGATGCACCCAGAGATAAGGCGTGATCTCGCGCCTCTCCGTCAGCTTGATCATGTGCACCGGCGGCGCGTGGCGGCCCTTGCGGCAGGAGCGGCATTTCAGTGACGCCTCCAGCTTCCACAGCGGCGTGTCGCGCGGGCGGCGGATCGCATCCAGCGGCAGGCTCGCACGCGTCTTGCAGCGATTGCATTCCACTTCGAGCCAGCCCAGTCCGCCATTGAGGCATTGTCCGATGCTGGGTGAAGGCTGCGCCGGCCCGCCATAACCCTCCATGCGGATCGACGAGGCTTCGGCCTCGGCGCGGTCGGCGGCCCGGATCGCCGCGGTCGCGGCCTCGCGCGCGCTCGCGGCGCGAATTTTTGCGCCGATCAGCCGCCCATGGAAAAGAGAATGCCGCGACCTCGAACCCATGGCCGGCCATTACAATCCTGTGCGAAGACGAACGCAACGCCCCCTGGTGCCCACTTTCCGAAGTTCGTGCTCCATTGCCGTCCCTGAACCCGATTTTGCCACGAGTTGAGTCAGGGACTTCAGATCGGCGGCACTGGCATTGGCGTGACCGCCCCGTTCCGCCACACAAGCGCTTCGGCTCTGTGGAGAAGTCATGGCGGGTGGGCGGCGAGTCGCGGACCAGCCGCGCGGCTGTCGCCTCACGGTTCTCATTCGTTGCCTTGACAACTTCGGCGCGCTGCATGATCGCGTTAAGACTCCGCTCACCGCGTTCGCCATGTTCACCTGTGCGGGCGCAACGCCGCCACACTCGATAGGAACAACGCAGCTCCGGTCAGGTTGCCTGCCCGCTCAATAGGACACGGCACATGGTCATCTATCGCATCACCGAGCGCGATCACCGCTTCATCGTCGGCACCGAGCAGGAGGCCGTCCTGATCTGCCGGAGTCTCGACGTCGCGCATCAGGCGGTGGCCGATGCCGAATTGCTGGAGACGCAATCCGCGAAACTGATTTTCTCGCGCCGTGTGGCGCGGGACGTGGAGGAGCGCGAGGCGAGCGAAGCGAGTGGCGAGGGTGTGCCCGCGGCAAGTCTTTTTCATCGCGACGGGCAACACGGCAAAAACCCGCCGCCTGTTTTGCCCGACGAGTCAAGCGCGCCGCGCAAAAATATTGTTCTTTCCGAAAGTAAGAAATTATGATTTATAGAAGCCATCCCGCGCTCGTTACGGAGGGCGTTTC
>Ga0070741_10012361_pt1 | contig 15450 bp, 15 predicted proteins | sample Coa_R1_4_FD_66440 | JGI IMG/M metagenome (GOLD analysis project Ga0070741, IMG submission 66440) | Surface soil microbial communities from Centralia Pennsylvania, which are recovering from an underground coalmine fire - Coalmine... | ecosystem: Environmental > Terrestrial > Soil > Unclassified ... | reverse complement strand
CGCGGTCGCGCGCCGCATGAATTTGCCGGCTTCGGTCTGCGCCGCGATCGCCGAGGTTGGTTCCGCGGCGGCGGCGCTGGAATTGATCGAAAACCCCTATGCGGAATTGGCCCCGTTTTCCTGGGACCGCATTGTCGAGCGCCACGGTCACCTCGCAGCGATCCGCGAATCGATGCTGGTGCTGGAAGATCTTCCCGCTGCGACGCGGGTGGCGCTGGTCGCCAAATTGTCGGACACGCTGGCGCAATTCGTCGTCGCCAGGAACTGGCTGAGCGCCGATCGGGCTGAGCGCATCGCCGGCGAGGCGCGCGACCGCTCGACCGTCAGCATCGCCGCGTCCTCGCGCGGCGACGACATGCGCGGACTGATTTCGCATTTGCGCGCGACTTCCCAGCTCACCGCGGGTCTGATCCTGCGCGCGCTCTTGTCAGGCAATCTCGAATTGTTCGAGGCTGCACTCTCCGAATTGTCCGGCCTGCCGCGCTCCCGCGTCTCTTCGCTGTTGCTCGATCGCGGAGCAGCGAGCCTCGCGGCGCTGCTGCGGCGTGCGGGCTTGCCGGAATCGACCTTTGCCGCATTCCGCGCGGCCGTTGATGTCATTCACGAGACCGGCTTTGCCGATACGCTCGGCGAGGCGGCACGGCTGCGCCGCCGCATGGTCGAACGCGTGCTGACACAGTGCGAGACCGATCATAGCGTGACCGACCCGCTGCTCATTCTGCTGCGGCGCTTTGCAACGGAATCGGCGCGGGAGGAAGCGCGCCTGTTCTGCGAAGAAGTCGCGGCCGAAGACGCGATCGAGCCGATGCATCACGACCTGATCGCGGCGTAGGCCGTATTCATTCGGAAGGGGCTCGGATTAGCCTCAGCCGGGGTTCACCTCACGAAGCTGAGATAGGATGCGAGCGCCTCGATTTCCTCGGGGCCGAGATGGCTTGCCACCAAGGGCATCGGCGAGCCTGCCGTGGAATGATAGCCCTTGTTCCATTGTTCCAGTCGCGCCTTGACATAGAAGTAGGCGAGCCCGCCGAGACGCGGAATTTCGCGGATGCCCTCGCCATTCGGGCCGTGACAGGCGTAGCAGGAAACGATGTTGGCTTCAGGGATGCCGTCCATGAAGATACGCTTTCCCTTGGCGGCGAGCGCACTGTCGCCGTCATTGGCGGGTTTTGGCTGGATAGAGGCGAAGTAATTGGCAAGATCGCGGGCGGTATTCGGATCAAGCGCGGCCACCGCATTCCACATGTACTGTCTGGAGAATGGATTGTCGCGCGTGTGCTCGTGGAAGCTCCGGATCTGGTTCAAGGTGTATTGCGGTCGCTGTCCTGCGAGCCGAGGCGCAACCGTATAGCCTTGTGCGTCCGTGCCGTGACACCAGGTGCAGTTGCGGACCGCGGCGCTGTCGGCGAGCGCCGGCACGGCTAAGACCAAGCATGCGGCGACCGCCGTGATCGCCAGTTTCAGCCCAATGCGCTTCATGACCCTGGTGCCCACTTTCCGAAGTTCGTCCCCCATTGCAGCACCCATCTTCACGAACTTCGGAAAGTCATGGGCACTGGCAAACTTATTGGTTCTGGTACCGCCTTATCGATCTGAAGTCCCCTGATCGAATCCGCCGCCTGTGGTGCAGGGACTTCAGATCGGCGGTACCAGGCTCTCGTGCTTCACCCGCTCGCCGATATGCCGCCGTATGCGGCAACAGCATTCATCGCAGATCACTGACATAGGCCGCCACCGCTTCAATCTGTGAACGCGTCAAGTTATGCGCTGTCGGCGCCATGATCGCCGACGTATCGACCGCGGTGCCCTGGCCGCGCTGTTTGCTCCAGCCGCTCAATTGGCCGACCATGTAGGGATAGAGCTGGCCCGCCAGCCGCGGAATTTCGCGTTGGCCGTGCGCGTCCGTACCATGGCAGGCCGAGCAGGCCGGAACGTTTGATTCGGGCAAGCCTTCCTCAAAGATCCTCTTGCCTTGCGCGACCGCGCCGTGCGGCGCGCCGCCAAAGGGCGCCGGGTTGAGATGGTGGAAATGGTTGGCCAGAGCCGAGATCATCGAGGGGCTCAGCACATGCGCGACATTGAACATGATCGGATTGGTTCGCCGGCGCTCGATGAAGGCCTTGAGCTGCGCTTCGATATAGTCGGGCTGCTGGCCCGCAAGGCGCGGCATGGGGAAATAGCCGAGATAGCCCTGGCCCGACAGGCCGTGACAGGTCTTGCAATATTCGAGTTTGGCTTCGAAGCCGCCTACGCTCGCGGCCGATCGTTCCTGCGCTCGGGCGGTCGCCGAGAAGGCAACCGCAATAACGGCCACCCGCAATACCAGCCTTAAGCCGATTGCCTTCACGCTTCGTCCCTCTCGCCCTCGATCGTTTTCATTCAAGCTGACGAACTGAGGCCATCACCACCCCGATGCCCCGATGTGAAAGTTGAAGCCGACCTTGATGATCTGAACGCTCTGCTTGACGTTCACAACGCCGGTGAGGGTGGAAACCTGGTCGGTCATCAGAACGTTGCCGTTGCCGAATCCGTAATAGTCGTATTCGACATTCATCGACCAATGGCGCGTGAAGGCCCAGTCGACGCCGCCGCCGGCAACCCAGCCATAGCGATTGTCCACCCCCTGGAAGTGGAACGGTCCACCGCCGTTGAAGTCGCCGCCGCTCACGTCGTATTTGTCGCCGGCCACCGCGAAGCCGCCGCGGGCATAAACGAGGACGGTGTCGAAGGCATAACCGATCCGCCCCGTGACGCTCGCCAGAAAATCATTGTTGGCCTGCACGAGCGCGGTTTGTCCCGTGAACGGAAGCCCGACCAGCGAACTCGCCTTCATGGTCGTGCCCGACGCGCTGCCCTCGATGCCGATGACGGCGCCACCGGCGAACTGATAGTCGCAACCAATCTGGCCGCCGACCACGGCGCCGGTCGGCGTCGTGGTGACGGTGGTGACACCGACCGTCGTGCCTGCGCCATTCAGCGTGTCCTGCACAAGCTGCACCGGATCGGTCATATCCTTGGTGCCCCTGCCGGCGCCGACATGCCCGCCGAGATAGCATCCCGTCCAGCTGAACACGGGAGCGACCGGCATTGGGGTTTTCATCGGCAGGTCCGCGGCGATGACAGGTGTGGCGAGGGCGCTCGCGAGTGCGGCCACCTGGAGGAAGAGAATTTTTTTCATCAGACCATCTCCGACTGCGGTCATGTCCGCCTACATCGCAAACCAGGCGTGGAGGAACAGGGTGTTGTTGTTGCTGGCCCCGACCGTGGTGCCGTTCAGCTTGTTGTAATAGGTGTATTGCAGGCCGATCCGCGCGTTGAACCACGGCCATCCGACCATCTTGCTGGCGCCGAACGGAATGTAGGCAAGCTCCGCCGTCCAGCCGTTGGTGTTCGGTGTGAGCGCAATGCCCGTTGCGGGATCGAGCCCGTACAAGCCGGCATCGGCTGTACCCCAATTGCTGAAATACTGTCCCGTGAAGACGACCCGGTTGTCGGCGCCGTAGGCTAGGGAGCCCTGCAGTTTCAGGCTATTGAGCGTGTCGTTTGCATTCGTCGGCAGTCCGGACGGCCCGAGGTTATTTGCGAATGTCGCGTCCAGCTGCTGAAATTCCCTGATGTAGCTGCCGCGCAGCGTCAGCCACCAATTGTCGCCTTGGTACTGATACTGCGCGTCGAAGCCGATGTCGGTGAACTTGTCGGTTTGCGGAAACACCGCGGTCGACCACGTCTGGAAGCTGGTATCGACCCAGGGATGGACGTTGAATTGGCCGCCGAAGGTGCCGATCATGAACGTGTTGCGGCCCCAGTGCGGCTCCAACGCCACGCGCCAATAGGGAGAAATGCCGCCGAGCTGGCCAGGTGCGCCAAAGGGGTCCGTGCCGAGATTGTTCTGCGTGCTGAAGCCTAACGTCTTGTAACCGGTCAATTCGAGATAAAGCAGGTCATTGATGAAGGCGTAGGCGCCGACACCGCCGACATGCGCGGCGAAGGCGCCTTCGATCACGGTGCCAGGGTTTTGCGGACCAAAGACATTCGACACCGCGTAAGGGAAGCTCCAGGCAGGCGTGGTGTTCCAGACGTCCTGCACCGTTGGATTATTGTTGGCGGTGATGCCGTAGATGATGTCGAGCGGGCCGAGATGCGCCGTATTGGCGTAGCGAACGTCGGTATTGTCCCAGGTCCATGTGTGTCGATCGAACGGGTCCGCCGAGGGGCCCGGCCCGATTGCATTGTAGGTCACTTGCGCGAAGGCGCCGATATGGTCGGTGATCGCACCGCCCCAGAATCCGCTGAACGGAGAAAGCACGACGTTATTGTTCTGGCTGTACGGATCGGGCGGGCCGATCAGAGTGCCGAGATCGGCTTGCGTATGCGTGTAGCCGACGACGGCCATCATCGAGACCGGAGGGACCCACTCCTTGTCCTCCTCGGGCTTCGAAGACACCTGAGGCAGCGACTTCACGTAGCCCATCATCTTGTCGTACTCGGCGCGCGCATCGCGCGCGATTTGCGAGGAGAACGGATTGGTTCGGAATTCGCCGCCGCCGGTGGTGTAGCCGAGCAATTTGAAGCGCCGGCCGTAAGGCGTCAGTGCGGGAAAATCAGTGTGGCAGGTGCCGCACGGCTGGCCGGTCTGGCGCGCGAAGCTGGGTAGCGCCCGCGCTGAGGGCGAAAACGCTATCGTCAGCGATGCCGCCAGGAAGATGATCTCCGCAAGCGCAACGATGCACGTCCGAAATCGAAGACTGCAATCAATCAAGTGTAACCGCATGGCGAATTCGTTTCCGCAACGCACGGGCCTGATTTGCGTCGCGCAGCAGTAGGCCAAGGATCGGACAAAACGCCAAGCGTTTCATCCCGTTCGCGTAACGATTGAAGATCGACGCGACAAAGCTGCAACGATCGTTGCAGCTGCAACGCTCAGTGTCTCAACATGAAAAGTTTGGTGACGCTTGATTTAGATCGGTGGATCATAAAGATGGGCTGCGGCAAGGTTGCGCCGCTGGTCGAAGCGAGGGGGAGCGCATGCATTTCAGGTCATCGTTGTTGGGTGCGATCATTTTCGCTTTGACGAATCTGTCCACCACCACTGAGGCTCAACAGAAAGCAGCTGCTCCGGCGGAATCGCAAACTTTCAAAGCCAAGTTCGACTACTGCAAGACCTGTCACGGCATCCAGGGCCAGGGCTTTCGCGGCTCCTATCCGATGCCTCGACTGGCGGGACAGCAGCCCGAATATCTCGTCAACCAGCTGCAGGCGTTCATCGAGCGCCGGCGAAACAATCCGGTGATGTTCAACGTGGCCCATGTGCTCTCGCCGTCGATGGAAAAGGCGCTCGCCGAACAATTCAACGGGCTCAACCCGAAGCCCCTTGATGGCACGTCTCCCAAAGCGGACGTCACCGAGGGCAAGAGGATCTATCTCGAAGGTATCCAGAAATCCGATGTGCCACCCTGCGCGTCCTGCCATGGCGATGACGCCAAGGGCCGCGATGCGTTCCCGCGCCTCGCGGGACAGCTGCACGACTACGTCTACAAGAAACTGACGAACTGGGACAAGGAACGCGGCCAGGACAAGAGCAATCCGGACAATTCAGCGATCATGCAGCCGATTGCGCATAATCTCTCGGAAGCACAGATCAAGGCTGTCGCAGCCTATGTCAGCCAACTCGAATAGTTCGGAAGTCGGTCATTGGCGAGCATGACGCCGATGCTTGATGGGTCCTGGCTTCACGAGGTCGACGCTACTCCGCAATGAAACCTTGCTTGCGCAGCAGAAATTTGACCTCGTCCTGCGCAGCGAGCCAGGCCGATTGCGCATCGCTGAGCAGCTGTTTGCCGGCTTTTGTGAGAGCAATCGGCCTGCTTCGGCCATTTGCCCGTTCCTGCACTTCTTTGACCCACCCTTCCAAAAATATCGACTTCAGGTCTCGGGTCAGAGTCGACTTGTCCAGCTCCTGCTTCCGCGCAATGGCAGCGCGCGTTGTTGGCTCCATCCGGCCGATCATCTCAAGGAGAGAAAACTGCACTGCGCTGATGCCGAACGGCCGAAGCTTGATATCATAAATCTCCGTCACGGCCCTTGAGAGCCGCCTTGTTCTCATCAACACGTTATCATTGCTCTCGGCCACGATGCGATCGCCAAGCGCGGTCGATTCTTCGGATGCGGAGCTCACGTGCAATTCCCTTCGAATCGCATACTGATCCGAACACCGGCGAATGTTGTTGCGGTAAATCAACCTTTCTCGGGTCGCCCCGCCAAATGCAGATGTCGCATGCTCAAATAGCCGGAAAGGCCCCCTCGGAAGCGCAAAAATACATTGCGCCAGATCAAGGAAATCGTCTCGGACCTCTCTATTTTTGCTCGTGATTCAGAGGGAGTCGCCAATCATGACTGACAGAATTTCGCGTCGCCGCGTTTTGACCGTTACGCTCGGCGTGGCGGGAGCAGCCTCCAGCGCAGGGTTCCTCGGCTCAGTGACGCCAGCTCATGCAGCGAAGGCACCGCAAAAGGCGGTCAAATATCAAGACACGCCGAAGGGAGACCAGTCCTGCGAGAATTGCGCTCTCTTTGAACCCCCTTCCTCCTGCAAGACGGTCGACGGAACAGTTTCGCCGAACGGCTGGTGCATGGTCTACGCGAAGAAGGCGAGCTAGAGAGATATACTGTTTGTGATGCTGCTGCGGACGAGCGCCCAGAGCTGGCTAAAGGAGCCTCGCTAGAACTTATTGTCGCTCGGCCTCGGCCTCTTGCTCCAATTGCCAGGTGTAGTGACCGCTGTTCCTTCCGAGGCAGACACCGATCTGCCTTACGAGCAAGTCAGCTTTGGGCCAGCAGAAGTCGTGTCTCTATTCGATCACCTCATCGGCCAGCAATTGCAGAGAGTTCGGCACCTCGATACCCAGCGACTTTGCAGCTTTCAAGTTAATGACCAGCTCGAATTTGGTCGGCTGCAGCACGGGAAGATCCCCAGGTTTCTTGCCCATGAGAATTTGGCCGATCAGGGCGCCGCCTTGGCGATACATTTCCAGTGGGCTTGCGCCATAACTAATCAAACCTCCGGCCTCCACGAAGTTGCGTAGTTCGAACATCGTCGGAATCATATGCCGTATTGCGAGTTCGGCGATTTCAACACGACGATCGAGAAACAATGCGTCGGGCGTGACAACGAGCGCGCTATCCTGATGCAAGACGATCGCTCTAAAAACAGCGTCGAAATCTCTTTCGCTGCTGGCTTGCAGCAAATCGAGAGGCAACCCGAGTGCCTGAGCCGCTCGTTGCACCTCTGTTTTCTGCGCTTCCACTCCGGGCCTGGCCGGATTGACCAGGACAGCAATTTTTTTCATGGACGGAAGCAGGTCACGAAGAATCCCCAGCCGCTTTGACACCAGTTCGGAGCTAAGCAAGGTCGCGCCCGTTACATTTCCGCCTGGTCGGTTGAAACTTGTAACGAGGCCGATCGCCACCGGATCGGCGGCATTCATGAAGACGATCGGGGTTGTTGTCGTCACAGATTTTGCGGCCAAAGCCGAAGCTGGGCTACCGCCCGCAACGATGATCGAAACCTGACGCTGGACCAATTCGGCGGCCAGCATCGGTAACCGGGCCGTCTGGTCCTCCGCCCAGCGATATTCGATCACCAGGTTTCGGCCCTCGATATAGCCGACCTCCTTTAGGCTCTGACGGAATGCGCTCAGCTGCGACACATAGGCGTCCGGCGCAGCGCTATGGAGAAATCCTATCACTGGCGCTGCGGGCTGCTGTGCACGAGCAGCGAGCGGCGATGCCACTGCGCCACCGGCAAATAGGATAAATTGACGTCGCCTCATGGGTCGCCCGCGCTCCGTTAGAAAGACTAACATCGGCGGCAGCATTACGCATCTCAGCAAAGCGCAGCCGGGCGACTTCCGCATGGGTCACAAGCCGTCATCCGATCGAGTCCGCCCGATGTCCGCTTCCAAAACGGCGGAATCAGGTCTGGCGGGATGGCTCCGCGTTACCGCAGCGGCTAACGCGTTTCCGGCAGCTTGAAGCGCTCTTTCACGCGGGGGCGAACCCTATTGTCGCTCAGCCTCTGCCTCTCGCTCCAACTGCAAGATGCGCGTTCTTACCGCGTCGAATGTCTCTTCGACTGCGTCACTGAACAGCGGGTCTTTATGGCCGGTCAAGGCCGAAGCAATCTCCGTCCAATCCTGGGGCTCCAATGCCCTGCGCGCGGCTGGAAAGAAATCACGATCTTCCATCATGATGTGACGCCGTTCGCACTCTATGAAGTCGCGAATGATGTCGTCGACGCTTTCCCGCAAAATTTCGCGATCGGCGAGGACGCTGGCTATTGCCTGATTGACGCGGCGCAAACGCTCGGACCCCTTCTGATGCTCCAGCGCGAGGGCACCGACCTTCTTGGCCGCGCCCGGATCGCGAACTTCGAGCTTGGCGAGGATCAAGTCTTCCTGCGGATGATGATACAACTCCGTATAAACCTCGAAATAGCTGATAATCGCGCGAATGACCTCATAGTCAGGGCGGTCGCTGCGATCGAAAAGTTCCAGTTCGCGCTCAAGCACGGAGAGTAGCACTTCAACGTTGCGATGCTCTTGGGATAACCGCTCAATGATCAACGTCGCCTCCAACGGATATCGACAAGTAAAGCTAATCGAAGCTGCCCGCCGCTCTTTGCGCTACATCAAATCTTGACTTTTCAAAGTTTCGGAATCGTGGATCGGTGCTGATTGCCCGTCGTGCCAATGTGTCGCAGGTGCTTTTCCTTGTGACGACGGGCAAATCACGGGCAACTATTTGCTCGTCCCGCCCGATCAAGAGGGGCGTTTCGCGATCGTCACGAACGTTGGGCGCGGGATGCGATGGACGCGAATCCACTGACAGACGAACGGTGGATATCGCGGAAGCGAAGTCGTGTGGGCCTGATCTCCCGACGCTGAGATCAACACGGCGACAACGCTAACGCGTTGCGCTGCGGACGGAGACAACAAGCCCGGTCTCCCGGGCGAGCACGAAGGAAACCGTAACACCATCGCCGCGGGAAATGCCGGGCTGATCCGGCTGCAACCGCAGTGACTTGTCTTGTGTGCTTTTTTTGCACGCGAGGCTGCGGGCGCAAACGGCGCCCGGTATTTCCCGCGCCCTCTTTTCAGGAGGGACGATACTTTGAAGAAGCCCGGACGCGTTTCGCGCCGCGGGGAGGAGACGGGCTGTCCGAGGGTGTCCATGCAAGCGCATTTGTCATGCCCGGACTTGATCCGGGCATCCATCAATCTTCAGGAGAGCATTTGTCGACGCGGGATGGATGGCCGGGTCATAGGCGAGCGGAAGCGGCGCCGTTCTTCGAACGGCTATGCCCGGCCATGACGGCAGAGGCGAAATTGCGAACCTCAGTCCGCCGGCGCGATGCTCGGCGCCATCACGGCTTCAAGATGTTCGGGCCGGTCGAGGTTGACACGCGCCAGATAATCGTCGGCGACGTTGCGCAGACGCTGGCTGAGTTCATTCGAGATGACGATGGTGTCGAGCTTGGTGTGCTCGTGCACGATCGCCTGAATGGCGTTGATGTGATGGGCGATCAGGTCCGCCGGCACGCGCGCCAGATCAGGCGCGTGTTCGATGATCCGGCACAGGCTCTCGGCAACCGCGCCGGCCGGGGGAAAGCCGAAGGTCGCAGCGTCGCCCTTGATATCGTGGGCGGCGCGGAACAGTTCGTCGCGTGCTTTCGCCGTAAAGCCATCCCTGAGAATGGTAGCGTGGGCAGCCGCAAGCCGCCCGACCTCGATTTCCATCCACTGATTGAACTCGCCGGACAGGTCGGACAGCGCTTTTTCGGCGCGCGCGACCGGATCGTCGAGATCGTCTTCGGCGACGCGCCGCAACACCTTGCGCAGGGGATTGGGCTGCGTGATCACATGGTGATCGGTGAATTTCTTGACCTCGATGTCGGATTTGCTGTTCGCCATGTGCTTTGCTTCCCCGTTAAACGCCGGAACGGGCCTTGTCGAGCAGCGAGGGCTGCTGAAGAATTTCGAATTCGCCGCCGACACGCCGCTCGGGTCCGATATAGGCACCATTGGTGTTGCGCCGGCGGTCCGGGCCGAAATAGGTCTTGGTCTTGATGAAGGGACGCGGATTGGCGACGACGTTGAGGATGCGCTGATACAATCCCTTGGCGGAGATCGGCTTGGCCAGGAATTCGGTGACCCCGGCATCGCGCGCCACCGTGACGCGCCGCTTCTCGGAATGACCGGTCAGCATGATGATGGGCGCGTAGGGGTTGCCCTTGGATTCCGGCTGCCGGATCATCTGCGCCAGTTCAAGCCCGTCGAAGATCGGCATCGCCCAGTCGGTGATGACGATGTCGGGCACATAGTGCGTGTACATTTCGAGTGCGGTGGCGCCGTCTTCAGCTTCATAGGCTTCGCGTGCGCCGAACGAGTGCAAGAGCGTCCGCAGGATGCGGCGCATGTGCGGATTGTCGTCGGCAATGAGAAAACGGAGCTTGTTGAAATCGATACGGAACATGCCGGCGCCCTCGGGGACACGCATACAGGCGACACCGCAGGTATACGCGACGTTAACCATAGGCCTGCCGCGTTAAGGAATGGTTGCGATCGCGCGATCAGCGGTACGGATTTAGGGGCCGAACTGTTCGCGCAGGATGCGTTCTTCGAGGCTATGGCCGGGGTCGAACAGCATCCGCATCGAGATGGTCTTGTCGGACAGGATCTCGACACGGCGGACGTCCCGCGCCTCGTCATGGTCGGCGACCGCCGCGACCGGGCGCTTGTCGCCCTCGAGCACCTCGATGACCACGAAGGCGGTGTTGGGCAACAGCGCGCCGCGCCAGCGCCTCGGCCGGAACGGGCTGATCGGCGTCAAGGCGAGGAGGGGCGCATTGATCGGCAGGATCGGTCCTTGCACCGACAGGTTATAGGCGGTCGATCCGGCCGGCGTTGCCACCAGGATGCCGTCGGCGATCAACTCCGGCATGCGTTCGTGTTCGTCGATCAGGATCCGCAGCCGCGCGGCCTGATAGGTCTGGCGAAACAGCGACACCTCATTGATTGCGTGGTGCAAGTGAATGGCACCGTGCACGTCGGTGGCGCGCATCAGCAAAGGATTGATCAGCGTTTCGCGTGCGGCCGCCAGACGTTCGTGCAGGTGATGCAGCGAAAACTCGTTCATCAGAAAGCCGACCGTGCCGCGATGCATGCCGTAGATCGGCTTGCCGGAGTGCATGTACCGGTGCAGCGTTTGCAGCATCAAGCCGTCGCCGCCGAGCGCAACCACGACATCCGCTTGCGACGGATCGTGATTGCCGTAAGCGGCCGTGAGCCGCGTCAGCGCTTCCTGGGCCTCGGCGCTTGGGCTCGCGACAAAGGCAATCCGGTCGTATGGCTGGGCTGTGCTCATGAAGTCGTGAGGAGTCCTGTGAGGGTCACGGTTTAGACTAAAATCGGTCGCTCACCTAAAATAACACGCTTCGGTGCGTATAAAATGGCTGGGGCCGCGCCGGCGTGAGAAGTTGGAGAGAAGATTAATGCGTGTCCGGCCTGCGATCCTTCGCCTGGCGACGACAGTCCTCGTGCCGGTCCTGCTGGCGGTTGCGAGCGACGCCATCGCTCAGGATGCCAAGCGCGAGCCTTCGTCGACGCCATCGCCGGCTTCGCAATCCTCGCCATCACCTTCGGGCCCAAGGGGAGGGCAACCGTCGTCACACGGCGCCTTGGCCGAGACGCGCAAGCTGCCTGAGGATTCCACCACCAAGCAAACCATCACCGTGCAGGGACAAACGCTTTCCTTCACGGCAATCGCCGGCTCGATCAGGCTTTTCAACGAAGGCGGCGATCCGCAAGCCGACATTGCCTACACGGCCTATCACCTCGACGGCACCGATCCGCGCCGCCGGCCCGTGACGTTTTTCTTTAACGGAGGGCCGGGCGCCGCTTCTGCCTATCTGCAACTCGGCTGCGCCGGCCCCTGGCGGTTGTCGATCGAACGCGAGGACGCGCTTCCCTCGACGTCGCCCGAGCTGAAGCCCAATGCGGAGACGTGGCTCGATTTCACCGATCTCGTCTTCGTCGATCCCGTCGAAACCGGCTACAGCCGTTTTGCTTCGGCCGACGGCGACGTTCGCAAGCACTTCTTCACGGTCGACGGTGACGTCAACGCGCTTGCGGTCGTCATTCGCCGCTATCTGGAAAAGTACAATCGGCTGCTGTCCCCCAAATTCATCGTCGGCGAAAGCTATGGCGGCATACGCGCCCCGAAGATGGTGCGCGAATTGCAAACCCAGCAAGGCGTCGGCGTCAACGGGTTGATCCTGATTTCTCCGCTGTTCGACTACCGCGAATTCGGCGGCACAAGCCTTTTGCAATATGTCATCAGCCTGCCTTCGATGGCAGCCATCAAGCGCGAAGCGAGCCATCCGGTCACGCGCGCCGACATGGCCGATGTCGAGACATACGCGCGCGGCGATTTCATCGCCGACTTGCTCAAGGGCGAGGCCGACAAGGAAGCGACGACGCGGCTCGCCGACCGCGTCGCTGACCTGACCGGCATCGACCAGGCCGTCTCACGGCGCCTTGCCGGGCGTCTTGGCATTTCGGAATTTCGCCGCGAGTTCGATCGCCGCGACGGCAAGGTGACGGGCCGCTACGACGGTTCGGTGCTGGGCCTCGATGCCGACCCGGACTCAAGCGACAGTCATCTCAACGATCCATCGGGCGACAACCTGATCGCGCCGTTGACGAGCGCAGTGGTCGATCTGACCAGGAACGTGCTCAAATGGCGTCCCGACGGACCGTACCGTCTCCTGAACCGCTCGATCTCCTGGGATTATGGGCGCGGAATGAATCCGGTCCAGTCCACCTCCGACCTGAGGCAAATTCTGGCGCTCGATCCAAAGCTGAAGCTTCTGGTCGGACACGGATTGTTCGATCTCGCCACGCCATACCTCGGCTCGAGAATCTGGCTCGACCAGTTGCCCGCTTTTGCATCGAGCGACCGGGTGAAGCTTGTGGTCTATCCCGGCGGCCACATGTTCTATTCGCGCGAAGGCTCTCGCCAGGCTTTCCGTGCCGAAGCCGAAGCGCTGATGAAGTGAAAACGACCGCTTACCCGCTGAGGCTCACTCCTGGCGGACGCGGCGCTTCGGCTGCGCGTATCTGCGCTCGATCTCGGCGACGACGGCCTTCTCTGGCTTTACGTTGACGCCTGCGAGCCAGATGTCGGTGACAGCGCCGGATTTGCCGCGCGAACGGCGAACCGTCTCGCCATGGCTGCCGTAGCCGCTTGCCGATACGATCCGGCCCTTGTCGCGGCCGGTGACCTCGATTTCGGCGGCGTCCATGAACGGATTGTTGAAATACGGACTGGCAACGATCACGCGATTTCCCATGGGTAGGAGGTCGACGGCGCCCCAGATCGTCCACCAACGACCGGCCCAATCGCGCAGGCGCCGCTCGGGTGCGCCGCGCGTCTTGAATGCCCGCAGTATTTGCATGCAGCCGTCCAACCAGAACGGCGCTCCGCCGTCGATGGAATTGCTCAACAGGGTGATGCTGACTTCGCAGGCCGGTATCACAACGGTGCGAGAGAGATAACCCTGAAAGCCGCCGCCATGACCGAACCAGTCCCACCCATCGGTTTGACCGATGTTGACCCCCAGCCCGTAATAGGCCTCGAAGCTCTGCGGAATGCGCCAATGTTGTCGCGTCATCTCCCGGCGGCTTGCGGCCGAGATTAAGCTTCGCTTCGCGTTCGGCGCCAGCTGGGCAAAGAAGCGCGCTGTATCGGCTGCCGTGCTGACGACGCCAGCCGCTGAACCAATCGCATGGGCAGGGTTGTCGCCAGGCAGGACGAAACGCTGTCCAGCGGGCTGGCGACGCAGGTGGCCGCGTGCAAAGGGAACGCCTTTGGCGAGCGGTGTATCCGGCAGGGTTTCCTTGAGGCCCACAGCGTCGATGATCTCGCGCTTGATCCAGGTGGCATAGCGCTCGCCGGTAACGGCCTCGATCAACAGGCCGAGTAGCCCGAAGCCGTGATTGGAATACTTGAAGCGCGTGTTGGGCTCGATCGCTGCGGGCTGCTGAAGTTCGGCCATCAGCTCCCGCGTGTGCAGATAGTCACGCCTGTCGGTAAACTGTCCGGAATCGGCGCCATCCCGGGTGAGGCCGGCGCTATGCGAGAGCAACTGCGCGATGGTTGTCTCGGCGACTTGTGGATGCAGCCCCTTGACGTACATTCCGACGGGATCGTCGAGCCGCAGTTGGCGCCGCTCGCGCAGTTTCATAATTCCGGCCGAGGTGAAGCTTTTCGAATGTGACGCGATCCGGAAACGATGGCGCGGCGTGAGCTTTTCGCCAGTATCGAGATTGGCAACGCCGAAGGCCCGCTCTCTGGCGATCTCGCCGCGATAGGCGACTGCGATGATGCATCCCGGTTGCTGCGAGGCCATCACCTGGAATTCAAGCCAGTCGCACATATAGTCGACCGCCGATCGTAACCACGGATCCACGTGCCTGATCTCCTGAGAAGCCGAAGATGCAAACCTACTACCGAAGCCGCGTTCGGCAGTAGGGAAAAGAAATACCGGCGCAGTTGCCTGCGCCGGTCAGGTTCGGGCCAAGTCCGGGGCTGATAATTAGTAGACGAGGCCGGTGCCGGCTGGCTGTTCAAGCGCCATCGCCAGCGACTTGTATTCGGCGCAGTCGGTGCCGCAGATCTGCTTGATGCGGCCGAGGTGATACTGGGCGGATTCGCGGTTGCCCTGTTCGAGCTGCCACAGGCCGTAATACTGCCAGGTGCGGACGTGGTTCGGGTCGGCCTGCAGCGCGCGCTCGTACCAGACCTGCGAGACCTTGTAGTCGCCGAGCTTGCGGTAGGAGTAGCCGATCAGGTTGGCGACGTCGGCGACGTTATCATGACCGAGCGCCTTCAGCTGCCCGATTGCGGACGTGTAGTCATGACGATCGTAGATCGTGGCATAGGCCGCGCGATAGCCGTCGAGGAATTTCTGGTCCTCGATGCTCGAGCTCTTGTCGTGCTTCTTTTTCTTGTCCTTGCTCGAGTCCGAAGGAGGCGAGGGCGTATCGCTGCCGGCCGCCTTGGCAACGTTGACCATCGGTCCCGCCACCATAGCGGTGGCGAACATCGCAAGGGTCAAAAGTCGGATCGCAATTTTAGTCATGCGTCTCTCCTGATTTAAGTCGAGGGCAACCCTACACCGGAGCCCTTCAAGCTGAACACCCGCAGTCTGCGATCATTCCAGCGACATTTTTTTGCAGTTTTCGGGAATTTTTCGTGCGGGCGCGGGCAGGCCCGATTCCAACATGACCAGAAATTCATTGAGATGAACGAAGGCCGCTGTCCGGCTTCAGGACGGGTTCAGCGCCCGCCTCTTAAGGTCACGCCATGATCGACGAGCCCGGTCACCCGACC